>ERZ761603.2603-NODE-2603-length-12222-cov-13.518534_pt1 | contig 12222 bp, 10 predicted proteins | sample MGYA00511879_ERZ761603 | MGnify/ENA primary metagenome ERZ761603 (study PRJEB28899, sample SAMN02850040) | bioreactor sludge metagenome | biome: EBPR Sludge; feature: EBPR Bioreactor; material: flocular biomat | place: Australia: Thorneside Wastwater Treatment... | reverse complement strand
CCATGGTCACGGTTTGACCAACCCCGAAAGGATTGCCGATCGCCAAGGTCACGTCACCGACGACCACGCTGTCCATGTTGCCGATGGTAATCGCCGGCAGCACCAGATCCTTGCCGCGGGGCTCGTTGATCTGCAGCACGGCAAGGTCCGATTCGGGGTCGCTGCCGACCAGACGCGCGTTCAGCGTGCGTCCATCGCTGAGCGCGATCTCGATCTGATCGGCCGCTTCGACGACATGATAGTTGGTGAGGATATAGCCGCTCGCGCTGACGATCACTCCCGAGCCGAGTCCAGAACTGCGCGGTCCCTCGCTGTCGGCGCCATCACCGAAGAAATGCCGGAACACAGGGTCGTCGAGCAAGGGATGACGACGCTTCCGGATTTTCTGCGAGGTGAAGATATGGACAACCGAAGGCAACGCCTTGCGCGCCGCTTCGCGAAACGAAGTCGCCGCCAGGACCGGGGCCGGCGGTGTCGCCGCCTCTTGCAGCGCGACGACGCTGGAACTGAGCACTGGCCGCTTGTCTAGCCACTCCGGCTTCAGCGTGCCCACCACAAAAAGAAGCGCGAGCCCTATAGTGACCGTTTGTGCAAAAATCAGCCAGAGCCTGCGCATGAATGAATCCGGAGCCAGTGAATGAAACGCGATGAATTGATACGCTACCTGGACAATCTGCTGGAGGCAGGGCGCTTCCGGGATTATTGCCCAAACGGACTGCAAGTGGAAGGACGGGCGCAGGTCGGGCGCCTGATCGCTGGCGTCAGCGCCAGCCAGGCCCTGCTCGAGGCTGCCGTGGCGCATGGCGCCGACGCCCTCCTGGTCCACCACGGCTGGTTCTGGCGCGGCGAAGACGGCCGCGTCACCGGCATTCGCAAGACACGGCTGCAGACGCTGCTCGCCCACGACATCAATCTCATCGCCTATCATCTGCCGCTCGACAGTCATCCGCAGTTTGGCAACAACGCACAGCTTGGCGAGCGTCTCGGTTGGCTGGCAGAGACCCGTTTCGGCGAACAGGACCTCGGCTGGATCGGCCGGCCGCAAGCGCCAACGACACTGGCGGCGGTGACGCAGACGGTCCACGCGGCCTTGCAACGCCCGCCGCTGGCGATCGGCGACGGCAGACTCCCGATCCACCGCGTCGCGTGGTGTTCAGGCGCCGCTCAGAACCTCTTCGAACAAGCGATTGCACTGGGCGTTGACCTTTACCTCAGCGGCGAGATCTCCGAGCACACCGTGCACCTGGCGCGCGAGGCCGGCGTTGCGTACATTGCGGCAGGCCATCATGCGACCGAGCGCGATGGCGTTCGTGCCCTGGCCGGACACCTGACCGAGCGCTTCGCCCTCGATTGCCGCTTTGTCGATATCGACAACCCGATCTGAACCCTGACCAGGAAATGCCATGCCCTACGTCTTTCCCCCTCCGCCACGCGTCACCGTTGCCGTCGCCGGCAGCTACGCGCTGTTCCCGGTACGCCGTGTCTATTGCGTGGGTCGAAATTACGCCGACCACGCCGCAGAGATGGGAGCCGATACCCGCGAACCACCGTTCTTCTTCAGCAAGCCGGCAGATGCGCTGGTCAGCGGCGGCGGAGACGTGCACTATCCGCCAGCAACGAGCGATCTGCAGCACGAGGTCGAACTGGTGGTAGCCCTTGCGCAGGGTGGCAGCAGGGTTCGGCCGGAACAGGCGCTCGCCTGGGTTTACGGCTACGCGGTTGGCATTGACCTGACGCGGCGGGATCTGCAGCAGCGCGCCAAGGCCAAGGGCCAGCCCTGGGAGATGGGCAAGGGCTTCGACCAGAGCGCGCCGATCGCTGCGATCCACCCGGTCGCTGCCGTCGGTCACCCGACACGCGGGGCCATCTGGCTCGAGGTCAATGGCGACCGGCGTCAGCAGGGGGACCTCGCGCAGATGTCGTGGCAGGTCTGCGAAGTGATCGCCAATCTTTCGACCTACGTTGCACTGGCGCCCGGCGATCTGATCTTCACGGGAACACCTGCCGGCGTATCGACAGTCGTCCGCGGCGACGCACTCACAGCCGGCGTAAGCGGCATCGACACCTTCAGCGTGCGCCTGATCTGACGCCACGGCCGCCGCCAGGCGGTCGCCGATTGCCAATCCGTTGCTTGCCACCTGCGCGATAATTGGCGCTTCTCAACCCGCCCCGGAGCCGACGATGCGTAACGCCAGTAGTTCAACCGGAGTCAGGCGGCGCTGGTCGGTCGCCCTGCATCTGGCGGCCGTGCTGACCGTCACCGGCACCTTGAACCGTGCTCTGGCACAGAATATTGAAGCACCGAGCAAGGGCCAGACCGTCTACGTGCCGATCTACTCGGTGCTGCGTTACGGCAATGTCGGCTCCGCCGGCAGTCCCGACAGCACTTTGCTGTCGGTCCTGGTCAGCGTCCGCAACACGGATCCCAACAACCCGATCCGGATCGTAGCCGCGCCCTACTACAACACCGAAGGGGTGCTCATTCGCAACGCGGTGCCGACACCGAAGATGATCCCACCCTTCGGCACCTTCGAACTGTTCGTCGAACTGCGGGAAACCGTCGGCGGCTCGGGAGCCAACTACGCGATCAAGTGGGACGCAGCCACCGCGGTCTCGCCGCCGATCATCGAAGCACTGCACTCGCGTTTCCAGGCAGGCTACTCGGTTGCCTTCATTGCCCGTGGCAAGGTGATCGCCGAACCATGACCGAACGCTGAGCGGCGACCCACCGCGACCTGCCGTGTTTATTCTGCCCGCCTTGATCTGCCGTGGCCGTGCAACCTGAAGCCAGGCGCACGGTTCGCTTGACGACGACCGCCGAGGACCACCGCATCGCCCAGCTCGCGGCGGCGGCTGTGGGTCTGTCCCTGGTCGACGCGGCCATCCCGCTCCCCTTGCCCGGCGTCAAACCCGGGCTTGCCAACATCGTCACCTTGATCGTTCTGGCCCGTTATGGCTGGGTCACCGCAGCCTGGGTCAGCGGCCTGCGTGTCGTTGCCGGCAGTCTGCTGCTCGGCTCCTTCCTGTCGCCCGGCTTCTTCATGAGCGTCAGCGGCGCCTTGTGCAGCCTGATCGCCCTCGCTGCCGTCTGCCAGCTACCCGATCGCTGGTTCGGACCCGTAAGCTGGAGCATCGTCGCCGCCTTCTCGCATATCGCGGGACAACTCGTGCTGGCACGGTGGTGGCTGATACCCCACGATGGCCTGTTTCTGCTGGTTCCCCTGTTTACGGTCGCGGCACTGGTGTTCGGCATCATCAACGGACTCCTCGCCGCTTACCTGCTGCGCGAGTGGCCCACGCGACCGGAGATGGCCGTCAATACCGAGATCAAGAATGCCTGATACCGTCTGCCTCGCCTTTACCGGCGCTTCCGGGATGCCTTATGGGCTTCGCTTGCTGGAGTGCCTGCTGGCCGCGGGTTGCCATGTGCAGCTGCTCTACTCGCAGGTGGCCCAGATCGTCGCCCGACAGGAGATCGGCCTCGACTTGCCGGCACACGCCAGCGAAGCACGTTCCCGGCTCCTGGAACGTTGTGGCGTGGCGAGCGCGCGCCTGGAGGTTTTCAGTCGCGAGCAATGGTTCGCACCGGTCGCCAGTGGTTCGAACCCACCCGACGCAATGGTCGTCTGCCCATGCTCGATGGGAACTCTGGCGGCCATCGCCCAGGGTCTGGCGAGCAAGCTGATCGAGCGCGCTGCGGACGTGGTCCTCAAGGAAGGACGCAAACTCATCCTCGTCCCCCGGGAAACCCCGCTCTCGGTGATTCATCTCGAGAATCTGTTGCGCCTCGCTCGCGCCGGAGCCGTGATTCTGCCGCCGAATCCTGGCTTTTACCACCATCCGCAGCGAATCGAGGACCTGGTGGATTTTGTTATCGCCCGCATTCTGGACCAGCTCAGCGTACCCCATTCCCTGATCCCGCGTTGGGGAGACCCGTCTGCCGAGGCGAACGACCTGTCGCCGTGAGCGGCTCCTGGCGGTCGTCTTGGCGGCTGATCGCCGTTTTCTGTGCTGCCGAGGTTGCCTCGATGGCCGGCTTTGCGCTTGTGCCGTCGCTGCTGCCTCGTCTGTCGGCAGCGTGGTCCCTGTCGGCGACTGAAAGCGGTTGGCTCAGCGGCTCGTTCTTCTGCGGCTATCTGGTCGCGGTACCCCTGCTCGTCAGCCTGACTGATCGCCTCGACGCGCGGCGCATCTATCTTGCCTGCGTCGGCATCAGCGGCGTCGCCTTGCTCGGGTTTGCCGTCTTCGCCGACGACCTCGGCAGCGCAGTGTTCTGGTGGTGGCTGGTCGGCCTCGGTCTCGCCGGCACCTATATGCCCGGCTTGAAAGCCATGACCGATCGCCTGCCCACCGCCGTCCAGTCACGTGGCACGGCGTTTTACACGGCGACCTTCGGCGTCGGCGCCGGCCTCTCGTATCTGTGGATCGAACTGGCGCAAGCCTGGCTGTCGTGGTCAGCGCTGTTTGCCGTCGCCAGTGCCTGCGCGGCCTGGTCGCTGCTCCTCGTCCATCAGTGTGTGATGCCGCTTGCCGTCGCCGCGCCGACTGCTGCACGCAGCGGCCACTGGCGCAAAGTACTCCACGACCGGCGCATCCTCGCCTATTGTGGCGGCTATTTCGGCCACAACTGGGAGCTGTTCGGTTTTCGCGCCTGGCTGGTTGCCTACGTGACCTGGGTCCACAGCACCGCCCCGCACGCATGGACCAGCAAGCCCGGTCTGATCGCCGCGCTCGCCACCTTCCTTGCCGTCCCGGCAAGCATCCTCGGCAACGAGGGCGCCCAGCGCTGGGGGCGCCAGCGCTGGCTGAAGCACGTGATGCCTCTGTCCTGTGTGCTGGCGGTTGCAGTCGGCTGGTCTGCCGACTGGTCCCGACCATGGCTGGTCGTGCTGATCCTGGTTTATGCGGCAAGCATGAACCTCGACTCGGCGGCGCTGACCGCCGGCCTGCTGACAGAGACCGCTGCCGAGGTGCGGGGAACAGCCCTCGCGCTCTACTCGGCGATCGGTTTTGCCGGCGCCTTCGTCGGTCCGGTCGTTTTTGGCGTCGCGCTCGATGCCTTTGCTCACCCTCGCTCTGTCGGATGGGCAGCCGCCTTTGCAACGCTGGCAGCAGGAGTCGGTTGCGGACTCTGGGCGATCGGCAGAATCAGCCCCGTCACTCGCCCGCCACTCTGAGGCTGGCAGGGCGTGTCGCCACTGCTGCAGTGCCGCGGGAGACGAAGAGATGCCGCCTTGCCTTCGCTGGCGAAGTCTTGCAGTATTGAACGGTGAGCGAGACAACGTCCCTGGCCGGCCAGAACCAGCAGCGGAAGAAGCTGTTGCTGGGTCTCGCTGTCGTCGGACTGTTCGTGCTGCAGTTGTTGGCGTGGCAGCTGTGGCTGAGCTATCGGGAGCAGCTTGCCGAGGCCGAGACGACAACCCGCAACTATGCGCGCATCTTCGAGACCCGCCTTGATGCCACGCTGCGCCGAGCCGATGCGGTGCTCCTGGAGCTGGCTGAGGAGATCGTCACTCGTCCTCGGGCGCCGGCGACCGATGGACGCCAGGCCGGCCGGATCACCAGTCAGATGGATTCCCATCTGCGCAACTTCGACGAAGTGGTCGGCCTGCGTGTTTTCGACGCCACTGGCGAGCTGGTGGAAAGTACGAACTGGGCCGACACCCCGCGCTTCAGCGTCGCTGACCGCGATTACTTCCGTTTTCTGCGCGAGCAGCCGAGCGCCGGCCTTTTCTTCTCCGAGGCGGTGGTCTCGCGCGCCACCCATCGGCCCAGCCTGATCATCGCCCGTGCCTTGCGTACCCCGGATGGCGCCTTTCTGGGTGTGGTGACGGCGGTGCTCGATGTCAGCCTTTATCAGGAGATTTTTCGTTCGATCGACCTCGGCAACGACGGAGCGATTGCCCTGCGCCGCAGTGACGACCACCGATTGGTCGTGCGCTGGCCGCATGTGGCAAACGAAGTCAACAGGCCGCTGAACGCGGAGCACCCCGTGCGCAAGGCCATGAGCGCGGGCGCAGGCAACGGCTCACTGGGTTTCCTTGCCCAGAGCGACGGTATCGACCGGATTTACAGCTTCCGGCGGCTCGAGCACTATCCCTTCTATTTCGTCATCGGCATCGCTCGCGACGACGCGCTCGCCGGCTGGCGGACTGGCGCCGCCGTGGTCGGCATCAGTGGCCTCCTGCTGCTGACACTCCTGAGCGTACTGCTGTTCAAGCTGTGGCACAGCGAACAGCAAGTGGCACTCGCGGTTGGCAACCTCGTCGATACCGACCGGCAACTGCAGGCAAAAGGTGAGCGGCTCGAGATCTTCCAGCGCCTGGTCGACAACGCCGGGCAGGGAATCGGCATGGCGCGCCTCGACGGCACCATCGTCTATGCCAATCGTGTCCTCCGCGAGATGGTCGATCTACCCGCGGACGCCGAATGCAGCGATTATGCGTTCGCGCAGTTTTACAGCCGCGAAACCGCGCGCTGGCTGGAGCATGAGGTCTTGCCGATCATCCTTGAGCAGGGTCAGTGGACGGGCGAGGTCGATCTCAGCGCGCTCGGCGGGCGCGTGATCCCGACCATTCACACCCTCTTCGTCCTTCCCACGACGCCGGACACGCCGCCCCTGCTCGCCAACGTGCTGACGGACATCAGTGAACAGCGCCGCATGGAGGCGCGCAACCGCCAAGTGCTGGCTGAAATGGACACGCTGCTCGCGAACGCGCTGGTGGGCATCGTGCACCTTAAGCACCGGCACGTGGTGTCCTGCAACCGACGTCTCGAGGAGTTGTTCGGCTTTGGCCCGGGCGAGTTGGTCGGGCAGTCGTCGCAGATCTTCTATCCTTCGCGCGAGGTTTTCGAAAGAATTGGCGATCTCGCGTATGCAGTGGTCGCACAGAACCGCGATTTCAGTAGCGAATTGACGCTGCGGCGCAAGGACGGCAGTCTGTTCTGGGGCGCCTTGTCCGGGCGCGCGATCGATCCTGGCCAGCCGCAGGAGGGCAGCATCTGGATTTTCGCGGACATTTCCGAGCGTCGCCAAGCCGAAGAGGAATCACGCAATCTGCTGCAAGCCGTTGAGCAGAGCCCCGTGGCAATCGTCATTACCAACCGCCAAGGCGAGATCGAGTACGTCAACCCGAGCTTCACCCGGGCGACGGGCTATTCCAGGCTCGAGGTGATCGGTCAGAACCCGCGCATTCTGCAATCGGGCGAAGAATCGGTAGAAACCTATCGCGCGCTCTGGGACACGCTGCTGGCAGGCAACGTGTGGACCGGGATCCTCCACAACCGGCGCAAGAATGGCGAACTATTCTGGGAGAAGGCCTCGATCGCGCCCATCTTTGGCGACTACGGAGAGGTCACCCATTATCTGGCGGTCAAGGAAGACGTGACCGAACGCCTGCGTGCCGAGAAGCTGTTGCAGGAAAGCGAGGATGCGCTGCGCCGCCTGTTCGAGGACGCCAAGGACCCTTTGCTCTTGCTCAGCAACGGCTGCGTTGTCGACTGCAACAAGGCTGCCCTGCAATTGCTCGGCTATTGCTCAAAGACTGACTTTGTCGGTCATCGGCCGGCAGACTTTTCGCCGCTGCGTCAACCCGATGGTCAGCCATCCTCGGAAAAGGCGGCAGTGATGATCGCCGCCGCCCATCGCTGCGGCTACCATCGTTTCGAGTGGACCCACCAACGCACCGACGGCAGCCTGGTCCCGGTTGAGGTCACGCTGACTTCGATCACCTTGCGCGGCGAGGTCGTCCTGCACGCGCTCTGCCGTGACATCAGCGAGCGGCGCCTAGCCGAAACCCGTTTGCGTTTGCTGGCGGCCGTTTTTGAGCATAGTGCCGAGGCTATCATGGTCAGCGATCGTGATAACCGCATCCTTGAAGTCAACGCTGCTTTCTCGCGACTGACGGGTTATTCGAATGACGAAGTGCGCGGCAAGGATCCGCGCCTGCTGTCGTCGGGGAGGACGACTCCGGGCGAGTTCGAGGCGATGTGGCAGGCGATTGCCAGCACGGGTCACTGGCAAGGAGAGATCTGGGATCGGCGCAAGGACGGCAGTCATTATCCAAAATGGCTGTCGATCTCGACGATCAAGGGCCCACAGGGCAACCCGGAGTACTACATCGGCAGCTTCGTAGACATTTCTGAGCGCAAGGCGGCCGAAGAAAGAATCAGCCATCTGGCACACTTCGACACGCTCACCGATCTACCTAACCGATCGAATCTGAAAGGCCGACTCGACCAAGCGATTGCCTCGGCACGTCGCGAGGGGCTGAGCCACCCTGTCGCCGTGATGTTCCTCGACCTGGATCGCTTCAAGAATATCAACGATACACTGGGCCACCATGTCGGCGACGCGCTGTTGCTGGAGGTGGCGGCGCGGTTGCGTGCGAGCGTCCGGGATAGCGACGTGGTGGCGCGCCTGGGTGGTGACGAGTTCGTCGTCGTTCTCACCGGCGCTGACGGCGTCGCCGCAGAACGCATCGCGAGCAAGATCCTCAGGGCGCTGGCGCAGGGCTATCAGATCGAGGGGCGGACACTGCATACGACGGCCAGCATCGGGATCGCCGTCTTCCCGGGCGATGGCGAGACAGTGCAAGCCTTGATGCAGCATGCCGACGCCGCCATGTATCATGCCAAGGCGAGTGGCCGCAACAACGTGCAGTTCTTTACCGCGAGCATGAACGAGGCGGCGAGCGTGCGCCGACAACTGGAAGAGGACTTGCATCAGGCGCTGCAGCAGAACCAGTTGATCGTTCAATACCAACCCCAGGTCGACACCAGGCGCCGAGTCTTTGCGGCTGAAGCGCTGCTGCGCTGGCAACACCCGCAACGTGGCCTGGTCCCCCCTGGACAGTTCATTCCCCTTGCTGAAGATACCGGCTTGATCGTGCCGATCGGTCAATGGGTATTGCAGACGGTGTGCGCACAGCTCAAGACCTGGTCTGCCGATCAGCGAACCCGCGATCTGCAGGTTTCCGTCAACGTCAGCGCACGCCAGTTCCGACAGCCCGACTTCGTCGACAAGCTGCGGCAGACCATCGCCGACAGTGGCGCCGACCCGGCAAAATTGAAGCTTGAATTAACGGAAAGCCTGGTGCTCGACAACGTCGCTGACACCATTGCCAAGATGAACGCGGTCAAACTGATTGGCGCCACTTTCTCGATGGATGACTTCGGCACTGGCTACTCGTCGCTCTCCTACCTGACGCGCCTGCCGCTTGACCAGCTCAAGATCGATCGCGCTTTCGTCAGCCGCCTGCCCGCCAACGAGAGTGACGCCGTCATCGCGCAGACCATCGTCACCATGGGGCGTAGCCTCGGCCTGAAGGTCATCGCTGAAGGCGTCGAGAGCGAAGCACAGTATGCGTTTCTCGACGGCCGCGGTTGTCACGGCTACCAGGGCTTTCTTTTCAGCCGTCCGCTGGATGTCGCGGCCTTCGAAACCTTCCTCGAACAACACCCTGGGGCAGCGACGACTGTTCCCTGACTTCAGATCAGACCGTTGAAGAGGGTTGCACAGGCAGCGTCAGCAGGAGCCTGCGGATTGGCGCCGGCAAAGCCGCTGTTGCCACGTCAGCCAGCGACAGCCATTGCCAGGCACCTTGCGCAACCATTGCCGGGGCAGCGGCGACCTCAGCGTAGTGGATCGTCATCACCAGGTGAAAGTGAGTAAAAGTGTGCGCGAACGGACCGAGGAGCTCCGTTCTGAGAGGACAACAACCGTAGCGGCGGGCGTTGGCCCTGACCGAGTCGCCAACCATCTCGGGCAGCGTCCACAGCCCCCCCCAGATCCCGAACGGTGGCCGCCGCTCGAGCAATACCCGCCGGCCATCGGTCAACAGAAGCAGGCTGCTGGTGCGCTGCGGTGAGGACTTGCCGGCACGAGGCGGTGGCAGCTCTGCTTGGCGACCGTCGCGCTGGGCGATGCAGATGGCCCGCAGCGGACAACCTGAACACGCGGGCTGGTGGCGCGTGCAGACTGTTGCCCCAAGATCCATCAGCCCCTGCGTATAGGCTTCGATCCCCTTCCGTGGCAGTAGCGATTCCGCCAGCGCCCACAGCTCGCGCTGTGTCGGCCCCGAGCCGGCCGGCGCAAAGCAGCGCGTGAGCACACGCCTGACGTTGCCGTCGAGAATGGCTGCGCGGGTGGAGAAGGCAAAAACGCTGATCGCCGCGGCGGTAGAGCGTCCGATGCCTGGGAGTTTCGCGTTCTCCGCCGGATCTGCAGAGAACTGACCGCCGCGCTCGGCAACGACGAGTTGCGCGCAGCGGTGGAGGTTTCGCGCCCGCGCATAGTAGCCAAGGCCCGACCATAGTTCGAGGACGCTTTCCAGCTCTGCGGCAGCAAGAATCGCCATCGTCGGAAAACGGGAAAGAAAACGCTCATAGTAGGGGATGGCCGTCTGCACCTGCGTTTGCTGCAGCATGACTTCGGCGAGCCAGATGCGGTATGCGTCTCTGTCATGCTGCCACGGCAGGTCGTGGCGACCGTGAACCTGCTGCCAGGCAATGACGCGGGTGGCGAAGCTCATGCCAGCGTCGATCGCCAAGCAAAGAATCGTCTCGACAGTGGTCGGCCGGACAGCGATAATCGGCGGCCCAGACCAACGAGAACGCTGACCGCGAGCCCGGGCAGCACAGCGCAGAGCCAGTTGATCCCGCCCGATGCAAACCCGGGTGCTGCTGACGCTGCTGCCCGGTACACCTGCCGCACGTCCCGACGATGACTTCGCAACGGCCCCCCATCGCCCCCCCATGTCGCCCACTGCCTGCGCGCAAAGCAGACAGTCCGGCCGTCGGCACGGTACGACCCCGTGCAGCGTGACCTCCGCGATACGCTCGGTCGCTTTGCGACCGGGGTCACCGTCGTCACCACGATTGCCACCGACGGGACTGCGCTCGGCGTTACCATCAGCTCATTCAATTCGGTCTCGCTCGACCCACCGCTCATCGTCTGGAGCCTGTCGCGTGAATCGCCAACCCTGTTCGCGTTCACGCAAAGCCAGCACTATGCGGTAAATGTGCTGGCTCTTGGTCAGCAAGCGCTCTCAGAGCGTTTTGCGTCACGCAACGAGGCAGGCTTTGACGGCCTTGCCATCCGCCCGGGATTGGGAGGTGTGCCGCTCATTGCCCACTGTGCGGCATGGTTCGAGTGCACCCACGAAGCACAGCACGCTGGCGGAGACCACCTGATTCTGGTCGGCCGCGTCCTCCGCTTCGTCCGCGGCGAGGCGGAGGAACCGCTGATCTTTCACGGCGGCCGCTATCGAGCCCTGCGAGAGGAGTAGCATTGGCGCACCGCGACGGCTGGCGCCGCCTGCTGTGCTGAAGCAACTGCGCCATGGCGATCGCGCTTGAAGCCTTGCCGCCCGTGAGCCTCGCCGATCGGCCTTGCTCTCAAGACGCACAAAAAAAACCCGCCGGAGGCGGGTCCCTGTGGCGCACCCGAGCAGATCAGGCGCGCGAGATGTTCGATGCTTGCTTGCCCTTCGGGCCCTGCGTCACGTCGAAGGAAACCTTCTCGCCCTCTTTAAGGGTCTTGAAGCCGCCCATGGAAATCGCCGAGAAATGGGCGAACAGATCCTCACTCCCGTCGTCCGGAGTAATGAAACCGAAACCCTTTGCATCATTGAACCACTTTACAGTACCAGTTGCCATATTGCCACTTCCTTGAAAAAAAGACTGAATCCGGGCATCGCCCGACTGCATGCTTCCAAATCGACTCCGGACAGGCGGGAATCCCCTGCGACAGACGCTCCAGCCAACGGCTCGACCAAAAACATGGGGCCTTTTTACGCCAAGAACGGTAGATGAGTCAAGCGTTTTTAACAATTGCCGTGGGCAATGCCACGGAACCGGCCAAATTTGGCTGGAGTCGGTATTGCGCCGACGGCAGGACTGGTTAGAATTGTCTTATGGCAACCAAGCATCAGGACGGCTCACTACTTGAAGTACAACGCACACAACTCAAGCCGCCACCGCTCTACAAGGTCCTGTTGCTGAACGACGACTTCACGCCAATGGACTTCGTGGTCATCGTTCTCCAGCGGTTTTTTGGCATGGACCGCGAACACGCGACGCGAATCATGCTCAAAGTTCATACAGAAGGTCGCGGCGTTTGTGGAGTGTACCCGCGTGACGTGGCGGCCACGAAGGTCGAGCAGGTGACAAGCTTTGCACGGAGCAACCAGCACCCTCTGGCGTGCGTCATGGAGGAAAACT
>ERZ761603.2601-NODE-2601-length-12224-cov-46.760128_pt1 | contig 12224 bp, 9 predicted proteins | sample MGYA00511879_ERZ761603 | MGnify/ENA primary metagenome ERZ761603 (study PRJEB28899, sample SAMN02850040) | bioreactor sludge metagenome | biome: EBPR Sludge; feature: EBPR Bioreactor; material: flocular biomat | place: Australia: Thorneside Wastwater Treatment... | reverse complement strand
TCAGACGTGTGCTCTTCCGATATCGCGGCGCGACCTCTGGCAGGCGCTCGCCGCCCACGTTGCCGCCGGCAGGCCGCTGCTCGCCGAGTGCGGCGGCATGATGATCCTCTTCGATGAGCTCGTCGACCGCGACGGTGAGCGGCACGCGCTGGCCGGACTGCTGCCCGGACGCGCGGTGATGCAGCAACGCCTGGCTGCGCTCGGCATGCAGGTCGCCGAATTGCCCGAGGGCACGCTCTCCGGCCACACTTTCCATTACTCGCGCAGCGACACGCCGTTGCCGCCGCTCTGTCGCGCTCGCCGTCCGACGGGCGGCGGTGGCGAGGCGATCTACCGCAGTGGGCCGATCACCGCCTCCTATGTCCATTTCTACTTCCCCGCCAATCCGTCGGCAGTCGCCCGACTCTTCGGCGCCGCCGCCTGATCCCTGCCGTTTGTTTCCGGCGCCTTCTCCTGATTCGATAGCTGGGCGGTCAGCCGACATCTTCTGCTTGTTGAGCAGATCGGCGGCATGCCGTTGATCTGGGTCGACGGACGGGTCGGCCGGAAAGTCTGGACCGGGTCGCCAAGTCCCATTGGCATCGCAATGCGTCTGGACCCGATCAGGTACAGCATGATGGCGTGCAGCCGGCCGCCGATCGCCCGCCATGGCGATCTCTTCGGACGCCGTCCGCGCTGGACCGAGCGGTCTTGTCCCAGGTGCATGCGTTCGCCTGCGGGTTGAGCAGACCCGCACTCGCGGCGGCCACCTTCCAATATAATGGCGCTTTGAAAAGAACCTGCCGGACCCTCTCTTGCCCATCGCTCTCCGCTGGTTGCTGTATCCCTTGGTCGTGCTTCTCGGTCTTGCCGCGATCGCTGTTGCGATGGTGGTCGTCGTCCTCAGCCTGGCTTACCCGAATCTACCGTCGCTGGAGATTTTGACTGACTATCGACCGAAGGTCCCGTTGCGGGTGTTTACCGCCGACGGGCATCTGCTGGGCGAGTTCGGTGAGGAACGGCGGGCAGTGGTCAGCATCCAGGACGTCCCCAATGTCCTGAAACAAGCGATACTCGCCGCCGAGGACGAGCGTTTCTATCAGCACGGGGGGGTCGATACCCTGGGCGTGCTGCGCGCGCTGCACGCGAACCTGGTAGGCGGGGGCAAACGTCAGGGCGCTTCGACGATCACCCAGCAGGTCGCGCGAAACTTTTTCCTGTCATCGGAGAAGACCTATACGCGCAAGCTCTATGAAGCGTTGCTGTCGTTCAAGATCGAGAGCAACCTGAGCAAGGACCAAATCTTCGAGCTCTACCTCAACCAGATCTTTCTCGGGCAGCGTGCCTACGGTTTTGCGGCCGCTGCGCACATCTATTTTGGCAAACAGCTGGGAGAGCTGACGTTGGCCGAAGCGGCGATGCTGGCCGGGCTTCCGAAAGCGCCCTCGACCTACAATCCGATCGTCAATCCGAAGCGCGCCCGCATCCGGCAGGAGTATGTCCTGCGTCGCATGCGCGACCTCGGTTTCATCAGCGAGGCGCAACACGAGGCAGCTCTGGCGCAGGCGCTGGTGCTTCGGCGCGAGAGCAACGCGGCGCCCGTCCACGCCGAATTCGTCACCGAGATGGCACGCCAGATCGCCTCCGAGAGGTTTCCCGATGACGTCTACACGCGCGGGCTGCGTGTCTATACGACGATCCACAAGGATGATCAGCAAGCCGCCTACACCAGCGTGCGCAGGAACATTCTCGATTATGACCGCCGGCACGGATATCGCGGCGCCGAGGCCTACGTCGACCTGACAGGAATCAAGTCGGACACCGACGAACTGCTCGACGAATTGCTTCTCGACTACCAGGAAGCTGAGGACCTGCAGCCGGCGATCGTGCTGCAGGCCGATGGCAGGAAGGTCCGGGCGTTTCGCCGGGGCGGCGACGTGATCAGCATCACCGGTGACGGTCTGAAGTTCGCGGCAAGGATGCTCGACGATCAGGCGCCGCCCAACAAGCGTCTGCGCCGCGGCGCGATCATCCGCGTGCAGACGGACGACAAGGGCAATTGGCGAATCGTCCAGATGCCGGAAGTCGAGGGCGCCTTCCTGGCGGCTGATCCGAAGGATGGTGCCATCCGCGCGCTGGTTGGCGGCTTCGACTTCCAGCGCAACAAGTTCAACCACGTGACCCAGGCCTGGCGGCAGCCGGGGTCGAGTTTCAAGCCCTTCATCTACTCCGGCGCTCTCGAGCGCGGCTTCACCCCCGCCTCGATCGTCAACGACGAGCCGATCAGCTTCCCGGCGACGGTAACCGGCAGCCAGGCCTGGGAACCGAGGAACTACGATGGGCGTTATGAAGGTCCGATGCGACTTCGCACCGCGCTGGCCAAGTCGAAGAACATGGTCTCGATCCGCGTGCTTCAGGCCAGTGGCGTACGCTTCATCCAGGATTACATCACTCGTTTCGGCTTCGACGAGAAAAAGCACCCGCCATACCTGACCATGGCGCTCGGCGCGGGTTCGGTCACGCCGTGGGAAATGGTCACCGCCTATGCCGTGTTCGCCAATGGCGGCTACCGAATCCGGCCCTACATCGTGCGCGAAATTGTCGACGACAAGAAGCAAGTGCTGGCCCAAGCCGAGTCAGTCGCCGCAGGCGACGAGAGCCTGCGGGCCATCGACCCACGCAACGCTTACCTGATGGACAGCATGCTGCGTGACGTCACCATTTACGGCACCGCCGCGCGCGCTTCGGCGACCTTGAAGCGCAGGGATCTGGCTGGCAAGACGGGAACCACCAACGAGCATGTGGACGCGTGGTTTTGCGGCTACCAGCAGACGGTCGTCGCTTGCTCGTGGATCGGCTTCGACCAGCCGCGCAACCTTGGCAAGGGCGAGACCGGCGGTACGGCAGCCCTGCCCGCATGGATCGGCTACATGGCGAAGGCTCTGAGCAGCACGCCCGAGTCCTTCCTGCCGATGCCGGAAGGCATCGTTTCCGTCGCCTCGCCGGACGCTGGCAAGGGTCCGGCGCAAGAAATCTTCTACCAGGAAAACGTTCCAGCGAAGATCGAGCCGGAACCACCGAGCGACGACGTACGCGCCGAGGATTGAACCAACTCGTCGGCGTCCCATGGTTCTTCTGCGTGCCCCGATTGCGCGGCTGCTCGCTACGCTCGGGGCAGACGGCCCTCGAGAGCGTACAACTCCTCGATCGTCTCGCGGCGGCGGACCAGATGTGCCCGGTCGCCATCAACCATGACCTCAGCGGCGCGTGGGCGTGAGTTGTAGTTCGAACTCATCGACATGCTGTAGGCGCCGGCCGACATGACTGCCAGCAGATCTCCTGCGGCAAGTACCAGTTCGCGTCCACGGCCGAGAAAGTCACCCGATTCGCAGACCGGCCCGACGATCTCCCAGGGCCGGACAGGACCCTGGCGTGGAACGACCGGAACGATTTCGTGCCACGATCCGTACAACGCTGGCCGTGCCAGATCATTCATCGCCGCGTCCACGATGGCGAAGTTCTTCACGGTGCCCGGTTTCAGGTATTCGACACGCGTCAGCAATACACCAGCATTGCCGACCAGGCGCCGCCCGGGTTCGAGGAGAACACGCAGCTTTTGCCCGCGAAGCTTCGCCAGCATCGGCTGCAGGTAATCCTTGACGCTGGGAGGAGTCTCGTCGCGATAGTGGATACCGAGCCCGCCACCGAGATCGATATGTTCCAGGTAAATGCCTTCTGCCGCCAGACGGTCGACCAGCAGGAGGATCTTGTCGAGCGCCTCGACAAAGGGCGCGGCATCGAGCAGTTGCGAGCCAATGTGGCAGTCGATTCCGCCGATGCGCAGGTTGCGCAGGCTGGCAGCGCGCCGATACAGTGGCAAGGCATCCTCATAGGCGACGCCAAACTTGTTTTCCTTGAGCCCGGTCGACACGTAGGGGTGCGTGCGCGCATCGACGTCAGGATTCACCCGCAGGCTGACTGGCGCCACCTTGCCCAGCGCACCGGAGACCGTATCGAGGCGGTCGAGTTCCGCTGCGGATTCGACGTTGAAGCAGAGGATGCCGACACGCAGCGCCATTTCCATTTCGCCCGCGCTCTTGCCGACCCCGGAGAAGACGATCCGCTGTGGATCGGCGCCGGCAGCGAGGACGCGCTTGAGTTCGCCGCCCGAAACGATATCGAAACCCGCTCCGCGGCGGGCGAGGACGTCGAGCACGGCAAGGTTCGAGTTGGCTTTGACCGCGTAGCAGACAAGCGCGTCGATTCCAGCCAGTTCACTCTGGAATTCGTCGAGCGCCGTCTCCAGCGCCAGCCGCGAATAGACCCAGCACGGTGTACCAAAGCGCTTGGCAATCTCGGCAAGTGAAACCCCTTCCGCGTGCAGAATGCTTTTGCTGCGGGCAAAGGCACTCATCGCTGGGTCTCCGCAGCGGCCGTGCTAGAATCGGCAGGATTCGGATTGCCTGTCGCAGCGCGGTCGGCTTCGGATGCCGGCGGAGGCGTGGCGGTTGCGGCGTTTGCCGGCACCGCCTGCGGTTTCGGCGGCAGAAACAATCCGCCGCGATTGCCACAACCGGCGAGCAAGCTGAGGGCCAGCATGGCCGGCACAAGGAATGACCACATAATACGCCACGGCAAAAATGCGCAATGGTAGCACACATGGAAGAGCACGATTTCAACGCCCAGGCCGAGGCCGTCCTGTCCCGGATCGAAGCTGCTCTTGAACGAAGCGCTGCGGATCTCGACTTCGAACGAGTCGAAGACCAGATGCTGCAGATCGACTTCGCCGACGGCAGCAGGATCGTCGTGAACCGCCACGACGCAGCCCGGGAGATCTGGGTTGCGGCCCGTTCAGGCGGGTTTCACTACCGCTGGCAGGGAAGAGGCTGGTACGATACGCGCAATGGTTCAGAGTTGCTCTCGACGCTGTCCGATCTCGTCTCGACGCAGGCAGGCGAACCCGTTTCCCTGCTCTGACGGCTGGTGAAGCAATCGTTGCGCGCAGGACCGGATGCAGGGCACCGGCCAGCGCACGACGATGGATGGCAACCGGATGGGCGGAAGCACCTCAGATTGTGGGACTGACGTCATTGGCGGGGAGCGAGAACCCGTTGCGGCGCCTCGTCGTCCTGCGCCGCATCGAGGTGCTGACGCAGGTGGTCGTCCTCGTCCTCGCTGTCGCCTGGCTCAGGATCCCGCTCGACATCGTGCCCATGGCGGCCATCAGCGTCCTGCTTGCAGCCATCAATCTGGCTACCCAGTGGCGAATCGAGCGGGGCCACCAGCCTGGCGATGGCGAAGTCCTGGCGCATCTGGTCATCGACACGCTGAGCCTGACGTTGCTGCTTTACTTTGCCGGCGGGTCGGCCAACCCCTTCATCTCGCTCTTCCTGTTGCCGGCTACGCTGGCGGCCGCGATGCTGCCTGCCCGTCATGCCTGGGCGATGGCAGGCATCACCCTCGTCGCCTACACGTTCCTCATGTTCTGGAACCTGCCACTGCCGCCGGCGCAGGGCGACCTCGCTCGCTTCGACGAGCTGCTCGCGCGCGCCACTGGCGGCGCTGGCGAGCATGCTGCTCATGGCAGCAGCTTCGCCCTGCACGTACTGGGCATGTGGCTCAACTTCCTGATCAGTGTCGGTGTCGTGGCCTTTTTCATCACACGCATGGCTGCCGCCCTCAAGGCGCGTGAGCGAGAGTTGTCGGCGACGCGTGAAGAGGCCCTGCGCAACGAGCAAATCCTCTCGCTCGGGACACTGGCCGCTGGTGCCGCCCACCAGCTCGGCACACCGCTCGGTACCATGGCGGTGGTGCTGCGCGAACTCGAGCTCAATCGTCGCGACGACGCCGAGCTCCAGGAGGACATCGTTCTCCTGCGCGAGCAGGTCGATCGCTGCAAGCAGACCATCTCGCAGATCCTCGCCTCGACGGGACATGGACGCGATGAAAGCCTGCAGCCGCTGCCACTCGACGCTTGCCTGCACCGCCTGCTGGACGATTGGCAGATCATTCGCCCGCACTCGCAGCTCTGCGTGACTCTGCGTGGGCCGCAGCCGGCGCCGCGGATCGTCGCCGAGCGGACCCTCGCACAGGCGCTGATGAATCTGCTCGACAACGCTGCCGACGCCAACGATGGCTACCCCGAGGCGCTTCGCTTCGCTGCCGACTGGGATGCCGAAAGCTGCCGCATCGAGATTCTGGACCGTGGTCCCGGTGTCGACGAGAGCAGCAGGAGCCGCCTTGGCAAGGCCTTCTTCAGCACCAAGAACGATCCCGGAGCACGCCCGCTCGGCCTCGGTATCGGCCTCTTTCTGAGCAATGCGACCATCGAGCGCTTCGGCGGCCAGGTCGAACTGTTCAACCGCGACGATCCGCAGGGCGGCGCCTGCACGCGCGTCACGCTGCCACTCAAACGTCTGAGGGTTTGACCGACCATGCCCGATACACTCACGTCCCAAACAGATGACGAGCGTTCGACCCTGCTGCTCGTGGATGATGACGAGGCGTTCCGCCGCGTTTTGGCGCGCGCGCTCGAGCGGCGGGGCTTCGCCGTGACGGTTGCCAACAACGTTTCCGCGGCGCTCGCCAAGGTGCAGGCGCTGGCTCCCGAGTATGCCGTCGTGGACCTGAAGATGCCCGGTGAATCGGGTCTGGTATTGATCGAGAAACTGATCGAACTCGACCCGAACACCCGCGTCGTGATGCTCACCGGCTACGCCAGCATCGCGACGGCGGTGGAGGCGATCAAGCTCGGCGCCGTCCACTACCTGGCCAAACCCTGTGACGCCGATCAGGTTGTCGCGGCGCTCAACAAGAGCAGCGACGGTGATTCGGCGATTGCCATCGCCGGCTCGCCGTTGTCCGTCGATCGGCTCGAATGGGAACACATTCAGCGTGTCCTCGCCGAGCAGAACGGCAACATATCGGCGACTGCCAGAGCCCTCAAGATGCACCGCCGCACGCTGCAGCGCAAGCTCGGCAAGCATCCGGCGCGCGAGTAGCGATGCCCGCCGAATTGCCCCGGCCGGCAGCGATGCGCATCGACAAATGGCTATCGGCAGCGCGTTTCCATCGCACGCGCGCCCTCGCCGCCCAGGCCGTCACTGCCGGTCGTGTCCGGCTCGCCGGAGGTGTCGTCAAACCGGCACACCTCAGGCGCTGCACCAGCCGGGAATGAGACGCCGGGCTCAGCAACCGCGGCCGCCAAGGACCGTTCATGGCGCGCGGGAAGCAATCGCGCGACCCCGGCAGGTGCCACAGCTGGCGCAATGAGCACGCTGCTCCTGGCCGACGGCATCGTCGTCTTCCACTTTCTCTTCATCGCCTTTGTCGTTGCTGGTGGCGCGCTCTGCCTGCGCTGGCCCAGGCTGGCATGGGCGCACGTCCCGGCCGCCTGCTGGGGTATCGTGATCGAGCTCACCGGCTGGATCTGCCCGTTGACCCCGCTCGAGAACGAGCTGCGCCAGGCAGCCGGCCAGGCTGGCTATGCCGGAAGTTTCATCGCGCATTACCTGCTACCCATCATCTATCCGCCAGGACTGACGCGCACCACCCAACTGGCCCTGGCTGGCGCCTTGGTTGCCGGCAACCTCGCCTGCTACGGCTGGCTGATCCACCGCCACCGCAGCGCCGGCAAAACACGCGTTGAGCAGCGCAGGCGATCCGGCGAAGCCGTCGATTGAGCGGTGCGGCAGCGTCGTTCCCGCTTCCCTTGGCTAGCCAATCCTTTCGATCAGGTGCGCCTTGAGTTGCGCACGTCCCGACGGATTGGCGAGCGCGATGATCGTGGTCCCGGATCTGACGACTTCATCGACCCGCGGGTTGAAGACCCAGCTTCCATCCTCATCACGCAAGGCCAGAAGGATGTAATCCGGACTGCGCAGGCGCAGGTCGCCGACCCGCGTGGCTGGAAAGCCCGCCGGCACATGGACCTCCTCCAGACGGACATTCTTGTCGGAGCGAATCATCTCGTCCAGGAAGCTGACCACGTGCGGCCGCACCATGGCCGATGCCAGGCGGATGCCACCGGTGAAATCCGGAGAGATCACGGCATCTGCACCAACCTTGCGCATCTTCTCGACGTTGCGTGACTCCTGCGCCCGCGCCACGATCCGCAGATCGGGATTGAGCTGGCGCGCGGTGATGATGATCATCAGGTTGCGGGAGTCGTCGCCGGTGACGGCGAACAGGCCCCTGGCATCGAAGACGTCGGCTGCCTCGAGGAGATCGTCGTCGGAAGCGTCCCCCTGCAGGTAGAGCAGCCCCGGAAATTTGTCCAGGTTGTCCTCGAAGCGTGCCTCCTCGGTGTCGATGGCGACGAAGTGCCGACCGGTGTTCTGCAACTCACCGCCAACACTGCGCCCAACCCTGCCGAAACCGCAGATGATGAAATGCTGGCGCAGTTTCTCGATGCGTTTTTCCATTCGTCGTCTCCGCAGGGAGTGGTCGAGATCCTTCTCGAGGAAGAACACGGACAGGCTGGTGAAGAGGAAGGTCAACGCGCCGAGACCGGAAACGGCGACGAAACCGGCGAAGACGCGGTCGGCGAGCGTCGGCAGCGGAACGATCTCGCCGTAGCCAACCGTCGAGATGGTGATCAGGGTCATGTACAGGGCGTCGGACCAGTCGCTGTGGTCGCCGCCAATGTGGTAGAAACCGACCGAGCCGACACCGATCAGCGCCAGAACGGCAAATGCTGCCCAGGCGATGCGCACGACGATGCGCTGCAGCTGCATGGCGACACGCAGGTCCGACTCGCGCAGCCGGCGTTGGCGGCGCTGGCGACGCGCCCGGCGAAGTGCCTCCAACGGATGGGCAAAGATGGGCAACGAACGGTCCCCTCCCTTGGCGAACAGCAGAAGTATCGCAACAAGCAAGCGCTCAGGTGGCGAGCAGGCAACATGCCGTACCGCATCGCACGGCGCGCGAGACTCGCACATTTGCGGTTGCTTGTCCACCAGTGGCCGACCGCCTTGCCGTTCGGTGACCCGGCAAGGGCAAGCAACTCACCGGTTCATCCCGTGGTCAAAGTGCGGCGGCGCGGCCGTGGCCCGCCGCGGCCGGCGATGGCCCCTGCCCGAAGAGCCGCGGCGTTCGCAATGACCGCCGGGCATCCACCATTGGGCTGGCCAATGGCCGCGGGGACACCGGGAAGGGTCTGCCCTTCGTTGTCAGCGACCAGGCAGAATGGGCAGGATGACAAGATCGGCCTCTTTGGTGCACACTGCAGGCCAACGCATCAGGGAATCGCAGCACATGCCGGGAGATCGCTTTTCGCGACGGACAACGCGCCTGCAAGCCAGCCAGAGGATCGCCGAGGTGATTCTGGATTACGTCGGCGAGACGCCGAACAGCAGCGAGCAGCCATCCGCCCGACCACGCCACCGGGCGCGCGCGATTGCCCGCAAGGCCACCCGCAGTGCGGCGCTGACAGCGGGTAGCCTTTCCCTGCCGCCCGGCCTTCTTGGCTGGCTCACTCTGTTGCCCGAACTCGGCTCGCTGTGGAAACTGCAGACACAGATGGTGGCGGACATTGCCGCCTGCCATGGAAGGAGCGCCGGCCTGGGACGTGGGGAGATGCTCTATTGCCTCTTCCGGCACACTGATACGCTCGCGGTCGCCAGCCTGGTGGCCCGGGTCGGCAAGCGCTTCGTCGTGCAACACGCGTCCGTTTCGCAGATCCACTCGATTGTCCTCAAGATCGCCCTGCACATCTCGCAGCGCATGCTTGGAAGGGGTGTTTCGCGCTGGATTCCCGTGGTCGGTGCCGTCGGCGCCGGCGCCTACGCCTGGTACGACACGGCGCAGGTTGCCGGGACGGCGATCGAACTGTTCACTGACGGCATCGTCATCGAGGGCGGGGACGAGATCGAGCCAGGCGGGACAGCCACTGAGGTGGCTGCACCTGTGCATCGCTGACGATCCACAAAGCACGCGCCTGGCGATGATTCCCGCCGAACTTTTCCGGCAGGCTGCTAGAATCCGTGGGCAGAATCCGCAGAGGAGGGGGCTGCGATGGAAGGTGAGACCATCAGGCATGTCGAAGAGTGGGCCAGACCGCGAACCGTGGTACTGCTCACCCTGCTGCTCCTCGCCGCACTGTGGACGGTTGTCGTCGTTTCGCTGGTCGTCGCTCGCCACGACAGCCTCGCTGCCACCGGCAGGACGCTGCAGCAATTGACGCGCGCTCTCGAGGAGCAGACACGACAGCAGTTTCGCCTGCTCGACACGGTTCTCGTCGCGAGCGAACTCTGGCTGCAGGAGCGCCCAGACCGAGACCTGCACAGCGATCCCGCGGTGCGGCGGCTGGTCGACAATCTGCGCGCCAGCAGCGGCAGCTTCTTCGACATCCGGCTGCAGGCAGCCGACCGCCCATCGTCCCCGAACCCCGGGAAGGAACACGGGCCATCGGCGCATCCCGCCGGCAGCAATCGCCCGACCCGTGATGTCGGTCTGTGGATCGGGCAGCCGATCGCTGACCCGGCGACGGCCCGGGTCCATCTGCCTGTCGCCCGTGCGCCGAGCAACCCGCGTGCAGACGGCCAGCAGTTGATGGCGATTGTCGACCTGGAGATGCTCAGCCGCAGTTACGAAACGGAGCGGCTGCGCCCGCACGGCGTGATCGCACTGCTCTCGCTTGACGGAACGGTTCTGGCACAGGCTGGCGACGACTGGCAGCCTGCTCATTCGCTCGCCGGCGGGACGCTGTTCAGGCACCACCTGGCGGAACAGTCGCGCGCCGTCGTCGTTCTCGATGATGAGGACAGCGAAGATCATCCGCGGCTTCTGGCGAGCTACTCCGTGCTGACCGACTTTCCGTTCGTCGTTGTCGTTCTCGAGGACTACGATGCGGCTCTCGCGGGCTGGAAACGGCAGAGCATGTGGACCATCCTGCTGGCTCTGGGCATGACGATCCCGCTGGCCGTCGTTGCCTGGCGATCGTTGCGCCTGCTTCGCAGGCTGGCGGAGCACAGCGTACAACTGCGGGACCTGGCGATCTCGGACCAGCTCACCGGTGTCAGCAACCGCCAGCACTTCGTCGCAACGCTCGCCGACGAACTCGTTCTGCGGCAACACCGATCACTGCCGCTCGCCGTCATGCTTCTCGACATCGATTTCTTCCGCCGCATCAACGACGGCTATGGCCATACCATCGGTGACCAGGTGTTGCTTGCCGTTGCCCAGGCGGCCAAACGAGCGCTGCGCCAGCGCGACCTGCTGGCCCGATTTGGTGGCGGCCAGTTCGCCGTACTGCTGCCGGATACCGAGATCGCCGAAGCCCTGCTGGTCGCCAACCGGATTCGCGCACACACTGGCGAAATCGCCATCCCGACGGAGAACGGCACCGTCCGCTTCAGCGTCAGCGTCGGTGCCAGTGAGGCCACGGCGAGCGATCGCTCGACCGACGAGCTGCTGAGACGCGCCGCGCAGGCACTGCACTCCGCCGCTGCGGCGGGTCATGACCGTGTCGTTGCGGCGTGATCGACGACGACGCGCCTCGGCTTCGACCAGGGCCCTGTCGGACGGCGCCGGCGCGAGGCCACGCGGTACGCGCTGCAGATCAGCCCGGCCCGGCACGTCACCGCCCGATCAGCGTCCCTTCCACACCACCTGACGCTTGCCGATGAAGGCGTCGATGCCTTCGCCGGCATCTTCGGTCATCATGTTGCAGGCCATCACTTCGGAAGCGTACTGATAGGCTGCCTCGAGTCCCATCTCGAGTTGCCGGTAGAACATCTGCTTGCCCATGCCGATGGCTATCGAAGACTTGGCCAGGATCGCCCGGGCAAGAAGTTCCACTTCGGCGTCGAGCGCGTTGCTCGCCACGACGCGGTTGACCAGTCCCTGTTGCAGCGCCGCCTGGGCGTCGATGGAATCTCCGGTGAGCAGCATCTCGAGAGCCTGCTTGCGGCCCAGGTTGCGTGCCAGGCCGACGGCCGGCGTGGCACAGAAGAGGCCGACGTTGATTCCGGACGTGGCAAAGCGTGCGCTGTCGGCAGCAACTGCCAGATCGCACATTGAAACCAGCTGGCAGCCGGCGGCGGTGGCGATGCCATGCACGCGCGCGATCACCGGCTGCGGCATCCGCGTCAGGCTCATCATCATCCGGCCGCAACTGCGGAACAGTTCCTGCAGGAAAGCCTGGTCATGATTCGCCCGCATCTCCTTCAGGTCGTGGCCAGCACAGAAAGCCTTGCCGGCTCCGGCAATGACCACGACGCGCAGCGCCGGATCGGCCGCGATCG
>ERZ761603.2600-NODE-2600-length-12226-cov-7.484019_pt1 | contig 12226 bp, 18 predicted proteins | sample MGYA00511879_ERZ761603 | MGnify/ENA primary metagenome ERZ761603 (study PRJEB28899, sample SAMN02850040) | bioreactor sludge metagenome | biome: EBPR Sludge; feature: EBPR Bioreactor; material: flocular biomat | place: Australia: Thorneside Wastwater Treatment... | reverse complement strand
TAATACTATTTCAATGTGTGATAAAATAGTGTAATATTCTTTTCATATCCTCCTTTTATGTGAGACTCCTCAGTGAAGCCGTTGACCCGGTTATCAATGGGGAGTCGTTTTTTATTCCGCTAGTTCGTCATCATTGTCTGTTTCTGTTATTTCAGTTTTATCAGCGCGTGATAGGTCTGATGGTGCTAATCCAAAGTAATGGCACAGGCGGAACTTCGATACCTCTCTCCTCCACTGTGACGCAACCCCACTCGCCCGTTCTGTAACTAAGCCAAGCGACTCAATATGATCGAGGATGTTTTCAATGTCTGGCTGGTTTAACCCAGACATTGAACGCCATCTATTAATAGATAGCCCAACTTCTTCGAACTTCATGATGAACTCGATGATCTTGTCCTTGTGAACCTTATTCCCGTTGTTTACGGCGATGTAATTATCGTCTGTTGGCTTTGCGTTCACAATAATCGGCCTAGCCGCTGGTTTGTTCAACGCTTCTTCTTGTTCGATTTGGCGCAATCGAACTTCTTTGTCTGCTTCGATCTGCGCGTTTTTGGTTAAATAGAACATATACACACCGGCTACGGGAACAAATACGAGTAGAATGCTGGCTACAACACGAGGCAACCACAAACTAGCTATTTGGTCGTATTTCCCACCTGACCCATAATCACCAGCGACATTGATAACAATCGGTGTCGGTATAATAATTATCGGCTCTGCTGTTGGCTGTGGTGTGTACGTGGGGTATGGCGTATATGTCGGTTGCGGAGTCGCTGTAACACTGATAACCTCAATGCGAGTCACGACAATCGTTTCTGTAATTGTAGCCGGTCTATTAGACTGTGGTATAATGTTATCTAACGCAGGATTAGTGGAAAACAGGCTGTCCCTGAATACATATGCAGTACCAATCACGAGTAGTAGCCAAATGAATACACGTCCTTTCATCGTATAATTATATAGTATTCGTTATGTCGATTCAACTGTAAAGTACCAATGTACTATTTCCAATGGCTTCGTCAGAGTGGTAGTATCATCGAAAAGGGGTAAAAATGTTAAACATTAAATTTCGATATGCAGTTAGACTACAAAATTATTTTAATACACCTCCATCAAGCGAGATTCATACAAGGGTGTTCGAGCTATATGAAGTTGAAGGTGGCGAGGTTTCCGAATGGATGTACTCGTTATTGATTCGCACAGGCGATGGGCGGCCCAATACTCCGATTTCTATTGATATGTTTACGGGAATGACCGATTCGAATGGACAAGATATTTATGAAAACGATATTGTTGAATACGAACATTATGATGAAACCGGTATTGTTATCTGGGACGAAGAAGACGCTGCATTTATTGTGGAAGGCAACGAGCGATGGACACATCTTTTTCAAGACAAGCGCAGATGGTATCGCCTAACCGTTGTCGGCAATGTTCATGAAGGATTAGTACAGTAATACTATTTCACGAAATTGATAAATCCCCTATAGTGCTAAACAACAAGGAGACAGATATGAAACAAAAACATGGTGCATTTTGGAAAATCAATCCGCTTGAGGGCGAAAAGACCAACGGCCTCTATCTTGGGTATGGTGTTCCTGAACCAAGTGGGCGATATGTCCATCCATTGCGTACATTAGAACGCAATGGTGAAAGCGGAGACTTTTTTGAATCAGTACGATATTTCGAAAAGGAGGACGAAAATGATTAAGCATGTATTGACTGAAAATCAGGCTTATCGGCTTGGTATTCCAAGTTTGGTAGGTAGTGAGGTTCAAGTTATTTTGTACGAAAAACACGAAAAACCAACAGAATTGGCAAACGTTCCCATCGCAAGAGATGTTTTTTACAATTGTCGCCGCATTGGCGGCAATCTCAGTCTAGACGAATAATCAAAATTAAGGAGATTATAAATGAGTAAAGATTTTAGTATTTTAGACTTTTTTGAAGAAGAAGAAAATCAGGGTAGTTCTAGCCAAGGTGTTGTCTGCAAAGGGCGTGTTACTCCTGGTTTCTACGCCATGATGAGTGGGCACAGTAAGTTTTTCCCTGCTGTTGATCCAAGTTCTCGCCCACAAGTCAAAGCATCTGCTGCGGCATACTTGGAAAGCGTTGGCGGAACGCCAAATCGCAGTAACCCAACTCTCGCAATGGAGTTCGTGCGTTATCGGGATACATTTTTGAATGTTGCCGCCCCCAAGTGGGAAGACGACAAGTTTGTACAGGTGTTTCACGGACGACGTTTGCCACAAGGAACGAACGAAGATGGCTCTGTTAAATTCGATGTGACACCCGAATGGCGCATTTTCACGGAGCCGTTGCGCGATGAAACCAAGGATGTGGGCAAGTTCGCGGAGGGCGAAGATGCGTGGTTCCATTATGTGTCTGTTCCAAATCCAACGTTCGTGGCAGAAGACGAATCGACACACACCCAGTATAATCATTGGGTTGCAGCAGATGGAAAGTTGATGCCTAACTTCATCGAGCGTATTGAAGCGGCGTTTGCTACCAAAGAGGAGGCGTTGGAATACATGGAAGAAAAAGGTATTCCAACTCACGACGAAACACAGTCCGAAGTAGCAGACGCGTTTACGCAATTGTACGAAAAGGTTTTGGCAGAAGTCGATATGCCAAGTGGCTTTGATGGTGGCGAATGGGACGAGGATGACTACCCAATGCTTCTCCAGCCGTTAGTTAAAAATCTTATGGCAGGGACAGATATTAAACAACTCGTGTCTGACCATCAAGATACCCCATTTGATAAAAAATTCATCATGAAAGTTAAAAAGTTGGTGGAATAAATGATTAGTGCCAGCATTGACATTGACATTGCTGGTGTGGCTGAAATTAAAACAGATTTAATCGAAGTAGATGTCGTTGTTGGAAGTATCTCAATCCCTGCCAGCAACGACATTTTGCTTAAAAAACATAGGAACAGTGGCAGTTTGTTTATTGTTTTGGACGATTATTCCAATCTGTTTTATCCAGAAGGTCACACCGAAAAAACACTACAAAAGCTGTACAAGCTACAACGTTTCGGGCTTGCTCCATCTCAAATTGTTTTGTTACTAGACGGCAGTAAGAACGAAATTCGTCCAGAGCAACGAGATTTGGCTTTGCAATGGAACATGAATGGTGGGACGACGCTGTTCACTGTTGGGTCCGATCTATTGATGAATCTCAAAAATATTGAGAAAACATTGACAAAGCTAGAATTCAAGCCGAATCTCGCAACATCAATCATCGCAATGTTACCAAGTGTAGACACGCCGAAGGCAGCACAATATCAAGAAGAGTTGGGCTTTGGTGTATTCTTACAGGCATTGGTCAACCCAACAGTAGCACTAAAGAACTATTGGGGGATAACTGATGATGACGTACAATTAATGCGTAAAGTATTAGGTGTCACAGACGAGTACGAGACAATCAATTTCTCTCTGTTCAAGCAAAAGGAAACAGCTAATGCCTAAGATGATTTGTGTAAATTGTGAACGTCAATTAAGCATTGAAAAAAGCGGTATCTTTGTTATTGAGACATTTCTGGATGATCGTCCTTATAAAATTTGGAGTGCCGATCTGTGGAAATGCAATTCATGCAAAGTGGAAATTGTTAGTGGATTTGGCAGTGGCCCAATTTCGGAACACTACATGCCGAACTTCGATAAAGTATTGAGTAAAGCTGTGGAATCTCGCCACGTTTTTAGTTACGAAAGATAAGGAGATTGTTCGATGAAAGGAATTTTAAACGTAACGGGACTGAGTGGGGTTGGTAAAACCTCGTTTGCATCCGAAGGTTTTGCACGTAGCCCAGAGAAAATTGCTATGATTACTTGGGATGTAAAAGAGTATGAGGGGCGAGATGTAATTGGCTACCATGCATCATTGGCGCATATCCTGAGTGATACATCGTACACCGATCCGCAGATTGCAATGATGGAAGAGGCTCACAAGGCGTTTGATGCGTTGCCGGACGATTTGGATATTTTAGTTTTAGATGCATGGGAAGTATTTTCGAAATCCCTGGCGGCATATGTCCAGGTGAACCACATGAAACTCAAGAAGGTGTGGTTCGGCATGAATGGGTTCTGGAAAACGCTAGAGATGCGTGGTCACGCGCATCTGTACGAAGCCGCAATTCTGGATAGTTTTCAGAAGAAAGCAAAATTAGTTGTGGTTATCAATCATTTGAAACCGCAATACAACGACAAGAATGAACCAACTGGATTGTTTGTGCCTGATTCGAGTCGGTCTGTGATTCAAAAATCGGCTTGTCGCATTTGGTTAACACCTCTGGAGGGGAAGCCATATCCTGCCGGGTTGGTAATCAAGAACACCAGTGAGAAGCGTTTTGTCAGTGGCGTTGGGATGAGAACGGTTAGTGTGCTGCCACCGAAGTTGTCATACGATGTTCTTGACGAACTAGGCGAGTACGTATCTTTGTGGGATGTAATTAATTACTATTACAAAAATCCTATTGGCAATCGTAAGCCAAACGCCTACGAAAGCATGAATCATGGTGAGTATCAAATGGTCCAGTCAACTCTTCTGGAACAAATCGAACAAAGTAATGATGAGAAAGAGAAAGTCGAAGCAGAGGCGCTATCCAATAATCCAGAGATTATGGAAATTGTCGAAAAAAACAAGAGCAAACCGGCTCCATTGGTTTACAAGAAGCTGAAAAATGGAGGATTCGAATTAACAGTAAGTCAAGTTGAAGTGCTATTGAAAAAGGTAGGTGAATAATAATGGACGACAGAAACGATTTATATGACACAGTTATTAAGGCAGCCGGTGTGTGCCTCGCAATTGCGCTTTGGTACATTTCTATGCGCTTTAGTGTCGATGGCTTTGAAATTGCAACTGAGGAAGACGCATGGATCGGGTGGACGTTGGGGGCGCTTGTGACGTATTTGCAAGTCTTGTTTAATCGAGGCAGTAAAAACGAAACAATGTACTGGGCAGGAATCATTGCCTATGTTTATGGCCTTGCCACGAACCTTATGGGCATTATGGCTGTTCGCGGCGAAGCGTTCACTCTGTCTATGTTTGGCGACAATTTTTTCGGGGCATTGTTGCAAATTACGGTTGTATTCGCGATTGCTGCTGCTGTAGAAATTTTGCCTGAACACCTGTTCATTAATGCATTGCGTCCAGATGGGCAAGATGGGGATTTCATCACATCATTGAAAAAGGGCTTGGATGGCATTCGCACTCCATCTCGCGGGAATCGCAGTGGTGGTGGTCAAAACCGTGGTGGTAGTAACCAGAATCGCGGAGGTGGTGGCAATCAAGGTGGTAACTCTGGTGGTGGCTCTGGTGGTAATTCTGGTAAAAACAGAGGCGGGAACGACCCCCGTGTTCGCACAAATCGCGAACACATTCCTTCTGGTGGCAGTTCTGCATACCACACTGATCCGAGAGACATGTAATGAAGATAATTATGCCTCATGCCGACTTGTTCGCTGCTGTGGCCAAATTGCAAGAGGCGGTTAAGTTCTCTCAAAACCGCCTCTTGTTTTATCCAAGCACACAAAATGGTGAATTCATCCTTGTTGGTGGAAATCATTATTCGTCTATCGTTGCTGTAACCGTATCTGGCGCAGAAGTGGATAATTTCGATTCTCCTGTATGGGTTGATTACACAAGACTGTCTGCATTTTTGAATGCCATTCATGCCGCAAACAATATCACCATTAACGGTGCTGGTACAAGATGGAAATTCTCCATTGGACAGGCAAAGTATAGTTCTGCCGTTATTGAGGGCGATTCGTTTCATCTTATCCCATTACCAGAAGGAGATGCTGTTATCGTGAAGGCGCGAGATGTTGCGAATTTTGCAAGGGTCGGGTCGATGGCGGCAAAAGATTATGGTGCAATTAGTGGCGCATACATGATCTTTTCAGGCGAACACCTTACTTGTATGGCAACAGACCGATTCGGGGCAGGATACGGTTGGTTCGAGTTGACCAAGCGGGTTGACCAAAGATTTGACTCGCTTATTCCAGCGTCATCCCTGTCTCTTGTGTCTAGATTAATGAAAGATGGCGATGTGTCAATTTTTGTTGATAATCAGCAAAGAAAGGTGCATTTCGTTAACGGGAATATTCGTGTCTACGCATCTGAAATGGCAGAGAAAGAAAAGTTTCCCGCTGATGCATTGGCAAAAGCGATGAGAGCAGACTTGGATATTGGTAGTGATATGCCAGCAATGGATTTGGTAGACAAGCTGTCTTCGTGTTCCGCTGTAAGAGATGATAATGAAGCAATGAGAGTTAGCATTGTACGGAAAGATGACGTATTGTCAATTTCTTCGCATGACAACACGGGAGCGATGACATTCGAGGTTCCAGTATTGCGTTCTCAGGGCGATCCGATTGCGTTTAATATCAATCCTAAGTTCATCCAATCGGCCGTCGCGTTGCTCAAACAAATGGGTGAAGTAACAGTCATTCGCTTGTCTGATGTAGGTGAATACAATTGGGTGTTCGTCACGGCAGAAGGGGTCAATGCCCGATTCTCATTTGCAAAAATGCACCCACAAGGATAGTTCATCATGGGCAAGAAAAGTAGAACAAAAGGTCATGGATATGAACGGGAAATAGCCAACAAGCTGAAACCATTGTTTCCTGACGCAAGACGACACCTTGAGTACCAAACTGGCGCGGCAGAACTTGGAATTGATTTGATCAATACTGGCAATTTACTGATTCAGTGTAAAAGATATAAAACATATGTTCCAATAACGAAAATAAAAGAGATCAAAGAAGTATCCGGTAAAATTCCCGTTCTCGTAACAAAAGCGGATAGACAGCCAGATATGGTTGTCCTCAAGTTAGATGATTTCTTATCCATTTTAGCAGACATTGGAGTGGTTTATGAAAGGTAAAATCATTGGATTTATTAACGGATTTGTTGAATTCGTCGAGGCGATTGATGACGTTCGTGATTCTTTGGAAAATAGTCTCGTTAACTTTGCAGCGGGTATTATCCCGTGGCTTAGTTCGTTGATTCCTGCTTACTATTTGTACGTCCACATGACTGATGTACTGGAAGTCCCGGCTAAACTCGCATTTGTTTTTGCCGCCGTGGTTGAGGTGCTTGGGTTTGCTTCTATCAGTACGTTTTTGGCGTTGTATCGTTATCGCCAACGGTATAAGGAAACAACTACAAAAGGCTCTGTATCGCCCTGGTTGGCCGTATTTGCGTTTACCATGTATCTCATTGTAATTACTTTGGTCAACGGCTTGTTGGGGTTTTTCAGCGAGGTTGACATGGGTCAGTTGTATTTGAATATTAATAATACCTCGTACTTATGGCAAAATATGGCAACCCCATTGGCCGAGTCTGCCGCCGTATTTTTCCTGTCTCTGTTAACTATCCCTGGTGGTGTAATTGTAGCCGCCAGAACTCAGCATAAGGAATTCGTACAGCAGAAACATACTCGCCACTCGCCAAAAGCAAGTTCATCCAGTGAAACATCCGAGCCAAAAAAATCGAAATCAATTTCGTCTAATAGTAAGCAGACAAAAGGGTACAAGCTATTTTTGGAATACATAGCAAATAACGAGGGAGCCTTAGATAACATCTCTCAATTGGCAAGGGCCTTGAACATCTCTCGCCCAACTGCAACTAAATATAAAAAGGAGTACATCGGTGAATGAGATTTCTTCGTTGTTGTTGTATTCTCTTGGACTAATCATATACGTGTTCCTCGTCCTTCATTCTGTTAGCGCGATTAATAGAACAAGAGATGAAACGGCCGTGACAAAATTTTTTATGTATGCATATTTTGTTGTAGTCACTTTTGGGATTCCTTTTATTTTCATTGTGTGGACATTGGTGTTGAATCCATGAAACTGTTAAAATCATTAACTCGCAAAAGCATCAATGTTGATTCAGAAAACGCTCTTGCAACAAGACAACAAGGCATGTTGCAAGAAGTAGAGAAACCAACCATTGTTATCCCATCTCAATTCCATCCAGAGAGGAAGCTATCTCATTATCTTTTTGTCGGCAGAACGTATCATGATTTATGTCGAAATACTTTTGTTGAAAAGGTTCAGCATGGATACTATGCATATGAACGATGGTCTGAGTGGCGAACGTGTGCTGTTGCCGCTGCGTATGCCGGTGCATTTGGGGCAAGCAGTATAGAGCATCCAGAATTTAGTTACAGTATGGCGGTGTGGAGACTAAGCCGGTTAGTTGGTTATGATATTGGTAAGTACGAAATAACTGATCCGACTGGCAGAACTGCACCAGTAGCAGAGGTAATGATTAGATTAGTGGATGAGAATTATTGGAATCGAATTGGTGTGTTCGAATTGTTGGTTAGTAAGGGATTGTAAATATGAAAACAATACAAGAGCAAATTAATAATTGGTTAGATACGGGTAAGTGTCAATGTAAATTATGCGAACGAGGCCGTAATTTTGCACGTATTATTCAAACAATTGAATCTCCAGAGGATCAGGAATGGATGTTCTGGTTCTATGATGGCGTAGTTAGCACAGAAGAAGAACTTGGGTTGCAGGAATATTGGGTAAAGGAAAATCAAAAGAGAATAGATAAATTGTTGCATGAAAAAGAACTATTGATGAAGTTTGTAAATGTATGGACGTTTTCTGATACACCAATGTCACATGAAGATAACATGAAAATGGGTGATGCATACAAAGAATTGCTTCATCAAAAAGTGATATAACAGCTAGTATCTATTCCGTCTGTTCGCCTGAATAGTAAACACAATGTTGGCGCACAGTGACAGTGAGAATAAAAATATACCCACCGTCATTCCTTCTATTGGCTGGTTCAGAAAATTAACTATCGCGTCGATTGATATGCTCATAAGGTAAGTATAACATAGATTATGTCAAATGGTCACATTCATTCTGCCGCTACTATTGGTATCGCTATTGGTATCGCTTCTGGATATGGGATGGCTTACTTTGTCGATCCTGAAAATGTGCCAATTGTTATTGCAGGATGTTTGGTTGGATTGGTTCTTAGTAACGACGCTGATGTTGACGGGGGGTACATCGGTCACTATTACATGAGGAAGCTGCTTGGTTATCCCGGTGAGTGGTATTTTAATAATGTTATTACACCATACCAAATAGCTTTCAAACACCGCTCATTTTTATCCCATTTTCCTATTATTTCAACTGTTTTCCGCTTGCTTTATCTTGCACTACCCTTTATAATTATTTTATTGGCGAATCAAAAAACAAATGGATTCGCCTTGTTTTTTCGGTGTATCATAGCTAGTCTGTTGTTGATGCCCCTCTGGACTATTCTGTATTTCCTCTCTCCAGGTTGGGGCATATTTTTTTACCTTTTTCTAGGATTAGTTGTTTCTGATACTGCCCATTGGTTATTTGATTTGTTTTAATTAAAGGAGTTTTTTGTTATGACGTTATCAAAAGATGTTCAACGATTGTTAGACCAACGCTATCTCCAGCCAGGAGAGGACTGGAACGGGCTGGTCAAGCGAGTTGTAGATCATGTTTGCGATGGAGAATCGAATTGGTATAAACAGGAGGTTACTGAACATATAACGCGCAGAATATGGCTGCCTAATTCGCCATGTCTTGTTGGTTCTGGAACAAAAACTGGTGGCTTGTTTGCTTGTTTTGTTGTTGGGCCAGACGAAGACACATTGGAACATCATGTGGAAGTCCTTGGGGATATAGCTGCCGTTGGGAAGCGTGGCGGCGGATGTGGTTTCACGGGCACGGGAATAAGGCCAAAGGGGATGCCGGTTGCGGGGAGCGTACACGGTTTCAGCTATGGACCGAATTGGTGGGCAACTCAAGTGTCAAGTTACCTTGATGGTATCACCCAGGGTGGGTTTCGCAAGTTCGCAGGAATGTACACACTTTTGTCTAGTCACCCTGATCTAAACGAGTTCATTGATTTGAAACAGTCTGGTAACGAAAAGCTGAACTATAATTTTAATCAGTCAGTAATGGCGACTGATGAATGGATGCGCGAAGCGGTTAATGGCGATGATGGCGAACGCCTTCAATTAATCAAGATGGCAAAGAACGCCTGGAACAATGGGGAGCCTGGATTGCTATTTCATACCACCATCAACGAAAATACCCCATACAAAACCTGTGGGTGCAAAATAGAGGCGACTAATCCGTGCCAACCCGAATTCGCTATCGCATTAACGAAAAACGGAGAAAAACAAATCGGCGAACTGTCGGTAGGAGATGAAATATACTCTGTTGATGGATGGGTTAAAGTTGTCAGAATCGTTCCCCAGGGTGTAAAGCCAGTGTATGCATATGAAATTGATGGATACGGAAATTTCGTGGGCACAAAAGACCATAAAATCAAAGCTGAGTCTAATTTCAAATATGAAGTTGATAGAATGTTTGCAAATCAAGTTCCTGTGCCTTGCCTGAATGAAAAAGACGGCTCAGTAAATTACGCAACAATTACTAGCCGGGCATACGTAGGTGACTATAAAGTTTACTCATTAACAGTTGATGGAGAAAGCCATAGTTACTGGACAAGTGGAGTGTCTGTTCAAAATTGTGGTGAGCAGCCAATTCCTTCATATGGTAGCTGTAACTTAGGTAGTATTAATATTTCTCACGAATATTTTTACGATGAACAGGGACGATTCGATTATGCTCGTTTATCTCGTGTTGTATCTGTATTGACCCGTTTTCTCGATAACGTAGGTACTCGTAATATTTTCCCAAATGATAAATTCAAGAACTGGTATGAAAAGCATCGCCCAATTGGTATTGGCATTATGGGTTACGCTGATGCGCTGTTGAAGATGAAATTAAAGTACGGAGAGCAGAGCGGATTAGATTTCTTGGAAAGCATTATGGGTGTTATTCAAAATGTCTCTTACTCGACTTCTGAAACACTTGGAGAGGAACGGGGTGTCCCAGAACACTGTCAGGCGGTTGGGCGGCGAAATATCACCACTGTCAGCATCGCACCAACGGGGAGCATTGGATTCATTTCAGAATGCTCTCATGGCATTGAGCCAATCTTTTCTCCTGTTTACCAGCGCACGGACGAACGTGGCGAAACCTACCTGTTTTCTCACCCGCTTCGCAATGAGCCTTACTTTGCATCCTGTTTGAATGATGATAAAACAAAAATACCCACATGGAAACAGCATATTGACGTACAAGCAACAGTTCAAAAGAATTGCGATAGTGCCGTGTCCAAAACGGTCAACATGAGCAATGACGCAAGGGTTCAGGATGTGCTTGATGCATTTGTTTATGCTTGGGAATCAGGCTGTAAGGGTATTACTGTTTATAGAGATGGTAGTCGCCAATTTCAAGTTCTTGAGGATGTGAAGGAGGAAGATAGCTTACTTCAAGATTGTCCATCTGGTGTTTGCGAACTATAAGGCGGTTTTATTATGACAATTGCAAATACGAGCAACGCAAGACTCGATCCGGCAGACAGAATAGAACTGACCAAGTATATGAATGATGTAACAGGAGCCAGATCAGGAAAACTGATTGCATTGTGGCCTCATTCGGTTGACAAAAAGTACGGACATGTTTTATGGACATGTCTTTGTGATTGTGGAAACCACAAGGTTGTAATATCAAGTAATATAAAAAGAGGATTGTCACAATCTTGTGGCTGCTCTTGGACATATCGTAGCGGAAGCAAAAACGCTAGATGGAGCGGTTATGAAGGCATAAGTGGTTCTGTATGGAATAAAATAAAAACATCGGCAAAGAAAAGAAGCATACCTATCGAGATAACCATTGTGGATGCTTGGAATCTGTTTACACAACAAAATGGAAAATGCGCATTAACTGGGGTGACGATTACGTTGCCAGAGTTAAATGCATACACAAATAGGTATACCGCTTCACTAGATAGAATAGACTCCAGTGTTCCATACACAATAGATAACATTCAATGGGTTCATAAAGATGTGAATAGATTGAAAATAGACTTCGGAACAGATCGTCTATTTGAATTATGTAAGCAAATTGTTGTCTACAATAATTTGTAACGATAATAGTACAATCATACTATTGAGCATCATTCCCAAATGAAGTATGATTCTTTCATAACCGAATAGACAGCCAGTGATATTATTAACTAACTAATCAAAAGAATAACTATCTACAGATTTTAGTTGTAATGTCTCACATGAGCTGGCTGTCACTTTCTTTAACAAACAGAACTTATCAAGCTACGGCTCAAACTGATAAGTCGAGATAGTCTG
>ERZ761603.2596-NODE-2596-length-12232-cov-17.000164_pt1 | contig 12232 bp, 6 predicted proteins | sample MGYA00511879_ERZ761603 | MGnify/ENA primary metagenome ERZ761603 (study PRJEB28899, sample SAMN02850040) | bioreactor sludge metagenome | biome: EBPR Sludge; feature: EBPR Bioreactor; material: flocular biomat | place: Australia: Thorneside Wastwater Treatment... | reverse complement strand
CCACCGAGATCTACACTCTTTCCCTACACGACGCTCTTCCGATCTCTGTTCGCTGCAGCCGATACAGGGATGGCCGCAGCCGACCGGCCAGGTGCCTGCGCCGGCGTCACCAAACAGCGCGGTCGGGCAGTTGGCGTAGGTTTCCGGGCCCTTGCAGCCGAGTTTGTAGAGGCAGTAGCCCTTGCGGTGCCCTTCGTCGCCAAACTGCATGGCGAAACGGCCGGCATCGAAATGCGCGCGCCGCTCGCAGTTTTCATGAATCAGGCGCGAGTAGGCGAATTTCGGGCGGCCCAGTTCATCGAGCGGTGGCAACGCGCCAAAGGTAAGGAAGTGCACCACCGTGGCCAGGAAATTGTAGGGGTTCGGCGGGCAACCGGGGATCGTCGCCACCGGCTTGCCAAGTACGTCGGCGACGCCGGAAGAGCCGGTCGGGTTGGGCGCGGTCGACGGCATGCCGCCCCAGCTGGCGCAGGAGCCAATGGCGATCACCGCCGCCGCATCGGCGGCGCATTCCTTGGTCAATTCGATCGCTGTCTGGCCGCCCACCTTGCAGTAGATGCCGCCGTCACGCGTTGGGATGGCGCCTTCGACGACCAGCAGGTAAGCGCCCTTGTGTTCGGCCATGGCCGCCTTGCGCGCCTGTTCGACCTGATGGCCAGCAGCGGCAAACAGGGTTTCGTGGTAATCCAGCGAGATGACGTCGAGGATCAGCCTTTCCAGGGTCGGATGCTCGGCGCGCAGCAGGGATTCGGTACAGCCCGTACATTCCTGGAAGTGCAGCCAGATCACCGAAGGCCGCTTCTTGGTAGCCACCGCTTCGGCGACCGCCGCTTCGGCGCCGGGCGGCAAGCCAAGACCGGCGGCGACGGTGGCGCAGAACTGCAGGAATTCGCGCCGCGGCATGCCGAGTCGCTTGCTCGCATCGACGATCGTCGTCTCGGCTTCCAATTGCAGCAGACGGGTGTTTGCCATTTTCCTGCTCCCTTATCTCGCAACCTGGTTCTCGTCGCCCGACCGGTGGTCGGAGAATGTCATCGCGGCACACCAGAGCTCATGCAAGGCTCTGCAAGCACTTTCAGCAAAGGGGCTTACAAAAAGCGTGCCAGTTCGAAATCAGCCAATAAAGCAGCGACATGTACTGCGTTGGCCAGCGCGCGAGGGGAACGCAGGTTTGCGCATGTGCCGGCAAGTGGAAACCTTGTTTCCACTTGCCGCCCTGGCCTTGGACGAGCCGCGCTCCTGTGCCGCGTGCGAGAGTTGCACCGCGTTTCGATTCGCCCTAGGATCGGCGCATGAAACGATCACTCGTCGCCGGCAGCGGGAGTGTCCCGGACAAGCGACCGCCGCTGGACGCTCTGAGCGCCTCTGGCAGTCCGGCAGAGGCCGGGTCGGCGTTCGGCGGCGTCGACGAGGCGGTGTGGATCGAGGTGATCCACAAGATGGACGAGGTGTACAACGACCTCCTGCAATACGAGGTGGTGCTCGAGGAAAAGAACGCCGCACTCGAGGACTCGCAGCAGTTCATCGAGAGCGTTTTGGCGTCGATGTCGGACATCCTGATCGTCTGCAATCGCCATGGTGCGATCGACGAGGTCAACGACTCGCTGCGCCGCTTTATCGGCCAGGATGAAGGCGAATTGCGCGGCCGGCCAGTGTGCGAGCTTTTTGCCGACGAGGCGTCGCGGCAGCGCGCCCGCGACTTCTTTTCGGCTGCTCGCCCGGCAACGGTTCAGGACTGCGAGCTACGCATCATGGGGCGAGACGGTAGTCCGCTGCCGGTCTCGCTGAACTGCACGCCGCGCCTTTCGGGAACCGGCAAGCTGGTCGGCATGGTGCTCACCGGCCGCCCGGTCGGAGAACTTCGCCGCGCCTACCATGCCCTGCGGCAGGCACACGAGGACCTCAAACGCACGCAGCAGCAGCTTCTGCAAGCGGAGAAGATGGCATCACTCGGCCGCCTGGTCGCCGGCGTGGCGCACGAACTCAATAACCCGATCAGTTTCGTTCTCGGCAATGTACTGGCCATCCGCCGCTACACCGCGCGCCTGCAGACCTACCTGGAAGCGGTGCACGATGAGCCGGGCCAGCGAGCGCCCGAACTGGAGGCGCTGCGTCAGGAATTGCGCATCGATCGCATCATGCAGGACCTCAATCCACTGCTCGACGGAATGACCGAAGGTGCCGAGCGGACCCGCGACATCGTCGATGGCCTGAAGCGTTTCTCGGCCATCGATCGCAGTGCCGACCAGGTTTTCAATCTGGCCGCCGTGGTCGGGCGGGCGGTGCGCTGGGTGGCGCGCTCGGGCTTGCGGGATTTTGCCGTCAAGGCCGATCTGCCGAGCGAGTTGCCGGTCATCGGGTCGTCCGGGCAGATGCAGCAGGTGCTGATGAACATTGTCCAGAATGCCTGCGACGCGACCGCCGGCTGCGAGGCGCCGAGCCTCGAAATCAGCGCCGAGCAGCATGACGGAATGATCGTCCTGTACTTCGCCGACAATGGCTCGGGAATTACCGAGGCCAACTTGGCGCGCCTTTTCGATCCCTTCTTCACCACCAAGCCGGTCGGGCAGGGGACCGGTCTCGGGCTGTCGATCAGCTACGGCATCGTCGAACGGCACGGTGGCCGCCTGGAAGCGGCAAACAGGCCGCAGGGTGGCGCCCTGTTTTCTCTCAGCCTGCCCCTGGCGCCGAGCTAGAGTGGCTCGCCGCTGCCGGTCATCTCGCTCGCTCTTACCCAGCGGTCGAAATTCTCCTCACTGACGTATCCCAGGCTCAGCGCCGCTGCGCGTAGCGTACCGCCGTCGCGGTGGGCGCGCTTGGCGATCTCGGCGGCGCGGTCGTAACCGATGTGCGGCGCGAGCGCGGTGACCAGCATCAGCGAGCGTTCGAGCAATTCGCCGATGTGTTCGCGCCGGGCCTCGATGCCGCAGGCGCAGTGCGCCTCGAAGCTGTTCATGCCGTCGGCCAGCAAGCGCACGCTTTGCAGAAAGTTGTGGGCGATCAGCGGCTTGAAGACGTTCAGCTCGAAGTTGCCGGACGCACCGCCGATGCCGATGGCGACGTCGTTGCCCATCACCTGGCAGCAGAGCATGGTCAGCGCCTCGCACTGCGTCGGGTTGACCTTGCCGGGCATGATCGAACTGCCCGGCTCGTTTTCCGGAATGCTGATCTCGCCGAGGCCGCAGCGCGGGCCCGACGCCAGCCAGCGGATATCGTTGGCAATTTTCATCAAGGCCACGGCAAGCGTCCGCAGCGCGCCATGCGCTGCGACAAGGCCATCGTGTGCTGCCAGCGCAGCGAACTTGTTACTTGCCTCGACAAAGGGCAGGCCGCTGTCGCGGGCGAGCTCCGCGCTCACGCGTGCGCCGAAATCCGGCGCGGTGTTAAGACCGGTGCCGACCGCGGTAGCGCCGATGGCCAGCGGGTACAGCGAGGGCAGGGCGTCTTCAATCACCGCTTCGGCGTGTTCGAGCTGGGCCACGTAGCCGGAGAATTCCTGGCCCAAGGTCAGCGGCGTAGCGTCCTGCAGGTGGGTGCGACCGATCTTGACGATCGCCGAAAAGGCGGTGGACTTGGCCGCCAGCGTTGCGCGCAGCCGGGCCAGTGCCGGTAGCAGTGCGCGCGTGATGCCGAGAACCGCGGCCACATGCATGGCCGTCGGGAAGACATCGTTCGAGGACTGCCCGCGGTTGACGTCGTCGTTGGCGTGCACGCAGCGCTTCTCGCCGCGTTCGCCGCCGAGCAGTTCCGAGGCGCGATTGGCCAGGACCTCGTTGATGTTCATGTTGCTCTGCGTACCCGAGCCGGTTTGCCAGACCGACAGCGGAAACTCTTGGCTATGACGGCCGAGCAGGACTTCCTCGGCGGCAGCCGTGATCGCTGCGGCCTTGTTTTCCGGCAAAAGCCCGAGCTCGCTATTTACGCGCGCACAGGCTGACTTGACCGCGGCGAGGGCGAGCACCAGTTCCTCGGGCAGGCGTTCGCTGGAGATGTCGAAGTGCTCGAGTGAGCGCTGCGTCTGTGCGCCCCAGAGCCGGTCCTTCACTACCTCGATGCTGCCAAAGGAGTCCTGCTCCCAGCGCGTCGTGCTCATCGCCCGGGTCGCCGTTGGCGGTGAGCGGCTTGCGGGAATCGGGGCATCGCTTTACTCCTGACTGATGGAAGCTCGAATCATAGCTTTCATGCGTAGTCACGGCCAGCAACGGGCGTCGAGGAGCGCTTGCGACGGCTTCTTGTACAAAATAAATGTTTAGGTGGCACTTACTCAAAAAAGGCGTGCATGTTGCCTGGGTGCGTGCTATCGTTGCGCCATGGTTAATCGACTGGCACGTTACGAATTCAGCGAACGACTCGCCGACCTGCTCGGCGAGTCGCGGCGCGACCTGCGCTTTCGGGTCACCCTGATGGTCACCGGTGGGCTGGTTGCTCCTGGCCCACGCGGTCGCGGCTCGCCACCAGCGACGCCGCAGTACGCCGCGCAGCTGTTGATTGGCGCGATGGCCGCACCGCAGCAGGCGCAGACCGTCGAAGCCATCCGCTGCTACGAAGATTTGCGACCCGCGGCGGTAGCGCCCGGGGGAAATACGCCGCGCGTCCTCTTTGGTCCGGCCGTCGCGACCGCCGATGGCAAAGATCAGCCGGCGGCGACGATTTGCCTGGATGGCATGCCTTTCGGCGAAGCACTCGCCCAGCTTCTGGAACTGGCCTGCGCCGAGGAAACGCGAGCGATCGTCGCCGGCGAACTCTTCGGCGTCTGGGTCAACCGCGGTTGTCCGGTTGCCTCACTGCAATTCAGCGCCTGGTGGCAGGGCCGCCGCGCCGTTTTCAGTCACACCTATGGCCTGGCACCGGGTGCTGCTCCGCCGGCCTGGCTTGATCCTCAACGTGGTGGATTGGTCGATCCCGGTCTGTTCCACACCGTTTTCCTGCCGGTCCGCAAATTGATCGAGATCGGTTCGCTTACCACCTTGTCCGATGACAGGAGTAGTCCAATGCTGAATAAACTGGGCCACAAGATGGCCGCCATTGCGAATATGGCAAAACTCGCCGCCAAGACGCCGCACGGAAGTCGCTGGGAAAAGCTTCTCGCGACGCTGGCCTCGGTAAAGGCCTGGTCCGACCAGGTCGATTCGCAGGAAAGCCGCCTGCATGAAGTCAGCGGCTTCGGCAGCAACCCCGGCGAATTGAAGATGTGCACCTATCTCCCCGAGGGGCTGCCGGCGAATGCACCGCTGGTCGTCGTCCTGCATGGCTGTACGCAGAGCGCCGCCTCCTACAACAAGGGCAGCGGCTGGTCGACGGTTGCCGATCGACATGGTTTCGCGCTGCTTTTCCCGCAGCAGCAATGGAACAACAACCCGCTGCGCTGCTTCAACTGGTTTCGCCCCGAAGACAACGAACGCGACCGTGGCGAGCCGCAGTCGATCGTGCAGATGGTCGACCAGATGGTCGCCGAGCACGGCCTCGATCGTCGCCGCGTCTATGTCACCGGTACCTCGTCCGGGGGCGCGATGACGACGGTGATGCTGGCCAGCTATCCGGAGGTCTTTGCCGGTGGCGCGGTCATTGCCGGGGTCCCCTACCGGACGGCGAAGGGCTTGCAGGAGGGGCTGGAAAGCATCTTTCAGGGGCGTTCGCGCTCGGCCGAGGAATGGGGCGCGCTGGTGCGCGCGGCGTCGACACATCAAGGACCCTGGCCGACCCTGTCGGTCTGGCACGGCGACGCCGATACGGCGGTGAAGCCGATCAATGCCGAAGAGCTGATCAAGCAGTGGGCCGACGTGCACGGCCTGGACGCCAAGCCGAGCATCGAGATGCGCGTCGACGGTTATCCGCGGCGAGTGTGGCTGGGGGCCAACGGCGAGGAATTGATCGAGTCCTACACGATTACCGGCATGTCGCACGGCGCAGCTCTAGACCCAGGCCCGGAGCCGCATCAGTGCGGCACCGCGGCGCCATTCTTCAACGCCGTAGGCATCTCGTCTACGCACCGCATTGCCGATTTCTGGGGCTTGCTTGGTGAACGTTCGGCAAGTACGGGAGCGCCCGAGCAGGCGCCGGGGGCACGCAGGGCGGGCTCCGGTGCCGCCGCTGAGGCTGCCTTCGACGCTGCGGCGGCGCCTACAGGCGAGCCTGCGGTCGAGCCAATGGCGGCGGGCGCAGCGGCAGCTGAGCCTGCTCGCGAGAGCGCGACCCGTGGCCGGCCAGTCGATGTCGGTGAGCCACCGACTCGAGAGGAAGCAGCCGCCGACGCCCGCAAGGCGCGCGGCGGGACCTCTGACGAGGCGTCGGGAACTGGGCATCGCGCCATGGGTCTCGACGTGCATGGCATCATTTCTGCATCGCTGCAGGCCGCCGGGCTGCTCAAGCCCGGTAACCGGCCGCGCAGTTCGGCGCCCCTGGGCATCGACGTTCCGGGCATCATTTCGACGGCGTTGGAAGCGGCGGGGGTGCTCAAAGGTGGGGCGCAGCGCTCCGGCCCGTTCAGCCCGGAAACCTTGCGCAGTGCTGGCTGGGAAGGCGCCGGTTGGGATCTGCTGCACGACGATCCGCGTGCCTTTCGCGGCGGCTCGATGCTCTACGGGCACGCGTCGTCGGGCGATTCAGGGGCCGTCGGTGCGCGTGCGCAAGCCATCTCTCGGCGTCTTAGGCTGGGCCCGCGGCCGGAACTAAGCTATGTGCGGCGACTGGATCTGAACGCGGCGGTCAATGACTACACCAGCGCCAGCTTCCGGGTCCTGGTCGATGGCATCGTCGTCGATGAAGTCACGGCGATCGGCATGGTGCACCAGGAGAACGAATGGCTGCGTCAGTCAGCGGTCGATCTGGCGCGCTTTGCCAACCGCGAAGTGACGCTGACTCTCGAAGTGGCGGCTTACTCCAACATCTACAGCACGGTGTACGCCAAGGCCTGGGTGGATCAGGTGACGATCAGCAACGCGGTCGATGTGGCGGCGCATTGCTGACCCTTTCGCAAGCTGCCGCGACACCCCCCGGACGGCGCCAGGCGCTGCTCCGGGAAGTGCCGCGAAATGACAGGCTCAGCGGTTGGTGAAAGCCGCCTTGCGTTTTTCGACGAAGGCGGTCATACCTTCTTTCTGGTCGTCGAGGGCGAAAGCCGAGTGAAAGGCGCGCCGTTCGAAGAGCAGTCCCTCGTTGAGCGAGCTTTCGTAGGAGCGATTGATGCATTCCTTGATCATCATCACCACCGGCAGCGAGAAACCGGCGATGCGGGTGGCGGTCGACATCGCCTCGTCGAGCAGCTTGTCGGCCGGCACGACGCGCGAAACCAGGCCTGCGCGCTCGGCTTCCTCGGCATCGATATTGCGCGAAGCGAGGCACATTTCCATCGCCTTGGCCTTGGAAATGGCGCGCGGCAGACGCTGCGTGCCACCGGCACCGGGGAGGATGCCCAGGCGCACTTCCGGCTGGCCAAACTGAGCGGTGTCGGCGGCCAGGATGATGTCGCACATCATCGCCAACTCGCAGCCGCCGCCGAGGGCGTAGCCGGCAACCGCCGCAATCACCGGTTTGCGGCAATTCTTGACGCCTTCCCAGTTGCGGCTGATGAAATCGCCCTTGTAGGCTTCCATGTAGGTCAGTGACTGCATCACGGTGATGTCGGCGCCGGCCGCGAAGGCCTTGTCCGAGCCGGTGATGACGATCGCACCGATATTCTCGTCGGCCTCGTAGGCGGCCAGCGCGTCGCCCAGCTCGTCCATCAGATCATCGTTGAGGGCGTTCAACTGCTTCGGGCGATTGAGGGTGATCAGGCCGACTTTTCCACGGACTTCGGCGATGATGTTGACGTAACTCATAAAGGAAATCTCCAGATTCAAATTGGGTGATATTCGAGGATCCACGAGCAGGTGGACACTCCTGTTGCTGCGCTCGGCTGGTGCTTAGCGTTTGTGGCGACCGCTATCATGAACGATTTGCGCCGCCTTTGCCTGCTCTGGCGTCACTCTTTCGCGGGGCGCGCAGCCTGCGCCTGGCCAGAAGCAATGCGGCCGACCTGGACGATTCTCGTCGGGCCGGCCGCGTGATTTACAGGGGGTCAGAAGGCAACAGTCAGTTGCATTCTGCCGTTATTCCCTCGGAGACTCGTCCCCTGTTCAGGCCGAGATGTCCATCTGGAACTTCACCGGGCCGCGGGCAGCCTTGCCGTTGGCATCGGTGAACTCGCCGGTAACCGGCGCTTTCTTGCCGTGCGGGCTGGTCAGGATGGCGACGTGACCGCCGTAGAAAGCGACTGATTCGAGACCTTCCCACCCTTCGAGGTGCTTGTTGGCGGCGGTGGCACAAGCCGGCGTGACCAGATCGTCCTTGATCGCGTAGTTCTGATACCACGGCACTTTCATGTCGATCAGACCCTTGATGTTCAGCGGCTGGTCAAAGAGCTTGACCGGCAGCGTGCCATCGTCGGAAATAGCGTCCTGGAAAGTGTGCGAACTCATGTTGGCGATGGCCAGTGGCAGGTGCACACGTTCCTTGAGCAGCCAGCGGAACAGGGCGGCAGGCGTCTTGCCCGGGTTCATGCCGGTGGCGCGCTGCAGCGAGGCCTGATCGAGCACCTTGACCAGCGGCGTTTCGCGGTCGATGGCCACAAAGCGCATGCCGAGGCTGAGCAGGTAGCCGTTGGCAACCTTGTTGCCGCTCGGCAGGGTGGTGGTGACGAAGTCGTGGTGCATCTGCGGCATGCCGCTGATGGCATCGCTGTAGGTGCCGTCAACCGGCGTCACGTTGGTGATCAGAGCGTCGCAGACATCGGTCAGCTTGCCCGAGAGGATGTTCATCATGCTGATGTAGCCACCCTGACAGGTGCCGTTCAAGGTCACCTTCTTGCCGTCGTTGAGTTCCATGACCTTGGCACAGAGCTGGCGCGTCTGCTCGCAGTCGTCCTCCGGGGTCATCGTCTGCACTTTCTCGGTGGTCATGATGTCCTTGACGACGCGGACGTAGGTCGGAATGCCCTCGTTGGCGAAGGAGTGGCTGTAGCTCTTGTTCTCGAACGGCAGGAAGGCCAGGATGTGCACGCCGAGCATGTACGGCGGGACGAGAACGACCGGCTTCAGATCCTTGCGGACCTTGACGCCTTCCTTGATTGGCAGCACCTGGTAAAGCTCGAAGCCGTCCGTTTCCGCCACCAGCTTGTAGTCCTTGGTGTTGAAATGAAAACCGAACTCGTCACCGATGGCTTCGATCTGTTCGTTGAAGTTGGAGACCGCTTCCATGATTTCGGCTTCGCGGCGCATATAGCCGCCGAGCTTCTCGCCATCCGACTTGAGGATGGTGTTCAAGTAGGCGCGCGTGCCTTCCTCGATCTGGTCGAAGGCGTAGTCGGCCATCTTGTCCTGCATGCCGGCGGCTCCCTTGCGGGCCAGGCCGGCGCTATGTTCCATGATCTCGAAGGTTTCCAGCATGCTCATCGGGTTGTCGCGAGCAGCGGTCATGGCAATGTGGGCGGCAATGAACATGTTGTCATTGAACTCGCTGACCTCACGGTTCGAAGCGCGCATCATGGCCAGCATGTATCTCCACCAACTCGTGGTGAAATCCGGCATTTCCCGTAGCAGTGAATACATTTTTTACCTCCAGCAAACAAAAGTGAATCAAAACGGGCCAGCCCCTGCGGGGCGACCCACGAGTACCTTGCCTGCGCCGCAAGTCCCGAGAGTGACGGACTGGCCGCGAAAAACGATTCTGGTGATCCTTGTTGCCCAGCTGCCAACGCCGTGGCCTGGCTCGCCAGCGTTGCTCCCAGCCGCGGTGGAATGGGGCGAAAAGACCACAAAAAAGAACGTCATTCCGCACCGCACAATTCATTCTACTCCTCTGCGCCGGATTTGTTCACCCCTCCGGAACTAATGGCGACTATTATTCGATGGCTGGCAAGAAAGGCCAAAAAACTGGCATTAACAGCCCTGGTGCCACTACTGATGGGGGTTTGTAGTGGGGCGAATGGCCATCGAAAGCGGCTCGATCAGGCTTCCCCCGTTGCCAGCGATGGCGTTGTATAGTACTGGTATGTTGCGCTGCGATGCCAAGCTTTGCTGCCTGGCTTGCAGTCAAGCGACTTGCCGGCGCCGCCAGGCCCGCTGTGCAGCAGCGCTTCAATGCAGCAGTGCTTACTCGGCGACAGCACGCCAGGCTTGGTCGGCGCGTGCTGCGAGTGGCGCCCGCTGCCGACACCGTTGGAATCCGGTTCAAGGGGTGGCGCATGCGCGCCTGGCCAGGCGCCCCCGGTCTCGTCAAGAGGAGGAGAAATGCTGCAACTAGCAACGCTCATCAAACACCATGCGCAGTTTCGACCGGATCAGGTAGCGGTCGTTTTCGAGCAGGACCGGCTGACCTGGCGCGAGTTCGAGGCGCGCGTCAGCCAATGTGCTCGGCTTCTGACCTGGCTTGGCGTGCGCAAGGGCGATCGCGTGGCGACGGTCTTGTCGAACTGCCGGGAGCTGCTCGAAGTCTACTGGGCCGTGCCGTCGATCGGCGCCGTTTTGGTGCCGCTCAGTCCCTTGTTGATGCCTTCAGGTCTGAGCAGTCTGCTGCGCGACTCGGGTGCCCGCTGCCTGGTCACGCAGCGCTCGTTGGCGCCGATGCTCGACCAGGTGCGGGCAGAGCTACCCGAGCTTGTCGCCGACCACGTGCTGCTGGTCGACGGTGCGGCCGGCGATTACCCGGACTACGGGTCCTTGCTCAAGACCTGTCCACAAGGCGGCAGCGAGCCGCTGCAGGTCGGTGCCGACGACCTCTTCAACATCATGTACACCAGTGGCACCACCGGCCTGCCGAAAGGCATCATCCACAGCCATTTCGTGCGCTCGATGTACAGCACGCTGTTCGCGTCCGCCTGGCGGATGACGTCGGAGTCGGTGGTGCTGCACACCGGTGCAATCGTCTTCAACGGTGCTTTCGTGACCCTGATGCCTTGCTTCTACCTGGGCGCGCGCTACCTCCTGCAGCGCCAGTTCGACGCCGAGGAGGCGATCGAAATCATCGCCCGCGAGCGGGTCACGCACACCATGATGGTACCGGCACAGATCATCGCCGTGCTCAATGCAGCGAATTTCGCGCCCGAGAAACTGGCCTCGCTGGAAATGATCCTCTCTCTCGGTGCGCCGCTGTACCAAGAGTACAAGGACTTGCTCAATCGCCTGCTCCCGGATCGCTTCTACGAGCTCTATGGCCTCACGGAAGGTTTCTGGACCATCCTCGACAAAACGCAGTCGCTACGCAAATCCGGTTCGGTCGGTGCTCCACCCGCGTTCTACGAGATGCGCATCGTCCGTGACGACGGCAGCGATGCGCCGGCCGGCGAAGTCGGCGAGATCGTCGGCCGCGGCCCCTCGCTGATGGGCGGCTACTACGGTCGCCCCGATTTGACCGAGCAGGCGATTCGCGACGGCTGGCTATTCACCGGCGACCTCGGCTATACCGACGGCGAAGGCTACCTGTACCTGGTCGATCGCAAGAAGGACATGATCGACAGCGGCGGTGTCAAGGTGTACCCGAAGGACGTCGAGGAGGTCGCCGCTCGCCACCCGGCGGTCAGGGAGGTCGCTGTCTTTGGCGTGGCGCACGCGAAATGGGGCGAAACGCCGGTCGCCGCCGTCGTCCTCAATGCCGGTGCCTCGATCACCGCTGGCGAACTGCGCGACTGGATCAACGAACGCGTCGGCGCCCGCTACCAACGCCTGCACGCGCTGCAGATCATGGACGACTTCCCGCGCAACGCCGCCGGCAAGACGCTGAAGCGCGAAATGCGCGACGCCTACCAGGCGGCGGCCGGCGAGGGCGGCTGAGCGCACGGCGACGGGCCTTCGGCGGGAGCTGTGCGATGAGCCGTGCCGCCGTCTGCGGAGGTCGCGGTGGTGTGGCGCTCGGGTAGCGCCACCAGTCACCGCCCGCAACGGGTAGTTTGGCCGCGTCACCTGGGCAGTTACCTCCTCAATTCGGCGCCCGAAAGGGTCCGCCTGATTCGGTCAGGATAGACCGCGGCAGCCGAAAGCGATGGCTTACTGCTGCAGGACGTAGGTGCCCGGGCTGTCGCAGAGCGGCTCGTAGCCTTTTTCGGCGGCGCCCATCGCCGGTGGCGCTGCGCGGCCCGACGAGTGTGCTTCCAGCCACTGCTGCCAGGCGGGCCACCACGAGCCTTCCGATTTCGGCGTGCGTTCCTTCCAGGTTTCCGGGTCGATGCAGCGGTCGCCTTCGTGGCAGACGCTGAGCTGGT
>ERZ761603.2594-NODE-2594-length-12235-cov-25.395156_pt1 | contig 12235 bp, 13 predicted proteins | sample MGYA00511879_ERZ761603 | MGnify/ENA primary metagenome ERZ761603 (study PRJEB28899, sample SAMN02850040) | bioreactor sludge metagenome | biome: EBPR Sludge; feature: EBPR Bioreactor; material: flocular biomat | place: Australia: Thorneside Wastwater Treatment... | reverse complement strand
GTAAGCAACAAGCACTACAAAAGCATATCGATCAGGGCTTAAGGTAGTGCCATTGACAGCAGACGCTGTCTTCCCCTGTGACTACCTGCTCGACGCCGAAGGTCGCGGCGTTGTCGCCGCGGCAATCAAGGTTCTGGAGGAGAGCGCCGTATTTCGGAACGACTTTCTCGACAACACCGCGGCCATCAAGAACTACTGCGTCCTGCGGTTCGCAGGATTGGTGCGAGAGGAGTTTGTCGCAATCTGGGCTGACTCGCTGGGCCGCATTATCTCGGTTGAAACCCTGGCGACAGGATCACTGCATCAAGCCGTGTTCCATGTCCGGGAAGTCGTTCGCGCGGGCCTGGCGAACAATGCCGCCGCGGTTATCTTTGCCCACAATCACCCCGGATCGGATACAGAGGAAACCTGTAAAGACGCCGTTGCGACGTTCTTGTTGAAGTCGGCGCTGATGCTTGTCGATATCGTCGTCGTTGACCACCTGATTGTGGCCGGGGGCGAAGCCCTGTCGTTCGTCGAAGCGGGCCTGATGGAATCGCGATTTGCGAGCCGCGAGCAGAGGGACCTTCAATGACCGACGATCAGCAGTTCCTCGCCGCCCTCGCCGATGCGGGGCTGGCACCACACGCGGCTGACCTGATCGCCGACGGCGGGTTGCATCGGTACCGCGTCGTCGGCGACAAGTCGGGAAGCCTGAATGGCTGGTACGTGCTCGACCTGACGTTGCCGGCGCACGCCGCGTTTGGTTCCTGGAAGACCGGACAGTCCTGCACCTGGCGACCAGACCAACCCGCGCCCATGAGCGATGCTGAACGAGAGGCTTTGGCGAGGCGCAGAGAGGCGGCGGGCGCGGCAAGGGCCGTCGAACAGGCGAAGGTGCGGGCAGAGGCCCGCGAACGTGCGGAAAGGCTCTGGGCGCGCGCGAAACCCGCCTTCAGTTCGCACGCTTACCTGGAACGTAAGAACGTTGCCGCCTTCGGCATCCGTCTATTGCGCGATCAGCTGGTCATTCCTCTGCGGTCGGCGAATGGCGTCCTGCATTCGTTGCAGTTCATTGGCATGGATGGTCGGAAAACGTTTCTAACGGGTGGGCGGAAGCAGGGCTGCTATCACGCCATCGGCACACCGGCGCTCGTGCTCTGCATCTGCGAGGGTTATTCGACAGGTGCATCGATCTTCCAGGCGACCAGGCACGCGACGGCAATCGCCTTCGACGCCGGCAACCTGGAACCCGTTGCCAGAGCCTTGCGCGCCAAGTTCCCCGGCATTGCGCTCTGCGTCTGTGCCGACAACGATCAGACCACACCGGGAAATCCTGGGCTCGCTGCCGGACGACGAGCTGCAGCGGCCGTTGGCGCGGCCCTGGCGGTTCCATGCTTCGGAGGGGCCGCCAATGGCTGATAATTCCGATTTCAACGACCTGGCCCGAGCGGCTGGGTCCGGCGCCGTGGCGGCGGCGATATCGTCGGCGCTGGCGCCGCGACCCAAGACCAACGAGCCGGCCGCGAAGCGTACCGCCGAGGTTCGCAACATCGGCGAGGGCTGGCCTGATCCGATTCTGCCGGGGCAGATTTCCGTTCCCGACATTCCCGTCGACCTGTTGCCGAGATGGGTAAGGGATATGGCCGGCGCGGTGGCGGAATCGACACAGACACCGCCAGCGCTGGCGGTCATGATTTCGCTGTCGGTACTGGCAACCTGCCTGCACCGGCAATACGAGGTGGCGCCTTGGGGCGAGGACGACGACTACACCGAGCCGCTGAGCATCTGGACCTTGCCGGCGCTGCCCAGCGGCGCCCGCAAGACGGCGGTGATCGGCGCTCTGTCTGCACCACTTGTGCACTGGGAGAAACTCGAACGTGATCGACTGCGACCGGAGATCGCGCGGGTGACTTCCGCGCGGGCGGTGGCGAAGAAGCGCATAGAGAAACTGACCAAGGACGCTGTTGCCGCCGAAAAGGAAGAGGATCGCGAAGCGATCCGCAAACAGATTCAGGCGGAAGAGGAAGCCACGCCAGCCGAGATACGCGCCCCGCGGGTATTTACCGGCGATGTGACGGCCGAACGACTGCAGGGGCTCTTGGTTGAGCACGCCGAGCGCATGGCCGTGCTGAGTGACGAAGCCGGGATCTTTCTTATCATGGCCGGGCTGTATTCAGGCGGGATAGCGAGCCTGGATGTGTTCCTGCAAGGGCATGCCGGTATGCCGATGCGGGTCGATCGCGCCGGGCGCACGGCGCATGTCGACCGCCCGGCGCTGTCCTTCGGCCTGGCGCTGCAGCCTGGCGTAATGGCTGAGGTAGCGAGCAGTCGGCGCTTCCGGGATAGTGGTCTTATGGCCCGCTTCCTCTTCGCCATGCCGGCAAGCAATGTCGGATCACGCGACGTACGGCGGCGCTGGTCTATCCCCCATTCCATCAAGAACGAGTACGAGGCTCGCTTGCATGGTCTGCTCGACAGCCGCGACCTCGTTGCGGGCAAACCGCGGGTGCTGGGCATGACCGACGCCGCGCGGGCGGTATGGCTGGACTTTTCCGCCGAGATCGAGAAGGAACTGGCCGTTCGCGGCCGGCTGGAGTCGATCGCCGATTGGGCGAGCAAGCTCCCCGGCGCGGCGGCGCGGATTGCGGCTCTGTTCGAGCTGGCAGAGGCGGGGGTGGCGGCGACCGCGGTCGGAGATGTCGCCACCGGCAACGCGGTGAAGCTCTGCCACCTGCTGATCCCGCATGCGCATGCAGCCTTCGGCCTGCTCGGTGCCGATGCCATCGACGCGGACGCGGCGGCGATCGTGAAGTGGGCTCTCGACCAGCGCCGGGTGACGTTCAAGAAGAGCGAATGCCAGAAGGCGATGGAAGGTCGCTTCCGTTCTGTTGCCAAGCTCGACAAGGCGATCGAACGCCTGGAGCAGGGCGACGTGGTGAAGGTGGAAAAACTGCCGAATCCCGGGGCGCGGGCGACGACCATGATCCGCATGAATCCAAAGCTGTTTATCGAGTGATTCGGTTTTTCGCCAAAAGCCAATTTTAGATATTATCTTCTTTATATTCAGTAGGTTGCAATCTGTGCAGTACACCAGTAGAAATTATCGAAAAAGTCGAAAAACACCACAGGGCAAGGGCTGCAGCCTGTTTGCCCTCGTAGAAAAACGTAGAAAAACCCGAAACACCGGAACGGCGCGGCTCGTGAACCTGGGTTTTTCGGGTTTTTCTACGTTCTTCTACGGCATGTATGGCCCTTCAAACCCTTGTGGCGTGGTGTTTTTCGACTTTTTCGACAGTTCTTCGGGCGTATGTGTGCGTTTTAGTTCGATCTGGCCCTGCCAGACCTCGTTGCACTTCGGCAACGGCCCCGTCGACGCGCTGCAAGCCGGAGTGCGCCGACGGTGATCGACCCTCTCGGCGATCCGCTCCATGAGTTCGCGCTGCTGGTGAAACAGCTTGCTCAGCAAAATGGCGGGCGCTTGACCGACGAAATTCTGATCAGCGCAGAACGAAGCGTTCGCTTCGACTTCGCCGGCTGTCGTGTGCGGATTGCGAAGCGCCTTCCCAAGTCTTGCCGCTGGAGGCTGATTCACGACGACTTGGGGCGCGGTATTCCAGCGGCGGAAGTCGCCAAGAACCATCAGGTGAGTTTGCGCACGATCTATCGCCTACGCCAAAACGGGGACTGACTTGGCACTGCAACGCAAGGATGATGGAGCCTCGCCAACCACACCGCAGGAGCGCACCATGAGCCTCAAAGACGTTTGTACCGCCATCAGAACCGGCCTTGATCAGATGCGATCCGAGCTGGCGGATCTGGATGCTGTTGAGCGTGACGAAACTGCCACCATTCAACGCGTGAGCGATTCGCCCGCCTGCAAGGACGAAGTGGTCCAAGCCCTGGCAAAGATTGCCCGCGAGCGGGCCATTTCCGCACGCGCGGCGCTGGGGCGTGAAATGCTGTCGCTGGCCAAGTCCCCGGAGATGTTCCTCGATGACGGTAGCCGGCTTCTCGCCGACAGGGTAAGTGCTCACCTGGAGAGATTTGCAGGCAGCGGGAAGATCGCCTTCGAGAACCTTGAAACTGCTCTACTGGCTGTCGTCGGCGCCGAGCAGATCGAGCGCGCTATTCGCGAATCTGCAGATGCAGTCGCCTGGCCGGACAGCATCCCCCTTGCAGACAGGCTGGCCATGATCGATGCGGCGCGGCAGCGACGCGCCAAGGCCGTGGCGAGGATTCAGGAAATACACCGGCAAGCGTCCGACGCTGGCGTGTTGATCTGACTGCGGCCAGCAGCATGAGCGACGCGCAAGAGCTGCAACGGCTTGCAGCCCGGCAAGGATGGTATGACGGGCGCGATGGCGAAGACCCTAGATCGCCATTCAATATCGTGCTCATGCGCTGCGGCAACGGGCACGACCCTGTGCCAGACGAGGAAGATTCTTATTGGCGGGGCTACTTCGACGGGCAGCTCGCCGCAGACGATGCGCAGAACCCCTACCTCCTGCCATGCGTTAACGGGTCCTCCCTGGACATCCCCAACGGGGGTAATGCGCAGCCCGGTCGTTCTCTAGTTGAGAATCATTGCTAACGGGGCTATTCAATGGCAATGAACACTCAGCAGAGTATCGCGGATCACCTGGACCTCTCGCAGCCGACGGTCTCCGAGCTGATGGGGCGTCTGAGAATCGACTGGCGCACGACGGCTCTTGACGATATCCGAATCGCCTACATTCGGCACTTGCGCGAGCGAGCCGCTGGCCGGGCAGCGGCTGGAGAGCTGGACCTTGCCGGCGAGCGCGCGCGCCTGGCCAAGGAGCAGGCAGACCGGGTAGCCATGCAGAACGCCGTGACACGTAACGAGCTGGCACCCGCCATTCTGATCGAGCAGGTTCTGGGCAAAGCCGCGGCCAAGGTTGCCGGCCTGTTTGATGCCATCCCCGGCCTGGTGCACCGTCGGGTGCCCTCGCTGCCGATCGAGGCCGTCAACCTGATCACTGGAGAAATCGTCAAGGTGCGCAACGTGGTCGCCAATCTGTCACTGGCCGACCTCGACAACGACGAAAAGGCGCGCGCCATCGCTGTGCAGGACGCGGCCGATCCGTTGCCGGATTCCGAGCCCGGCGCACTTTGCTGAGCATCATGGCCACGATCGAGGACACTACAGACGCCGTCGACAAGCACTTCCGCGAAGGCGTCGCGACCTTTGGCGTTCCCGAACTGCTCACCCTGCCGGAATGGGCTGCAGCGCACTTCTACCTCTCGAAAGAATCGTCGTACACCGAACAGCGGTGGACGGCCTGGCCGTTCCAACTCGCCATCATGGCATGCGTCGGAAACGACGCCATCCGCGTCGTAATCCTGCGCAAATCCGCCCGGGTGGGATTCACCAAGATCCTGCTGGCGGCGATCGGCTATTTCGCCGAACACAAGCGGCGCAATCAGGCCGTATGGCGGCCGACAGACGACGACCGCAAGGAATTCGTCAAGCTGTCGCTGGACCCCATGCTGCGCGACGTGCCGGTCATGAAGCGGGTGTTCCCCGAGTTTCTGCGCCGCGCCAAGGACAACACCCTCGAAAGCAAGCACTTCGTCGGCAGCGCTCTGCACCTGCGCGGCGGGCGCGCGGCCCGCAACTATCGCGACATCTCCATCGACAACGGCTACCTCGACGAGTACGACGCATTCGACGCCAGCGTCGAAGACGAGGGCGACCCCTACTCACTTGCCGCCAAGCGTACCGAGGGCGCCACCTTCGGCAAGATGGTCGTCGGCTCGACCCCCAAGCAGAAGGGTTTCAGCAACATCGAGAAGATCGAGCGCGATGCCGACATCTTCCTGAGTTATCACATCCCCTGCCCGGAATGTGCCGGCTATCACCCGGTCACCTGGGGCGGCAAGGATGAGCCGCACGGCTTCAAGTGGCAGCATGACGACCCGGATACCGTTCGCCACCTCTGCCCGCACTGCGGCGCCCTGATCGATCAGGCTGCCTACCTTCTCGTGCTGTTCTCCGGCGCCGGCCGCTACCAGGCCGCAGACGGTACCACCCTTGACGCATTCGGCCAGTTCAGGGACGCCGCAGGCGAACCCCTGCCGGCGCCGGAAAACGTCGCCGTGCACATCTGGAGCGCCTACAGCCCTAACGTTTCCTGGCCGAAGATCGTCGCCGAATTCCTCTCGGCGAATCGCGAAGCCAGCGAAGGCAAGAAGGAGAAGCTGCAGACCTTCGTCAACACGACGCTTGGCGAGTATTGGACCGTTGCCGTCGAGCAAACCAACGAAGACGACCTCAAGGCACGTGCCGAGCCGTATCCCCTGGAGCGGGTTCCGCGGCCCTGCCTGCTCCTGCTCGCCGGGATCGACACGCAGGACAACCGCCTCGAGTGCGTCGTGTGGGGCTACGGCCGCGGCTGTGAAGCCTGGGTGATCGCACACCGCATCTTCTTCGGTAATCCCTCAGAGAGCGACGTTTGGGCCGAACTCGAGGACTTCCTGAAAAACTGTGAATTCACTCACGACAGCGGTCACCAAATGCGCATCTACGCCGCCGCCATCGACACGCAAGGCCGCAACACGCAACCAACCTATGTCTTCTGCGCGAAGAACACGCGCAACCGCGTGTTTGCCGTTGCCGGCCGATCCGGGCGCGAAAAGCACATCAAGGACGGCGCCACGCGAGTTGACATCGACTGGCGCGGCCGGGTGTCGAAACGGGGCCTGACGCTCTGGTGGGTAGGAACCAACCACGCCAAGGATCTGATCCACGGCCGCCTGTCGATCGCGCGGCCGGGTCCGGGCTATCTCCATTTCAGCGCTGAATTGAGTGACGAGTTTTTCAAGCAGTTTGCAGGCGAAGCACGCATGACGCGCAAGACTCTTCGCGGTGACGAATCCGCATGGGTTGCGCAGCGCAAACGGGTCGAGGCGTGGGACTGCAGCGTTTACGCGACCTGGCTGGAAACTCATCTCGACCTTGGGCGAAAGCCGGCGCACTACTGGGACACCTTGGACGCCCGTCTGCAGCCGACAACGATCGACATGTTTGCTGATTCATCAACCGTTGCGACATCCGCCTCGCCAGTCGCAGAGACCGTGGCACAAACACCCGCGGTAGCCGTGTCGCCGCCCGCGCCAGTCAGCCCCCGTCGCCGTCCGACCAGCAGCAATGAATGGGGCCGGTCCGAGAAGGGCAACGATGGATGGAACAGGCGCTTGTGAAGGCCGATCGCGGCGCGCCCCCGGCGATTCCCCGGGAATCTCGACAAAGGAACACACATGCAACACTCGACAGCAAACCAAACGCCAGTGGCAGCGACGGCAATCAACATGACCACCGAAGACATTGCCGACGCCGAGGATGGAGTTCACCATGCGGATGGAGAATTTCGGCGCTTGTCGGGCGATCTGATGGATGCCATGACCGAGAGCCAAGCCGCGGTGATTCGCAGCGCCAAGAACATCTTGGCGGATCGGATGCGCGAACCGGGCGACAACCTGACATCTGCCGGCGACCTTTGCGACTGGCTGCGGCTGCACTTGACCGACAAAGAACGCGAGGTCTTCTGGTGTCTTGCGCTCGTCGATCAGAACAGGCTGCTGGCGGCCGAGGCGCTCTTCTCTGGTACCTTGACCAAGGTTGAGACCCACCAACGCGAGATCTGCAAATTCCTGTTGGCGCACAATGCCAGTCTGCGGCTGCACTTGACCGACAAAGAACGCGAGGTCTTCTGGTGTCTTGCGCTCGTCGATCAGAACAGGCTGCTGGCGGCCGAGGCGCTCTTCTCTGGTACCTTGACCAAGGTTGAGACCCACCAACGCGAGATCTGCAAATTCCTGTTGGCGCACAATGCCAGTCGCGCAATCTTCGCCCACAATCACCCGGTTCTAGGCCACAACCTACCGAGCGATGGCGACTGGCTGCAAACCCACACGCTGCGGGTCACGTTGGGGCTCTTGGAGATCGATTTGGTAGATCACCTGATTGTCTGCGGGATGGATGTCCGCAGGGTTTCCGAGTTCGACCGCCCCAGAGAGACCAAGTTGACACCAAGTAGCCCGCCCCATGAGGAACGACTGCATATCGTCGAGCGCTTCCTGGCCGGCGCCCTGCGCTATCTGAGAATGATCGACCCAAACGAAGCCGAGCCAGCCACGTTGCTAGTGACCGCTGCGTACAGGGAGGCCGCAGCTTGACGACAGCGTGGCCAACGCGCTGCCGAACAACACACAAGCGAGGGATGACCGGCCTGCACCGTCAAGCCGAACGCGGGCGTCGGCGGCTGACGGCGCAACTGCGACGCGTGACGGTGCAGCCCGGTCAGACTTTGTTTCGCCCAGGGCCTGAAGAACATGCGTGCCGCGCGCCTATTGCACCGGCATTGCAAGCGAGACAATGGTTCGACACCTTGGGATCAATGTAGATGATGCGCCGAAGAGCTCGGAGTGGACCGAAATCCAACGATTTGAATACCGGTCTCAGCTTTGCATCTCGCGGGGCTACGTGCTGCCCCTTTCAGGCGCGATGCCCCGCGCCTACTGTCGGCCAGGAAGAGACGGTTGAGAAGTCTGCGGAAAACAGTCATCGGTGCGGTGGCGGTGTATGCTATCGACCTAGCCCGAGAAGTGCCGCTTTTCACGATTCCTTGGTACTGCATTGAGTCGGCCTGCATCGAACGAGAAGCTTGGTGCCGCAAGGCTTCCAGCGTTCCGATCGACGCCACGTTAGGGAGTGGGCGTCGGAATCACGCAGCAATACTGCTCCCGACAACAAAGTTAGGAAACCAAGTACATGCCGCCCTCTCACGCTTGGCGCGGGATAGGTCGGAGGCAGCGATGAACAAGGACCAATCGCCATGAGACTCAGTAAGGCTCACATCCGCAAGTACCGCAGCATCCGCGACACAGGCGAGTTCGAGATCGAGCCTGGGAAGACGATCCTCGTCGGCCCGAACGAGGCGGGGAAGACGGTTGTCCTCCAGGCGCTCCAGCGACTCAACGCACCGAAGGGGAATGAAGGTTTCGAGCCACTTCGTGACTATCCGCGATCTGAGTACAACAAGGATATCCGGCGCGGGGCTGTCGATCCTGCTGCAGTCACGGTCGTCGAAGGTTACTTCAAGCTGGAGCCGGGCGACTTGGATGGACTTCCGGAAGGCTTTGCGAATTGTGCGTACGTCTACGGTCGCAGGCTCGACAACAGTTGGTGGCATCGAATCGACGGAGGACCGAGCGTTCCGACCTACGGTTCCTTGTCGAAGGATTTCACGCGGCTCTGCGCACACATCGATAATGGCGCGGGCGCTGACGGCCCGGCGCCCAAGGCGCTGCTTGATGAAATCACGAAGGGCTGGACTGATCAGACGCGTGTGGCGGCTGAGCGCGCGGCGCCCCTCAGGGCATGGCTTGAGAGAGCGCTCCCGTCGATCGACGAAGCGGACACTGCCGAGGAGGCGCGCTATGATCGCCTTCTTCTGGCGTGCAAGGTGGCGGACGAACAGGAGGTTGCGCTCAAGCATTTGGCCGGACGCCTTCCGCTGTTCGTGCTGTTCAACAACTACTTTCGCGTGCGGCCGCGCATTCACCTTGAACACTTGGCCAACAGAAACGCGGGCGGCGTGCTTGACGACAAGCTCTACGACTACGGCAATCTGTGCTTGCTCAAGCTCCTTGGGTTCACCGCGGAGGAGCTTGCTGAACTCGGAAACGCCCCAAAGCCTGTCGCCGGAGACGCAATAGCACTCAAAGCGTACCAAGACAAGCTCGATCAGCGTGACTATCAACTCAACGCAGCGAGCGTCCAACTCACCGCGGAGATCGTCTCCGTCTGGAACCCCAACCCGGACCGTCAGGAAGCGAGCAAGCTCAAGATCAAGGCCGACGGTCAGTACCTCAAAGTCGTCGTCGAGGACGAGCTGGGAGTAGAAATAGAGCTGGACCAACGGTCCGAGGGCTTCCAGTGGCTCGTATCGTTCTTCGTGGTGTTCTTTGCGGAAGCCGCTGACAAGCACGAGAACGCGATCCTGCTACTCGATGAGCCTGGTCTGCACCTGCATGGCCTCAAGCAACGGGACTTTCGAGAGACGATCTCTCGTCTCGCCGCCAAGAACCAGACGCTCTACACGACGCACTCGCCGTTCCTCGTCGGCCCGGGAGAGCTGGAAATGGTGCGCGTCGTGGACATGGCGGACCGCACGGTCGGTACCAAGGTTCATGGCGCGTTATCATCGGGAGATCCGGCCGCGTTGCTTCCGCTCCAGGAAGCCCTCGGCTATGACCTAGCGCAAAGCCTTTTCTCCCAGACCCGCAACCTCGTCCTGGAGGGCTTGACGGACTACTGGTACGTGGAGGCCGTTGCGCATCTCCTTCGCAGTGCGGGCGTGGCTGACCTCGACCAGAAGATCGCGCTCGTCTTCGCCAATAGTGCGGGCAAAGTCGTGTATTACGCGACGATCCTGCACGCCCACAAGCTGAAGGTCGCGGCTCTGCTCGACTCGGATGCCGCCGGCGACCAAGCTGCGCAGCAAGAGACACTCGTTCACACGCTGGGAAACAAGAAGATCCTCCGCACCAAGGATGCCTACTCTGGCAACGTCACGAAGCCCGAGATCGAGGACCTCCTCCGAGAGACGTTGGTGCAGGTCGCGCTGGACGATCTTGGGTGGGATGTCCGAGCAAGGGCAGCGTCTGAGGATTCTCGTCCGATCGTGGACGTCTTCGCGGCCGAGGTCGACGACTTCTCAAAATACAAGCTTGCCAAAGCGTTCCTGCGCTGGTCGCGGGCGCGAGAGGCCTCTGACCTGACTGGCGACGAACTGAGGCACTGGAAGACGTTGGTCGACACGATAAACAAGGCCCTGAAGTAGCCGGCCGCTGAGATGAGTGAGAAGGCATCGCCATACGCCGGGCTGCCCAGAAACCGGTTGCAGCGGACGGTGCACCGCTGACCCGGAGCCGCTGAGCGGCCGCTATCAACGATTTCTTAGTGCTGTATGGAATCAGCAGACATAGGGCGCAGAGTCTGCTGCAAAGAGGTTTTCAATGTGGCAGCCGCCGCCGAGTAATGGAGCAGGCGCCAGAGTTATGGAGTAGACCTGTCTCCGGATAAGCAAGTTAGTCCTATCCCGCACATGACCGAGTACGAAATCCTCAGCCTAATCGTGTCCTGCCTGGCGCCATCGTTAGCCTTGTCGTATGGTCCGGTCAGCGGAAACTTGCCCGTGAGTCAAACAACATGCAGCGCGCAACTGCTGAGTTGGCGAAGAAGCAGTTGGAGATCCTCTTGCGCGAAGAACAGGGGAAGAACACGGCTCGTCTATCACTTGATCTTGTACGCGAAGGCAAGTCGTCGTTCTTCTTTCGCGTCGCGAACATCAGCGACATTGACGCCCGAGAGGTTGAACTGGAACTTGTACTTCCGGACCCTGATGATAGTCCAATAATCCAATCTGAGTACGTTGAAAAGTTTCCAGCTAAGCGCCTTGGCCCGGGTAGTTCGATCTCGCTGATCGCTGCACTTACGCTCAGCAGTCCGAGCACTTACAACGCCATTCTGAAATGGACGAACCCAGACGGCTCTCGTAGCGCTGAGGAGACTTTCGTTGCCCTATAGGCTCAAAGAACAAAGTTAGGTCGTGCCAAGCGACGATCTGGAATGACCAAGGCGCGTGCTTTCACCAACTTGGCCGGCCTGCTCGCCACGCCATTGACTAGGGCACCGCCTGCGGGTTGTTGACGGTGCCCCGGTCGCGCTCGACATGGTCGTCGCCATCGCTTCGTGCACGCCGTGATGAGCAGGAAAGCGGCGCCGTTCCTCGGCGCGCTCGACATGGTCGTCGCCATCGCTTCGTGCACGGCTTCGGCGATCACGCGAACGAAGACCCACCGATCGACTCGCGATCGAAGGCGCCCGACTTGGCGTAGATCACCACTTCTGTCGATTGCGCTACCATTGTGCTAATTTGAAAACTTGGGACGACCCAGCCTTGAGCCACGGTCGAAATTTGATTCATCGAACCTCCAGACGTGACCCGTACTTTCGACGGTGGACGGGGAGGCCATGAGGCTTTCTCGTATCCCGATTAGGCGTCATCATCCACCCATCCTGTCTCGCCATGAAACGAACGAAGCATTGCTCAGCGTATCGCTGTGAAGAGCCCCCATATCGCGGCGGGCTGTGCCAAACGCACGCTGATGAAGCGTAATCGTTCACTCCCCTATGCCGCAGCCGGGATAGCAGGGAGCGCGGGAAGCT
>ERZ761603.2592-NODE-2592-length-12237-cov-7.271877_pt1 | contig 12237 bp, 11 predicted proteins | sample MGYA00511879_ERZ761603 | MGnify/ENA primary metagenome ERZ761603 (study PRJEB28899, sample SAMN02850040) | bioreactor sludge metagenome | biome: EBPR Sludge; feature: EBPR Bioreactor; material: flocular biomat | place: Australia: Thorneside Wastwater Treatment... | reverse complement strand
ACCTATGACACTTCTGCTACCTATGCATAGAGCGGGTTGGCGTGACGCTTACTCTACAACACACTACGTCTTAAGACGTTCAAGAAATGAGATGCGTCAATCGGCTGGACAGTATGGCTCACCCGCTGCGGGTTCGCCATCCCGTCAGCCGTGACGTTCGAAGAGAATACAATTCATGGTGCTCTATGAGCGTAGCTAGCTCAAGCTTGCGTAATTTGCGGAACATAGTGTGTATCTACCTCATAGCGTCTTGCACCGCCTATTCTCAAGTCAACTATTATGTTGATTCCTCAAGATCAGACAATTCCGGAGCTGGAACAAATTGGCTGACCGCAAAGCGCACAATCCAGGCCGCCGTGGACATCGCGCCGCTAGGTTCTATCGTGTGGGTCACAAACGGAGTTTACGCGGAAGGTACTGCGATAACCCCTGGTCTGGCTCTGTCCAATCGTGTGGTCATAAACAAAGCCATTACCGTTCAATCGGTCAATGGGCCGGAGTTTACAACGATTCGGGGCGGCGGAACTCGTGGCAACACCGCCATCCGGTGTGTCTATCTCGGAAGCAATGCCACCTTGAGTGGATTTACCTTGAACGGAGGCAATACGAGGATCAGTGGAATCAACTTTGATCAGGTTGGCGGTGGAGTGATTGCCAGAACCAATGCTCTGGTAACCAACTGCATCGTCACGGGTTCGTTTGCCATTTGGGGCGGCGGGATCTACCTTGATCAGGGACGGGTCTACAACACCTTTGTATCGGGTAACGTGGCCAGCAACTCCGGCGGCGGACTCTATCTGAATACGCACTACGATGTCGCTGAAATGGTCACCGTCGAGAGCAACCAGGCAAAATGGGGAGGTGGAGTTTATGTTGAAACCGGCGGGGTTGTGCGAACCTGCACCGTACGGTTTAACAGCGTAACGAATTCTGGTGGTGGCATCTATTTGGGCCATGATGGAACCGTTGACGGGGGAATCATCCAAGCTAATACTGCGGATTTTGGTGGTGGGGTCGATGTCGCGGGTGGCCGGATTATCAACGCGCTTGTTTCGGGAAACGCGGCTAACATCACCGGCGGTGGACTCTACCTGAATACGCAATACGATGTCGCTGAAATGGTCATTGTCGAGAGCAATCGAGCAAAATGGGCTGGTGGGATCCGCGTTGAAACAGGAGGGATTGTACGATCCTGCTCCATTCGGTTTAACAGCGCCATAGAAACTGGTGGTGGCATCTCTCTGGCGCGTAACGGAATCGCAACTGGTGGAGTCATCTACGCAAACACGGCGTCTTTTGGCGGCGGGGTATATCTCGATGGTGGAGGAATCCACAACGCCTATGTGTCGGGTAACGTGGCCAGCGACGCTGGCGGCGGTGTATATATGGATACACACTACGATGTCGCTGAAATGGTCACCGCCGAGAGCAACCAGGCACAATGGGGCGGCGGAATTTATGTTTGGACGGGTGGTGTTGTGCGAAGCTGCACCGTACGGTTCAACATTGCAACAAACGATGGAGGCGGCATCTACCTGGGCGTTAATGGCGTCGTAACCGGTGGATTACTCCAGGCGAATACAGCGTCGTGGGGCGGCGGGGCCTTACTCGAAGGTGGAAAAATCGTCAACGCCCTTGTATCGGGTAACGAGGCATACGCATCCGGTGGCGGAGTTTATCTAGAAACGGGATTCGATGTCGTTGATTCGGTAACGGTCGAAAGTAATCTGGCACACTGGGGTGGTGGGATTTATTCCGAGACGGGTGGCGCAGTGCGATACTGCATGTTTCGTAACAACGAGGCTACCCGGTCCGGTGGTGCGATTCATCTGAATGATGGAGGAGTTGTGCTGAACTCTAGCATGATGGGCAATCGAGCACGCAAACCGGTGCCCCACTGGTCCGATTCACGCGCCGGAGCTGCATTCGTCGCAAATGGCTACATGGCGAACTGCCTCATCATGAGCAACAGTGCCGACGGTACCGGGGGCATCGTTGTATCCACGAACGGTATCGTGGTTAATACGACGGTAATCGGCAATGTGGGTACTGGGAACAATCTCGGCGGCGTGGAGGTTCTTGGCGGCAGCATCCGCAACAGCATAATGTGGGATAACGCCGGGACCAACTTGATGGTGCAGTCTGCCGGGACGGCCTCCTTTTGCCTTTCGCCTGACGGTCTGACTCACGGGGTGTCAGGTAACCTCACCAACAACCCGCTGTTCGTGAGCTCAACCACCAACTCATTTTTGCTGCGGAGATCCTCGCCGGCCTTCAATGCTGGAAGCAACCAATATGCACCCACCAACTACGTTAAGGTGGATCTCGGCGGCTACCCCAGAATCATGGGTTCATCCGTTGATATGGGAGCGTACGAGTGGCCGGGACCGCATGCGCTTCTCATCTTAGGCACCAACGGCCAGCAAATATTGAGCGGCGATGCGGCATCTGTCGGCAACGGGACCGACTTCGGCATCATCTCGAATGCCAGCACCGTGACCCGATGGCTGACCGTCAGCAACGCCGGCCCAACCAACATTGTTCTTTCAGCTACGCTGACCAATAATGTCTTCAACGCACCAGCCTTTACCCTCACGGGCCTACCCACCAACGTTCCGCCGGGAACCTCCACCAATGTTGGACTTGTCTTCAGTTCCGATCGCCTGGGCGTATTCAGTGCCACGCTGTTGCTTGGCGCTTCGTATGGCGACTCACCCTTTCAGCTGAACATCGCCGCCTCTCGAACCGCAATGAACGTCGCCCAGCCATGGGGGATAAACGTTGCCGGCACCTTGAACTTCGGGAATCAACCGGTGGGTCTGCCTACGTCGCGGGTGGTCTCCGTGACCAGTGGAACCAGCACATTGCGGGTGACCCGCGTGAACGCGCCTCTGGGATTTTCCACGTCTTGGCTAACGAACACGATCCGGCCCAACACGACAAGCAACCTGATCGTCACCTTCACCTCCGCCGCTACTGGCTCTTATACCGGAATCCTTTCGTTGGAGAGCGACGCCACCTCCGGCGTGGCCATGATCTCATGCTCGGCAACCACTATCCCGGCAACACGGATATTGCGGGTATCGCCGCAGTATCCCTATTGGGGCGAGGTCTTTCTCGGCCATCGCAGTAACCTGACCCTCACGCTTTACAACGACGGGAATAGTCCCATCAATATCCAGAGTCTGTCCGTTGGCGATGATGGAGGCTATGGATGTGAATACACGAACTTCATTATATTTGGATTGAGCAGCAGCGTGATCGCGCCATCCAGTTCCGTCGCATGTACAGCCCAGTTCAGGCCAACCGCAGTGAATGGCTTTTGTGCGAAAGTCAACCTTACCTCTAACGCCGACAACGGTGAGCCTTATTGGTACCTTGGTGGATACGGCAAGCCGCCCGTGTCGTCAATTGGCACGACCAACACGGAGGTATACGTGCATAAGACGGCTTGCGGTTACTCGCTGCCCATCGTTATCGCCAATGACAACGATGGGGCTATATATGATACATGTTCTGTACTGTTTTCGAACTTGCTCACGAGAATATATGACGCAAATCCGCGCAACCAAATTCGGTTCGGAAGTGTCAGCAACATGTTGTCTTCACTGTTCTGCAATTGTTCACAGTATTGCTGGCCGCCGGTCGGTGTATCATTAGACCCAAATTTCTATGTGAATTACGGATGGCGAGCAGTGCTCAATAATCATGGCTCAATTAATGTGTCGCATATTGATGGCGATGAATGTGTTGATTGGACGCCCTGGAGCGACGCGATTCGCGATCTAATCCCGCCGGGATGGAATGGTGGATGTCCCGTTAGCAATCCTGGTAAGATGCAGATTAATATCGGTATCAACGAAGACATTCTCGATCTCCACGGCAATGGTTGGTCATCGGCAGACGACCTCTTGCTACAGATGGATACAAACCGACTCGTCACATGGGCTGTGGCACAAGACGAGTTTGGCGGCTCGTTCACGAATCGCGGGTTTGACATCGCAGTTGTCACGGGCACCCCGTCGCGTGTAATCCGGTTGTCCGGAAACCTGAACTACGGCGATGTGCCCTTGTCCCAGTCCCTTCAGGCGAATCTAACCATCCACAACGACGGCAACGTGCCCTTGATCGTCACGAACATGACCCTGGCAGAGGGCTATTCAGGAGCGTGGACGGGATCCGTCAGCCCGGGAGCCAGCAGAACGATTCCCATCACCTTCTCACCGACAGCCGTTACAACCTACGACGGGGATATTGTAGTCCATTCCGATGCCGATTCGGGGACCAACAGGATTGCATGCACAGGGCGCGGAATTGCGGCTTCGCGTGTTATCCGGTTGTCCGGAAACCTGAACTACGGCGATGTGCCCCTGTCCCAGTCCCGTCAGGCGAATCTATCCATCCAAAACGATGGCAACGTGCCCTTGATCGTCACGAACATGACCCTGCCAGAAGGCTTTTCGGGCGCTTGGACGGGATCCGTCAGCCCGGGAACCAGCAGAACGATTCCCATCACCTTCTCACCGATAACCGTGACGACCTACGGGGGGGACATTGTCGTCCATTCCGATGCCAATTCGGGAACCAACAGGATCTCATGCACAGGGCGCGGTATTGCGGCAACTCGGATTATTCACGTTTCAACCAATCTGCTGTTCCCGAAATGCACGGCGGGACAAACAGCAACCGCAGGCTTGACCATATCGAATAGCGGCAACTCCACCCTGACCGTTCAGGGGTTGTCCTTGCCACCTGGTTTTGTCGGCTCATGGCAGGGCACAGTGGCAACGAATCGATCAACCAACATCGTGATCACGTTTGCACCACCGACTGCGGGTGTTTACACCGGTTATGCGGTCATTGCATCAGACGCGACGTCGGGTAGTGGTGCTTCGTATTTGAGCGCCACGGGGATACCTCACACGAAAACGCTGGTTATCACTGGATCACTGGACTTCGGTTCGGTGCCCACAGGCGCTGTGAAATCCGCCATCCTGACCTTTTATAACGCAGGGAACGGCACGGTCACGGTTGATCGCATCGAAACGCCCGGAACGTTCACGTCCACATGCAGTGTTGCGATTACCCCTGGGAAGTACATGTCCGCATCCGTTGATTTCTCCCCACTTCGTGTAGCTGATTACATGGGCGTAGCGCGGGTCATCGGCGACCAAGACGATGGGCCGATCGATTTGAGGGTTCGTGGATCAGGTGTTGAGGCAGTCCCACCCCTCCTCGTGGAGGATTATTCTGATGGCGACTACACCAATAACCCAAGCGGCGTGAGCGATGGGTTGTCTTCCAACGAAAGCCTGAGCGTCGCAAACGAAACGTTGAACTATCAATATATACGTCCCGAGATGACCTACGCAGCTGCACAATGGTGGATACAGTACGATATGAACATCCCGGTGCGATCAAACACCTGCATTGTGTATGACCTGCTGATCAAAAAGTTGTTTTTCTTTCCTGCTTATCCTTTTGCGCCGCCACTGTCATGTGAGGTGTATACGGTAGGCTCTGGAGGAAATAGCAGTGTGAGGTCGTTGAAGTATGCCTTGTATTGGACCGAGGGTAATTGGGTCATGCCTCCAACCAATACTTGGGTTCGTCGACAAACCATACGAGTTGGAGATCTCGCAGGAGTCGCGGCCACTGTTACGGCAGTACGCATATTCATTAATACGCTTGATGCGGATATAGTTATCGACAACATCGCCGTCGAGGATATTGCCTCATCGGGCGGAGATCTCGGGTACGATGCCTATGCAGAGTTCATCACGAATGTGCACATGCGAGGATATGGAGACACTCCTGCCGCGGACGGACAACCGAATCTCATCCGGTACGCGACCGGGGCCAATCCGGCAAGCGAGGTAGGATTCCCTGCGCTCGATCTGATAACCACAGAGTCAAACGGCTTGATGCTGAACCTGTACCGTAACACCAACGCGCTCGACGTTATCTTTAGCGTGGACTCGACGACCAACCTGCTCGACGCAAATGCATGGCAATCCCGCTATGAGAACCGCAACGGTGTCTGGTCACCGATGTCAGGCGTATCTGAGACCGAAGGCTCGAATCCAGTCTCTGTCCGCATACAACCACACTCTACAACAAACATGCCGGGGCTATTTAGGCTACGCGCAATCCGACCATGATTGTCGTCGATCGGGATAGGGACGTCCCTTTCGGAGCGCCCCTCCCACGCCACTGATCGTACGGATCGCGTAATCAGCGGTTCGGCTGTTTCCGGGAAGGCCAAGCAGAACGAGGCCGAGCATGTGAGTGAAGTATTCATCCGGCATGCGGGGCTTTTTGCATTCAGGAGGCACTATGAGCAAAGAACCCCCCGACTACGACTTCTACACCGTGGCCCGCGTCTACCAGTCCGTCTCCGTGTCGATCGAGGACCGGAACGAACTGGAGGTATTGTCGTCCCTTCCGATACGCAAATCCACCCGGAAGGCGTGGGAGACGGAGGCTGGGCGCAAGCTGACCCCCGACGAACTCGAAATGATCCGCGAACTGTTTCTGGCCGAGTACCTCAAAGCGATCGGCCGGGCGTAACCACAAGGAGCACCATGAGTCACTTCACCGAAATCCAATCCCAGATTCGTGATCTGGAGGCCCTGCGCGACGCCTGCATCGAGCTGGGGCACGAAATCGCCTACGACACCGAAGCCCGCGGCTATGCCGGACAGACTCGCAAGGGCGACGCCGTCATCAAGCTGAAGGGCCCGTACGACATCGCCGCCAACCAACAGCCCGACGGCACGTATACCCTGACCACCGATTGGTGGAACGGCCACGTAGAGAAAGAGGTTGGCGCCAACTACGCCAAGCTGTTCCAACTCTATGGCGTGCACAAAGCCCAGCGTGAAGCCCGCCGCAAAGGCTACCTCACCACCCGCAAGACCCTGCCCAACGGCGCCATCAAGCTCACGATAGGAGGCGTGTAATGAGCAAACGCATCATCGAGATCATCATCGCCCCCGGCGGCGGCATCAGTATCGATGCCGTTGGCTTCAAGGGCGCCGACTGCGAACAGGCGACGAAATTCTTGGAGGACGCTCTGGGAAAAACCACCCAGAAGCGTTTCAAGCCGGAGTACCGGTCCCATACCAAGCAGCGCCACAAGCAGCGGCTCGGGTCATGATCCCGGCAACCGTCCTGACCTTTGAGCCTGACGGCACGATTCACGGGTTGTACACCGAGGTCATTCCGTTGCCATGCCTGGGCCGTTTGTCCATCACCCGGGCCACCAGCATCGAGTTCGACGATGGCTGCCAGCTTTGGGTGGTGCGGGATAACGCTGGCCGCGTTCTCTTTCAACACCCCAGCCGGCAAGCCTGCCTGGACTGGGAGCATGAATACTTTAACCAGAAGGAGTAACCATGAAGTTCACTGAAAGTATACGCATCACGAGCCACCACGCCATGCCACTGGGGCAGTTCCTGTCCCGGCATGATTTGGTGAGCAAGTTCACGGAAATCGAGAGCGCGATCGAGTGGCTGGCCGGGGAGTTTATGCCGGAGGCCGATGTCCATGAAAGTTACGAAGACTGGATCGCCCGTCAGGTCAGCCAGATTCTGAGCTGCAACCTCCTGAGCGATACGATGGCCGGATCGGCTCATGTCGCCCGCAAAGTGGCACATATCGAGTTCGACGACTTGGATCGCCGTTATCTGGTCAACGCGCTTGGCCAGCATCCCGAGGTCCGGCGCATTTGGGGGTCGCTCGTCAAGCTCCCCGAGGCGTTTGGTATTGCCGCCTGAAACAACCACAAAACACGCCCGGTAGGCGTAAAAAACCTGCCGGGCAGTTCTATTTTAAGAAGAACCCATGAAGAAAACCCGCAAACGTCCATGTGTCGTGATTCACGTCCGGGGCGGCGTGGCATATCTGGTATCCGCGCCGAAGACCGTGGATGTCCGGATCACCGACTTCGACAACCGCGACGAGGAGGACCGCCATGCCCGGAAAAGCTAAATGGATAAACCGGCCCTATATCGAATTTCTGTGCGAGGTGGACCGGTTACTGTACGAGCAGTACGGCATCACCACCGACGACACCGGCATGGAAATCGTGGCGGCGTCCCAAGAGGCCGGTGATACCCCGCAACACGTCGTTGAGTGGTACGCTGCGCATTATGAACTTCAACCCATCCCCGTATGAAAGGAAAACCTATGAAACACGTTATTCTGCCCTACGTGCAAAGCGGACATCCCGGCATATACATTACTAGCCCCGAGGAAACCCGCGTCGAAGCCGAGATCAAGTCCGTGGCCGAGCAAGCCGGGTATGGTCTCTATGCCTGGTCGGTCACCGAAGGACTTGTCAATACTGCCGATGGGAGTGTCCGGGCCGCTCAGGAACCGCTGGAGGCCGTCGACGCCATCGGGGAGCTGGGCGAGAACACGCTCGTGCTCCTGCGCGACTTCCATCTGTTCCTGGAGGACGCCAACCCGGTCCTGCTTCGGGCGCTGAAGGACGAGCTGAAGCGATGCAAATCGAATGGCAGGGTCATCCTGGTTGTGGGCTGCCGTCAGGTTTTGCCGCCGGAACTGGAACGGGAGTTCGTAGTGCTGGACTTTGCCTTGCCGGGGAAAGCCGAGTTAGAGCAAGTCGTGGCGGGGATCTGCCAGTCGGCCAGCCAGCCCAAGCCGGTAGACGAAGAACTGGACGCCGTTATGGAAGCCGCCACCGGTATGACCTGCTTCGAGGCCGAGAATGCGTTCGCCTTGAGCCTGGTAGAAAACAAACGCCTCGACCCTGTGCGCATCGCCAGGGAGAAAGCCCAGGTCGTCAAGAAGAGCGGTATCTTGGAGTTGATCGACAACCTACCCGGCCTCGATGCCATCGGCGGACTGGATCTACTCAAGGAGTGGCTTACGCTCCGCCGCGATGCCTTCAGTCGACGCGCCGTCGAGTACGGCCTGCCCACGCCCAAGGGCCTGCTCATCATCGGTGTACCTGGTACAGGCAAGAGCCTTGCCGCCAAAGCCACCGCCAGCCTGCTGGGGCGGCCTTTGCTGAAGCTCGATGCCGGTCGCCTTTATGGCGGTCTGGTGGGACAGAGCGAAGGCAACCTGCGTTCGGTGATCCAGACCGCCGAGGTGATTGCGCCGTGTGTCTTATGGATCGACGAGATCGAAAAGGCGTTTGCCGGCAGCAAAAGCTCCGGTATGACCGACGGCGGTACGTCGAGCCGCGTGTTTGGCAGCTTCCTGTCCTGGATGCAGGAGAAGCAGTCGCCTGTCTTCGTAGTCGCCACTGCCAACGATGTCACCCAGCTACCGCCTGAATTCCTCCGCAAGGGCCGGTTCGACGAGCTGTTCTTTGTCGACCTGCCCAACCAAGAGGAACGGGAGGCGATCTGGGCTATACAGATCTCCAAGTACGGCCGGAAATTCAAAAGCTACGGCATTACGGCCCTGGCCAAGGGTACGGACGGCTGGACCGGTGCGGAGATCGAACAGGCTTATATTGAGGGCCTGTACGAGGCTTTCGCCCGGGGCAAGGAACCGGACACGGTCAATTTGGGTGCGCTGCTGGCCACGCAGGTGCCTCTGAGCCGGCTGATGTCCGAGCCGATCACGTTGCTGCGCCAGTGGGCCAAGGGTCGGGCACGTCCGGCCACCCGGCCGGAGGGGGAGAAGGCCGGGCGACGGCTGGCGGCGTGAAGGTAAAGAGCCCCCGGGAAACCGGGGGTCTCTTTTTTTAGCTATCACGGCCCGGTCGGCTTGCGACCGCCCGGACCAACACCCTGCCGCGCCTCTCAATGAGCAGTTGGAAAGCGTTCAGCTTTGCTCTAGCCCGCGAACGACCAACACCAAGATGATGGCGGAAAGCCTTTGGTATTTGCCTGAATTCCCCCGGCTCCCCGTTCATGGCCATGTGTGTCGATACCCCATGATCGAAATGTCGTCCCAGTACCTCCCCGCTATGGCTTGATCCGCCCATTCTTGAAGCCATCCCTCGTTAAATCCTTGCGGGTGAAATGATTGTCCCAACGAAATTTCGTCGAGCTTGGCTCCGTCCGACGCCAAAACCACGACATCCCCGGCATCGATGGTGCCTTCATACACATTGACGCGGCTTGGCATTTGGGCACCAAAACAATCCGTCAGCGAGCCGGAAAAACGATCTGCCTGAGGCCGGGTTATCTGGGCACCCTCATATCCTGATACCTTTGGGGTCAATCGGAATGCCGAACAATCCCCCAGGGAGCAACAGACCCAGCTACTGTTCATGATGGCCATGGTGACCAGACAACATCCGCTGGCCAGCATGTCCGGCATATCCGCGAATTCCTTTTCAAACGTATCGCGCAATCCCGCGAGGTAGGAACGCAGAGCCTCGCCCATCGCCTGTATTGATTCGATACGCACATCGTCAACGGCCAGATGGCGATCCACCACCCACCGAGCCACACTTCCCCCGTATGCCGAAGTGGTAATACCGTCAGCCACGGCGAGCAAAAGGCCACTGGGTATCGGTCGCGCACAAACCCGGTCCTGGCTCTCCCCAGCACGGCCTCCCGGCTTTCGGCCCACCCTCTGCACGATCAGAACGTTGTCCATGATGAATGACCTTGATTGGATATCTTAACCGGTTCGTCCGATAGTCGCGTTTCCGGACCTTACGCTCTGGCCGTCGGGTTTAGCGCCCTCCACATGAAGCATAGCGGCGGCACGTGGGATGTAAATCCATGATGATCCATGGCCCTATTCGAGTTCCTTCGGCTATATGAATGAACCGGGGCCATAGAACCCAGCGATTGCCGTTGATTCGCGACCACGTTGGCGGTTTCAGGGCTGGGGATGGCTGTCCGCACAAGTCTCTCCGACGATCACAAAACCACGGCACCTCTGACAAATAGCGTCATACTGAGTAGGTAAAGAAGCCGGGTCGATTCGACTCGTAACCAGTAATTCGTACTTATTGACGACAAAGCACTTGCGTGACGCCTGACCGACTGCAAGAATATGCGGGTCATGAGCCGTGCATGTGTCGACGAGGGGCGACGGATTGCTGGACCGTTTCCTTTGCTCATATTGCCCGGACTTGCGCTACGGGATTCGCGCTTGGGAAACGAATGAACATCTTCAAGTACAGGGATGATGTCGTACGGAACTACGAGGATTACGTTCGTAGCTTCATCCGGATCAAGGATCGGCGGATTTCAGAATGCGTCGACAAGGCGTTCGAGGACGAACTCCTCTGGCCGGACCCCCTCATTCAACTCAACCCCACCTTCCACCCCGGCCTGACCGTGGATGAACTTTGCCGCGAGGATGTACTGCATCCGAAATGCGGCGAAATCTTCCGGCGAAACAAGGTGCCCGACTCCATCGGCGGGGGGGATCCGCTCAAACTGCACAAGCACCAGGAAGTTGCGATCCGCATTGCCGCGCAGAAAAGGAACTATGTGCTTACGACAGGAACGGGGTCGGGCAAGAGCCTTTCTTACATCATCCCGATCGTCGACCGCGTTCTCCGCGATGGTCCCGGAAAAGGCATCAAGGCCATTATTGTCTATCCGATGAACGCCTTGGCGAACAGCCAACACGGAGAACTCGAGAAGTTCCTTCGCCACGGATTCCCCGGCGGCAACGGTCCGGTTTCCTTTCGGCGGTATACCGGTCAGGAGGATGACGAAACCCGGCAGAAGATTATCGAGTCGCCACCTGACATCCTTCTCACCAACTATGTGATGCTCGAGCTCATTCTTACCCGGCCCTACGAACAACGCCTCATCAACGCCGCCGACGCGCTAAGCTTTCTCGTGCTCGATGAGTTGCATACATACCGTGGCCGCCAGGGCGCTGATGTTGCCCTCCTGCTCCGACGCGTTCGCAGTATCGTGCGATCCGGCAAACTTCAATGCGTGGGCACCTCGGCCACGCTGTCAAGCAAGGGCTCATGGTCAGACCAACAGGTGGAGGTGGCCCGGCTTGCCACGCGGCTCTTTGGGGAACCCGTCTCCGCCGATGACATCGTGGGAGAGACCCTGGAACGCGCGACGGAAAGCTTCGACGAGACTTCTGCTACGCAGGTAAAGGCCCTTGCTGATGCGGTGGACGCCCAGGTGGCGGGTACGTGGACTTCATACCAGGATTTGAAGGCATCTCCCCTAGCCTCGTGGCTGGAAGGCACCTTCGGAATCCGGCCGGAAGCTGGTACAGAGATCGGAAGAGCACACGTCTGAACTCCAGTCACCTTGTAATCTC
>ERZ761603.2590-NODE-2590-length-12239-cov-14.734242_pt1 | contig 12239 bp, 11 predicted proteins | sample MGYA00511879_ERZ761603 | MGnify/ENA primary metagenome ERZ761603 (study PRJEB28899, sample SAMN02850040) | bioreactor sludge metagenome | biome: EBPR Sludge; feature: EBPR Bioreactor; material: flocular biomat | place: Australia: Thorneside Wastwater Treatment... | reverse complement strand
CGAGATTACAAGGTGACTGGAGTTCAGACGTGTGCTCTTCCGATCTCCATCGTCGGCTGCCAAGGCCCGCGCGCGGGCAACGAACATCTCTTCACGCGCATCGATCGCCTCCAGGCGTGCTCGCTGTCCGCCCTCAACCAGAACTTTGACCGTGCCGTCGGGGAGCTTGAGCATCTGCAGAATGTTGGCCACGCAGCCGACCGCGTACAGGTCGTCGGCTTCAGGTTCGTCTTTGACGGCCGACTTCTGGGCGACCAGGAGGATGCTCTTGCCGACTTCCATCGCCACCTCGAGCGCCTTGATCGACTTCGGTCTGCCGACGAAGAGCGGAATCACCATGTGGGGAAAGACTACCACGTCGCGCAGTGGCAACAGCGGCAGATCGACCGGCTCGGCCGCGAGCTTGGGATTTGCAGACATCGATTGTGTGCCCTTCAGGTAAGAGTTCATGCCGCTAGGTGGTGGCACGAACCTGTTTTTCAAGCCGCCAGTCGCGGCCCGCCCATCAGTTGCCGCCGGAAACCTTTGCCTGCCCAGCGTAGATGAGAAGCGGCTGTGCATCACCGACGATCACGTTCTCGTCGATGATCACTTCTGTGACATTCTCCAATCCCGGAAGTTCGTACATAGTGTCGAGGAGCACGGACTCCAGGATCGAGCGCAGGCCACGCGCTCCGGTCTTGCGCTCGAGCGCCTTTTTGGCGATCGCCATCATCGCCCCCTGGCGAATCTCCAGCGCCACGCCTTCCATGCCGAACAGTTTCTGGTACTGCTTCACCAGCGCATTTTTCGGCTCGACCAGAATCTGCACCAAGGCCGCCGCCGACAGTTCTTCAAGCGTGGCGATGACCGGCAGGCGACCAATGAGCTCGGGGATGAGCCCAAACTTGATCAGATCCTCCGGTTCGACCTGACGCAGCACCTCGCTGATCGCCTTCTTGTTATCCTTGCTCCTGACCTCAGCGCCAAAACCGATGCTGCTGCGATCGGAACGGTTGCGGATGACCTTCTCGAGACCATCGAAAGCGCCACCGCAAATGAACAAGATGTTCGTCGTATCGACCTGAACAAAGTCCTGATTCGGGTGCTTGCGTCCCCCTTGCGGCGGGACCGAGGCGACCGTACCCTCGATGATCTTGAGCAGCGCCTGCTGCACGCCTTCGCCGGAAACATCGCGGGTGATCGACGGATTGTCCGATTTGCGCGATATCTTGTCGATCTCGTCAATATAGACGATGCCACGCTGCGCCTTCTCGGTGTCGTAATCGGCCTTCTGCAGCAGTTTCTGGATGATGTTCTCGACGTCTTCGCCGACGTAGCCGGCCTCGGTGAGCGTCGTCGCATCGGCCATGACAAAAGGAACGTCGAGCATCCGCGCCAGCGTCTGCGCGAGCAGCGTCTTCCCGGATCCGGTCGGACCGATGAGGAGGATATTGCTTTTTGCCAGTTCAACGTCCTCGCTCGGCCGGCCATAATGCCGCAGACGCTTGTAGTGATTGTAGACGGCGACCGAGAGTATGCGCTTGGCTTGGCCCTGTCCGATCACGTACTGGTCGAGCAACGCCGAGATCTCTTTCGGCGTCGGCAGGTCGCCCCGGGCCGTCTTGGCACCCTGCTCAACCGCCATCTCGTCGCGGACGATGTCGTTGCAGAGCTCGATGCATTCGTCACAGATAAAAACTGAAGGCCCGGCAATCAGCTTCTTGACTTCGTGCTGGCTCTTGCCACAAAACGAGCAGTAGAGCAGTTTTTCAGTGCCACTCTTCTTTTCCATCATGTCGCTACCTTCTCATCAAGCCCCAGGATGGACAACCCGGTCGTGATCAAGCCGCATCGCGAGTGGCCAACACCTTGTCGATCAGGCCATATTCTGCCGCTTCCTGTGCGGAAAGGAAATTGTCGCGATCGGTGTCGCGCTCAATCCGTTCGATCGCCTGCCCGGTGTGGTGCGCCATCAATTCATTCAGCCTGGCGCGCAGCGACAGGATCTCCTTGGCATGAATCGCGATGTCGGAAGCCTGCCCCTGGAAGCCGCCCATTGGCTGATGGATCATCACGCGCGAATTGGGAAGCGCAAAGCGCTTGCCGCGAGCACCGGCGGCGAGTAGAAAGGCGCCCATGGAGCAGGCTTGCCCGAGACAGAGGGTGGAGACGTCGGGCTTGATGAACTGCATCGTGTCGTAGATCGACAAACCTGCCGACACCGCACCGCCGGGCGAGTTAATGTAGAAATGAACATCTTTGTCGGGATTCTCGGCCTCGAGAAAGAGCAGTTGCGCCACCACCAGGTTGGCCGTGACGTCGTTCACCGGGCCGACCAGAAAGACGACCCTTTCTTTCAGAAGCCGCGAGTAGATGTCGTAGGCGCGTTCGCCGCGTCCACTCTGCTCGATGACCATGGGCACCAAGCCAAGCGCTTGCGGGTGCCAACTGCTGTCGTGCTCGATACGCATTCTGCTGTCCCTTGTCCGATGGCCCGCCAATTAGCCGCCGTGCCCCATCAGCTCGCTAAACGCGACTGCCTTGTCAACGACCGGAACACGCGCCAGCATCCAGTCTACGACATTCGCCTCGACTGCGGCGCCCTGAAACTCGGCCAGACGTTCAGGCTGCGCGTAGTGCCACCGCACCACCTCGTCCGGATGCTCATAGCTCTGCGCGGCGTCGATGACCAAGGTCTTGACCTGATCCGGCTGCGCTTGCAGCTCGTGCCGCTTGACCAGTTCAGCAATGATCAGGCCAAGGCTGACACGACGTCTCGCCTGTTCGGCAAACCATTCCGGCTGCATCGGCAGTTGACTCTCCTTCATCCCACGCTGTTCCATGTCGTGGCGAGCGACCTGCAGCAAGCGCTCGGTCTCACGCTGCACCAGCGTCTGCGGAACCGCGATCGGGTTGGTCCGCAGCAAGGCGTCCATCACCTGCCCGACCAACCTGGCCTGGAGGCGCCGCCTCACTTCGCGGCGCAGGTTGGCCTCGACCTCGGCACGCATTTTGGCGACATCGCCATCCTGAACACCCAGCAGCTTCGCGAATTCAGCGTCGACCTCCGGCACGATGGGTGCAGCCACTTCCTTCACGGTGATTTCGAAGCTTGCTGTCTGCGCGGCCAACTCCTGCATGAAATAGTCGGCCGGAAACGTCAGCGTGAAGGACTTCGTCTCGCCTAGCCGCGCGCCCCTGATCTCCTTCTCGAAATCGGGGAGCATCCTGCCTTCGCCCAGGACGAATCGGTAGTCCCTGCCTTCGCCGCCCGCGAACGGTTCGCCGTCTTTCTTGCCGAGAAAGTCCAGCGTAATGCGATCACCCTCTGCCGCGGGGCGGTCAACGGCCTCGTACCACATCCGCTGCTTGCGCAGGATGTCGATGGTCGCCTCGATCTCAGCCGCTCCGACTTGGAGTTGCGGTCGTTCAATGGTGACGCCGGTCAGCTCTTGCAGCGTGATCTCTGGATAGACCTCGAACGCCGCCGAAAAAACGATTTGCCCGGGAGTGGCCGCCTCCTTGGCTTCGATCGTCGGCGGCCCCGCGACGCGCAGTTGCCGAGCCGTTACCGCATCGCTGAACAGACGTTCGAGGATCTCGCCCAGTGCCTCGTTACGAACGTGCTCACCGTGCTGCTGACGGACGATGTGGGCCGGTACCTTGCCCGGCCGAAAGCCCGCCATCTTCATGTTCCTGCCGATCCGGCGAAGGCGCTGCTCCACCTCCTTGTCGAGTTCGGCGACGTCTATCGACAAGTCAAGACGACGCTCGAGCGCATTGATTACTGGGGGTTCAGCACTGGCTGCCACATTTTCCATTAACGATCCTTGTCATACAGGCAAAATCCCGGCGTCTGCTCAACGCGCCGGGCGCAGGCCGCAGCTTGCGCATCGACACGCTGGATGGGTTCGGCGTGTGCCCTGACCCAAGCTCAGTGCAGACGAAAAATAAAACATTTTACAGCAATCCTGGCCCGCTCAAAACGCGCACGCACGAATCCAGCCACCGGACCGCCCAAGCGCCGAGGACCCATCAAACGACGTAGAAAAACGTCGCAAAATAGTGGGCTGTGCTCCCGGCGAGGACAAACAAATGCCAGATACCATGCGCGTGTACCAGCCGCGAGTCCAGGAGGTAAAAAACGATGCCCGTGGTGTACAGGACGCCACCGGCTGCAAGCCAGGCGAAGCCGGCCGTCCCCAATGCCTCCAGCAGCGGCTGAACCGCCACCAGTACGACCCAGCCCATCAGCAGATAGATGACCAGAGACACGCTTCTCGACTGCCCCAGAGGGCGCAACTCCTGCAGGCCACCGACCACCGCCAGAGTCCAGACGACTCCGAACAGCGACCATCCCCACGGCCCCCGCAAGGTGACGAGACAGAATGGCGTATAGCTGCCGGCAATCAGCAGGTAGATCCCCTGGTGATCCAGGGAACGAAGGATGGCCTTGGCGCGCCCGTGAAAACTGTGATAGAGCGTCGAGAACGTGTAGAGCAGGACCAGGGTCACGCCATAGACGGAAACGCTGACCACTTTCCACGGGTCACCGTCGAGCGCGGCACTGACAACAAGAACAACGGCACCGATGAGCGCCAGCACGGCACCCACCAGGTGTGTCCAAGCGTTCAACCGTTCCCCGTAGTACATGCTGATGCTCCATCCTGGTGCCGTCGCCAGCGGCGAGCGGGGCACCAAGCCCTGCCGCCTGTCGTCGAAACCTGATTGTCTTACTCTGCCCTGACTGCTTTCACGGAGTGATTCGCCATGTCCCGATTCTTGTTTCCGCTCCTGGTCGTGCTGACGCTGCTCTATCCTGCCCGACACCTTGAAGCCGACGAACTGCCTCTGGAACGGATAAAACTCCCACCCGGCTTTGTCATCGAGACCTGGGTCCGGGTGAGCAACGCGAGGCAAATGGCGCTTGGTCGGTACGACAAGAATGGCGGCACATTGTTCGTCGGCTCGCGATCTGCCGGCAAGGTGCATGCGGTCAGTTTTGCCGGTGACCTGAGCCCACGGCGGATCATGACCATCGCCAGCGGACTGCAACTGCCAGTCGGCGTCGCCTACCGCGACGGCCATCTCTACGTCTCCGCGGTCAACCGCATCCTGCGCTACGAGAACATCGAACGACACCTGGAAGCCCCCCCGGCGGCATCGCTGGTGACCGACCGACTGCCAACTGAAATACATCATGGCTGGAAATTCATCGCCTTCGGTCCCGACGGCAAGCTCTACGTTCCGGTCGGCGCGCCTTGCAACGTCTGCGACCCGGACCCGCAACGCTACGCCAACATCCTGCGCATGAACCCGGACGGCAGCAACATGACCGTTTTTGCCACCGGCGTGCGCAACACGGTCGGTTTCGACTGGCATCCGCGAACGCTTGAACTCTGGTTTACCGACAACGGCCGCGATTTGCTTGGCGACGACCTGCCCGCCGACGAACTGAACCACGCACCGCGCGCCGGCATGCACTTTGGCTTCCCGTTTTGCCACGGCGGCGACCTGTCCGATCCGGAGTTCGGATCGCGGCGCCCATGTCGGGAGTTCGCGCCGCCGACGCAGAAGCTTGGCCCTCATGTCGCCGCTCTCGGCATGCGCTTCTACACCGGTCAGATGTTCCCGCCGGAGTATCACAACCAGATCTTCATCGCCGAGCACGGTTCGTGGAACCGGTCGCGGAAGATCGGTTACCGGGTTTCGCTGGTACGCCTCGAGGGCAAGCAGGTGCGCAGCTATGAGACCTTCGCCAGCGGCTGGCTGCAGGGCGAAACCGCCTGGGGACGACCCGCCGACGTACTGGTCGCGCCGGACGGCTCCTTGTTGGTTGCCGACGACTTTGCCGGTGCGATCTATCGTATCCGTTATCGCGCTCAATAAGCGCGGCCAACCACCGGCAACAACTCGTGCGCGCTCTCGCGGCGACTGTGCCACCGAGCCCGAATCCGGAAAGTCGGCTTGACCGGGCAAGGCGTTTCTTCCCACAATCCCAGCCTACGCTTTGGAGACCCGTGATGCTCGACCAGACCCTCGCCGCCATCCGCCTGCCGGCCACAGGTGGCCAGACGTTCGCCCTGTCCGCCTATCTCGGCCGCATCGTCGTCCTCTACTTTTACCCCAAGGACAGCACGCCCGGGTGCACCAGCGAAGCACAGCAGTTCCGGGACTTGCATGCGGACTTCGTCAACGCCGGCGCCGTCGTCTTCGGCGTCTCGCGCGACAGCATCAAGTCGCACGAGAATTTCAAAGCCAGGTACGAGCTGCCCTTTGCACTCGTTTCCGACAGTGAGGAGATACTCTGCGGGCACTTCGCGGTGATCAAGATGAAGTCGATGTACGGCAAGCAGGTACGCGGCGTCGAACGCAGCACCTTCGTCCTCGACCGGACCGGATCTGTGTGCGGTGAGTGGCGCGGCGTCAAAGTGGCCGGTCATGCCCAACTGGTCCTCGACGCGGTGCGGCGGCTATGATCGCCCTGCCTCGTGCGCTGATCGCGGAGGGAATTTGAGCGGCGCGAGGTTCACGGCGATGCGTGTTCGTTTGCCGTCGGCCGAACCGCAGGCGCTTGCAGACTGAAGACAGACTGACCCTTACCGCCAACCCGATCGCCCTATGGCTCGTCAGACCCGCACCCGCGCCGATCGCGACCCCGGCAAGGGCTCGCGCAAGCTTTTCGTGCTCGATACCAATGTATTGATGCACGACCCGACCAGCTTGTTCCGCTTTCAGGAGCACGACATCTTTCTCCCGATCCTGACCCTCGAGGAACTGGATGACCACAAGCGGGGAATGTCGGAGATCGCCCGCAATGCCCGGGAAGTGACCCGAACCCTGGATCTGATCGTGAGCAGTGAGGAAGACGCCATTGCAGCGGGTCTCCCCTTGCGCGGTCCTTCGCACGATCTGGCCAGTGGACACCTCTTCCTGCAAACGGAAGCGATGGCGCCTGCCTTGCCGACCGGCCTGCCGACGACGAAGGTCGACAACCAGATTCTCGCAGTACTGGTCCACCTTCAACAGCGCTACCCGGAGCGCGCGGTGATCCTCGTCTCGAAGGACATCAATATCCGCATCAAAGCCCGCATACTCGGCCTGCAGGCGCAGGACTACTTCAGCGACAAGGTCCTTGCCGACAGCGATCTCCTGTATACCGGCATGCGCGAACTGGCACCCGGCTTCTGGGACGAACAGGCGCAGCAGATCGAGGCCTGGAAACAGGATGGCCGCACGCGCTACCGGCTCCAGGGACCGCTCTGCACGCAGTTGCTGGTCAACCAGTTCCTCTTCCTCGATGGCGACCGGCCGTTGCACGCGATCGTGCGCCGGACACACGGCAACAGCGCGGAAATCGAAACACTGATCGACTACACCCATCCGAAACACAGTGTCTGGGGAATCAACGCCCGCAACCGGGAGCAGAATTTCGCCTTCAACCTGCTGCTCGACCCAGAAATCGACTTTGTCACCCTGCTCGGACAGGCCGGCACCGGCAAGACTCTGCTCACGCTCGCGGCGGGTCTCACTCAGGTGCTCGACCGTCGACGCTACAGCGAGATCATCATGACGCGGGTCACCGTACCGGTCGGAGAGGACATCGGCTTTCTGCCAGGCAGTGAAGAGGAAAAGATGGGACCCTGGATGGGAGCGCTGGAAGACAACCTCGACGTCCTCAACAAGACCGACGAAAATGCCGGCGACTGGGGACGCGCGGCGGCCAGCGACCTGATTCGCAACCGGATTCGGATCAAGTCGCTGAACTTCATGCGCGGCCGTACTTTCCTCAACAAGTTCCTGATCATCGACGAAGCGCAGAATTTGACGCCGAAGCAGATGAAGACGCTGATCACCCGCGCTGGACCTGGGACCAAGGTGATCTGCCTTGGCAACATCGCTCAGATCGACACCCCCTACCTGACCGAAGGCAGTTCAGGGCTCACCTACGTCGTAGACCGTTTCAAGGGGTGGCCGCACGCCGGCCATGTGACGCTGCAGCGCGGAGAGCGCTCGCGCCTCGCTGATCATGCCGGGGAGGTGCTATAATTTTTTGTTCGGGCCGTGTTTGGAGACACGGCCCGGTCGTTTTTGGCTATGCCTCGATGCCACCAGATAGACGGGACGACCATCCCGCTCACCGGAGAGTCGATTGAAACGACGTGACTTCCTTGCCGCTTCGACCCTGCTTTCCCTGTTCTTGCCGGCACCCGTCTTGGGCAGCAACAAGAAGTCGTCCGCTGCCACCGCCAAGCCGAGTGCCAAACCGGCAACGAAAGCGAGCGGGCGCGGCGTAAGCAAGCCCGCAGCGACCGCCGGCTCAAGATCCCGCAGTCGGTCCGGCAGTACTCGTGGCGGCCGACCGGCGTCGGCGGCGGTCGTGCAGACACCGCTCGCGGCGCCCGCGACGCCAGCGCCACCCGCGATCGAACCGCGCAATGCCCTCAGCTTGCCTGATGAGCCACTGCCGAACTGGCGCACCTACGAAATGACGTCGACGATTGCGCTCAGCAACGTCCGAGGCAAGATACGTGTCTGGCTACCGCTGGCCCAGTACAAGGACATTCCGTGGCAGCGCTCGCTTGGCCACAGCTGGCGGGGTAACTTTGAAAGCGCTGGTGTTTACCGTGACCCGATCGCGGAAATGGAGGTCTTCTACGCCGACTGGAACGACGGCACGAGTTCTCCGCAACTGCAGGTCGTCAGCCAGGTGGCCAAGCAGGAACGACACTTCGATATCACCCGTCGCAGCGGCATCGCCGAACGCAACGAGGTGCTGCGCCGCTGCTTGCAGGCCAGCAACCTGGTACCGACCGACGGTCTGGTGCGCCACACCGCCGAGCGCGCGATCGGCCGCATCAAGGATCCGCTGGCACAGGGCAAGGCGATTTATGATTGGGTTGTCGAGAACACCGCCTTCGACCCGTCGGTGCCCGGCATTGGCCGCGGCGACGTCGAAGCGATGCTCGACAGCGGCCAGCTGAGTGGGCGCAGTGCCGACATCTCGCTGCTCTTTGTGGCCTTGTGCCGATCGATCGGCATTCCCGCACGACCTGTGTTCGGCCTCCGCGTCGATAGCTCCCGCCTGTTTACGGGCCTCGGTGCCACCGGCAATCTGCGTGCCGCCCAACACTGCCGGGCCGAGTTCTACACCCCTGGCTATGGCTGGATTCCGGTCGATCCGGCCGACGTTCGCAAGTCGATCCATGATGAACGCCTGACCAACGGTGACGCCAAGCTGGTTGTGCTCAGGAAATTGCTGTTTGGCTTCTGGGAGGTCAACTGGATCGCCTTCAACGCCGCGCTCGACATCCGGCTCAACGGCGCCAACGGCCGCCTGTTGCCCTTCCTGATCTTCCCCCAGGCGGAGGCCGGAAACACGCGCTTTGACAGCAGCGACGGCAGCCGCTTCAGCTACTCGGTAACCGCCAGCCGGATCGACGACTGACGACACGCTCGCCCCGGCGAGTCAGGGGAGGCGAGTTGGCGCACCCGGCACCGCCCCTGCTGCGCTCCCTTGGCGCGACCCCGGAGAGATTCAGTACGACCCTGGGCTGGCAAAGTTCTCGAAGCGCGTGTACTCGCCGAGGAAAGTCAGGCGGACGGTACCGATCGGTCCGTTGCGCTGTTTGCCGATGATGATCTCGGCGACGCCCTTGTCGGCGCTGTCCGGGTTGTAGACTTCGTCGCGGTAAATGAACATGATCACGTCGGCGTCTTGTTCGATGGCGCCCGATTCGCGCAGGTCCGACATTACCGGTCGCTTGTTCGGCCGCTGTTCCAGCGAACGGTTGAGCTGCGAGAGCGCCATCAAGGGGACGCTGAGTTCTTTGGCCAGGCTCTTGAGCGAACGCGAGATCTCCGAGATTTCGGTGGCGCGATTCTCGCCCTGCGAGGTGGCCGACATCAACTGCAGGTAGTCGACCACAATCAACCCGAGCTGGCCGCACTGGCGATGCAGGCGGCGAGCGCGGGCGCGCAGGTCGATCGGATTGAGCGCCGGCGTCTCGTCAATGTAAATCGGCGCCTCGTGCATCTTGCCCAGCGCAAACGACAGACGCGACCATTCTTCGTCACTGAGCCGCCCCGTACGCACGCGATGCGCGTCGAGTCGGCCGACCGAAGACAACATGCGCATCGCCAGCTGCGTCCCCCCCATCTCCATCGAAAAAACGGCCACCGGCAACCCGACCTCGATCGCCACGTGCTCGGCGATGTTGAGCGCGAACGAGGTTTTGCCCATCGACGGGCGACCGGCAACGATCAACAGGTCCCCCCCCTGCAAACCGGATGTCTTGCCGTCGAGATCGTGGTAGCCGCTCGGGACGCCGGTGATGTCCGAAGGATTATCGCGGTCATGCAGTTCCTGGATGCGCTCGACAACTTGGGTCAGCAGCGGGTTGATATGCACGAAGCCGCTCTGGTGACGAAATCCCCCCTCGGCGATGGCAAAGACTTTCGCCTCCGCGTCGTCAAGCAGGGTCTTCGCATCGCGCCCCAGCGGGTTGAGGGCACTGCCGGCGATTTCGTCACCGGCGGTCACCAGCTGGCGCAGAATCGCCCGTTCGCGAACGATTTCGGCATAGCGCCGGATATTCGCTGCCGACGGCGTGTTGGCCGCCAGTTCGCCGAGATAGGCGAGACCGCCGGTTTCATTCGCTTCTCCCGACTGGTCGAGGCGCTCGGCCACGGTGACCGCGTCGGCCGGCTTGCCGCGTTCGAGCAGCTTGCTGATCTGACGGAAGATCCGCCTGTGCTCATCGCGGTAGAAGTCGCCTTCAGCGACCATGTCGGCGATTTTATCGAAGGCTGCATTGTCGAGCAGCAGGCCACCGAGAACCGACTGTTCGGCTTCCAGCGAGTGCGGCGGCACACGCAATTCCGAGAGCACCGACTCTCCCGCCTGGCCCGGTTCCGAGCGCATGCCTCGAGTCCTGGCACGCAGCCCGTTGTCGGCAAGAGAAGAATCGGTCATCCGGGCCATCGATCAACAACCAGCGGTCGGCAAGGAACAGGATGGGGAGTTTACCCTTGGGCGACGGGCTGAGGTGACGAAAAAAAGCCTTGCTCGTGAGCAAGGCTTTTCCCGCTGCCGGCAAACCGCGGCCGCAACGGAATGTCCTACAGCTTGATCTGTTCGGCGACCACCGACACCGTCACCGTCGCCATCAGGTCCCCATGCAGGGCGATCGCCAATGGGGTCTCGCCGAGCATCTTGAGCGGACCGCCCGGCATGCGCACCGCCGACTTCTCGATGTCGAAGCCCAGGGCACGCAGGCCATCGGCAATATCGAAGTTGGTCACCGAGCCGAACAGACGGCCATCGACACCCGCCTTGCGCGCGATCTTGACGACGACACCAGCCAGTTCGTCGGCGCGCGCCTGTGCCGCCACCAGTTTGGCGGCTGCCGCCTGCTCGAGTTCGGCACGCCTGGTCTCGAACTCCTGCAGCGCCCGCGGCGTTGCTCGCCTGGCCTTCCCCTTCGGGATCAGAAAGTTGCGTGCGTAGCCGTCCTTGACCTTGACTAGATCGCCGAGATTGCCCAGGTTGGGGATTTTCTCCATCAGAATAATCTGCATCGCCCTGTCCTCACTCAGTGGTGATTGTCGGTGTACGGCAACAGCGCCAGGAAGCGGGCACGCTTGATCGCGACCGACAACATGCGCTGGTAACCGGCCTTGGTGCCGGTCAAGCGCGCGGGCATGATCTTGGCGTTCTCGGCGATGTACTCCTTGAATAGATCGACGTCCTTGTAGTCGATTTCCTCCATTTTCTCGGCGGTAAAGCGGCAGAACTTGCGACGTTTGAACAGGCCGCTGCCGCGTTTCTTGACGTTCTTGTCATCCTTCTTCTTGAAAAATCGTGCCATCTTCTCTTCCTTCCACAAATTCAATCGTAGTGGCATGTAGCCTGAGCTGCCTGCTGTTGCGGCTCCTGGCGGCAAGGAAACCCTTGATCTGCATCGCCGTCCCCAGACTCACCGCCTGCAACCATCGCGCGCCCTCGCCCAAGGCAATCACCTGGATTTCACACTCGACTCGGCGCGCGCTGCCGGCCTCCATCTGTTCCGACTGATGCAGCACCAGACACTCGCTGACTGCCACACCAGCTGGCGTGAAACGCAGCGCTTGCCGTTCGAGGAGGACTCCGCTCAGTTCAACGCTGTTCAGCCGCGGCTCGACGCTCAGCTTCCCGAGGCGGCGGCAGCCGGCGCGGAATCGCGCGGCTCGAGCATCGATTTCGCCTTCTCGTCCTT
>ERZ761603.2587-NODE-2587-length-12248-cov-6.015747_pt1 | contig 12248 bp, 7 predicted proteins | sample MGYA00511879_ERZ761603 | MGnify/ENA primary metagenome ERZ761603 (study PRJEB28899, sample SAMN02850040) | bioreactor sludge metagenome | biome: EBPR Sludge; feature: EBPR Bioreactor; material: flocular biomat | place: Australia: Thorneside Wastwater Treatment... | reverse complement strand
ACCACCGAGATCTACACTCTTTCCCTACACGACGCTCTTCCGATCTATGAAATTCATGAAGAAAATCGAGCTGATCAAGATGATCGGGAACAGCACGACCTGGGTTTTCCAGATGCTGGAGAAACGGGTTCCGGTCAGTTCGCACTGCTTGTAGAACACGCACATCTGGCCGTAGTTGGCGATCGGAATAGGCAGGAACCACACCGCCACGCCCTGGTAACCGCTCATGATCAGGGTGGCTTCCCGGATAAACGGAACTTCGACGACCTGGCCGACCATGCCCTCCAGGCGCGCGGTGACATAACTGATCAGCGGCGTGTACACAAACCCGAGGAAAAACAGGACGGCCATGACGCCCGGGTGCCAGTCGATCAGCCATCCGGAGACGAGGATGTAGGTGATGGTGACGAAGAAATAGACAAGCACCACGAACCAGCTTTTGATATCGCCGCGGCCCTGGGGCAACTCGGAGGCAAACGAGCCGCCCGCGCGCTCGGAAGCGGCCTTGCGGTGGCCGCGCACACTGCGGATGACCTGGGCGATGCCGCCGATGGCCACGGCGAGGGCGATGCCGATCTGGAAGCTGAAATAGAAATCGATGTTGTTCTTGTAGAGGGTGGTGATGGTGTTGTCGCCGACCGTCCACGATTTCAACACGCCGCCCATTTCCAGCAGCGGATTCATGATCATGGTGGCGATCAGTCCGACGAAGCTGCCGACCATGGCGAAGTAGGGCAGCACCATGCCGAAGATGATATTGCCGAGATCCCACGACATGCCGGTCGCGACCGCCTTGAGGTACTCGCCGGTCTTGGGGGTGAAATCCGAAAACGGGATGGGGAAAATCTGGATCGGATTTCCGGTGATGGCGCCACTAAGGGTAGGGAGCAATAGATAGAGTGCGCCAAAACCGAGACCGAGCGCGCCGCCGATTGAAAACACCCGCCATCGCCACTTGTCCTCGGCGTTGGCGATGGATTTCTCGTCGGCGTCCTCGGCCAACGCCATGATGCCCTGGGCGCCGATGGGCGCCATCGGGAAAGGCAGTTTCTCAATGTCGCTGGCGACGCGGAACAGGCCGTAGCCAAGCACCATGCTGGCCAACTGGCCGAAGAAGGTGCCGAAGATGACCATGCCCACGACCGGCAGCCAGTCCACATGGAAAAAGGTCCGGAGGTCGTACGATTCGGAACCGGCGGGCGGGGCGAACCAGCGGGGCAACTGGTCGGCGATGCCGTTGGCGATCGCGGCGTCACTGCGGATGAAGAACTGATTCCACAGCAAGCCGTTGAACGGCATGCCCATCGCCGCGCCGGCCATGAAGAACAACACGAAGATTTCGGGTTTCTTCAGGGTCTTTTGGGCGCGTTTGGCGACCTCGATGAAGAGGATGACCGTCACCCATTGGGAGGCCGATCCGATGCTGTCGATGCCGGCCAGCAGGCCCATGTAGATGGCGCCCGGCACCATGAGCAGGGCGATGAAGATGGCGCCGAGCAGGGATGTCCAGTTGAACCCGTCCTCAAAGGAGGAGGGGACCTGCATCACCTGCCGGAATTCTTCCAGTTCCTTGTCGATTTTGTGGCTCATGGCTTTCCGGAATGTTGCTTGATCGCGACCAGCGTTTCCTGGCGGTAGGTTTCCATCGTCTCGCGGGGCAGGGACCGCCACAGCAGGAACTGCGTCCGGAGATCGTCGAACAACTGCTTGTTCAACCGCACCCAATCCTTGGGCTGGCCGCTCTTGCGGACCAGTTTGATGTTCACCTCATCGATGCCCTTGATTTCGCTGGGGGCGCTGCGCAATTCGAATTGCTGGGTCACGCCGAGGTCGAACGGGGCGAGGGCCAGATGTGCGCTCAAGCCGAGGCTGCCATCGGGGTGGTGGACTAAACGGGCGTTCTTTGCCATGAAGGCGCCGAGGCCGGTGTCGCTGAAGTTGTTGAAATGCTCGCGCAGGAAGCTCACCACGCCGGTCAGATCGTATTCGGAAACGGTGAAGGGGAACACGATGTCGTAGACATCGCCATCCGGACTGGGCGGCCGCCAGGAACGCAACAGGCCGGGATTGGCGCTGCGCGACGCCTTGATGGCCGGGAAGATCGCCGAAACGAGCACGGTGGCCATGACGATCAGGATGGTCACGATGGCGTTGGTGGACGAATAATTCATTTCCGGCACCTGCAAGAGCCCGTAGGAGGCGAGCACGGACAAGACCTTCATCGTGCCCTGGGCGATCAGGTAGCCGCCCATGCCGCCGATGACCGAATAGACCATGGCTTCGGCGAAGAACAAGCTGGCCACATGCGGCGGCGCCAGGCCAAGGGCGCTGAACGTGTAGATCTCCTTTTCGCGGTCGGCTACGGAACCCAGCATGGTGCCGAAAATCACCAAGCCGCCGAGCAGGATGGGAAACAGGAGGTCGGACACGCCGCTGGCGGCGACCACGGTGCCCTGGATGTGGCGATAGACGCCGTCAAGCCGGGTGGCCAGAACCGGGCGTTTGTCGTGCATGCGGGCGATGTCCTCGGCCATCAGCGAAGCCTGTTCGGCATCCGCGGTGTAGAAGGTTACCACCGTCGGTTTTCCGCCGGCGCGGCGGGTGTTTTCCTCCGACGTAATAACCACCGAATCGGTCGGGAGATTGGGCCAGGTTCCCTGGTCGGTAAGCAGGTCTTCCGGCGATTGTTCGGCCACGGCTTGGGTGCCCTGCATCTGGGCGTAATCCACCGGAATGATGCTGGAGGCGTCCATGTCGCGCATGGCGCCGAAGGCGGCGGCATTCAACAACGGCCCGACGATCAAGCGCTGGCCCTTCACGATGACCCGGTCGCCCGGTTTCACCTTGAGCAGTTCCGCCACGGCTTCGGTCATAAAGACATGGGTGTCGATCAGGGCCGGATCGTCGATGCCCAGCAAGGCCATGAAGTCCTTGCGGTAGGCCAGCTCGCGGGCGGGTATGCCGAGCATGCCTTTGATCATGACCGGATTGGAACCATCCTCGTGCGCGGCCACGAAATCGGGGTCGCCCTGGAACTCCGGACACAACCAGTAGCGAACGGTCATGTCGGATTCGCCGCCCCAACGGCCTTTCAGCAATTGGATGAACTCGGGGTTGTACGTGCCCCAGTTCGGACCATGCAGCAGCACGCCGGTGTAGCCGGGCGATGGCGACGAGAAGAACTTGATGATGCCGCGCTGGGTGTCGAACGAGGCGAAGCAGAGAATCGTAAAGGTGAGCAGGCAGATGGTGATGGCGGTCAGGGCAGTGCGCAAGGGGCGGCGGCGCATGGTGGAGATGCCCATGCTCATCGCGGCCATGACGGTGTTGAAGCGGGAAATATCCGACGCATGCACGGTTGAGGTCATGCCTTGGATGGCCTTCAGTTCGACCTCGAACTTTTGCATGATGATGAAAATCACCAACCCGGACAGCGAAACCACCGCAAAACCGAGGAAGATGATGATCGGCGTCTGGGCGATGGCGAAAGCCGGATGCGAGAGGTACAATAAAATAAACGTCGCGATGAAGAAGCCGACGAACCAGGCGACCTGCTTGTAGATCAGGCTGGAGCCGATAAGCAAGCGCTCGAGGGCGAAGGCGAAAGGAATGCACAGCGCGAGCAACACCAGCACGGCGGTCACGAGGTCATCCATCGAAGCGCGGATCATTTCATAGATCGGCATGGACGCGAGCAACCCGGAGGCGGCAAGGGCCTCGGCGCGCACCGGATTGCCGGTGGCGTCGGATTCATCCAGCAAATCGCGCACACGGCCGTGCAATTCCTCGAGCGAGCTATTGAGAATATCCTTGGCGCGCAGCAAGGCCAGGCGCGACTCGTTCAAACGCCACACGTCCCAAGCCCCCAGGGAGGCGGACGGGATGATGAGCCAGTTCTGACTAAGCGCCAGGCCCTGACCTAGGGAATCGCGCCACGAGACGTTGTCCATCGCGCCGGTGTTGTTCAGGCCAATCACCGAGTTGACGGCGAACATCTTCACCGCGTTCACTTTGTCCTCGGCATAGATGACCGCGAGTCCGTCGGTCGTCTCGGCATAACCGCGTTCGGAGGAGTCGGCGGAAATGCGGCCGTTTCCGCGGGCATCCATGAATACGGTGGCTTCGGGCCACATTAGCGGGGGTACCATCATCGTGCCGCCGCGCACGCGGATCAGGTTGACGCGGGTCTTGATGGTCTCGCGCGATTTCTGGTCGGAGGTTTGGAGGATGCGTCCGTTGTTGTCGAGCAGGGCGGCGAACCCGACGGGCGTCGGGGTTGAATCGTCGCGGGGTAGGGCGCCGATGGCGTAACTGCCGTTCTGATCCGACATCACCACGTCAAACTGGTCGAATCCGGGCGCTTTCACCGGATTGTTGTAGGGCCAGAAACTTTTGTTCCAGGGAAGATTGCGGGTCACTTGCAAGACCACGCCGGGCATGCGTTGGTTGGGGATGGAACTGCCGCTGTGCCGGCCCATGACGAGGGCGCCGCTGGCTTCGCCGGAGCGGAATTGCGGATTGATGAACTGGTAATCCGTCGTGATGACGCGGCGAAGCGAGAGTCCGCGCTGATCGGCGACGGCTTCGATTTCGCCGGTGGCGACGTCCTGGCTGCCCACGGCGGTCATCATGCGGCCGATTTCGTCGATCTTGACGCGGAGCATGTCAAGGTCCAGCCGGTCCAGCGTATCCGATGGCGTTCCTTCATACGGCAAGGTCTCGTGCATGGTGCCGAGTACGATGTTATAGATGCCGAAGCGGCCGGCCACTTCGCCGCTATGCACCAGCGCCGGCGCGGCCCAAAGCAACCGCGGCTGGCTCAAGGAACCGTCGACGGATGAAAGCTCGAATTGTTTCACCGGGGCGCGGGAGCGGGCGATGGTGGCGTGGGCGCGCAGGAAGCTCTGCTGGATGCGGCCATACAAACCGGGCAGATCGTAATGCACCGACCGTATTTCCGAGTCGCCGCCGATCATCACGCCCCAGCGCGGGGAGCCGTTGCCCAGAATGAGGGAGGCATGCAGGGAGATCCAGCCATCGCCTACCAATTCGGCCAGGCGGGCCGACGTGTTGAGCATCTCTTCCTCACGTCCCAATTCGCTGATCCGCGCATCGATGTCCTCCGTGACGGAGGCGATGACCGAGTCGACCTTCTCGCGTTTGGCGGCGAGGGTCTCGAAGCCCGGGCGGTTCAGACGGTTCAATGCGCGCCGGATGTCATTCCAATCATCGAACTCCTGTTTGGTCGCGGCGATGCGCTCGTCGATTTCCTGCTCGTTTGCGTTGTCTTCATTACCGGCTTTCCGGACCAGGTCGAGTTCTTCCCTCAATTTTACGAGTAGACCGCGGGTCTCGAGCGATTCGTCGCGGGTTTTTTCACGGAGGCGGCGCAGCAGTTGGCGACCGATGTCGCCGGAAATCGACTGAAGCGGTTCGGGTTGGCGGATCATGGCCGCCATTTCCCGCAGGAAGGCCGCTTCGTCGCGCGTCGATTTCAGGCGGGCCTTGGTCGTGGCATCGGTTTGCTTCTGTTCCAGCGCCCAATAGAACGCCACCGAGCCGGCATGCGAGCGCGACTGGTTGTCGACAAACAGGAAGATGACATTGCGGCGCGGCCGGTGCTGCTTCATGGTTTCGGCGAGTTGCAGCAGGCCGGCGCAATTGACGGCGTTGCGGGCGGCCGGGGTCAGGGTCGGGAACTCACCGAAGGAGTCGAGCGGCGCGGCCAAGACAATGATTTCCTCGCGGCCCATGTCAAAGGTCGGATTTGAACCCTTCAGGTAGCCGATGACATTGCGGCCGGTCGCGCGGGTCCAGACGATACGGCTGTGAATCGTCGCGGTGCCGACCCTAGCCAGATCCTCGCGGGCGCCTTTGTACAGGTACCGCGGCAGATTGCCGTTGGCGCGGGCATAGTGGTGATGATGCGAGTAGGACGCACCGTTCTCGATGAAAATCACCGCCTTGGCCCCGAGGCGGAATGCCTTGAGCCACTGCATGTCGGCATTGTAATCCATCAACACGATCCGGTCGCGCACCACCGTCTCGGCGAGCTCCTCATCGCGGCCGGCGCCCACGTCCACGATTTCGCCGGTCAATCCTTCCGGCGGCGTAACGGGGGCGACGATGCCATTCGGCCGGGCGGGAATCAGGGGCAGGGCGGAGCCGCCAGGCAATACGATCTCGCACTGGATCGTCTGGTTTTGCACGACAGGGAACTCCTGCACCAAGACGTCGTCGAGGCCGATTTCCTTCAACCGGCGCTCCACGTGTTCGGCCGCCGACTTCAACTCCGGCGTCCCGGACAGGCGATGCGACGATGTCAGCAAGGCCTCGGCGTCGGCTCGCAGTTGGTCGGCACGGGCCATGCCGGCGAAAAGGCCCAACGCGACCGCGCACAGGAGGTGAATCGAGGGGCTGAAGCGGAATCGCGATACCGGTAGGCGATCCGTCCCGCGCGCTGCGTGGTGGGTGTTGAATGTTGGAAATGGTGTCATCACTCGATACTCGCCAGTTGCACTTCGACCTCATCGCGGCGGGCGATGCGCTCAATGGCGCCGTCGCGGATCCACATCAGGCGGTCGCACATGTTCATCATGCGATGATCATGCGTCGCGCAGATGATGGTCACGCCGCGTTCACGGTTCAGTTTTTCCAGGATCGACAGGATTTCATCGCCGGTGCGGTGGTCCAGATTCGCCGTCGGTTCGTCGCACAGCAGGATGCTGGGGTTGTTGGCCAGGGCGCGGGCGATGGCCACGCGCTGCTGCTGCCCGCCCGACATCTCGATGGGGCGGTGGAACCAGCGTTCCTTCAGGCCGACCAGTTCCAGCAGGCTCATGCCCCGTTTGCGCGATTCGTCGGGCGTGACGCCGCCGAAGGCCATCGGCGTGGTCACGTTTTCCAGCGCGGTCATATACTGGATCAGGTTGTAGGACTGGAAAATATAGCCGATCTTGCGGCAACGCAGGAAGGCCAGTTCTTCGGCGGTCAATTGGGCGACATCGACCTCGTCGATGAACACGCGTCCCTCGGACGGGCTGTCGAGCGCGCCGATCATGTTGAAGAACGTACTTTTGCCGGAACCCGACGGACCCATGACCGAGATGAATTCCCCGGCGTAAATCTCGACATCCACGCCGCGCAGCGCATGGGTCACCTCGCCGCCGCGGCGGTAGATTTTCTTCATGCCGACCGAGCGGATGATGACGCGCCGTTCGTTCACGCCGCTGGCCGGGGAAGCGGATTGTGCGATGGTCGTGCTCATTCGATCCGCATGGCCTCCATGGGGGCGAGCCGGGCCGCCCGTAGCGAGGGATACACGGCGGAAACGGCGGCCAGCAGGATCCCGATGACGATGGACAGGCCGCTGGCGATAAGGAGCGAACCAAGCGGTATGGCATCGAGCAGCAGGCCCTTGAACATGGCCAGCATGCGGAGCAAGGCGATCAGCAAGCCGATGAACGTGCCGGCGATGCCGCCGACCAAGCCGAGAATCGACGCCTCGATCAAGAACACCGTCATGATGAAGCCGTCGAGCGCGCCCAGGCATTTCAGGGTGGCGATTTCGCGGAAACGTTCGGTGACCGACATCAACATGGCGTTGGCGATACCGACCGCGCATACCAGCATGGAGACAAAGGCCAGCCAGGTCATGCGTTTGCCGATGCCCATCAGTCCGCCGCCGGTTTCCACGGTGGCGCGTTCCGCTTGTTTCAAGAGGAACGCGTGCGCCCGGCTGTCGGCCCGCGCGGCGATCTCGGTCGCGGTCAGGTCGGCGGCGCCAAACTTGTTTTCGATCAGCCGCTCCAGGTACCAGGCCGCCTCGTTGTTGTCGCGCAGCATGTTCCACACCACGGTCGGCGTTACATCGCCGGGCATGATGTCGCGGCGGGCGGCGACGGCCTGGCGCATGGCCGGATCGTTGATCGATGCGTCGATAATGGCGGTGTCAGCCACGGCCCCGACCTGCTCCGTCAATCGAGCCGCTTCATCGGCATCCAAGGCGAACCCGGCGTCCCGGATGACATCGCCAAACGCCCCGCCGGCATCGCGCAACGCATCGGCCAGGCTGCGGTCCTGCAATTGTCCGCGAATGGCTTCGATGGCGGCAGCCTGACCGGCGCGAATGCGCGCGGTCAAATCCCGGAGCACCGGCCATTCGGTCAAAAAGGCGCGGAAGTCGGCTTCTTCACCGGCGAACCGCACGGTCTTCATCTCCGACAGACGTTGAAAGAACTGGTCCTGCGCCGCTTTTTCCTGAAGGCGGTCAAAGATGAACGTGGATTCGGCGCTGCCGACCAGCACGCGGCGGCGGCCGTAGTCGAGGTCGGCGAAAAAGTGCAGATACGTCAGCGCGCGCCGGGAAAGGGCATGCAACTGACCGGCCTGATCGTCGCTCAATTGACCCAACGCCTTCAAGTTGGTCAACGCGTCGGTATCGTCGCTCGCCGCCTGTTCGACCAATTCGCCGGTGGTCTGGGGAATGGAAAGCCGGGCGATCCATCGATCGGTTCGCCGCATGTCGGCGATCTGTTCCTGGGCATTGTCGGCCACGGTTTTCTTGATCAAGCTCTCGGCCAGGATGTTCATCAGAAAGGCCATGGCCACGCTGATGACAGCCACCGTCACCATGGCCCGGAACAGCCGGTACTTCACGCCGGACAAGGCGATGCGCAGCGTCTTCGCGAAGCTTAGCAGAGGCTGGGATTGTACATCGATCGCTTTCATCGCGCATCAACTCGGCATCACCAAAAACGGCTTGGGCAACTCGCCGCCCGTTCCGATGTAATAGATAAGACTGACCAGCATGGGCACCAATCCGCCCAGCATTTCCCCCGCGATCAGTCCGAACATCAGCGGTTTCAATTGCTGATACATGCTGGCCCCGCCGTACTTCGTGATCATGGTCTTGATGAACCAGCCGATCAGGAACGATTGGGCGAAGGCATTGCCGGCATACGTGGACCAGACAAGAAACATGACCGGGTGCAGCGGCCAATGCGCGAAACGCAGACGCAAGCCCGAAAACACGAGCACGAGTGCGGCGGAAATCAGGAAGGTAGCGATGGCCTGTGCGTTGGGACTGACCTGCAGAAACCGGCTGATTCCGGTCGCCTGGCCGGCCGTCTCCAGTTGCCCCTGCGCGTCGAGGCGCTGCATGATGCTGATCACATCGTTGAACGGCACCTTGGTCTGGTTGATCTGCCAGGATGACACATCCACGCCCCGGTTATATTGGAAGTAGAGGGTCACCGGGATGCCGACGGCCAGGCCGACCAGGATGGCCAGCGCGATGGCCCCGGCGGTCTTGCCGATTTTCTGCTGGCAGTCGTCGGCCAGTTTGAGCGCATTGACCACATACGGCATCAGTGCTTCGCGGGTGTCGTAAAACAGCACGATACAGAACATGAACAGAATCAGCATGATCTGCGGTCCGAGGGCATGCGCCCCGAAAATGGCCCACAGGATCGTGGCCGGCGTTCCGGTGGTCACGATGAAAAACAGACCGGTTTCCGCCAGCAACCGGCTCATGACCAGATAAATGGCCACGCAGCCCACGGCGAACAACAAGGCGATCGGCCAATCGAGCTTGGCCACAATGGCGGCGTATGCGACAAACATGACCATGGCGGCAAGAAAGACCCGGGCGCCCCACACGGCGGAGGATTCGATGGCGTCGCCGTGCCGGATTCCGACCGCGCGTTTGAAGACGTTGAGATAATAATGGCGGCCCGTGTAGATCATCACCACCAGCATGGCGAAATAAGCCCCCATGATCATCATGCTTTCCCGGGTCAGGCCAAACGGCCAACCACCTTGCCAACCCGTGGTGCCGATGCCATAGGTGGCCAAGGTGCCGGCTACGAAAATCCAGAGAAAGGGACCGATACCGAGCGAAAGAGAGACGTCCTTGGGCAGGAAATAGGCCACCGCCACCACGGTGAAGTAGATGGTGAAATAGCCGCCGAGGAATCCCTCGCCGCCGCCCTTGACGAAGGTGTCGGACATGATGGCCAGCGTGCTGAAATCCACGCCAATCGGAATCTTGCCCAGCAGGTAATCCGGAAACCAGGTGTTGAGGTAGTTGTACGTGTGGATCAATGCCACCGAAAGCAGGCCGATCCAAAAAATGCGGTTGCGGAAAATCGGACTGCCGGCGCCGTCGTTGCCGGGAAATAGCGACTTGGTAAAGGTGACGATCGGGTAGGGAAGGTGTTCATGGTCGGACCACTGCCGGTGTACCACGGTGGATAGACCAACCATCGCCAGCCAAAGCGATACAATAATCGGCACCCAGAAGATCATCGGCCCCGCCCAAGCCGACCACGGCACATCCGACCAGGCAATCGCATCGTCCGCTTCGCCGAGGCCGCGCGCGAATCCGCTCAATACCGTTTCTTCATCCTGGCTCACGTCAGCCAGCATGCCGTCCGGAACCAAATCCATGACCCCTTGCTTTTGCCAACCCGGTTCCGTTTTCTCGAACCGGTGGGGCATCACCAAGGCGGGGGTAAACAGACGCAACAAGTTCGAGCCGGGAATGGCGCAAGAGGCCAGCACCATGCCGAGAATGACCGCCAACTCACCCGGCCGCAGAGCGAGCGAGCGGTTGATTCTCGCCAGCAACGGGTAAATCAGGGCAAGAAACAGGACCAGAAAACCATATACGGAAATGGGCATGAAATTGCCCACGAACATGGTTTGCCGCATGATCCAGTCGTTGAAATACGTATAGCAGCAGACAAAGGCAACGCCCAGAAGGCCTAAAATGACGGAACGCACACTCAATCAACAATCTCCACAACGAAACAATGGACCACCATGCCCCGGTCCGGTTTGCCCTTGAACGTGATCAAATGGCGACCGCCAACGCACCGCGCTTGACCAGCTCTTTCAGGTAAGCAGTAGCAGAAACCCGGCCTTCATGGAACGTCAAATTGTGTTTTCGTGCAAATAATTCGATCACCTCTTCAACTGTCCGCCGGCCGTCGCACCAGTCCCATAAATCCGTGCCGACGGGGTCGAGCACCAGCGTCCGGTGGTCGGGCGGGCGCACAACCCAGGAGATGGGCGGAACAAGATAGTCCGGGCGCCGGACCGGTATTTTCAGATGGCGCGTCCGGCCATCGGGTTGACGTTCCTCGACTACCTTGAGGTTGCGATAGAGGGTGGAGGCCAGCATGGGCCGCCATGTGCCGCGGGCGGTCGTGGATTCCGTCGCGATCATGTCCACCTCGGGGTGAATTCCGGCGCGGCTTTCAAGAGGTCGGCGACCGGAGGCATGTCGACGGCCCACGGCCGCCGGATCATCTGGCGCACGGCATACAGCCGCCCATCCACCGGATCGATCCACGCCGTCGCCTCCACCGGCGCGCGGCGCAGATGGAATCCCAATGGTTTACCCAGTCCGGTAACCGTGACGACACTGGTGCTTCCTTTCCCCGTCGATTGCGCCGTCCGGAGGTCCCGCACATCCCACGGTTTGAGTTGTTGCGCCAACCAGACGCCGGGGTCCTGATGCAACCAATTCCGAACCATGCCGAGGCGGGTGAACAGCCAGGTGTTGCCGGATTTCGGGTCGGTGAAGGAGCATTCCGCGCGGGCCGGTTGCGCGGTGCAACTCTCGATCATCGCCCCGGCCGGCGGGGTCATGTCCATACCGAACGCCCGCCACCGCTGCCGGCCGGCCGGTTCGTCCGGCGCGATCCGGATCGACTGCAGGATGCCGGCTTCGCGGTGCGTGTCGCGAACGTCCGGCCAGATCAGGACGCATTCCACCAGCACGCCGAGTTCCTTGATAAAGGAGCCGAAACGGGACGTGCGCTCCGATTCGAACAGGCCGGTGAACCCGTGCCAGCCGCTGACGTGAAGAGTGGTCGTGTCCGCCAGTTTTTTCTTGCGCTCCAGATCGCTGATGTAATCCCCGACCATACGGCCATAGTCGGGCTCGCCGGGAAAAATCGACCAGTTGATTTCGCATCGGAAATGGTATCGATCGGCGAACGCGCAACGGCCCCGGTTGTATTCGGTGGAAAATTGCAGCATCTCCCAGTCCGCCGGCAATTCGATGGCCAGCCTGCGCCAGATCCAGAGGACGCGTTCACGTGTGTCGGGCGATGTCATGCGGTCCGGAGACTAGAAGGACCGGGCGACAAGATCAACCCTGCACTGCCCCGGTTTTTTTCAGGAGCTAGTGACCGACATACCAGGTGTTGCCGCCGTCGTAGCCGAACAGCTCGGCGCAG
>ERZ761603.2586-NODE-2586-length-12248-cov-26.237021_pt1 | contig 12248 bp, 14 predicted proteins | sample MGYA00511879_ERZ761603 | MGnify/ENA primary metagenome ERZ761603 (study PRJEB28899, sample SAMN02850040) | bioreactor sludge metagenome | biome: EBPR Sludge; feature: EBPR Bioreactor; material: flocular biomat | place: Australia: Thorneside Wastwater Treatment... | reverse complement strand
GTAGAACAGAATTTTCAAGGAATAAAATCGCTTTATCAAATGCAGAAAAACGAAAGCGTAGAGTCTGCAAATTTCGCTTGACTTCCCCTTGCGAAAGACCGATACTGATCGAACTGCAATGGGATTTGCCCTTGCAGAATTCGCAACACTCTTTCTTAACGGGAGTTTTAAAATGGAAAAGATCACCACCACTATCTCAAAAACAGTCGCAGGAACCGACGGGAAGAACGTCCGGGAAAAGATCGGAGAGGTGGGATATCTCCAGCCGACACTGGCCGACTTCGGTATCACTGGCACTGAGGTTCGCGATGAGAAGACGAACGAACTTGAGGGCTATACCGAGAAGCCGCTTGACTGGCTCTACAGCGCGGTTTGCGCGGCAACTCGTAGCGCACTGACTACGCGCCTTGAGAATCAGAGCGTCGAATACAAAGCCGGTCAATCGGCATGGACCAATCTTGAAGAGCTGATTACTAGTGCCGGTGGGGCGAAGGGTGCTCACTTCATTGTCAAGCGGGAATTTAAGGAAGCCTTCAACGCCTTTGCGGATTCTCTCGGAAAGAGTGCCGGGTTTACTGCCAATCTGAAAGCCCTTGCGATTCTGCCCGTCGGCAAGAATACTACGCCAGCACTGGCCGCTATCGACGCGAATACGAAGGCGATCTTCTTGAAGAGACTGAACCAATTCATTGCTACACTCTCGGATGAAGATGCAGTCAAATATGGCGGCATCTGCGAGGAACTGAGCGAGTGCTGCGAAACGGTCAGTGAAGGTCTCACTGACGAATAACAAGCTATAGCCCTTCCTCTTAGACTGCAAGGGGAAGGGCTTTTTACTTTCAACTGTAGGAAAGAAAGGAAGGGAACATCATGGAAATATTTTCAAAATTGGATGGCCGTCATGTGAGGAACGAGGATTATATGGATAGCCTAGATGCTCCTGATTGGCTCCCATCTGGCTGGCAAGGGGAGGTAGCACGGGAAGATGTAAAGGGAGGGTATTGATATGTGCTACGGCGATTGTTCTTGCGCTATCAAGCGCCTGAAAACCCTTCACGGTCTGACCGAGACTGAAGCCAAGGCCACCTTGAATATGGCAAGGGACAAGGTAAAGACTGGCGAGCTAGAGCCGTGGGAAGCTCTTGCAGAAATGGGCCTGGACGATCGCTTCATGCTGGCATTGGATGAATGGCCAGACTGAAGCAAGCAAGGCAAGCAAGGCAAGCAAGGCCCCCACTAGGGGGCTTTTTTTTGAGTCTGGCCAGCGCGCGTGTGAATCAATACGATCCCTCAAAAATTCCTAAAATTTTTCAATTCACCCCTCCCCACTCTCTTCGTTCGTGATACACTTCCTTTAACAGCTCACCCAGCCCCACCTGTTCCAGGAAGAAAGGGAGGATTCAAAAAGTGAATAAAGATAAAGCAATCGACCTCCTTTCAATGGGAGTTAGGCCAGGACAAGTAGCCTCAATCTTAGGCGTTTCTCCAGGACGCATTTCCCAACTTCTCAATGAGCCAGAAGTTAAACAAGCAATTGAAGAGAAACAACTCTCCTCTATCGAGGAGAATAGGGAAGAAGAAGTAATCAAAGCGAAAGAGCTGGCAGTCAAGAACAACATTCTAAATGCCCTTTCCTCTCGCAGTGATGAAGCTAGCTTCATGGAGCTTGCCAAGACTTACGAGATCATTGCAAGGTGTGAAAGCTTCAGGAAGAACACTCTCCCAATGGGCGGAACTCAGGTTTTTAACGGACAAGTAGTTCAAGTAGCCCTGCCAATGCAAGCCCTTAGGGAGTTTCAACAGTTGGCAATTCAGAGAACTTCTGAAAAAGAAATTATCGCAATCGAAGACAGGGAACTTGCTCCAATGAGTTCCCAGAATGTAACAGCTCTTTTCACCCAGCTTAGAGGAGAAAACCATGAGCGCACAAGCCTACAAAGAAGCACAGCGTAAAGCTCTTCAGGAACTCTTCCCCAGCCTGCGGCTGAAAGACCAAGGGAAGCAGGGATGAATAGGGTACGTCTGCATTCAGAGCTAATTCGAGATGAAGCCAACAGACTGAAACCCTACAGGGACTCTGTTGGCAAGCTTACGATCGGAATAGGAAGGAACCTGGACGACAGGGGAATTTCTAAGGAGGAATCCTTCTTTCTTTTTAAGAATGACCTAAACAGGGTAGAAGCAGAAGCTCTTTCGGTTTTCCCTCAGTTCCCCAACTTCTCGGATTCCAGACAACGAGCTCTTATCAATATGCTCTTCAACTTGGGGCTTTCCAGATTCTTAGGCTTTAAACGGATGATTGCAGCGATTCATAACAATGACTGGGGCAAGGCAGCCGATGAAGCTTTAGACTCTAGGGCAGCCAGACAGACTGGAGAACGTTACAGCCGGATTGCTAAACTCTTAAGGGAGGGCTAGGATGAATGAAATCCTCAAGATTCTATCCATAGGGAATGCAGTAGCTGACCCTGCTAAGTGGAAAAAACGACAACTCCTCTTGACAGTCATCAGCGGAAGCCTTACAATTCTCTTTAATGTCTTGGACTACTACGGAATTAAACCTCCGTTTGAAGTCTCCCCGGAGATTATCAACAATATCTCCCTCTCCTTCCTTCTGGTCTGGAACGGGGTTCTGACATTAGTAACAAGTAAAACAGTAGGACTCTCTCCTACGGAGAGGAAAACCGGCAAAACTGGTGAGTCTAACCCTTAGCTCCTGAGCTGGGGAAATAAGTCTCCAAGAAAATCTTGGTGCATATAGATTCCCAGCTCGGTTAAGAGTCCTACTCGTTTTCCCCTCTCCTTCTCTATTAAGGGAGTTTTTAAAGTGGAACACTTCTATATCTTCCTCATCCTCTTTGTAATTCTTGCAGGATGGAGACTTTTCCACATGTTTGCCCAGCACCTGGAAATTAAAAACGAAGTCAAGAAAGAGAAGGAGAGGAAAAAGCATGGAACTTCTGCCCGCCGTTACCGCATGGCTAGACTCCCGGACTAGGGTCCTTAAGAAACAAGTTACAGATCTTGTTACAGACCCCGTAGGACACGTAGAAAAGCAAGCCTTCAACGCCCTGGAGGATGCTTCCAACTTTGTAGATAAAAGTAAGGAAGATCCCATGGCCTGGGTAGAAGTCCTTGCAGGGAATGGAATGGTAGGAGCCTTTAGACCTGTGGGTTCTAAATTGCTTCCCTCAGCTTTGAGGGATATTCGTAAAAATATCACTCCTATTAAGCTAGGACAGGAAGGTTCCCTAGACCCTTTAGCACAAGTAGAGTGGGGAGCAGTAGAAAGCGGAAGCCTCTCGGAGCAGATCGTAGGTAAGGTTAGTGACAAAGCCTTGCAGAAATATGGAGCTCCTGACTTCCCACTAGATCCTTATCTGAGTCATGTTAGAGGAGCTTCGTTTGCCTCTAAAGAAGAGATGCTGAAAGTAGTAGCTCCTAAAGAGATGACTCTAACGAATATCTCTGGAATGGCTAACGGCATAGCTTCCGCTGCAAGGTATATAAAGTCAGAGAAGGCGCATCTTATGTCCGGGACTCGCCCTGTTTCCAAGACCTTTCCTAACGAGAATGGGATGCGGCTCTTAAGACTTACGGAGGATGAGAGAGAGCTAAGATCGGAACTGGATGCCTTAAAAGGTATCGTGCAAAACAGATCTCCTCTTTTTATTATAAGCCCTTCTGGAGCCTCTAATGATATTAGAGAGGGAGCTTTCAATCTCTCCCAGGTCCTAAAAACTTCCAAGTTCACTCCAGAGCAGCTATCTAAAAAGTCTCTCGAACAACTCGTTTCCATAGGTAAGAAAGTAGAGGCAGCTCAGCTCAAGGAAGCCTCAGTAATCAAAGACTTCACAGTTTCCCGTTCTGCCCAGCTTAACAAAGAACAGGGACTCCCCAAGGGTTTCGTAGAACTCAAGACTCAACAAGACCTAGGTGCAGAAACTGAGTTCATGAATAACTGTGTAGGAGCGGGTGGTGCTCATCCTCAGACTGGCAAGTTCCTTCCTAAGTGGCATCCTATCACAGGAGAGCAGATTACCAAGGGTTTTGCAGAGGATTCCGGAGATCAGTACTGGAAAAGACTGCAGAGTGGGAATGAAAGAATCTTCTCCTACAGGCCCGAAGGACTTCCGGTTGCTACGATTAGAATGGATACCAGAACTGGGAATGTTATTGAAGCCCTCGGAGTTAAGAACAGTCCAATTCCGGAATCCATGGCTAGGGAGATTAAACGTTTTACAGACCAGAAACGGGGGGAATTCCTTGGGTTTCCTTTGGCTTATAAGTATAGGCAGATGGGCTCCATGGATGCAAGAAGATGGGACGTTCCTCTAGAGTTGGAAGCTTTGTTAAGACCACACGGGCCTGGATTTGTGCAGAGAGCGGAGTGGAATAGGCAGGATAACCTCAGAAGATTTCAGCAGTTTGAAGCTGGGGACTGGTTAGCAGAATAGAAAGGGAAAGAAAAATGACAGACATCGTAAAGGAAGCAGAAGATTCCCCTGAGAAGTCTCAGCAGCTTGAGATTATCAATGCAAATATCTCGGATATCTATGAGCGTTGCAAGGTAGATATCAACTTCTTCGCCTCCCTTTGCATTCCCTCCGTTTGCATTTACGCTCTTCCCCTGTTCTACATTGCCTGTTTCCAGCTCATAACTCAAAGAGATGTCTCAGTCCAGAGTGTATTCCGCTTTGCACTGGGACTTCCTCGTGGACATGCTAAGACCACCTTTATCAAAGTCTTAATTTGCTGGTTTCTCTGCTATGACAAGGCCAAGTTTATCCTGATCATTTGTGCGGATGCTAAACTTGCCGAACTTCTTCTAGCGGACATCCATTACATCATGGGCAGCCCTGGAATTGTCTCAGTTTACGGGGATTGGGAACAGGGACTCTCAATTGATTCTGCTGACACTAAGAAGAATCAGTATCATGGTGACTCGGTATCCCTAGTTGCAAGAGGTTGGTCTGGTGGAGTTCGTGGTATTAACCTGCACTTCCAGCGCCCTGACTTAATCTTCTGTGATGATGCTCAAACTCTAGCTAATAGTGAATCTGAGACTGAGAGTTACACGCTCCTTAAAACTCTCACAGGCTCCATTTTCAAAAGTATTACCCCGCATGGTAACCCTCTAATCCTTTATGTGGGCAACATGTATGGAGGGGCTTGCATTCTAGCCCAGTTAAAGAAGTCAGACTCCTGGCATTCTATGATTACTGGAGCAATTCTGCAGGATGGCAAGCCCCTCTGGCCCGAGTTACATTCCCTAGAAACTCTCATGGAAAGCTACTATCATGATGAGTCTTTGGGAATGAGTCACGTCTGGTTTGCAGAGGTAATGAACGATCCGACGAACTCTGCTCAAAGTATCTTCCCGAATCCTCTTCCTGATTCTCCCATTGAAGAGTTTGAACTAGAGCAGGCTGATGGGGCTTTCATAACAGTTGACCCCGCAGGTTTCAGAAAGAATAGTGACGCTAACGAAATCATTGTTCACCTGAAATTTGGTGAGATGTCAGCCGTAGTAGATAGAGCCTCCTCTCACAAAGATCCAACCCTTACCGATCCTGAGCAGATTATCCTTCGTACACTAGCCCTGGCAGTTAAGTGGAGATGCTCATTGATAGGAATTGAGGGAACTGGCTACCAGCAGACTCTCCAGTTCTGGGTTCTCAAGTACATTGTAAAGTTAGGTATCACAGATCTTGCAGTCGTAGAACTTAGCCCTGCCAATAGAGCTAAAGAGTACCGGATCAAGCTTTACATAGCAGAACTCTACAAAAAGAACTGCTACATCCACGACATTGAAACACGCAGAGACTTTACCTGGCAAGCCTCAACTTACAAGATGGGTGTGAAAACCAACCGAGATGACTTGCTGGATGCCTGCGCTTATGGCATTGACGTAAGAAATCAATATTGGGATCGTATCCGTCTCCTAGATCACGGACTAACCATTGATGGTGAATGCAGGGTAGTCACAGATAACACTCCTTTCTAGGATTTCAAATGGCACAGCAATTAAAACCTGAAGTACAGAAGAATATCCTCGAGCTTGCCAAATTCATTCTCTCTGAGCATCGTTCTCAGACCGAGATGTGGAGCAAGATGGAGGCAATTGACGTAGCTTACGCCCGTTACGTTACCAATAAAGATCCTAATAACGGGGTAGTTAATGGAGAGGGAATAGATGCGGCCACTACTCCTGTTGGTGTGTTCAATGCTCCTTCTACCACTCCTCCTGTTGTGGTTTCCCAAGTGGATTCAATGGTGGCGTATCTGGCAGAGGTATTCCTGTCCGGCTATCCCATCTTTCCAGTGGTGTCTAGTCCATCTAATCATGGGGATGCAGAAGCACTGGAAGCTTTGCTTGATGATCACAGTACTCTCGGTGGTTATCCTCGTGAGCTACTTATGTTCTTTCGGGATTGTATCAAGTATAATATTGGAGCAGTGGAAGCTGACTGGACTTCAGTAGATCAGTATCAAGTGATGGATGACTTGCTAACCGAGGATCAGGTTTCCCTCCAGAAGAAAGCTGTTCACTTCACAAAGCTTAAACGTCTCGACCCTTACAATACTATTCGAGATAGAAATATCCTTCCAGGTGAATGCTCTAAGGATGGCGATTACGCAGGCTATATTGAGATTCTCTCTAAGCCTAAGATGAAGAAGTATCTTAACAAGATCTCTCTCAGTGGTGGTGCAATGAATGTCACCAAGGCTTTGGAGGGTTACATTACTTCTGACGCTCCTAACTGGAGAATCCATCCTCAGGTTTCCGAATATGTAGCAGCTCGTAAGCCTACTAGTTCTGTAGATTGGAACGCTTTCCTAGGTGTTAAATCAGAGGATACTCCTAGAGGTTTGGTAGGAAACTACGAGAAGGTAACCCTTTATGTTAGAGTCTCCCCAGGTGATTTGGGAATGCCTGGCCCTAAGCCTAACACTCCTCAGATTATCAAGATAGTAGTAGTTAATGGAGAGACACTAGTCCTAGCAGAGCGAATGACTTCTGCTTATGACTATCTCCCCATTCTTTTCGGTCAGCCTCAGGAAGATGGTCTAGGAGAACAAACGCAGTCAGTAGCAGAGAGTTCAATTCCAATTCAGCAAGCTGCCAAGACAATGTTTAACATCTCTTTCAATGCAGCCAGAAGGGCAGTCTCGGACAGGGCACTTTATGACTCCAGCAAGATTAACCCTAGAGATATTAATGCTCCAGTCCCTGCGGCTAAGATTCCAGTCAGAGTTAACTCTCTAGACGGTCAAGGTCTGGACAGCGCTTACAAAGCTATCCCCTTTGATTCTCGTGGAACTGAGAATGCAATGGCTTACGGAATGCAAATTGTAAGCTTTGGTAAAGACCTCTCAGGCTTGAATGGTCCTCAGCAAGGGCAATTCCAGAAGGGTAACAAGTCAGTCAAAGAGTGGAATGATACCATGGGAGGCTCAGACAATCGTCTTAGACTTCCAGCTCTCACTCTGGAATATCAGTTCTTTGTTCCCTTGAAGGAGATGCTTAAGTTTAATATTTATCAGTATGGTGAAGATGCAATTGTTACTTCTCAGAAATCAGGTGAGGAGCTTGCAGTAGTTATCTCCCAATTGAGGAAGAAAGTCCTTAAATTCCGTATTGCAGATGGCTACACTCCTAAGAGCAAGCTAGCTTCCACGGAGATGATTACGCAATTGATGCAACTGATCATGCAAGCTCCGATTCTCCAGCAGGCTTATGGTGCAAGTCTTCCAAATATGGTAGCTCACCTTGCACAACTTGGAGGTATTAGGGGACTTGATGAATACAATCCTCAGGTAATGCAACAAGTTCCTCCTCCTTCAACGCAGCTGGGTCCTTCTGGTGATCCAGTTCAGCAGAATACTGAGAATGCTCAAAAAGATCAGACCTTAGCTTTACGTCAGCAAGCTATCCAGTTGAGACAGCAAGAACTGATAAATAGGGGAGCCTAAGATGCAATTACTTGACTTAGTATATCCTGAGGAAGTTCTCTCAGAATCCGAGCAGCAGCTGTGTTTTGAAGTTTTTGCTCACAATGCAGCAGTAAGGAAATACCTCCGAATCATGGGGGCAGAAAGTGGGAAGGAGCTTATAGGAGTTTCCACCCTAAATTGCAGTGCAGAGAAATTGGTGCAACAACACTCAATAGTATCTGGTAGGCTATCAGTAATTACAACCCTTCTAAATATCGGAGTAGAGCCATGAGTTTCATGTCAGCCATTATGGGCAAAAGCGCCTCAGAACAAGCCCCTCAGCAGCAACAGCAACAGCAACCAGTTCAGCAACAGCAACAAGTCCCGGAGAAGGTAGAGATTCCAGACCCGATGGCTGTCTATTCTAAGATGTTCGAGGATGCGGCTAAAGTTACAACTGAAGGTCCACCAGCTTTCAATCTGGATAGCGAAACTCTTAGCAAAGTCTCCAGTCAGATGGACTTCATGAAAGGAGTGCCTCCTGAATTGCTAGAGCGCGCACAAAATGGCGAAGCTAAAGCCATGATGGAGCTTATTCAGCATACGAATAGAAATGCTTACGCAGCAGCCCTAGACCATGGAACGAAACTTACCGATACCTACATGGGTCGCAGGGGTGAGTACGATAAATCCGCAGTGCAAAGTAGTGTTAAAACCTCCCTTCTGGATCAGGCAGTGGCAAGTCAGGCTAACCTTAAAAATCCCTTGGTGAAACAAGAGGTAGCTCGTATTGCACGGGAATTCGCTAAGAGTTCTCCTGATGCTAACCCCTCAGAAATTGTCCAGCAGGCCATGAATTACTTTAATGATATTCATGCTGCTATCACTCCCCAGCAATCTCAGGAACAGCAAAACAAACAAGCTGGCCAGGTAGATGACTGGGAAGCCTTCCTCACGCAATAGGAGTTTTAAATAATGGCACTAATGAATGGTGTTTTTAACACCCAACCCCGTACCGGTCTTCCTGCAGAACTTGCTGCCAAAAGTCTGGCTGCTACACTTATGCGTCTGTTCCCGAATGGAGCTAGCCCTATCTTGGGTATGAGCTCCATGATGGGTACTACGACTGCTAAATCTTCGACTCATGGCTACTTCAGCAAGACTGCGGAATTTACGGTTACTACCCTTTCCGCGAACTATGCAATTGCGGCTGCTACCATTTCAGTTGCTGATGCTTCTGGCCTTGCCGCAGGGGACTTGATTCATAACGTAACGTCCCGTGAGAACATGCGCATTACCGCAGTCGCGGGTACAACCCTTACAGTCACTAAAGCCTTTGGCCGAGTTGCAGACTCTGCTGGTACTTCTGGCCAACGTATTATCCGGATCGGTACGGCTGCTGCGGAAAATAGTAATCGTCCTGGTGCTCGTCAGTTCCCAACTGTCTATGTTCCTAACTTCACTCAAATCTTTCGTAATGCTTGGGCACTAACTGATACTGCTCGTGCCTCTATGATGGAAAGTGGCTTTGAGAACGTAGCGGAGAACCGTCGGGATTGTAGCTTTATGCACACCCTGGACCAAGAGACCGCACTCCTCTGGGGTCAGGCAAAGATGGATACCTCCGGTGCGCAGCCTATTCACACTACCCAAGGCATCATTGATGCAGTTCGCCAATATACCAGTAACGCAAACTATGTGACGGCGAACGCTACTACCAACTTGACGGAGCTTACGAGTTACGCAGCTAAAGCTTTCAAGTACTCTACGGATCTAAGCAATCCTCGGATGCGTTACGCCTTCGGTGACGAAACAGCAATTAACGTGATGAACCAGATTGCCAAGCTGAACGGTACTACGAACTTGACGCCTGATAGCACTACGTTCGGTATGGACTATCAGAACTTTAAGCTCTATAAAGGTACCTTGCGTCTGCTTGAGCATAGTCTCCTAAACGGCTATAATCCGACTGCCGGTCGTCTCATCATCCTTGACATTCCCTCCATCAAATTGGCTTACATGGCTGGTCGTAATGCTAAGACTGAAGAGTACGGTACGGGTGGTAAGGTTGTCGAGAACGGAACTGATGGTGTTGGTGGTAGCCTTACTTCCGAGTTTGCAGCCGAGATTCGTAATCCTTGGGGCTGTGTAATCATCGAAGGTCTTACGGCTGGCGCCGCGGGCTAATATTTTCGCCCACTATTCAACAGACTAACTCCCGGTCTTTCCTGAATAGTGGGCTCTTTTACATTTGTAGCAAAGAATTAGGAGTTAAGAATTATGGCTTATGTAAATGTGTATGACAATGGTGGAGGGATTAGAAAAGTAGCGGTCATTGATAATGCTAGGAATATTGTTGGCACTACTACGGATGGCGGACAGACAGGCGCCAATCTCGCAGCGGAGCTTGCTGCGCTTGGGGTTCCAAGCCCATCATACAGTATTGGAATTCCCGGAACACAAGGCTTTGGCGTTGGTATTTGTGATCAGCCTCTGCCGTCCTACATTGCAGGTCTGCCGGGCTACAATGTTGTAGGCCATAATAACTATGGCAACTATCAAACCATTGATGGCTCCATCATGGTGTGGATTCCTGCGTTCTACTACAAATGGGGCACAGGGTCGAATGGCCTTGCAATAAATACTATCTCGCTCATTGGCGCGCGTAGCTTCTCAAGCCACGAAGTTGCTCTGTCTCAAGGGTACGCTTTACATCGGATGTTCTACGATGGCGGATTTATTAAGAGCGGAGTGTTTTGTGATAAGTACAAATGTTCTAGGAGCCCTGCTGGCATTGCCGTATCCGTAAAAAATGGTGCGCCCTTGTCGTCAAATGCTGCGCACAATCCATTTTCTAGCCTTAATGGGTCGCCGTCAGACACTTACGCTGGCGCGCTCGATGCTGCAAAAACGAGAGGGTCAAGATTTTTTGCAAAGTCTAGATTTATCAGGGCTGGTCTGGCTATGATTGCCCTCGCGCACGCACAAGAGAGTATCAATACCACATACTGTGGTTGGTATGACGCCACAAACAACTTCCCGAAGGGCTGCAACAACAACGCTCTGCGGGACGCTCAGGATGCCGGCGTACTGTATGTGTCGGATGGCTATTCAAACGCCGCACTGACAGGTAGCGGCACGCCATTCGAGAAAACCACGCACAACGGGCAGGCATGTGGTATAGCAGACCTTAACGGAGGCATGCGGGAGGTCACGCTAGGGCTGACGTCGAACGGCATAGGCTTCTACACCCTCAAACAATCCGTGGAAATGGCCAGCTTAACGGGGGGCAATACGCTGGCGACAGACGCCTGGGGCGCGGCCGGACTTGCTGCCAATTACACCAGTATCGGGGCGACTTATGGCGCGCTACTGGCGAGCGGCACAACCAAATTATTTGGCAACGCTGCTCAAGTTTTTGATTCTGCGCAGTCAGGAGTCGCATGGGAGATGGCCTGTTTGGGTATCCCGCTAGTCGGCGGGGTGGGCGGCACAAACGCGTTTGGCAATGATGAGTTGTATGACTATCGCCCTACTGACATGTGCCCGGTCTCCGGCGGGAAGTGGAACAGCAGCTCGAATGCCGGGGTCTGGGCGTTGAATCTCCCCAATGCGCGGGGCAGCTCGCACGATTACGTGGGGTTCCGGGCGGCCTTGTATCTCTAATTGGAATATGATGACATGATTATTAAATACCAAAAGTTTATTACTCCTGGGCCGGACGGGGTAACTGTCACGCTCACTGGGTTTAACAATATCGAACACGGAGAGAAGAACGGCTGGACCTACTGCTACACGTCTGCATTGCCCACAGGACAAGACGCTCGTATTCAATCCACGATCTCCGCAGTTACTGTTACGGACGCTGTCCGTGATGAGATTCGGAACGTAAGTCCGCATTGCGCTCTTATTCGCGCAAGAAGGAAACAGGCTCTCAGAGACGCTGGTTATACAGATGAAGAACAGGAAGAATTTTTGCGGCAGTCCATCCAGATTGCTCTTGCTGCCGCTGCTCGTGTCCCTGGGCTTCCAGGGCCAATTGCTACAGCTCTCGGCAATGTCTCGACGGCCGGTATAAACGTAGCCCGTATTAATTCACTGGCGGCTTATGTTAATGCAGTAACTGCGGCATCTAATGCGGCAGATGCCGCATATGCGGCTATAGGGGTGTAAGATGAACTTCACTGAGCTGTCTGATGCAGTTCTTGCTATAGTAAAGCGTCCTGATAAGGCAGCTCAGGTAGGCAATGCTATTAACACTGCTATAGCAAGAACCCTTTTCAAAACCGAGTTTACTCAGGACCTGGTGG
>ERZ761603.2580-NODE-2580-length-12267-cov-85.894448_pt1 | contig 12267 bp, 11 predicted proteins | sample MGYA00511879_ERZ761603 | MGnify/ENA primary metagenome ERZ761603 (study PRJEB28899, sample SAMN02850040) | bioreactor sludge metagenome | biome: EBPR Sludge; feature: EBPR Bioreactor; material: flocular biomat | place: Australia: Thorneside Wastwater Treatment... | reverse complement strand
TGCTCAAGGCCGACGCCGGCGCCGAGTACGCCGCGGTGATCGAAATCGACCTCGCCGACGTCAAGGAGCCGATCGTCGCCTGCCCGAACGATCCGGACGATGCGAAGCTGCTCTCCGAAGTCGCCGGTACCAAGATCGACGAAGTGTTCATCGGTTCGTGCATGACCAACATCGGCCACTTCCGTGCCGCCGGCAAGGTCCTCGAAGGCAAGACCGACATCCCGACCCGCCTGTGGATCGCGCCGCCGACCAAGATGGACGCGATGATCCTCAACGAGGAAGGCTACTACGCGATCCTCGGCAAGTCCGGCGCGCGCATGGAAATGCCCGGCTGCTCGCTGTGCATGGGCAACCAGGCACAGATCCGCAAGGGCAGCACGGCGATGTCGACCTCGACGCGCAACTTCCCGAACCGCCTCGGCATCGACACCTTCGTCTATCTCGGCTCGGCCGAACTGGCGTCGATCTGTGCGCTGATGGGCAGGATCCCGACCGTCGCCGAGTACCTGGAACAGGTCAAGGTGGTGAACGCCAAGGCCGCCGATGTCTATCGCTACATGAACTTCGACAAGATCAAGGAGTTCTCGGACGTGGCCGATACGGTAACGGTGTAAGCGGCCAGCGGCTTGGCAACCCGGCAAACGGCGCCCTGCGGGGGGCCGTTTGTATTTGTTCGGTCCTGTCCGGGTTGCCGTTTTGGCATGCAGTTGTTCGCACAGCTCTTTGCTCAGGATACACACAGCCGCTACCGATCCGGTAGCGCCTTGCGCGCCTTCTCGCTCGCGTCGCCGGCAAGTCGACCGCACGGTGCTCTACTGCCTCGTGCTGGCGCATCCTGCCATCCGGTCGATGAAATTCCGAAGCCAGGCCCGGTGGCACGTCCGGCTGATCCTGACGCCGCTCGAACTGCTAGACTTGCTGGCGGCGCCGATCAGTGATGTGCAAGCAGTCTTGATGCCGGTGGTATCGCGTGATGCCAAGCCATAAGCCAAGCTTCGCCTGTCTTTGCGCCAGAACGGACTCCATGCTTTCCATCTACGACATCAAACCCCGTTTCCAGGGCCTGCTCCGCCCGCTGAGCACGCGATTGGCCGCCGCCGGCGTTACGGCCAATGCGGTGACGCTGCTGGCCATGACACTTTCGCTTGCCCTTGGTCTGGTGCTGGCGATTGTTCAGCCCGGGGGAGCAGCGTATCTGGCCTTGCCGATCTGGTTGTTTCTGCGCATGGCACTCAATGCCGTCGACGGCCTGCTGGCGCGCGAGCATGGCCAGAAGTCGACCCTGGGGGCGTATCTCAATGAGCTGACCGACGTCATCTCGGATGCTGCGCTGTACCTGCCCTTTGCTTTCGTGGCGCCCTTTGGAGCTTTGAGCGTGGGCTTGGTGATCTGGCTTGCGGCAGTATCGGAGATGGCTGGCGCGCTGGGCCCGATGGTGGGTGCGTCACGCCGTTACGAAGGGCCGATGGGGAAGAGCGACCGGGCTTTCGTTTTTGGCGCACTAGGCCTGTGGCTGGGGCTGGCGGGGCAGTTGCCGGGCTGGCTTGAGTGGCTGATGCCAGCCATCGCACTGCTCATCGCGGTGAACATCATCAATCGCGTGCGCGCCGGCCTGTCCGAGAGCCGCAGGCAACAACAAGGATCAATTCCATGGATCGACCGAACGAACGTCCGGTGACCGAAAGCCATTTCAAGACCCACGACGGTGTCGAGCTGTTCTACCGCCACTGGCCGGCCACCGACACGCGGCGTGGCGCCGTGGTGATGTTCCATCGCGGGCACGAGCACTCGGGCCGCATGGCACATCTGGTGGATGAACTGGACCTGCCGGATCTCGACTTTTTTGCCTGGGACGCCCGCGGCCATGGCCGTTCGCCAGGCGCGCGCGGCTTCTCGCCAAGCTTCGGAACCTCGGTACGTGATGTGCAGACCTTTGTCGATCACATTCGCGACACCCATGGCATCGCCCACGAGGACATGGCGGTGCTGGCGCAGAGCGTGGGGGCGGTGACGGTGTCGACCTGGGCGCACGACTACGCGCCGCAGGTACGCGCGCTGGTGCTCGCCTCGCCGGCTTTCAAGGTGAAACTCTACGTGCCCTTCGCGCGGCCGGGGCTGCGCCTGATGCAGAAGCTGCGCGGCAATTTCTACGTCAATAGTTACGTGAAGTCGAAATTCCTGACCCACGATCCGGCGCGGCAGGCCAGCTTCGATGCTGATCCGCTGATCACGCGCGCCATTTCGGTGAATATCCTGCTCGCCCTGTACGAGGCTGCCGAGCGCGTGGTGGCCGATGCGGCTGCCATCACCATCCCGACGCAGCTGCTTGTCTCGGGCGCGGACTGGGTGGTGCACCATCAGCCGCAGCACGATTTCTTCGATCGCCTCGGCAGCACGGTGAAGGAAAAGCACGTGCTTGAGGGTTTCTTCCACGACACCCTGGGCGAAGCCGATCGGGAACGGGCGGTCGGGCTGGTGCGCGGCTTCATCCTGCGCCAGTTCGACAACCCCGCGCCGGCGGTGGATCTGAACGATGCCGACAAGGCCGGGACCACCTTCGACGAAGCGCAGACGCTGGCTGCCCCGCTGCCCGAGGGCAGCCTCAAGGGCTGGTGGTGGAAGACCTATCGCAAGGGCCTGCGCTGGGCCGGCATGGTGTCGGACGGCGTGTCGCTGGGGCATCGCACCGGTTTCGATTCCGGCAGCACGCTCGACTACGTGTATCGCAACGAGGCCAGGGGCGCGGGCTTCATCGGCCGCATGGTGGACCGCAACTACCTGGATGCCATCGGCTGGCGCGGCATTCGCCAGCGCAAGCTGCATCTGGAGGAATCGATCCGCAACGCCATGGCCCGGTTGCGCGCCGACGGCGCCCCGGTGCGGGTGCTCGACATTGCCGCCGGCCACGGCCGCTATGTGCTCGACGCTCTGATGGCCGAAAGCGCACGTCCCGAAAGCGTGCTGCTGCGGGACTACTCGGACATCAACGTGCGCGACGGCCGCCGCCTGATCGCGGAGAAGGACCTGGCCGGCGTCGCTCGCTTTGAAGAGGGCGACGCCTTCGATACCGAGTCGGTGGCCAGCGCGCAACCAGGCACGACGATCGGCATCGTCTCGGGCCTGTACGAGCTGTTTCCGTCCAACGACCTGATCCGCGCTTCTCTGGCCGGCATGGCGAGGGCGGTGGAAGCGGGTGGCTATCTCATCTACACCGGCCAGCCCTGGCATCCGCAACTGGAGATGATCGCCCGCGCGCTCACCAGCCATCGCCAGAGTGAGGCGTGGGTGATGCGCCGTCGCAGCCAGGCGGAGATGGATCAGCTGGTGCGCGAGGCCGGCTTCGAGAAGGTTGGGCAACGAATCGATGAATGGGGCATCTTCACGGTGTCGATCGCGCGTCGCAAGACCGCATGAACACCGTCGTCGCAGCTCCGATCGGGCCGATCCGCTGGAAGCACAGCGTGGCCTGGCTGGTGCTGCTGGCGCCGCTGTTCTTCCTGAGTTACGGCTGGACCAACCAGCTGGCGGCCAGCCGCGGGGTGAGCGAGAGCATCGTGTTCGGCTGGGAGCGGGCGATCCCCTTCCTGCCGTGGACCATCGTGCCCTACTGGTCCATCGACCTCTTCTACGGTTTGTCCTTTCTGGCCTGTCGCACGCCGCGCGAAGTCAATCACCACGGCCTGCGCCTGCTCACCGCGCAACTCATCTCGGTGACCTGCTTCGTGGTCTTCCCGCTGCGCTTTTCGGGCGAGAAGCCGGTCGCCGACGGTCTGTTCGGCACGCTTTTCGATGCCCTCGCCGGCTTCGATCTGCCCTACAACCAGGCGCCGTCGCTGCACATCAGTCTGCTGGTGATCATCTGGTGGGTGCTGGTGCGCCGCGCGTCGCCCGGCCGGCGCATCGTCTGGCACCTGTGGGCGCTGCTGGTGGCGGCCTCGGTGCTGACCACCTGGCAACACCATTTCTTCGACCTGCCCACCGGCGTGCTGGCGGGGCTGCTGTGCCTGTGGCTGTGGCCCGACCGGGGTACGCCGCCGCTGTTGCAGCGCAGTAACGGTGAGGCCACGCGACCGCGCCTCGCCCTGGCGTATTTTGCCGGCGCCATGTTCTGCCTGCTGATAGCGATGCAGGGCGGCTGGACGATGTTCGCTGCGTGGCCGGCGGCGGCACTCGCGCTGGTGGCGGTCAACTACGCCTGGGCCGGCGTCGGCGGTTTTCAGAAGCACGACGGCCGCCAGAGCGTCGCGGTGCGCTGGCTGATGGCGCCCTACCGCCTGGGGGCATGGATCAACAGCCGGTTGTGGACGCGCCGAAAACCCGTGCCCGATCAGGTCACCGACACGGTCTGGCTGGGCCGCCTGCCGACGCCCGCCGAACTGGCCCGGCAGCGCTTCGATGCCGTCGTCGATGTCACCGCCGAATTCGACACGCCGCGCGGGGCGGCCAGATCGCACAGCGTGCCGATGCTCGATCTGGCGGTGCCGTCACTGGCGACCTTGCGGCATGCCGCATCGACACTCGACAGCGCCGTCGCCAGCGGTGGCCGGGTCCTGGTGTGCTGCGCGCTGGGCTATTCGCGCAGCGCGCTCACCGTCGCCGCATGGCTGCTGCAAAGCGGCCGCTGCGCTTCAGTCGATGCGGCGATCGCCCGGATCAAGGCCGCGCGACCACAGGTCGTGTTTTCCGGGGCTCACCTGACGCTGCTCAAGGACTTGACCGATGCGCGCTGACGACGACCTCGCGCCTCGCCTCGCGGCCGATGCTGCCGTCACCGCCGGTCTGCTCGACAGCGGCCGGACGCTGGCCTGGGTGAGCGGCATGATGCTGCTGATGACCGGCGTTGTCTGGCTGATGGGGCATCCGGTTCGTTCGCCGGCGCTCGTCGGCGCTGTCGTGATGGCAGCGGGGCAGGGGGCATTTGCACAGCGCGTGCGCTTCGACGCCGGGATCTTTCGCCTCTGGGCATCGCGCTGGCGTCATCCGCTTGAAGCGGCCGCCGATCTGGCAGCGTTCGATCTGCGTGTGGGTCGACAGAAGCCACCGGCCGCTTCCGTCGAAGCGGATCTGGCCGAACGGCGATGCGGTGCCATGCGGCTGCTGATGTGGCAGGCGGCCTGCGCTACCCTGCAGCTTGGGCTCACCGTCATTGCCCTTTGGCCCTGACTGCCCTTTTACGAAACGACGAGCCATGATCGAAAAACTTTTTGGCCTGGTGTTGTGCAACTTCGCCAAGCTGCTCACCGGCGTGCACCCCCTGTGGCAGGGCTGCAAGCCCGAAGCGAAACTGCGCGTATATTTTGCCAACCACCGCAGCCATGGCGATTTCGTGGTGATCTGGGCGGCGTTGCCGGCTGAGTTGCGCCGTCAGACGCGCCCGGTCGCCGGGGCGGACTACTGGCTCGATAGCCGCTTCAAGAGCTGGCTGATCAACGAGGTCTTCCACGCCGTGCTGGTGGATCGCCGGCCCGGGCGGGACGGCCCTGATCCTGTCGAACAGATGGCCGGTGCGCTACGTGCCGGCAATTCCCTGATTCTGTTCCCCGAGGGCACGCGCAATACAGGCGAGTCGCTGCTGCCCTTCAAGAGCGGCATCTTCCATCTCGCGCAAGCGATGCCGCCGGTGGAGCTGGTGCCGGTGTGGATCGAGAACCTCGGCCGGGTGATGCCCAAGGGTGCGACAGTGCCGGTGCCGCTGCTCTGCACGCTGACCTTCGGCGTACCTCTGACGTTGACCGCAGGCGAAACCAAGGCCGAGTTCCTTGACCGTGCCCGCAACGCGCTACTCGACCTCGCCCCACCAGCGAACTGACCCAGGACCCGTGATGAGCCCCGATTACACCCTGTTCGATGTGTTTGCGGCTGTCTTTGCCGCACTGGCTGTCGCCAGCGGCGTTGCCGCCGTACTCAAGTGGCGGCTGGCGCCCGGCGCCTCGGGCGCCGTCATCGACAACCTCAACGCCCGCATCAACGCCTGGTGGTGGATGGTGGGCGTACTGGCGGTGGCGTTCTGGATCGGCGAGGGCGGCATCATCGTCCTGTTCGGGCTGATCTCCTTCCAGGCGCTGCGCGAGTACATCTCGCTCACCCATACCCGGCGCGGCGACCACCACGCGCTGATCTGGTGCTTCTTCTTCTTCCTGCCCGCCCAGTACGTGCTCATCGCTACCCACTGGTACGGACTGTTCAGCATCCTCATCCCGGTGTACGCCTTCCTGCTGCTGCCGGTCTCGGCCACCTTGTGCAGCGACGCCGAGCGCTTTCTCGAGCGTGCCGCCAAGGTGCAATGGGGGTTGATGATCTGCGTGTATTGCATCTCGCACGTGCCGGCGCTGCTGACGCTGGAGATTCCCGGGTTCGAAGGCCGCAACGCGCAGTTGATCATCTTCCTGGTGCTCACGGTGCAGTCGAGCGACGTGTTTCAGTACGTGTGGGGCAAGCTCTTTGGCAAGCGCAAGCTGGCACCGGCGATCTCGCCGTCGAAGACGCTCGAAGGGCTGGTCGGCGGCGTGCTTACCTCGACCGTTCTGGGCGCCGCCCTGTACTGGCTGACGCCCTTCAACGTGTGGCAGGCGGCGCTGGTGGCTCTGACCATCAACATCGTCGGCTTCTTCGGCGGCTTCGTGCTCTCGGCCATCAAGCGCGACCGTGGTGTGAAGGACTGGGGTACGCTCATCGAAGGGCATGGCGGCATGCTCGACCGTGTCGATTCGATCAGCTTTTCGGCGCCGATCTTCTTTCACATCGTGCGCTACTGGTGGGTGTAGTCGGCGCGACACATCGGCGCGACACATTCGGCGAACAGACGTCCGCGGAGGCCGGCCGTGCCCGCGACATTGCCGGTGCCCTCGACTGACGTCGTGGAAAAAAAGCCGACCACTGAATTCCAGGCACTCACGCGGTTCCTGTTGCGGCAGATACCAGTCTGCTACCGGTCACATCTACCCTGCACAGGATGAGCACGATGCCTCGCCCCATTACAGAGCACTTCGCAAAGGTACTGAAGGCCCCTCTCTGCAACCCCATGTGGAGCTGGGGAGCCGTGCGCGATGACGGCGCGGTCTTCCTGCGTTGCTGGGATGACGAGATCAAGAAGGGCCGCGCGCTACTCGGTAGTTCCTATGACCATGGTCACCATGGCGGCGTCGAGCGGCGCAAGCACATCAAGCTGATCGAGGCAGGCGCGAAGGGTTACGTGGTGGTGCTGACAGCCGTCGACAAGAATGCCTCACCGCGCAGTATTGGGGCCTACAACCCCGACTGTGTGTTCTTGCTCGATGACATTCAGCACCATGACGACGACACGATCACAGGCAGGATGAAGCAGCGGGTTGCGATTGGTGACATTGCATAGCATCGCACCGCCCGCCAGGCATCGACTCATGATCTCGCAGATCTCGGGGTCACGCGATCTCGCAAGATCTCGGGGTCCGGTCGTCCCTGTTGACTTCGCTACGGCGAATCGAGAGTCCCGAAAGGAGCGCACAATGCCTCCGGGTAGGAACCCGATTCATCGGGCGATGTCGAGCCATGAGATGAATGGAATGTCCGCTGTACGGCGTGAAGGAGGCGGGTGCGCGGTCAGCGCCGGTGACTGCTCGTCGGCCTGAGCAGACGTTAGCGAACCGTCGGCGCCGATTGCCCGTCAATGACCGGTTCGCTACGATTCAGCGTCGGTACACAGCGGTAGCCGTCGTCGATCTCTGACTGGTCTGGTCATTCAAGCCAAAGCTTGGGGAGCCGTACCATGTCCAACCATTTAGCTCTGCGCTCCAATACGCGATCCCACCAACAAGCCCTTCAGGCGACCCATCAGCACGATCCGAGTCGGCTTGCAGGGCATCGAAGTAGCCGCACGCGCTTGCGAGACGCCCGAATTCAGCGCGCCGATCACTCGACAAGATACCGGCCCACTGCCTCCTCGTTCCACTCGACGCCCGATCCCGGGCGTTCGTCGAGGACCGCGCACCCCTCAACGATGCGTAGCGGTTGCTCGATGATCGGGTTGAACCATTCGGCGTATTCGAGCCAGTGCGCGGTCGGCGTTGCGCACAACAGATGCGTGCTGACCTCGATAAAGAGGTGGTTGGACAGCCGAATGCCGTGCGTTGCACCGAGCGCGGCGGCCTGCAGCCAGCCACTGACGCCGCCGATCTTCATGACATCCGGCATCACATAGTCGGAGGCCTGCGCGTCGATTGCCGTGCGCATGTCCTGAGCGCCCCACCAGTTTTCGCCGCATTGAATCGGTGTCTGCAAGGCGGCGGCGACACGGGCGTGGCCGGCGTAGTCGTGCGCGAGGGTCGGTTCTTCAATCCAGGCCAGGCCTTCATCGTCGAGGCGGCGACCGCGCTCGATGGCATCGACCGGCGACAGCGACTGGTTGTAATCGACCATAAGGGCGACGCCGTCGCCGACCGCTTGCCGCATCGCACGGACGACGGCGATGTCTTCGCCGACATCGGGGTAGCCTATCTTGGCCTTGACGCCCTTGATACCGCGTTCGGCCCAGGCGCCGGCTACCCGCGCCGAACCCTGGGCGCCGTCGTAGCCGGTGGCGCCGTAGGCGGGAATCGGTTTCGGCTCGCCGCCGAGCAGGCGGACCAGGGGAAGACCACAGGCGCGAGCGAGGGCGTCCCAAACGGCCATGTCGATCGCCGCCATGGCGATGCCGGCGAGCCCCTGCGGGCCGAGCAGGCGGAAGCGTTTGCCGAGCAGTTGCTGTATCTCAAGCGGCGCAACGTCACGGCCGGCGATCAGCGGTTCGAGCCCGGCGATGAGAAGCGCCGTCGGTTTGAGCGCCAGCGCGGAGTAGCAGAAGACGTAGCTATGCCCGACGATATCTTGGTCGGTAATCACGTCTGTCAGCACCAGCGGCGATTCGGTGATGGTGCCGCTGGCTGTGCGGTGCGGCTCGCTCATCGGCACGGTGACGGCACGGACTCTCAGGCGACGGATTTTCAGTGGGGATTGGCTCATCATGTCTGGCTCCTCAAGCGTTGTTGGCCGGCGCCAGCGGCACGGCCGCCGACGCTTCGTCTCATACTAGCCGCGGGGCTTTGGAAGGACACTCACTCTTCGGTATACCTTCCGGGAGATACGTGGCGATGGATAGGGGAGCAAGCAACACTCGGCAGAGGATCGTTGCGGCGGCCTACCAGCTTTTCTACAAGACTGGCTTCATGCGCACAAGTATCGATGCTATCGCCATCGCCGTAGGTATTACCAAGCGCACGCTCTACCAGCATTTCGACAGCAAGGCCGCGCTGGTCGATGCCGTCCTCGCCGACCAGCATTCCCTGATGCTCGCGCGCATCCAGGAATGGGCCCAGCCGGGCACCAATGGCCCGGCGGAGATGCTGAAGAATCTGTTCGCCGCCTTCGAGCTGTGGGTGACGCAGTGCCACTGGCGCGGCTCGGGTTTCACCCGAGCAGCGATCGAGTTCGCCGATTCGCCAGGTCATCCCGCGCGCCTTGCCGCGCGTCGGCACAAGGCGGCGGTTGAAGCGTGGCTTGCCGATGCCCTGGCCGACCACGGCATCGCCGACGCCAGGCAGTTGGCCCGGGAGGTGGTGCTACTTATCGAGGGTTGCCATGTTCTCGTTTTGATCCACCGCGATACCAGCTACGTTCGGGTTGCCGCTGAGGCCGCCGCGGCGCTGTTGCAGCGGCGAGTCGGTGAACAGGGATAGGCGCCGGTTGAGAAACCCATGCCCACGGATGCTGATTCCGGCCGCCCTGATGACTCGTTCATCCGATTGTAGCCATCCGCTTTGGCCGAGAACCGGACCGACAGTGAACAGAGCCGGGCGGCGGGTTCCGGATCAGTTAGCCGACGTTCGCGCCGGGCGATTTTTCGCCGCCGCTACGTCTCTTGATGGCCGTTATGAACATCTACCCATAACGGCCAATTGCTGTCGTTCGATGATTCCGGATAGCAGCCATCTGACCCGTTGCTGTACTTCGCAAGCTGCCAGAGGGCCAATGCACACAACTCGGCCTCAGCGGTCATTGGCGCCACCCTGTGCGGACGGCCGATATGGGCTGTCTACCGGACCCGACCCACCGGTCGCGGCAAGCTCGTATCCACTACCAAGCCTTGCTGCCCATCAGATTCGTCTGGGCCTATCCTCTCGACCATCACTTCAGACGCGTGCCCTGCGCATCGCAGCAATCTGTCATCCGGGTGAAGTAGGGGACCGGACAACCCTGCACGGAAAGCTGATATCATGCCACGCGGATGATGTCGGTGCTGCCGGATACCTGCAACGTGTTTCGTTGCGGCCCGATGACTCGTGAAATTCGCTTTGTGGAGACCCGAAGATGGCTGTTTCGACGAGTGGGCCCGAGACCTCTGGAACGGGCGAGCCGGGATTCGTACTCACCCCGCCGGAGCCGATCAAGCTGGTGGATGAAACAGGCGCGTCGCAGGCAATGTCCTTGCCCGCAGAACTGGCGGCGGCGGTGGACGACCAGGTCGAGCGCTTCATCAGTGCCCTGCTCGGCGAGGATGTACGCAGCGACGCCTTCCGTGCGAAGGTCGACGCGGCTTTCCGCTTGGGCCGAGAGGAAATCGCGGCCACCTCGAACCTGATGAGCGGACGCTTCATGCAGCGCAACATGGTCGGCATGGAGGACTCGACCGCCTTCAAGGCGATCAGGGAAATGCGCCGGCATCTCGACGACCTCGACCCCGGCAAGGAAGGCGACTTGCTCTCGCAGAACAAGCTGCTCGGGATCATCCCTTACGGCGACAAGCTGAAAGCCTATTTCCGCCGCTTCCAGAGTGCCAGCCAGCAGATTCAAACCGCCATGCGCCAGATTTACGCCGCCCGTGATGACCTGCAGCGCGACGGTATCGACATCGATGCCACGCGGCTCAGCTTATGGGAAGCCATGCAGCATCTCAAGTCTGCGATACGTTTTGCCGAACAGCTCGACGTTCGCCTGGCAGAGAAAGTCTCCGCGGTCAGGGGCAGCGATCCGGAACGCGCCAAGGCGCTTGAGCAGGAAGTTCTCTACTATGCGCGGCAGAACCTGCAGGACATGCTTACCCAGATGGCGGTTTGCGTGAACGGCTATCTGGCAATGGACGTGCTCAGGAAAACCTGCCGCGAACTGATCAACGGTTGCGAGCGGGTGGCCACTACCGGCATGTCGGCATTGGCTGTAGCGCAGACGGTCGCTCGCGCTACCGGCAATCAGGTCAAGGTCATGGACATGCTTGCCGGCGTGAACAGCACCATTGAGAACATGATCGTCGAAACCGGCAAACAACTGAATGCCCATGTCGAACGTAGCACCGCCTTCGGTGGCAATCCACTGCTGGGAATCGAAAAGCTCAAGGAGATGTTCGCGCTGACGTTCAAGGCGATGGACACGATGGACAACTTCCGCAGCAAGGCGCTTGAGGTGATGGGGCAGAACAATGCCGTCATGCGCGATCAGCTGGCCAAAGCGCAGACTTACATGGACAAGTCACGCCAGGAGCAAATTCGCGCGCTGGGCAGTCCTGGCCTGGAAGGGCCGGTCAGACTGTAGAAGATTTTCTCACCTGGCCTCATGTTTGGTCTTTATGAAGGGAAACACGAATGACGCAGCAGTACCTGATTCGGCGCGACACCTCGGCTTGGAATTTGCAGGTGTGGCTGTCCTTCTCTATTGCCGTTTTGGCTTGTGCCGTCGGCGTATGGAGCATGCCCAGCGAAGAACTCGATCGCGCATTTCTGGCTATCGGACTGTTCTTCTGCCTGTTCTCGGCATTCACGCTGGCCAAGATGATCCGCGACAACCGCGACGAGCGTGTCGATACGCCCCCTTGGATCATGACCGTGTGGGTCGGCTTCATCGTCGCTGTCGTGCTCACTGCCTGGGGACTCTTCCGGATGAACATAGGCACTTGGGAAAAGGGCTACATGGTCGTCAGCTGGTTGTTTCTGGTCAGCACCGCCTTCACCCTCGCCAAGTCGATCAGAGACAAGCAGGAAGCAGACATCCTCGAATCCTCCGGGGCAGAGAAGACATCCTCGGTGGTCGACGAGCACACGCCCGCCATGGAAAGGTAGGCACTGCGGCAGCGGCCTGGCCCTGGCCTGGTGACGCTTGCCGATGCGGCGCGACACAACTAGCGCTTGCCATTGATGAAAGCCTCGTGATTGGCGAGCTTGCGAACTTCGTCCGCCGCTGCGAATTCCACCACCTTGCGCAATCGGCCGTGCAGGACATGCAGCTGATTCTGCAGCGATTGCTCGGGTGTGCGTTCGCCGGATC
>ERZ761603.2579-NODE-2579-length-12274-cov-52.019232_pt1 | contig 12274 bp, 15 predicted proteins | sample MGYA00511879_ERZ761603 | MGnify/ENA primary metagenome ERZ761603 (study PRJEB28899, sample SAMN02850040) | bioreactor sludge metagenome | biome: EBPR Sludge; feature: EBPR Bioreactor; material: flocular biomat | place: Australia: Thorneside Wastwater Treatment... | reverse complement strand
CACCGAGATCTACACTCTTTCCCTACACGACGCTCTTCCGATCTGTGCGCCCGGCGATGTAGGCCCCACGCCGCGCCACCAATGGCGCGGCTCCAAGCTGCGCTTCGAGCAATCCCCCGGAACCTGGGGAGACTGGACGGACCTGCGCGGGCCCCGGGGCCCGGTCGGCCCGGCGGGCGGCGGTGGATCGAGCGTCGGCGACTTGGCCCGGCTGCTTCCTGGTGGCGCACACGTGGAGCCCGCCGGCCTTGCCGTCCTGCAGGCTGGCCAGTGGGTGCAACTCCCCTGGACGGCCTTCATCAGCATGATCGACGGAGCCATCCGAATGGGTGAAACAAGCATGGCGCGCCGCGTCGACTTCGTCGGCGAAACGCTTATCTACCGCGGCGAGGCCGCCCCCGGTGCCGCCGAGTCCGCCTCGGTCTGGCGCATCAAGCGCATCCAGTTTGGCCCCGACGGCGACGTCACCGAGACCTGGGCAAACGGCGATGCCGGATTTGCAAACGTGTGGACCGATCGCGCCACGCTCACGTACTCGTGATCAGCTCGATTTTCCTGGGTGGCGGCGCTGATCGTAAAAATTACGAGGGAATGTAATGCCTGATTTCCGAGCGACAAACAAGCAGACCGGGCAGGTGATCGCGTACGTCGAGCCTGTGGCGCAACCGGCTCATCTGAGCGACCCGTGGATCCTCGAAGAGGTTGCAGACGCCTATGTTGCTCCCCCCAACCCTGAAGCGCCTGTCGATACACGCATGTTTGCGGGTCGCCGCCGGCTGACGAAGCTGGAATTCGTCGCGCTCCTCGGCAGCGACTTCACCTCGATCCTGGCCGCTGCCAAGTCGTCCGTCGAGGTGGAGGTGTTCGTGATGCTGGTGACGCTGGCCACTCCCGATCCTGACGGCACCTCCATCGACCTGGACGACCCTCGTATGCAGGCGCTGCATCAGCTCGAAATTGCCGGGGTTCTGGGCGTCGGGCGCGCGGCGGAGATCCTGAATGGCTAACAAATACATTATCCACGGCGCTACGTATAACGGCGACGGGACGTCTTCGGCACAGGCTGCCAGCAATGGTGGGGTTGGCGCGTGGAATACAATCACGATATTCGAGGGCTCCACCCCCGCATATGGCTCGTTGGCCGCTGGAGATATTGTCTATATCCGCTCTAAGACATCTGCTGGCGCGGATATTACCAGAACCCAGGCGGCAGCAGTCTCTATTGGATCTGCTTCGGCAACGTCCGCTAACTGGATTACGTGGATACTCGACGCTGGAACTGTGTGGTCGGGTATCGACGGCAATCTGACGTACTCGTCTCCGGGCTATCAGCTTTATGTGAGGCCCTACAACCATATTCGATGTGATCGACAGTATGCTCTGTCGCAGGTAAGCAATGCAGGCGACACAGGTAACTCAACCATGTTCCTGATGGGGAATGACAGTCACACTGATGGGATTCTGTTGAATTGGGGCGGGGTAACGTCTGGGCACGGCCCCCACCTTAAGTTTGAAGGGCGGGGTATTCTTCGTAATTGGAAAGTGCGGTCTGTATACCACTATAACGGGCTTATTCAGTGGGAGCCGTATTCATATGGTGTCGCTATAAACCCTGAGATCGAGCTTCTCAGTGCTGCGGAGACTGACGCTATTTTCAGCTCAGGCAGTTATGGGGCACGCCTTGATGTTATTGGCGGGCGAATCTATGGCGCGGGGGCTGCAGAAACTACATGTCTTTTTGATGGCACCTGGAACGTCCTTGGAACTATTAACCTGATTGGCGTAGATGTTCCACGCGCAGTGCCAGGGTTAAGGGGCCTCGTCGGCCAGGTGCAGGGCGGTGGCATCACTGGCGTGGGCATGGACGGGGGCGCGGGCGCAATCTACGTGCAGCGCTGGGGCTCTGCAAGCTCCAGGAATGACGGCAACTTCCCAACGCTGAATGCGTTCCTCCCCAACAGCCAAAGCACACCCTGGTCGTGGTGGATTTACCCGAGCGAGGCGACGCCAGGGGCTCCCGCGCAGATGTCCACGATGAGGCTCTATACCGATGAGCCTGCCACAGCTACGGTCACACTCGAGCTGCTGGTTTCTAACTCATTCACCGCAGTCACGAAGAACCTGTTCTGGATTGATATTAGCTACACGGATAACGCCACTGGGTTGAAGAAGTCTGTGAGTACATGGGCGCCGGCTGGGAGCCTGAGTACATCTACTGCGACCTGGAGCAACTCGTCCTACGGCCCTATTTCGCTGTCCAAATTTAAGATTTCTGCGGCGCTTCCGACCAGCATCAAAAAGGATACGGTGGTCACGGTCACGTTGTCCTGTGCAGCGAAAGCCACTTCATCCAGCCATATCATCTTCATGTGCCCGGACGTGGTTTTGTCATGAGCTTTATCATTCCATCGCCCATGATGACTATCTCGCCTAGTGCGAGGGGTAAGAGTGCGTCCGTTATGAATGGGTTGTCGTTGGGTGTGTTTCGACTTTCGACAGACCCAATCGGCATCTTCACCCTGCGGATGAACAACCTCGTTTCTGGATCTCGGGTCAGGGTCGAGTCGGTAGACCAGGGTATTCAGATCGATGAGTTCATCGCTTCTGGTGCCCCCTCGGAGGATAGAACCCTCCCCCTATACGCATCAGGCAACCCCAGAAACAGCCTCCGCATAAAGGTGCGGAACGCCAGCAGCAGTCCAGCGTATCGCCCGTTTGAGACCCAAGCACTTGCACAGCTTGGCGTTGTACCCGTGTATGTTTTTCAAGAACCCGATGAATGAGGTAGGCCATTATGGCGATTACAGCAACTGATTTTTCCGTCGCCTCCAATGGCGACCTCCGTTCGATTGCCGGCAGCACCATCTATACGGCACTCGAGCTCCACGCCTGGCTGCAGGACCTTGCGGATAACCCCGCGCCGACTGCGGACGACCAGGTCTCCATCCTTGCGGCGAACCCCTCTGAGCTTGCGGGTAAGCGGAACGCGCTGCGCCCGATGGCCGTCACGCTGCTCAACGGCCTCAACGTCGATGACACGACCAGCCGCCGCTTCAAGTTCGGCTCACTGGAGCAGCAGGCGGGAGCAGTTCTTTATACCGGCCTGAAGACCATCGGTACGATCCCTGGCGACGCCAGCATCTACATCGTCCAGAACAACGCCAAGATCAACGGTGGTACGAAGTGGTGGCCGGCGGGCGAGGTCCAGACCCTCGTCAAGGCGAAGAGCGGCGGCGCGCTCATCGCCGGCAACACGGTCGCTGGGGTGTCCCAGGCTGCGGGTACTGCCACCGTGTTCGCGCGCCAGTTCGGCCGCACGTACTCGCACTTCGACGTCGACCTGTCCCCGGGCTCGGAGCAGCTCGCTGCGCTCTCGATTGCTGCGGACACGAATATCACCCTGTCCTCGGCTCAGGCTCAGGCGAAGTTCGCGGACATCACAGTCACCATCGGGGACACGACCCAGAGCCTTGGTGGGGTCAGCAAGCTCTACAAGGGCACGATCACGCTCTCCAACGGCATCACGATTGCCGAGGCGTATCAGGCGCTCCAGTGGGCGACCTCCGAGTCCTCCACTGCCACGATCAACGGGGAGCCGGGCTGGCGCTACCGCAAGCTGCTCTCGAGCTACCAGGAAAACCAGTCGGCGCCGTTCGGTGCGCTGGCGGGCGGTAAGTGGCTGGTGGCGCGCGGCTGGTGGCTCGCGGGTGTGCTCCCTGCGGACAGCAAGAACTACCAGCTGGTCAGCGACGACAACACGATTGTCACCCCGCCGACCACGATCGGCGTGACCGTGGGCAACCTGGTTGCCGGCGACTACGTCATCGCGGCGCGGGACGACGGCGCGGGCGGATTCGAGGCCACCCACACGGCGACGGGTACTGCCGCAGCGACGACCGTAACCCTCTCGCCGGCACCCGATGCGAGCCAGCCTGCGACCGGCACGATCCGCATCGCCGGGAACAAGCACAGCTACACCGGCAAGTCGGGCAGCACGCTGACGGGCCTGTCGCCCGCTATCCCCGCTGGCGGGTACAGTAGCGCGTCGGCGTTCTTCACCTACATCGACGTGGTGGCCGATGCGGTCAGCGAGTCGTCCGAGCCGTTCAACTTCGCCTCGACATTCAACATGCGCGCCCGGGTGCGGAACGGTGCCGACGTCTCGGCAATCGTGCCGTTCGAGTCGGTGTTCAGCGTGACGGAAGCTGGCGGTTCGGTGAACGCGGTGCGCTCTGCGGACGTGTAATCCATGGCCATCGTGGTCGATTTCGCCTCTTCTCGCATTCACATCTCGTCCGACCAGACGAGCCTCGATGTGGGCGCGCTCTACAGCGCGATCAAGGACGCGCAGGACAGCGAACACGGTGTGATGTACGTCACGATCGCCTCCGGCGCGGGGCGGTTCGATCTCGGCGGCGGGCGTACCTCCGGCCTCGTGGTTCGCCTCAATGCGCCGTGGCAGGTTGAGTTCCTCGGCTCGGGACAGCGCACGGTCGACGGGGGCACGCTGGTGGGTGGTGCGGGCGGTCAGCCTGTCGCCTCTACACCTGGAACGCAGGTCATCCTGAACCGCCCCGCGGATGCGTTCGGTGTTGCGACCAGCGGCGCCCCGGTCCCCACGGCCGATGAGGTCGCCAACGCCGTCGCGGCGCGCCTGTCCGTCACGCTCAAGCAATTCATCGCCCTGAGCTGACCGTGAGTGCCCGGTGTACCGTCTTTTCCTGAAACACGGTACACCCCCGCCCGCACCATGCGGGTCATGCGAAACCTTGCTCACCTCGCCGGCCGCCTCTACAACACCCCGCTGCTGATCCACCCGGACAAGGCAGAGGTCATCGAGCGCGTGTTCGCCGCCAAGCTTGGCGCCGACCTCCTGGTCCAGGCCCCGGCCGACATCGAGCGCCCATCGCCCGAAGCCGCCGCCTACGCGGCCCCCCGCGACGCCGACAAGCCCTACATCGTCACCGAAGGTCAGGTCGCGGTCATTCCCGTCATGGGCTCGCTCGTGCAACGCGCGGGCGGCCTGGACGCCATGTCCGGCCTCACCGGCTACAACCGCATCGAGCGCCTGTTCCGCCAGGCGCAGGCCGACCGCGATGTGCTCGCCGTGCTGCTCGAGCTCGACAGCCCGGGCGGGGAGGGTGCCGGCCTGTTCGACCTGGCCGACCTTCTGCGCAACGCCGCCAAGCCAGTGTGGGCCGCCGTCAACGAGATGGCCTTCTCCGCTGGCTACGCCATTGCCGCAGCCACGCAGCGCATCGGCGTCACCCGCACCGCCGGCGTGGGCTCTGTGGGCGTCATCGCCCTGCACATGGACCAGTCCGAGCGCGACGCCAAGGACGGCCGCCGCTACACCGCCATCTATGCCGGTGCGCGCAAGAACGACTTCTCCAGCCACGAACCGCTCTCCACCGATGCGCGCCAGGTGCTGCAAGCCAGCATCGACCGCATGTATGCCCTATTCGTCGATCACGTCGCCGCCGCCCGCAGCATGAAGCCCGAGGCGGTGCGCGCCACCGAAGCCGGCCTCTTCGAAGGCCAGCTCGCGGTCGACGTCGGTTTGGCCGACGTCGTGCAGCCCTTCAACGACACCTTGTCCGAGCTCGAACAGCACGTCGCCGGCACCCGCACCGTTTTTTCCACCCAGGGCATCACCGCCCGCCACTCAGGAGCTCATTCGATGAATGAAAGCCCGAACCCCTCGGCGGGGGGCGAAACCGCCAACACCGGCTTCACCCAAGCCGACCTCGACCGCACCCGCGCCGAAGCTCACGCCGCCGGCGTCAAGGCCGGCGCGGAAGCCGAGCGCACCCGCATCACCGGCATCTACGGCCACGCCGAAGCCGCCGGCCGCCGCGCCATGGCCGACAAGTGCGTCTCCATGGGCCTCAGCGTCGATCAGGCCGGAGAGCTCCTCGCCGCGGCACCCAAGGAAGCAGCCCAAGCCGGTGCCGACCCGCTCTCGCGCGCCATGGCCGGCATCACCAACCCGGCCATCGGCTCCGATGCTGCCGATCCCACCGAGACCACCGCCGAAGCCGAGGCCGCGAAGATCGTCGCCTTCGCCTCGCGCCGCACCAAGTAAGGAGCCCGCGCCATGCATGCCTCGTTCTCCAAGGACGCCTACGCGCCCGACAACCTCATCGCCGGCAATGCCGACCTGCTCATCTCGCGCAAGGTCACCATCCCCTCCGGCCAGACCAGCCTCAAGCGCGGCGCCCTGATGGGCAAGATCACCACCGGTGGCAAGTACATCCTCAGCCTCTCCGCCGCCGCCGACGGTAGCCAGACGCCCGACGCCGTCCTCGCCCACGACGTCGGCTCCACCACCGCCGACACCGAAGCCCTCGTCTACGTGCGCGGCGACTTCCAAACCGGCGCCATGACCTTCGGCACCGCCCACACCGCCGCCACCGTCCGCGAAGGCCTGCGCGCCAAGGGCATCAACCTCATCGACACCTTCGGAGCCTGATCACCATGGATCTGTTCTCGACCAACGTGCTCGCGGCTGCCGTGGGCAGCCTCATCACCCCGCAGACCTTCCTGCTCGACAACTTCTTCCCCACCATCCAGACCGAGCAGTCGGAAGAAATCCACTTCGACATCGACACCGGCAAGCGCCGCGTCGCGCCGTTCGTGTCGCCGGTCGTGGCCGGGCAGGTGGTCGCCTCGCGCGGCTTCCACACCGCCACCTTCAAGCCGGCGTACATCAAGGACAAGCGGGTCTTCGACGTCAACCGTCCGTTCAAGCGCGCCATGGGCGAGCAGATCGGCGGCGCCCTGTCGCCCGACAACCGTCTGCGCGCCATGCTCGCCACCGAGCTCGAAGACCAGATCGGCATGGTCACCCGCCGCATGGAGCTGATGGCGGCGCAAGCCATGCGCACCGGTAAGGTCATCGTCACCGGCGACCAGTACCCCACCGTCGAGGTCGACTTCCAGCGCGACGCCGCGCTCACCGTCGCGCTCACCACCACCGCGCGCTGGGGCGAGTCCGGCGTCAAGCCGCTCGACAACCTGCAGACTTGGTCGCTGCTGGTCACTCAGAAGTCCGGCGCTCGCCCGCGCACGGTCGTCATGGACGTCGAAGCCTGGAAGCTCTTCGCCGCCGACACCGACGTGCAGAAGCAGCTCGACCGCTTCCGCGGCAACGCCACGCTCGAGCCGGTCAAGACCGGCGCCGGCGGCAGCTACATGGGCAGCGTCGGTGACTTCGACATTTACGTCTATGCCGACTGGTACGTCGACCCCGCCGACGGCCAGGAAAAGCCCATCCTGCCCGCCTACACGGTCCTCCTCACCTCGCAGGAAGTGCAGGGCACTCGCGCCTTCGGTGCCATCCGCGACGAGGCCGCCGGCTTCCAGGCCGTGCCGTACTTCGCCAAGTCGTGGGTGAGCGAAGACCCCGCCGTGCGCTACCTGCTCATGCAGTCGGCCCCGCTCACCGTGCCGTACCGCGTCAATGCCTCCATGGGCGTCACCGTCCGCTGACCGGGAGACTGAACCATGAAGCTCACCGCCCGTATCACCCTGCACACCCCGAAAGGGGTGGTGCAGCCCGGCGAGGCCATCGAGATCAAGGACAAGGACGAAGCCGCCTACCTCATCTCGATCGGCGCGGCCGCCGACCCGGCCGCTGCGGATCCCGCCCCGGCGCAAGACGTCCCGCCGGCGGAGTCCTGACCGCATGTTCGACGCCGCCGGCTTCAAGCGCGACGCCTACGCCGACCTCGGCGAGCTGGTCACCCCGGCCGCCGGGGCGGCGTTCGTCGGCATGCTCAAGGTCGCCGACCGCGATGCGTTCGCCGTCGCGCAGGTCGGCGACTACACCTTGCGCTATCCGGCTACCGCCGCATCCCTGCAACTGCACGACCGCCTCACCATCGGCGGCGTGCCCTACCAGGTGGCGGAGCACCCGCGCCGCATCGGCGACGGTCACGAATGCCAGGTCGCCTTGATGGAGGCGCGCGACTGATGTTCGCCGCGTTGGAATCCGCCCTCATCGCCCACCTGGACGGCTGTCTGCCGGGCCAGCCGGTGCACGACACCTACGCCGTGCTCGACCTCTCCGGCGCCGGCTCGCCCTCGGTCGCGATGCAGGTGGTGTGGATGGGCGCGGCGATCGCGAGCAAGAAGCGGCACGAGGTCAAGCTCGCCCACCGCTTCGGCCTCTTCGTCTACGTCGAGACCGCGCGCGCCCGTGCGACCGACCGCGCCGCGGCCACGTCCGCCTTGCAAACCGCGCTCGTCCGCCTGCTCGCCTTCGAGCCCGACCGCTTCAACTTCGCCGAGATGGACGACATCCCGGCGCCCGACTACGACGGGCGCACCCTGCGCCTGGCCTTGTACTTCAGCCTTTCCGACGTGGCCAGCCGCGTCAACTCATAGGAGATTCAACCATGGCAGCACGCGGCTTTCTCGGCGCCGGCGACCTCTACGTCCAGCGCTACAACCCGCTCACCGGCGCGCTCGGCTCGCTCTACGGCCCCTACGAGGTCGAGAAGTTCGAGTACAAGCCCAACATCGAGACCAAGGAGAAGACCTCCAAGGGCCGCAGCACCTACGGCCAGGTCATCGAGGCGGTGAACCTTCCGCAGGCGGGCGAGTTCGCCGTCACCTTCGGCGAGGTCGACCGCGAAGGCCTCACCTTGGCGCTGCTCGGCACCCAGTCGGCGATCAACACCGCGGGCGGCACCATCGTCGAGGGCAGCGCCCTCGAGGTCACGGCCGACCTCGGCGGCTGGGTGGAGCTGCCGCATCAGAACTGGCAGGAGGCCGGCTTCACGGTCAAGAACCAGGCGGGCGACACCACCTATGTGCTCGGCACGCACTACGAGGTCAATTGGCGGCTGGGCTGGATCCGCGTCAAGTCGGGCGCCGGCATCGCGGCCGCGGCCACGCTCAAGGTCTTCGGCACCTACGGCGCGATCAGCGGCACCAAAATCAGCGCCGCCACCCTCAACGAGATCCGCGCCCGCTTCGTGCTCGACGGCGTCAACTTCGCCGACAAGCTGCCCGTCATTGGCACGGTGCACGAGGGCATCGTCGCGCCCGACACCGCCTTCGACTTCCTCGCCGACGACTTCGCCTCGATCCCGCTGACCGGCCGCGCGAAGACCCCGACTGGCAAGACCGAGCCCTTCACCGTCGAGCTGCGCGACACCGCCAGCTGAGTCCACACGCCTGCAGACCAGAGCGCCTTGCTGCAGGGCAGGGCAGGGCGCTCGAGCCTGCCGACCCCGACCAGGTCTTCCCCATGCCCGAAAAAAGTCCCGACATCTGGTACGCCCTCTGGAACGCGCTGCCCGACCCCGTCAAGGGCGCGCTCGTCGGCACCGTCGTCGCGCTCATCCGCGTCATGTACGACGACCGCGAGCCCCGCCTGCTCCGCCGCCTGCTCGAATCCACGCTGTGCGGCGCCATCGCCTTTGCCGTCGCCAGCGGTGCCGAGGCGCTCGGCCTGCACGGCGGCTACAGCACCTTTGCCGGCGGCGCCGTCGGCCTCCTGGGCGCGGACCAGGTGCGCGCCTGGGCGCAAATCTGGGGTCGCAAGCGCATCGAGCAATCGACCGGAGGCCCCCAGTGACCGCGCCCGCGACCCTACCCGCCGCCACCCCCGCGCAGCTTGTCACCCCCGCGCAGCTCGTCACCCTCTACGACTGTGCGGTCGCGCGCGCGAGCGCATTCGCCCCCTGGCTCGACCAGGCCATGCACGACTACGGCATCGACACGCCCGCCCGCATCGCCGCCTTCCTCGCACAGATCGGGCACGAATCCGGCCGCCTGCGCCACACGCGCGAGCTCTGGGGCCCCACGCCCGCACAGCTGCGCTACGAAGGCCGTGCCGACCTCGGCAACACCCAGCCCGGCGACGGCCGCCGCTACCTCGGTCGCGGCCTCATCCAGCTCACCGGCCGCGACAACTACGCCGCCGCCACCATCGCGCTCGGTGAAGACTTCATCCTCTTCCCCCAGTTGCTCGAAACCCCGAAGTGGGCCGCGCGGTCCGCCGCCTGGTTCTGGTCCAGGCACGCCCTCAATGCCCTCGCCGACGCCGGCGAATTCGACCGCATCACCCGCCGCATCAACGGCGGCCTCAACGGCCGCAGCGACCGCATCGCCCTCCATGCGCGCGCCCTCGATCTCCTGGCGAGGAGGGGCTGATGTGCTGCTCGCCGCTTATCGTCTTCCTGCCGCTCTGGTGGCTATCTCACTGGCAGCTTGGGGCGTTTACGACCTCGGCCGCGCGGCTGGCCGCGATGACTGTGCCGCGCGTGCAGCCGAAGCTGCGCACACCGCTGCTGAAGCTGCACGCGCAGACGCTGAGGCTCGATCCGCACGCCGGGCGCAGGCTGCCCTACAGCATGCACAGGCCGAAGCTGCAGCTCGTGAAGCCCGACTGAAAGGCCAGCTCCATGCCTTGCGCGAAACCCCTCGTCCTGATTGCCGCCTGCCTGCTGAGCGCGTGCGCCACCTCAACGCCGCCATCGCCGCCGCCAACGCTGCCGCCGCCGGAAGCCTGCACAACCCCCTGCCCACCCCTCCCGCCGCTCGCCAATGACGACGAGCTCGCCGCCGTGATCTGGACCTACGAACTCATCGACGCCGCCGGAGAGTGCAGACGCCTGCACACCGCCTGCGGCATGGGGCGCTGAAGATGGCTCGCAACCCCGTCACCCGCATCATCATCACCGCCACGGATCAGGCGTCGTCGGTGTTCGACGCCCTGCGTAATCACGCAGGCAAGATCGCCACGGCGATCGCCGGCTATTTCGGCTTCGACCTGTTCCGTAATGGGGTCGGCTCCGCGCGCGAGTTCGAGTCGGCGATGTCGGCGGTGCAGGCCGCATCCGGCGCGACCGGCGCCGAGCTCGCCCAGCTGAAGGCCGCGGCCGAAGAGGCGGGCGCGAGCACGAAGTTCAGCAGCGTCGAAGCCGCCAACGCGTTGGAGACGCTTGCCAAGTCGGGCCTGAACGCGACCCAGGCGGTCGAGGCTCTGCCGGCGGTGCTCAATTTGGCGCAGGCGGGCGGCGTGGGCTTGGCCGAGGCGTCGGACTACATCACCCGGGCCGTCAATGGCATGGGGCTGTCGTTCGCCGAAGCCGGGCGAGTGGCCGACGTGCTGGCGATGGGCGCGAACGCCTCGAGCACGAGCGTGGAAGGCCTGGCCGGCGCGCTCTCCTACGCCGCCCCGCTGGCCAACAGCCTGGGACTCTCGATCGAGCAGACCGTCGCCATCATCGGCAAGTTTGCCGACGCGGGCATCGACGCCAGCCGCGCCGGTACCGCGCTCAATGCCGTCCTCGCGCAATTCAGCGACCCCGCAAGCCAGTTCCGGAAGGAGCTGGCCGCTGCGGGCATCACCACCGGAAATTTCGACCAGGCGCTGCGGCAGCTCGCCGCGGCCGGCCCCGATGGACAGCGCGCCATCAACGCGGTTGGCACCGAGGCCGGGCCGGCGCTGCGCGCGCTGCTGAACCAGGGCATCGGCTCGCTGGACGCGTTGAAGGCCAAGCTCGACCAGTCCGCGGGCAGCGCAGCCACGTTCGCGAAGGTGATGGGCGACAACCTGGATGGTGCCGCAAAAGGTTTCGGCAGCGTCTGGGATGCGCTGCTGATCAAGCTGGGGACCCCGGTCCTCGATACGCTGAAGGGGCAGATCAACGCCGTGTCCGAGCGCCTGCGGGGGTTCGTAACCGACGGCACGGCCGAAGCGTTCGGTAACGCGATCAAGACGGCATTCGAGTCCGCCGGCCGGTGGGGGCAGGAGTTCGTCAGCAAGGTCGATTTCACTCAGGTCGCGGCCAACCTCCAGGCCTTCGCTGCAAGCGTGGGCGAGGTGTTTACCGCCCTCGGCAACCACGCCACCACCGCCGGCAACACGCTGCAAACGGCCTACGGCGTGATGTCGGCGGGCGTGAATACGGTGCTCGCTGCCGTCTACACCCTGGGCCAGGGCGTTTCGTGGCTCGCGTCCGCGTTCCTCGCGGATCTGGCACTGATCACCGAGGGGCTGGCCAAGATCACCTTTGGCGATCTGTCTCGCGGATTCGCCAGCGCGGCCGCCAGCATGCGCGCGGAAGCGCGGGCGACCTATGCGGTGCATCAGGAATTCGGCGTCAAGGCTGGCGAGGCCTTCGATGCTGCGACGCAAGGTGCCCTCGCGGCGCGCCAGGGCTGGTCGGAGCTTACCGGGGCCGCATCGTCGGCGAGCACGTCGATCGAGGCGTCCACCTCCGCCGCCGCCGTGGCCGGCGGCAAGGCGGAGGTGGAC
>ERZ761603.2577-NODE-2577-length-12278-cov-43.422564_pt1 | contig 12278 bp, 9 predicted proteins | sample MGYA00511879_ERZ761603 | MGnify/ENA primary metagenome ERZ761603 (study PRJEB28899, sample SAMN02850040) | bioreactor sludge metagenome | biome: EBPR Sludge; feature: EBPR Bioreactor; material: flocular biomat | place: Australia: Thorneside Wastwater Treatment... | reverse complement strand
GCGAATCAACCTTCTGCCAGATCACATTGGCAACAAAATTCGCCGCGCCAAACACCTGCTCCATCAACAGCCCGAGATGAAACACCTCGTTGTCGTCGATGGAAACGAAAATCACGCCATCCTCGCTCAGCAGTTCCTTCGCCAGTTCGAGCCGTCGATACATGAACTCCAGCCACTTGGAATGGCGGTAGCTGTCGTCCTTGTCGACGAAGCGGTCGTTGTAGATGAAGTCACGGTTGCCGGTGTTGTAGGGCGGGTCGATATAGATGCACTTGACGCGGCCAGCGTGGGTCATGCGCAGATAGCGCAGCGCGTCGAAGTTGTCGCCTTCGATGATCAGGTTGCGCTGCGGGCCGTCACCGCACGACAGCCCGGCGTCCCAATCGAGGGCGACGAAATCACTGTTGACCGACAGGTCATGGTCGATCTCGTCGCGTTCCCACACCAGCCCGAAGCGTGGTCGCCGGTCGCGCTCGCGTAACAGGCGCAACAGTTGTTCGCGGGTATAGTCGTCGTAGTTATCGGCCATCGAGTGACAAAGACAGGGGTGTCGAGAGGTGACGCAGTGTAGCTCCCGCGTCGTCTATGGCGCCAGCGTCGACGGACTGATTTTGTGAAGCAGACTCAGCCGTCGCCGCCCGGGCCATCACGCAGACCGGCAGTCCGCAGCTTCATCCGGTCAAGTCATTGCGCCGTTGCCGCCCACGAAACTGCGGCGAAGCCATCATGCTCGGCGTTCAGCCGCCGGAAGGTACGCCAGTGCATCCCCGTGGGCTTGCCGCCGCAGAGAATCGCCACACGCCGCCCGCCAGGCTTGCAGTCTGTCCGTTCCAGCAGCGCTGGATACGTCAGCGCTTGCCAGTCGTCGCCGCCGCTTTGAGTGCGATGGCTCAGAGTCAAGCGGTGGCTCATGAGGTGTTTCGCGGAAGGCTTCGAACCATGCCGGAAAGCTTGTTATTTTCCGATACAGAATCGACCGAAAATCTCGCCGAGCAGATCGTCGGCGGTGTACTCGCCGGTGATCGTCCCCAAGGAGCGCTGCGCCAGGCGCAGTTCCTCGGCGAACAGTTCGAGCTGCGGTAACTGCGCCTGCGCTGCTTCGATGTGCTGGCGCGCCGCCAGCAGTGCGCGCAGATGGCGTTCACGGGCGATGAAAACGTCCTCGACCGGGTGCCAGCCGACGATGCGCAGCAGCTCTTGGCGCAACAGTTCGATGCCTTCGCCGGAGCGTGCGGAGAGCGCGATGACCACCCCTGTGCCATCCTCGTATCGTTCCGCCAGCCGCGTAACGAGGTCGATCTTGTTGTAAACCGTCAGCCGCGCCAGATGCGCCGGCAACTGGTCGACAATCGCTTGCTCGGCCTCGCCGAGGCCGCTGCAGGCATCGACCAGCAGGACGACGACGTCGGCGCGCTCGATTTCACGCCAGGTGCGCTCGATGCCCAGGCGCTCGACCGGATCTTCGGTATCGCGCAGGCCGGCGGTGTCGATGACATGCAACGGGATGCCGGCGAGCTGCAGCGTGCCGCGTACCAGATCGCGCGTTGTGCCGGGATGCGCGGTAACGATGGCCAGCTCGTCGCCGGCCAGGCGGTTGAGCAGGCTGGATTTGCCGACGTTCGGCTGTCCGGCGAGCACGACATGCAGACCGCCCTGCAGCAGGCGACCCTGCTGGGCGCGCTCGAGGACCCCGACGAGGCGGTCCCGCAGGCGCTGCAGGCGAGCGAAGGCATCCGCCGCTTCGAGAAAGTCGACCTCTTCATCCGGAAAATCGAGCGTCGCCTCGACCAGCGCACGCAGTTCGATCAGTTGCTCGAGCAGGAGCCGGATTTCGCGCGAGAACTCGCCGTGCAGCGAACGGACGGCACTGCGCGCGGCGGCGGTGGTCGCGGCATCGATCAGGTCGATGACCGCTTCGGCCTGGGCGAGGTCGAGCTTGCCGTTGAGGTAGGCGCGACGGGTGAACTCGCCGGGTTCGGCCAGTCGGGCACCGAGTTCGAGGCAGCGCGCGAGCAGCATCTGCAGAACGACCGCACCGCCGTGCCCGTGCAGTTCGAGGACATCCTCGCCGGTGAAGGAGCGCGGCGCCGGGAAGTGGAGCAGCAGACCGCTGTCGATCACCGTTCCATCGGCCGCCCGGAAGTCGGTCAGTATGGCCGTCCGGGCCGGCGGTTGTCGGCCGCTCAGTGCCCGGGCGAAGTCGAGCAGGCCGCTACCGGAGACCCGAATGACACCGATGCCGCCGCGACCAACAGCGGTCGCGATGGCAGCGATGGTGTCGGTCCTTGCCTGGCTCAAGCCTTGCTGTCGTTGGCGGCCTTTCCGCCACTTTCGATCATCCGGGTGATCTGCCATTGCTGGGCGATCGACAGGATGTTATTGACCACCCAGTAGAGCACCAGACCGGCCGGGAAGAAGAAGAACATGACGCCGAAGATGAAGGGCATCATTAACATCACCTTGGCCTGGATCGGATCGGGCGGCGTCGGGTTGAGCTTGGTCTGGATCAGCATCGTGACCATCATGATCACCGGCAGGATGTAGTAAGGGTCCTGCGCCGAGAGGTCGGTGATCCAGAGAATCCACGGTGCATCGCGAATCTCGACCGCACCGAGCAGGGCCCAGTAGAGGGCGATGAACACCGGGATCTGCACCAGGATGGGCAGGCAACCACCGAGCGGGTTGATCTTTTCGCGCTTGTAGAGCGCCATCATTTCCTGGTTGAGCTTCTGACGATCATCGCCATAGCGCTCCTTGAGCTGCATCAAGCGTGGTGTCACCGTTCTCATCTTGGCCATCGACTTGTAACTGGCCGCCGACAGCGGGAAGAACAGGAGCTTGATCGCCACGGTCAGCAGGACGATCGACCAACCCCAGTTGCCGACCAGCTTGTAGATCGCTTCGAGGCACCAGAAGATTGGCGCGGCGATGATCGTCAGCCAGCCGTAATCGACCACCAGCGGCAGACCCTGCGCTCCGACACCACCCTCCGCCTTGGGTTTGGCCAGTTGCTCGAGGGTGGCTTGGATCTGCGGACCGGCATAGATCGGCACCGAGAACGCCACCTTGGCGCCGGGCGCGGCGAGTGGCGCGGGCACAATGACGCCGGCCGCCACTGCCGGACTGACCTTGCTCTCCAGTTTGCGCATGTAGAACTCGCGCAGCAGACCGGGTTCCGGCAACCAGGCGGCGACGAAGTAATGCTGGATCATTGCGATCCAGCCATTGTCGGCCTTGCCGGCGAACTTTGCCTTGCCGTCCTCGATGTCGGCAAAGGCGACCTTCTGGAACTTGTCCTGATCGGTGTAGACCGCCGGCCCGGTGAAGGTGGACACCATCGAACTCTCGCCTTCGGGGGGCTTGATGTCGCGCTGCAACTGATAATAGGCATGTACGGCCAGTTCCTTGTCGCTGCCGTTGTCAATTTCGTGCGCCAGCTCGATCAGGTAGCTGCCGCGCGTGAAGGTATACACCTTGGCCACCTTGATGCCATTGGCGGCCACCGCCTCAAGCCGCAGAATGACGGTTTGCGCATCCTTGGTCAGTTCCCGGTTGCCGGGTACCACCGCGAAACTCGTCTTGTGGTTCGGCAGGTTCTCGCCGATCAGGCCACTCTGCGCCAGGTACTGGTGCTTCGCCTCGAACAGTGCCAGGTCCTTGCCCTTGTTGTTGGCATCCTTGTACTGCGTCAGATCGAGACGCACGATGTCGCCGCCGACGGTGGAAATCTCCGCCTTGAGCAGATCGGTGCTCACGGTGACGGTGGCGGTCTTCTCGGCGACGGCCGCCACGCCGGTCGGCGGCGGCGCCTCGGGCAGCGGTGCATGCAGGTTGGCGGTGGGCTTCGGCGCGGGCGCTTCGAGCGCTGCCCCGGCAACGGCCGGCACTGCCTTCGGCTGATTGTATTTCTGCCAGGCATCCCACAGCATGACCAGCGAAAACGAGAAGACAAGGAGGAGAAGCAGGCGTCGGTTATCCATGAAAGCCTATACGATTCAAGTGTTGTTCAGGGTACGGGATCGAAACCACCCGGATTCCACGGATGACAGCGGGACAGTCGGCGAAGCGAGAGCCCGGTGCCGCGCAGGACGCCATACTTGCTGACGGCTTCGGCGGCGTATTCGGAACAGCTCGGAAAGAAACGACAACGCCGGCCCAGCAGCGGGCTGACCGCGTAGCGATAGAAGCCTATCAGGGCAAGCAGGAGGTGTTTCATCGGCTCATCGTCGGGGTGAGATTGCCTTGCTCAACAAACCCTGGATTTCCTTTGCCATGGCTTGCCGGTCAATGACTGGTGGCTTGGCCGCCAGCCGCAGAACGAAATCGCTGCAACGCAACTGCGCCCGCAACAGCCGGAACTGCTCTCTGGCCAGCCGTCGCACCAGGTTTCGATCCACCGAACGACGCAGGAAGCGCTTGGCAACCACCAGCCCAAGTCGCGCCCCGGAGACCTCGTCGGCCCCATGAGGTCGATAATGTAGCAGGAAATACCGGCTTTTCAGCGCTCTCCGGAAAGCAAAAACGGATGAGTACTCATCCGTTTTGATCAGGCGATATTGCTTGGGGAACGCCGCTGCGGACCGTGGTTGACTGCTCGCGGGATTTGCCGGGCTGCCGCTCAAACGGCCAGACGGTGGCGACCCTTGGCGCGACGCGCCCGAATGACGGCGCGACCGCCACGGGTGGACATGCGCACGAGAAAGCCATGCGTGCGCTTGCGGCGAACAACCGACGGCTGGTAGGTACGTTTCATGGTTAAGCCTTTGAAGTGAAAGCAGGAAAAAGGTTGAGATTAGACCGCGTCCGGACAACGATTGTCAAGGCCATATTTTTGTCTGCGCTGTGGATAACCTCGGTCCAACGGGTTAGAATCTCTCCCTCGCGATTCCCGACAAGGAGCGCGCCGGGCAGCAGGGGGAAAGGATGTCCGGCCGGCCGGCAACCCGTCCCGATCGCTTCAAACACCCGGAAAAGTGACCCATGGTTCTGATTGCAAGAACAAAAACAGCCTTTCGTCGAGAGCCGCTGCGGCTCGCCAGCCGGGTCACGATGCGACCACATGATTGCCGATGAGTAGTTTCTGGTCCTCTTGTCTGAGCCAGTTCGAGCAGGAACTCCCGCCTCAGCAATTCAACACCTGGATTCGTCCGCTGCGTCTCGAAGGTGAGAACGACCTGGCACGCGGTTTGCGCCTGCTGGCACCGAACGGCTTCATCCTGAAATGGGTCAAGGAACGCTACCTGACGCGCATTGAAGCAATGGGCAGCGAGTACTTTTCGGCACCGGTCAACATCACTCTGACCCTCGGCGAACGCGTGGCAGCGAGCGCGAAGACGGCATCGGCACCAGAAGGCAAGACGCCGGCCAGTGTCACCGTCAGCCCGTCTGCCTCCGGTACGCCGGCGAACCGCAATCCGCTGGCCGAAAAGGATCGCTCGGGCTACGAAAGGACGCGGCTGATCTGCCACTTCACCTTCGACAATCTGGTCGTCGGCAAGGCCAACGACCTTGCTCGCGCAGCCGCCAGACAGGTTGCGCTGAGCCCCGGTGAAGCGACCTATAACCCCCTGTTCATCTACGGTGGCGCCGGCCTGGGCAAGACCCACCTGGTGCACGCCATCGGCAACGAGATCCTGCAGAACTGCCCGGACAAAGTCGTGCGTTACGTCCATGCCGAGGACTACTACTCCGACGTGGTGCGCGCCTACCAGCAGAAATCCTTCGACGTCTTCAAGCGCTACTATCGCTCGCTCGATGTGCTCTTGCTCGACGACGTCCAGTTCTTCAACGGCAAGAACCGGACCCAGGAGGAATTCTTCTACGTTTTCAATTCCCTGAGTGAGTCGAAGAAGCAGATCGTGATCAGTTGCGATACCTATCCCAAGAATATTTCGGGGCTGGAGGATCGCCTGATCACACGCTTTGACTGGGGATTGACGGTTCAGATCGAGCCGCCGGAGACCGAGATGCGCGTCGCCATCCTGAAAAAGAAAGCCGATCAGGAAGGTGTGGCGCTCGACGACGAGGTCGCTTTCTACATCGCCAAACACCTGCGCTCCAACGTCCGCGAACTCGAGGGCGCGCTCAAGAAGGTGCTCGCCTACTCGGCCTTTCATGGTCAGCGGATTGTTCTCGAACTGGCCAAGGAAGCGCTCAAGGACCTGATTGGCTCGGTCAACCGGCAGATCACCGTGGACAACATCCAGAAGACGGTGGCCGACTACTTCAAGATCAAGGTGGCTGACCTGTTCTCCAGGAAAAGGACGCGGGTGATCGTCAGGCCACGGCAGATCGCGATGTGGCTGGCCAAGAATCTGACCTCGCAAAGCTATCCAGCGATCGGTGAATCCTTCGGCGGCCGCGACCACACCACGGTACTGCATGCCGTGCGCACGATCGACGACCTGCGCCTCAAGGACAACGCGCTGAACCACGATGTGCATATCCTGTTGCAGGTGCTGAAGGGTTGAGCGAAGGAGCGGGACAAACCGGTGGGCAAAGTACGGACAAATGGTGGACAAGTACGACAGGAACGACCTGTGGGTAACTTGTGCGATTCTGCCCACAGTCTCAGAGCACTCCTGTACACTCGCAAATGTGTCATCAGTAGCTTGAATTGGTTGTAGATTTCTTAGATATCAACAGACTTGTCGGGACTATTGTCTTTATAGGATCTAGATATATGCTTCTTATCAAAACACGGCGAGATGTGTTGCTGGCACCCTTGCAGGCGGTTTCCGGGATCGTGGAAAGGCGTCACACCCTGCCCATCCTGTCCAACGTGCTGCTCGAGAAAAGAGGAGAGGTGCTGACGCTACTGGCGACCGATATCGAGATCCAGATCACTACCTCGACGATCGATGCCGGGGGCGAGGGCGAGGGTGCGGTGACGGTTGCCGCGCGCAAACTGCAGGACATCCTGCGTTCGTTGCCGGAAGCGTCGGAGATCAGCCTGGTCCTCGAGGACCGGCGTTTGCAGATCAGGGCGGGAAGGAGCCGTTTCAATCTGCAGACCTTACCGCCCGAGGACTTCCCGTGCATGGCCCTGTCGGATGGCGAAGCACGCCGGATCACAGTTGCCCAGAAGCAGTTCCGGCACTTGCTGGCGCAAACACATTACTCGATGGCCCAGCAGGATGTTCGCTACTATCTCAACGGGCTGCTGCTGCTGGCCGACGGAAGCGAGTTGCGGGCAGTGGCCACCGATGGTCATCGTCTGGCGTACGCCAGCATGGCCTTGCCGCCAGCCGAGGAAGCCCCGCGGCAGGAGCTGATCCTGCCGCGCAAGACGGTGGTCGAACTGAACCGGCTGCTCGCCGACAGCGACGAACCGCTGGCCATCGAGATCCTGCCGACCCAGGTTCGTTTCCAGTTCGGGCAGACCAACTTGGTGTCCAAGTTGATCGACGGGAGGTTCCCGGACTACCAGAGGGTGATCCCGTCGACCCTGAACAATGTCGTGCGGGTGCAACGCAGCGCCCTGCTGCAGTCGATGATCAGGGCAGCCATCCTGACCAACGAAAAGTTTCGTGGCGTACGCCTGGTTCTCGCCGGTGACAGCCTGAAGATCATGGTGGCCAATGCCGAGCAGGAAGAAGCGCAGGAAGAAATCGAGGTGGCCTACGAGGGCGAGCCACTGGACGTCGGCTTCAACGTGTCCTATCTGCTCGATGTCCTCAACAACACCTCTGACGAAACCATCGAGTGGGGCTTCAACGACGCCAGTTCGAGCGCCTTGCTGACGATCCCGGGTAATGACCGTTTCAAGTATGTGGTGATGCCGATGCGTATCTGAGTGTCCCGTGCAGCAGACGCGAATCATTGGCAGAGCTTGAACCGGAAAGAAGCATTGGATTCAGAATGACGGAAGATAATCAGCAGCTTGCTTACGACGAAACGAGTATTCAGCAACTGGAAGGACTGGAGGCGGTACGCAAACGCCCGGGCATGTACATCGGCGATACCTCAGACGGCACCGGCCTGCACCATATGGTGTTCGAGGTGGTGGATAATGCCATCGACGAGGCGCTGGCCGGCCACTGCGACGATATCGTCATCACCATCCATGCTGACAATTCGATCTCCGTAACGGACAACGGTCGCGGCATCCCGACCGGCATCAAATTCGACGACAAGCACGAGCCGAAGCGCTCCGCCGCCGAGATCGTGATGTGTGTTCTCCATGCCGGCGGCAAGTTCAACCAGAACTCGTACAAGGTTTCCGGCGGCCTGCATGGCGTCGGCGTGTCCTGTGTCAACGCGTTGTCGCGCTGGCTGCGTCTGATCGTGCGGCGTGACGGCAAGAAGCATTTCGTCGAGTTCCACCGTGGTCGGGTGGTAGACCGGCTGATCGAGGTACAGAAGGGCGTCGAGGTATCGCCCCTCAAGGTGATCGGCGATACGGAAAAGCGTGGGACCGAACTGCACTTCATGGCCGACGAGGAGATCTTCGGTCAGGTCGAGTTTCACTACGAGATCATCGCCAAGCGGCTGCGCGAGCTTTCCTTTCTCAACAACGGCGTGAAGATCCGCCTGAACGACCAGCGTACCGGCAAGGAGGAAAACTTCGCTTTTCTGGGTGGCGTCAAGGGTTTCGTCGAATACATCAACCGCAGCAAAGCTGTTCTTCACCCCAACATCTTTCATGCCAGCGGCGAGTCGCTCACGGCCAATGGCAACATCGGCGTCGAAGTGGCGATGCAATGGAACGACAGCTACGCCGAACAGGTCCTGTGTTTCACCAACAACATACCGCAGGCTGATGGCGGTACCCATCTGACCGGCCTGCGCGCCGCGATGACCCGGGTGATCAACCGCTACATCGAAGAACACGAGATCGCCAAGAAGGCCAAGGTGGACATCACCGGCGACGACATGCGCGAGGGACTTGCCTGTGTTCTGTCGGTGAAGATGCCGGATCCGAAATTTGCTTCGCAAACCAAGATGAAGCTGGTCTCCTCGGAGGCGCGGCCGGCGGTCGAGGAAGTGGTGGCGACCAAACTGTCCGATTTCCTGCAGGAGCGACCGGCAGACGCCAAGGTAATTACCGGCAAGATCGTCGAAGCAGCGCGGGCGCGCGATGCTGCGCGCCGAGCGAGGGAAATGACCCGCCGCAAGGGGCTGCTCGATGGCGTCGGCCTGCCGGGCAAGCTGGCCGATTGTCAGGAGAAGGACCCGGCGCTCTGCGAGCTCTACCTGGTTGAGGGCGATTCCGCCGGTGGTTCGGCAAAACAGGGGCGCGACAGGAAGTTTCAGGCGATCCTGCCGCTCAAGGGCAAGATCCTCAATGTCGAAAAGGCACGCTTCGACAAGCTCATATCGTCGCAGGAAATCGCCACCCTGATCACTGCCCTGGGTACTGGGATTGGCAAGGACGAGTACAAACCGGAGAAACTGCGCTATCACCGTCTGATCATCATGACCGACGCCGACGTCGACGGCGCGCACATCCGCACCCTCCTGCTCACCTTTTTCTACCGGCAGATGCGCGAACTGGTCGAAGGCGGCCACATCTACATCGCCCAGCCACCGCTGTACAAGGTCAAGCACGGCAAGGTGGAGCGCTACATCAAGGATGATCAGGCGCTCAAGCAGTTCCTGCTGACGCTGGCACTCGAGGGCGCCGTTCTGACCCCGCGCACCGGTTCACCAGAAATCTCGGGGATCGCTCTGGAACAACTGGCCCGCGAATACCTGCTCGCCGAAGCGGTGATCAATCGCCTCTCCCATCTGATCAACCCCGAAGTCCTGCACGCGCTGATCGACAGCAACCTGAAAGTCGAACTGGCCGACGAGGCGTCTGCAGTCGACAGTGCCAAGGCACTGATGGATGCCGTCGGTAACCAGCTCGGCATCCACATCGTGGCGCGCTATGATGGCCCTCAGGAGCGCTGGCAGCTCCGTCTCGAGAAGATCCTGCACGGCAATCTCAAGCTTGGCGTCATCGACGAAGACCTGCTGGGCAGCGGCGATTATGCCCAGTTACGCAAGACGGGTGAGCTTCTCGCCGGACTCTTTGGTCCGGGCGGCTTCGTCGCGCGTGGCGACAAGAAGAAAGGCGTCAATAGTTTTGCCGAAACCATGCAATGGCTGCTCGGCGAAGTGGAACGCAGCATCAGCAAGCAGCGTTACAAGGGTCTCGGTGAGATGAATCCGGCCCAGCTCTGGGAAACCACCATGGACCCGAAGGTGCGGCGGCTGCTCAAGGTCCAGATCGAAGACGCAATCGGTGCCGACGAGATCTTCAGTACCCTGATGGGAGAGCTGGTCGAGCCACGCCGCAACTTCATCGAGAGCAACGCTCTGGCGGCACGCAACATCGACGTTTGAGTGTCCGCGCTGGCGGAGCCGAGCGGCAGTTGCGGTTGGTGGCCGTCACCGGTTCCCCCGTTCTGCCGGTTGCAACCTGCCCCTCAGCGAATCGGCCGATGCTGGTTGATTGCATCGCGCGTCGTTTCGGCAACTCGCCGCGCTCGCGTGGCGTAGTCTTCGCCAGTGCCGGCATAGAGGATTGCGCGCGATGAATTGATCATCAGACCGCAGCCGCTGGAGCTGCAGCCGGCGCGCACGGTAGCTTCGATGTTGCCACCCTGGGCACCAATGCCGGGAACCAGCAAGGGCATATCGCCGGTCAGCGCACGAACGCGCGCGATTTCGTCGGGGAAGGTGGCGCCGACCACCAGCGCGCATTGCCCGTTATCGTTCCATACGCTGCTTACCAAGCGAGCGACCCGTTCATAGAGTTTCTCGCCGCCGACGTCGAGGAACTGCAAATCGCTACCGCCCGGGTTCGACGTTCGGCAGAGCAAAATGGTGCCCTTGTCACGGTAAGCCAGATAGGGTGCCACCGAATCGTGTCCCAGGTAGGGGTTGACCGTGATCGCATCGGCCTTGAAGCGTTCGAAAGCTTCAATTGCGTACTGCTCGGCGGTACTGCCGATATCCCCCCGCTTGGCGTCAAGGATGACGGGAATGCCGGGGTGGTACTGGTGAATGTGTTCGATCAAGGCTTCGAGCTGGTCCTCGGCGCGCCGTGCCGCGAAGTAGGCAATTTGCGGTTTGAAGCAGCACACGAGGTCTGCAGTGGCATCGGCGATCGCCCGGCAAAACTCGAAAATGGCGTCCCGTCTGCCCTGCAGATGGGCGGGAAAGTGCGTCGGATCGGGGTCGAGACCGACGCAGAGCAGGCTGTCACGCGTATGCCAGGCCGAGTTCAAGGCATTGATGAAGTTCATCGACGAATCACCGTTTGTAAAGTTCCAATTTTACGGGCTATCAGGCGCGACTGTTTGCTCTGGCGCGCAGTGATCGGCAGCATGGCCGGTGGCGGTGACCTGGGACCAGAGGGTGGGCCAGTGCTGTTCCCAAATCCACCTGCTTTCCGGATGAACGGCAGGGAAGCAAGTAAACTGGAGGCTTTCCCGAGGAGGGGCGGACATCTCGATGAAGAAACTCGCACATGATGACTATCTGGCGCTGCGTGCCGGCGCAGTGGTGCTTGAAGCCGACGGATTTGGCGACAAGGTGTTGCGCCTGGCCGATGGAACGATGTGCAAGCTGTTTCGCCGCAAGCGCCTGCTGTCATCGGCCGCGTGGTATCCCTATGCGCAACGTTTCGCCGACAATGCGGCGACTTTGGCTCAGCGGGGTATTCCCGTGCCCGGGATCATCGATGTCCTGCGCATCCCTTCCATCGAGCGCGACGCGGTGCACTACCGCCCGCTCGTTGGGTGGACGCTACGCGAAATGCGCCGTGCCGGGATAGCGGCCGATGTCGAGCAAGGGCTGAAAGTAGCCTTTACCCGGTTTGTCATCCTTCTGCACGAGAAGGGGGTGTATTTTCGTTCATTGCACTTGGGGAACGTGGTGTACACGCCGGATGGTCGCTTCGGTCTGATCGATATCTCCGACGCGCGGTTCCGTCCGCAGCGTCTCGGCAAGAACCTGCGGCAGCGCAATCTTCGCCTGCTTACGGGCATCGCCGACGAAGCGGACTGGATCGATGCGGCAGCCGTGATCAACGCCTGGCGTGCTCCACCGCCACCGGAGATCGATCAGTCGACTAGCGAAGACTGGTCGGCGGGAGCGGGAAGGCATGTCTGATCTTCGCGCAGCGGGCTCGCCAGCGCGCAACGACCAGCGGCGGAAGCAGGGTATCTGGCCCTGCCCCAGCCTTGCCGAATCGCCATCCGCTTTACAAGGATCATCCCCAACCCTATAATCTGCGCTTCTTTCGAGGGGGTATAGCTCAGCTGGGAGAGCGCTTGCATGGCATGCAA
>ERZ761603.2576-NODE-2576-length-12279-cov-42.636535_pt1 | contig 12279 bp, 14 predicted proteins | sample MGYA00511879_ERZ761603 | MGnify/ENA primary metagenome ERZ761603 (study PRJEB28899, sample SAMN02850040) | bioreactor sludge metagenome | biome: EBPR Sludge; feature: EBPR Bioreactor; material: flocular biomat | place: Australia: Thorneside Wastwater Treatment... | reverse complement strand
TCATCCTGAACCAGTCGTCCTCACCCACAGCGTTGATCGTCCCGCTCGCCGTGCCGCCCACCGTCAGGACCCCGGTAGTGGTCGTGTTGCTTCGATAATCATCGCTCACCGAAGCAAGACTCAAGGTATAGCCACCCGTGTCATCCAGCAGGTCACCGATGCTCAAGTAATAAGTCCCCGTCGCCACCGGCATGAAGGCCATCTGCCCGGCTCCAGAGGCATCCCTTGATCCAACGAAGCTGCCACTGGCGTCAAAGATCTCGAGAAATTTTGTCGGATCGACATCGCTTCCCGTTTTCGCGGTCAGTGAATACAGCGTGTTCGCCGTCAGCGTCATCCTGAACCAGTCGTCCTCACCCACAGCGTTGATCGTCCCGCTCGCCGTGCCAAGAACAGTTACAGTCATCTCGCATCTCCTAGAAAGTTACTCGGCCGCCTTAACGGCCCCTGGAAGACCCGCCAAAGGACCCGGCTCACTGTTGTTTGGGTGCCGCCGCTTCTCCGGGGCCAGTGCAGTATGGCTTTGCCTCTGTTCAAGGGGCAATCCGCAGCCCCGTCTTCTTGAGGATCGCAGTCGAAAAGAGAACGTCGTGAGAGCGACTCCCGTGACCCAGCAGAGCGGCAATCTCGGCCACCTTGCTCAGCACCTCGCTGCGTGAACTGCCATGCACCATGACGAACAGGTTGTAGGGCCACGCGGGAAGTCGGCGCGGCCGATGGTAGCAATGGGTGACGAAATCGAGCGCGCCGACCCTTGCGCCGAGTTCGTCGATCGATTCGTCCGGCACATCCCAGACACTCATTCCGTTGGCCGTGTAGCCGATCGCATAATGATTGGGCACCGCGCCCACCCGGCGGATGACGCCCTTCTGCAGCATGCGTGACAGCCGGGCCATCACCTCTTCCGGCGGAATGCCGATCTGCCCGGCCAGCCGATGATAGGGGCGGGAAACCAGCGGCAGACCGCTTTGGGTGGCCAGCACCAGAGCACGATCGACCGCGTCAAGGACAGCAGTGTTCACGCCCGAACCGCCAGTTTCATCTCGACGAAATACTCCTTGAGCTTGGGGAAGGGAAAAACCGGCAGGCCGCTGCCATCCTCGATACAGCGGATGGCAGCGTCGATTCCCGCCTCACTCTCGGTGGCAAGCACGAACCACATGTTGAAGGGGCAGTTGCGCTCGCTCTCGCGCCGATAGTTGTGCGCCACCTCGGGCAGAGCATCGACAATCGCACGCACCCGCTGCCAGTCCGCATCAGGGACACACATGGCCGCCAGGACGAAGGCGCCGCCCATTCGCTCGACCTGAAACATCGGACCGAAGCGGGTCAGCACGCGCGCGGCCAGCAGGCGCTGCAGTCGGGCGAGCAGATCCTCCTCGGAAATTCCCAGCCGCCCGGCGACCTCGGCATAGGGTCGTTCGCAGATCGGGAAGTCTCCCTGCAGACCGTCGATGATCGCCCGGTCGATCGCATCGACGAGAAGGGCAGGCTCACGCATAGCGTGCCCCTCCCTGTTTGAAGCGGGTGAGCGAGAAAAGAACCGCATGTGCGTAGTTGCCGAGATTCAGGCGTGCGCGCAGCTCGGCAATCCTCGCCGCAACCTCGCTACGTGCCTGGCCATGGATCATGCAGAAAAGGTTGTAGCGCCATTGCGGCAGCACCCGCGGCCGCTGGTAGCACAGGGTCACTCCTGCAACACCCGCCAGGCGCTCACCGATTTCATCGATCTCTTCGTCGGGAACGTCCTGGACGAGCATTGCATTGGCAGTGTAGCCCAGTTCGTGGTGCCGGACGATCACCCCGAAACGCTTGATGATTCCCTCGGCGCACCAGCGCCGGATACGTTCGAGCACCTCGCCCTCGTCGCAGCCGATGCGGCTGGCCAGCACCGAGAACGGCCGGATGAACAGCGGCAGGCCCTCCTGCAAGGCGATGACCAGGCGACGTTCCTGTTCGTCCAGCGCGTGCGGTGGAACGAAAGCCTGGCGCCGCACGTTGCCGTCGGCAGTCGGCTTCTCCGCCCTGCCGTCCAGCGGAAAGCCGAGGTCGATATGGTATTCCTGCAGCAGCGGCAGTCTGAGCAATGGCCAGCCGGCCGCCTGTTCGATCGCACCGAGCGCCGCTTGCAGGCGCCCTTCCGATCCGGCGGTGACGACGAACCAGAGATTGTATTGATGCTCCCGCTCGTAGTTGTGGTTGACCTCCGGGAAGCGACTGACCACCTCGGCCACCGCCGACAGCTTGTCGAGCGGCACCGCCATCGCCGCCAGGGTGCTGGCACCGATGCGTTTGGGCGCAAAGACTGCTCCGACACGCGCCACCTTGCCTTCGCGGCGCAGTGTCTCGAGCGTCCGCAGCACGGTTCCTTCGCCGACCCCCAGTCGCGACGCCAGTGCGGCGAAGGGCGCCGGACAGAGCGGAAAGTCCCGCTGGAAATCGTTGAGCAGGTGGAAATCCAGCCCCTGGTCGACTGCCTGCATCAGAATCCCGTGCGGCTGGCGCGGCTGGTGAAGAAAATGCCGCTCGGCGCCTGTGCAGCGAACTCGCCGATCTTCTCGAAGCTCGCGGTATCGTAGATCACCACGCGGTTGTCGTCGCGGGCGGACAGCCAGACGTGCTCGCCGCGCGGCGTGAACTCCATGTGCAGGATGGCCTTGCCCGGTGCGAGCGTCTTCACCACCTTGCCGCTCAGGCTGTCGATCACCTCGACCCAGCCATTGTCGGGGAAAGCATAGTTGACCCACACCTGCCGGCCATCCGGCCGTGCCATGACGAACACCGGCTGACCCTTCACCTGGATGCGGCCGACTTCCTGCCAGTTGCTGCCGGACACGACCAGCACCTCGTGCCGTCCGATCGCCGGCAGGTAGGCGTTGCCCTGTGCCATCGACCAGCCACGCAGATGCGGCATCTTGAAGACCGGTAGTTTCTCCTGGCCCCGCCCGTAGTTCTGCAGGATGCGCCGGGTGCCCTGCTCCGCCTGCCAGGTATCGAGCAGCGCGACGCCGTCCTCGCCGAACAGGCCGGCCAGGTAGTAGCGCCCATCCGGTGTCACCAGTCCATCGTAGGGTTGCGAGCCGGCCGGATAGCGCCGGGTCTGCGGGCGCCCGGGGTCGGAGAAATCGCTTACCCAGATCTCGCCGCCTTCGAACAGAGCGTAGGCGAAGCGGTTTCCGGGCAGATCGGCCAGACCGACCACCTTCGAAAAACTGCCGGGCGCGTATTCGGCCGGCACCTCCGAGAGCAGTTCCAGCGTGTCGGCAGCGAAGGCCTTGATCCCGCCCGGTGTGTAATTCTGGGCGACCACGATGCGTCCATCCTGGGAGATGGAGCCGCCAATGGCGTTACCCGATTGCAGCACGCGCTTGACGATGCGCGCCTCGAGCAGATCGATCTTGGTCAGGGCGCCATCGCGACCAAAGACGTATGCGTAGCGCCCATCGCGCGAGAAGACCACCGAGGCGTGCGAGAGATCGCCCAGTCCGCCGATCCGGGCGTAGGGCTGCCGCCGGCTGGTATCCACCAGCGTCACCTCGCCACTGGCCCGCTCGATCACCAGACCGAGGTCGCCAGTTCCGCGCAGGGTCGGCGTGGTGCAGCCAACCAGCAGAAGAGTTGCCAAAAGGGCCAGTCGTTTGATCATCGTCATCACCCAGGAGAGGCTTGCCGGTGGCGCACGCCGGCGCTGCCGGATCGGTCCGCCAGCGGCCATTATCGTCAGACTTGCCAGCGCCTGACAACGGGAACTCACAGCAGCGGCCTGATGGCGTCGTCCATCTCGGAGCGGTTCATGGCGCCCAGCTTACTGCGGCGCACCCGGCCCTCCCGATCAATCACGACGGTGAATGGCAGACCGGACTTGGCGTTGCCGAGCGCCCGCATCAGCTCGATACCCGACTGCGTGCCGCCGATCAGCGACAGGTAGTTCATTTCGTAGGCCCTGGCAAAGTCGCGCACGGCCTGACGCTGCTCGACGTCCTCGATGGCGATGCCGATGACCACCAGGTCGCGGCTGATGTATCGGCTATGCACCTCGGCCAGGTCCGGAATCTCCTTGCGACACGGCATACACCAGCGCGCCCAGAAGTTGACCAGCAAAGGTTTGCCTCTGAACGACCCCAGGGCCACTGTCCGCTGCTCCGCATCGCTCAGCGTCAGGGCGAACAGGGGAGCTGCAGAAGGCAGCTCGGCGGCATTCACCCCCATGACGGACAGCGCCAGGCACGGCACGGCGAGCAGATGGCGCAGCGCCCGCATGTGGTCAGGGCAGATCACTGCGGCGAAAGCTCAGGTAACCGGTCAGTGCGCTCAACGAACCGATGGCCAGCGGATAGAGTAGCGCATAGATCCGGTAGCCGCTGCTGCCGAAAAGGTCGAGAATCACGTAGGCCGAGGGGCCGAGGACGATCAGTTGCGGATCGAACATCGCCAGTGCCGCCGTCCGGAAGACCTGCAACGGATTGAGCAGCGCGATGCCGACCGCCACCTCGGGTGCAACCCGCCCCTGGATCATCACGCCAAGCAGGATGAGGTCGAGGAAGAGCAGCATGGTCAGCCAGGCCATGAAGGCGGCGCCCTGCGCGACATCGGTGCTGCGCGCCAGGGTAGAGATGAGCATGCCGATGCCGAGAAAACACCAGGCCATGGCGGCGAGCAGGCCGGTGTAATAGAAGAACATCCCCCACGGCACCTCGATCGCCTTGAACAGCGACCACAGGACGGCGGCGAACATGGCGACGAAGACCGGCAGGAAGATGGTCACGTAACGCCCGAGAATCTTTCCCCAGAACCAGGCCGACAGCGATACCGGCAGCGACAGCAGGTATTCGAAGACACCGGCCTCGCGGTCACCCGCCACCGAGCGCACGGTGGTGATCAGCACGAAAACCGGCAGGATGGCCATGGTCAGCTGGATATAGGTGACCAGCAGGCGCGACAGGCCGATGAAGCCGAGAACCCGCGACTCGGTCAGGCCAAAGGCGAAGAGCAGCGCGACGATACCGCCGAAGACCAGGCTGTAGATCAGGAACCAGCGCGCGCGCAAGGATTCGACGATATCCAGGCGGGCGGTGAGCAGGAGTGCATTCATTCAGGGATTCACTTGCCGCGCGCCAGAATGCGCGCCTTCATTTCCGGATACGGAACCGTATCCGCTGCGGCCTCGGCGAGCGCCGCGAACTGGTAGCCCATCGGGCTTTTCGGGCCGGCCAGGTAGTGCGCGCGACGGGCATCGATCCAGTCACCGCTGTGATAGTCGGCCACCCAGTATTCGCTCTTCGGGGTTTCCTCGTTGAACGGTCGCTGCGCCAGCCAGAACATGGCGCAACCGATGTCGTCGAACTTCCACACCTTGCCTTGCGGATCGCGAATCTGCACGGCAAAGCGCTTGTCGCTGATCACCATGCCACAGCGCGGGTCGGCGTCGCGGTCCCACTTGATCTCCACCGGACCGCTGGTCGGCTCGCCCCGGCAACCGGCGAGCAGCGCGCCGAGGCTGCAGCCCAGCGCAGCCCGGCAGCATGGGCCGAACGCGAGCGCCGGCGCGCTGGCAAGAAAACGGCGTCGCATCATCGCGCTGCAGGGCTCACTGCAGAACGACCGCCGGGTCGACTTCGTGCATCTCGATGCGCGACAACAGGCCGATATAGCGCGAAACCATGCCCAGAAAGCGCAGGCGATCGGGTCCGGCAACCGTCCCGTGCCACTCGATTCCGGCCCGTCGATCCGCGAACTGCCAGCTGGCGAGCGTCCTGGCGATTGCGTCGTCGGTGCGTGCCAGCGTCAGGTGAACCTGGAACAGGGTCAAGAACTTCGATTCTTCAGCGACGCGATCGTCGAGCACGATGCGACCCATGTCCATTTCGACCACCCGATTGACCAGCGGGGCGACTTCGTCGAGCCGGTGGCTGGAGATCAGCATGGTCGTGTTGTCGAGCCGCTCGGCGAGCAGGTTGAAGAAGATGTGGCGCGCCTCGGGATCGAGGTTGGCCGCCGGTTCGTCCATCACCAGCACCTGCGTATCGCGGCCGAGCGCGATGGCGATCAGGAGCTTCTGCTTCATCCCGCCGGACAGGCGATTGAACGGTCGCGCCAGGATGTCGTCGAGCTGGAGACCGAGGCGACGCGCCACCGTGTGCATGCGCGCACCTTCCGAACAGCAGACGGCAGCCGCGAAGTTGAGCAGTTGCCCGACCGGCATCTTGAGCGGTGGCGGCAGCTGCGGCACGAAGCCGATCTTGCCGAGTACATGCGTGCGCTCGCTGCGCGGGCAATGGCCAGCGATGGTCACCCGCCCCTGATGGGTATACTCGCCCAGCAGGCAGCGGATGAGCGTCGTCTTGCCGGCTCCGTTCGATCCGATCAGGGCAATTCGCTCGCCGAGTTCGAGTTCCAGATTGACCCCGTCGAGGACACGATGTCTCCGGAAATCCTTGCCGACGTTTTCGAAACGGATCATGTGCAACCTTGTTCAGAGCAGCCTGTTCAGGCCTTTGACATCAAACACCAGTGCCCCGCTCGGGCAGACATCGACGCACAGCCCGCAACGCGTGCAGTCGGGTCCGATCGGGGTTTTCAGGTCGGCGGCACGTCCCTTGATCACCACGTCGAGAACGTGCGGTACGAGACAGACCTTGCGGCAATCGCCTTCATGAAAGCAGTGCTCGAGCCGGTACTGGACGCGCACTGGCGAAATGGCGCCCACCATACCATAGGTCAGACCGATCGGGCAGACGTAGCGGCACCAGGCGCGGCGCGAATAGACCACCTCGAAAACCAGCAGCAGCAGTACCCAGCCGAGCGCCAGCGACGGCCCATAGATCAGGGCGCGTGACAGGATGCCGGTCGGCGAGATCGTTTCGAAGACGGTATAACCGGTGACTACGGCGAGCAACGAGAAAACGACCCAGAAAACGGTGCGCGTTCCGCGGTGGAACTCGTGATCGCTGACCAGTTTCTTCGCCGCCAGCCTGAGATGCAGCCACTCGAACCACTCGGCGACCAGATGGTAGGGGCAAACCCAGGAACAGAAGGAACGACCGCCGAGAACCACCCAGAGGACGAAAACCGTTGCCGTGCCGATGAACAGATTGACGATGATGTGCTTGTGCGCCAGCATCACCTGCAAGGCCGAATTCAGGTCGATCAGGTGGAAGCCGACGAAGCGCGACGCAGTGAGCGAGCCTTCGAGTATCTGGATGTCGAGCCAGAAGGACAGGGTAAACAGCAGGTTGACCGCAATCAGCACCACCCAGCGGCGATTCCGCCACTTGTGGTTGACCAGTTCGTGGTCGCGCGCATGCTGCTTCAGTGCCTCGAAGTCGGCCTTGGTCATGCGCTTGAGTTTATGCACCTGCTGCACTTCCGGAGCGATGACCTGCGGCCTTTGCGGCGCCGCACCGAACATCACGCGCAGACGTTCAAACGATCTCATCAGCCTCTCCACGGCGCGCGTTGCTCGACGACAATCGCTGCCGGCTCGGCCGGGCAGACCATCTCGCAGACGCCGCAGCCGACGCATTGCTCGAGCACCTGTGGCCGGTACTCCTTGCGGCCATCGGCCGCCACCGTTTCCGCCATCCGGATGGCGTCACCGATCGGACATTCGGTCACGCAGAGATTGCACAGGTCGCGGTCGTAGGGATGCTCCCGTACCGCCACCGGTTTCCAGCGGTCGACGTCCATGTAGCGCAGTCGCCCCTTGAAGTCGGCCCCGCGCGTCTGACCGTTGAAGCCCTTGCCCTGCACTGCCAGACATGCCTGCGGCCGCGCCAGGTGCGCAACACCGATACGCTCCGCGAGATTCAGGGTCGGCTCGGCGTCCTTCTCCTTGGCCTTGAGCAACGGCGCCCGGGCCAGCGGCATGCCGCTGCGCGTTGCCAGCGACATCGGCTTGCGATAGGTCAGCGAACCGGTCGGGCAGGCAAGGATGCATTGCACGGCATCGCAGGAAAAGTCGCAAGCCTGCGCCCGCGCGTCGATATAGGGCACACCCAGGCCGAAGCCGCTTTCGACGTCGTCGAGCTTGATTGCCGCCACCGGGCAGACCTGCACACACTGTCCGCACTTGATGCACGAGGACAGGAAATCGGCCTCCTCGAGCGCACCGGGCGGCCGCAGCCGCGCCCGGTGGGCGCCGGCCACCGGGATATAGCCGAGCATGGCCAGGCCAAGAACGCCACCGATCATCAGCGCCGAGCGGATGAAGCGGCGCCGGTTGGCCTGCCTGCGCACCGGCGCCGACGGGCGCTTGCCCGCGCCAGGAGTGGCTTGTCCGACCGCCGCCGGCAGTGCTTCGGCGAGCTTGGCGGCGGGGTCATCGCTTTTCTGATCGTTCATTCAGGTAACCTCTGCTGGCTGATCTGCGACTTGTCGAACACCGGCTGCTGGTCGCGCAGCAACAGCACCGGTGTCGAAAAGGGCGCCAGGCGCTCGAGGAAGTCGAGCATTTCCATGACCGGGGCGTTGCGGAAGAAGCGTGCGTAAGGGATGGCCATCCACAGTTGATCGGCGTAGGCGTAGAGTTCATGGGGACGATCGCCGACCTGGTCGTGGTCGCGGTCGAAGCCCTGGTAGTCGTCCCAGTAGTTGCTGCGCCAGACGTTGTTGCGGGCACTACCGGCATCGCCCATCGCCACCTGCGAGAGATTCCCCTCGAAGAGGTTGTGCTCGACCAGGGTACCATCCTTGTCGGCCAGGAAGCTGACCCCGATTCCATTATAGGCAATACGGTTGCCGCGAATGGTGATCGAGCTGTCCGGCTCGAAGGGCGACATGTCGAGACCGACACCGATCGCGCAGTAGATGATCTCGTTCCCCTCGACCAGAACGTCGGAGGCTTCCTTGAAACCGACCGCCATGCCGGTCGGCCCGTTGGCGCGCGAGAACAGGTTGTTGCGAATCGCCCCGCCACCCGAATACATGACGTACACGCCGACCGCGTTGTCGTAGAAGCGATTGCCCTCGACCAGGTTGCCAGCGGCAAACATGAAGTGAATCGAGTAACGGCTGCGCCTCGCCACATTGTCGAGATAGCGGTTCTCGTTCGAGTACCAGGCGACCATGTCGCGTGAGTCCTCGATCGTGTTGCCGGCAACCAGGTTGCGGTGGCTGTACCACAAGCGGATGCTGTCACCACGCGTGCCGAGGTCGAAAGGTTTTGACCTGATACGGTTGCCGCGCAGGACGTTCTCGTTGGCTTTCTTCAGGTCGATGCCGAACAGGCAGTTGTCGATGCGCAGGTCTTCGATGCGATTGCGGTCACCGCGAACATTCAGACAGGCGTCATCCGAATCGTGCGAGACGCCCGAATTGGTGAGCTGCAGACCGCGCAGCACGGCGTCACTGGCTTCGAGGACGAAGACCGTTCCCTTGCCGCCACCGTCGACCGTGACGGCCCCGCCCCCGTCGATGGTCAGTGTCTTGTTGACCACCACCGGTCCCGAGTAGCTGCCGGGCGCCAACCTGAGCAGCGAGCCTGCCGGAGCGGCATTGACCAGGTCCTGCAGGAAGGGCAGATCGGGTACCCGGGGTACGGTCGGAATCGCCGCTCTTTCGTCGATGCTGCCCCAACCCGCGGCGGCCGGCGCACCCATGCCGCCGAAGCGTTTTTCGTCAACCTCGCGCGGTTGCCTGCCACCGCCGGCGCCACTGCGCTGCAGCGCGGTCAGCGCGTCTTCCGCGCCGCCGGGGGTGGGCAGGACGACCACCATGGCAAGCCCGCAGACCAGGCCGGCCGCGAGCAGACGTCCGAACATGTGGCTACTCCGCCGTTCCCTCACGGAGCTGCTGACGCCGAATCAACAGCGCCAGCAACAGGCAGACCATGACTCCGAGCAGCAGCGCATAGCCCCAGTAAGGATAGGAATAGGTCGAGAACTGTGCCACCTTGCCCTCGCCAAAAACGGTAGGCATGAAGGGCTTAACCGTGAAAGCCCCCCAGGGGTGCATGTTGTGCCCGAAGAACCACAGCCAGCCGGCGTAGGTGATGACAAAAAAGACCGGCAGCAGCGCCGGGACGAGCGCCAGCAAGAGCGAAAACCCCCTGATCCGGGCAACGCCGAAGACCACCACCACCATCGCGACGAGGGTCCCGGCGATGACCAGATGGGTGATTCGCGTCACGTTGTCGCCCCAGCCCTTGATCTTCTCGGGTTCGTTGAAGAAGGTCGCCGTTTCGCTGACGTAGTATGCGACGTGCGCCTCGAGCGAACCCAGCAGGTACTGGTCCACCAGCATCCAGACGGCCACCATGGCGAAACCGGCCGCCAGCAGCAGCACGCGCGGCTTGCGTTTGGGCACCATGAAGCCGAGCAGCATTACCGTGAAGAAAGCGAAGAAGAATTTGGCCAGCGGCTTCTCGACCGGCGCCCCGGTAGCGATCGGGAACATCCCCACGTAGTGGTTGATGGTGTTCATTTCATGTACGCAGTCGAGGCCCTGCGCCCCCTTGTCCACGTCCTTTCCTTTATCGGTGATCGGGTTGTAGCGCTCGTCCTCGTGCGAGATGTCCTTCTGGATGATCTCGCCTGCCATACGCGTTCCCTTGCCGGCGGCCTTGCAGCCGTTGAACACGCCGTTGAAGTGGAAATGGATGCGAATGCCATCGGGAAAGGCATCCGGCGGATAGTTCGGTGCGGTCAGCGAGACCCACCAGATCGGCGCGAAATACGCGATGATCATCAATACGGTTGCCAGCGCGGTCAGCGCGGCGACAGTCAGATTCTGTTTGTTGTCCGTTACTGCCGACATTTCTCAATCCTTGTCCGGAGCGCTGGTCCTGGCTGCTGCCGGCCCGTGACACGCCGTACTCCCCTGCAGCATATTATTCATTACTGATCTGCCTGGGGAAGCGAAGCCCGCCGCAGGAACTGTCGGCGGGCTTCGCGACAGTGCCGGAACGCTCGTCGTGTTCGCAGCCTCTACCTACTTCTTCTTCGCTGGCGCTGCTGCCTTGGCCTTGCACATGTTGCCCGGCATCACCAGGCTCGACTGGTAGGCCGAGATGGCGACGAGCTGGTCATTGTTGTACTTCTTGATGATCTTGACCATGTCGGGGTTGGCGTTGCGCCGGTGACCATCGCGGATCTCGGTCATCTGACGCAGCAGATACTTGTAGTGCTGGCCGGCGATCACCGGATAGAACTTGTCCTTGACCCCTTCGCCGTTCACGCCGTGGCACTCCTTGCACTCCTTCTCATAGAGTTCCTTGCCGCTCGCCAGTTGCTTGTCGAGGTCCTTGCCGTCGTATTTGCCGTGTTCGATCGGAATGCAGAGCTGTTCGATGTATGCGGCGACGTCGGCCAGTTCCTGCGGATCGGTCAGGGTCGCGGCAAACGGGTACATCGTCGGGTTGTCGCGCAGCCCGGCCCGGATGTCGGCCATCTGTTTGATCAGCACGGTCGTGTGCTGTCCGGCGAGTTGCGGGAAGGTTCCATCGGGACGACCGGCACCGGACGGCAGATGGCAGGCACCGCACACTTCGTAGGCTTCCTCGCCGCGCTTCTTGTCGCCCTTGAGCTTGAGCGCCTCGATCTTCTCGCCCTCCTGGGCATTCCACTTGTAGTCCTTGGCTTCGATGCCCTGCGCCTTGGGTGCCGGCGGGCCGGCCTGGGCGGCCCCCGTGGCGACCATCGCCAGCGACACCGCCAGAATCAGTCTCTTCATTGCGAACTCCCTGCTGGTTGCGAATCGATGAACTCCAATCTAACAATCTGTCCGGTGTTGCGCGTTGACAATTGTCAACTCCGGCTTGTCCGGTAGATCAGGGCTTGAGCTTCGAAAGGTAGTCGGCGAGCACCTTGATCTCGTCGTCGCTGACCAGATGCATGACGCCCTTCATGGCCGCCGAGTTGCCATTGGAGCGCGCGCCACTCTTGATGTCGAGCATCTGCCGTTCGATGTATTTGGCATTCTGCCCGGCGATCTTCGGGTAGTCCGGCATCAGCGCCTTGTTGCCTGCCGGGCCGTGACAGGCGTTGCACGTCTTCTCGGTGTACAGTTTGGCGCCATCGGCAGCCAGGACGGGCGAGGCGGCGAGAGCGCCCAGCGCGAGCAAAGCCATCAGGTGTTTCATGGATTTTTCCTTCGTCATAAGAAAACGGGGAACAGAGTAAGCCTGCTCCCCGTCGAGTTGCCTTGAGTCAGATCAACATCGCGAACTACTTGACCTTCTTGGCTCCGTTCTGCTCGAGATAGGTCTTGGCGCGCAGTCCGAGGTCGGCTGCCTTGACCTGGTACTGCCAGATCTGCTCGGTCCACAGCGCGGCGTTGTTCCAG
>ERZ761603.2574-NODE-2574-length-12297-cov-37.216141_pt1 | contig 12297 bp, 12 predicted proteins | sample MGYA00511879_ERZ761603 | MGnify/ENA primary metagenome ERZ761603 (study PRJEB28899, sample SAMN02850040) | bioreactor sludge metagenome | biome: EBPR Sludge; feature: EBPR Bioreactor; material: flocular biomat | place: Australia: Thorneside Wastwater Treatment... | reverse complement strand
CATCCGCCAACTGGCGCAGCCGTGCCGGCGGCAAGCGGCGCGAGTGCGCCACCGATGCCGCGTGATGCCGCCATTCCGGCGGCCCCGCGCAAGCCCATCGTAGCGATCCCGCCAGGAAGTGCGGCCGCGACCATCGATGGCGCCGACTGAGCGGCGCCCATCGCGAACGCCTGCCCCCACCTATCACCGAGACGATATCCGCCCGATTCTGGGTCGTCCTCGACCACCTGCGACTGCGCTGCACGCTGGCCGGCCGGCGTCATGGACTTCGTGAATGCCTTCTGCGCGGTGTCTCCGGCGAGCCGAAGATTTCCTCCGACCTGATCAGCGCCTGCTCGTTCGGCAAGGTAGCCGATGCCCGAGACGAGTCCGCCAACGCCGGATGCGGCGCCTTTCAGGTAGTCCGTGGCAGTCGGTTTCGCGCCTGCGAGCGACTCGTCGAACTGGTCGAAGAAATTCACGCCGCCCGCCGGCTTGTCGCCGTCGAATTGGTCGAAGTAGTTGCTCATGGTCATTACGGAAGATAACCGTACTTCTGCTGGAACTGTGCGGCGAGCGCAGGATTCGCACGCAACGCGTCGATTGCACCTTGCGGCGCCTGTCTCGACTGGCTGGCGCCGACCGGCTGCCAAGTGTTCGTCGCGCGGTCAAACCGGTCGGTAGCGCCGGTCTTCTGGTTGATGCGCATCTGTTCCCCACTCGTCTGATCGGTGTGGATGCGGTACGGAGCCTCCTCGTGCTTACGCTCGTCGGCCGGCTTCAGGACTCCTGCCGCGATCCCTTTCGCCTGCGCCTTCTTGATCTTTGCCTCGTCGCCACTCTCGATGGCATCGGAGATTCCTGCGCGCGCCAACCGTTGCGCGGCCGTGTCCTGCAGCTTGTCGGCCGATTCCTGTTCGCGCACGCTCTGCTCGCGGCCCTGAATGCCCAGCGAAGCCCGCCGGTAACTGTCGGTCGAGGCCAGTTCGGCCGCGGATTGCTGCGCCCTTGCTGCCTCGTTGTCCATCCCGGCTGCCCGGCTGGCCAGGCCCATCAACAGGCGTGCCGCAACCCCACCGCCCGGCCCCTTGCTCTCGTCGAGCAGGATCTTCTCGGCGGTCTGGCGATAGCGACTCGAATCTGTGGGCTGTGCCGGCTGGATGGCCTGCATGGTGCCCATGCTCACCGGCATGGCGATAGGCTGAGGTGCCGGTGATGCGATCGACGGGCTCCCCACCGGAGTGACCGCACCCGTGCGATTGTTGCGAATGAACCCGGTCCCAGACGCGATCGGTTCGCGAGGCTCAGGGTACTGAGTCTGCGGCACCGCCGCGTCAGGCAACGATGGCGTCGAAGGGCCGCCGGACGCCTCAGCGGCAACCGGCGGTTGAACAGGGATTGTCGGAGCGGGCCTCGCATAATTGGTCGCCAGAACAGCCGAACCACGGCCCTCGTTCGAGAATTCAGCCTGCAGCGGAATCGCTCTCCGGCCCGTAAGACCAACATCCGGCCGCAGCCCTTGCCCCTCGATCAGCCTCTGCTGAAAGTCATTCGGCGGCGGCGCAGAACCGTACATCTGCTGTGCTGTTGGCGGCTTCGGACCCCCGAAGATCGTCAACGGATTTCCGATCGATGGCGCGTCCGCGATCGCCTGTGCGACTCGTTGCCGTCTCTGCGGGGTCGCCAGCATCCCGCCTTCTGGCAGCGCGGGCAGAATACTTGGCTTGCCAGTCTCCTCGTCCAGTTTCGCGATGCCGGACTGATACCTGCCGCCACCGCTCACCGGCGTCTTCCCATTCGTCGCCTCGATGATTCCCTTGATCGCCGCCACGGCCGCCTTGTTCTGTGCGGTCCTGGCCGGCAGGATGGCCGCCGCCTCACCGTCAGATAGCCGAACCTCGTCTCCGGCGACGATCGCCTCGATACTATCCGAGGTCGCCGTGCCGCGCCCGCGGATCGGGGTAACGGTGCCCGCCGCAAGGTGTTTGATGCCGCCATCCGCCATGCATTTTCGTCGCTTCATCCTTCGCTCCCTCGTTGACGCGCATCTACCGATGGCGCTAGCCTGCCATGATTGGCGAATGATTGGCGACCGACTTAGGAACTGCTGCCGCTGGCACTCAGCATGGTATTGCGCGTCGCCATCGCGGCACCGGCCATCCGCGCCAGCATCTCGGCTTTCGCGACCTGCGCGTCCACGATCGCTTTGCCCCCGCCGAGCGTTACCTGCAGCTCGGTCCCCTTGGCCTGATACCAGGTTGCCAAGGCGCTGAGGTCAAGTTGAACGTTCTTTTGCTGCGCTTCAACCCGCATCTGTTCCTCGGTGATGGACGCCGAGTACAGCCGTGTGGCCGCGTCGTAGAGGCTGGCCTTCGAGGAGAGGATGGTCTTGGCGTACTCGGCAGCGCCGTTGGGCTGGATCATCGCCGTCTTGATGAAGTCGCCGAGCGCCCCGACGAACGCCGTTCGTAGCCCGATCGCCTGTTGAATGGCGAACTTGATGTTCTCGTTCGCCACGCTGAACGAGTTCACGGCGATGTCGCGCGCCGCAGATGACAGACGGATGGCCAGGTCCTGCTGCAAGCCAAGCAGAGCGGCCGCCGTGGCGCCGGTCGGCATCGAGAATCCTCGGGCGGCGGTGGCGTCGATGATCGACTGCTCGGCCCGCGCAGCCTCCTGCAGCTCCTTGTCGCGAGACCGGTTCCAGAGGGCGTTCTCGACGGACACAGGAACGTACCCGCCGTTCGTGATCATGTCGATGATCCACTGGTCCGATCCACTGCGCACTGCCCCTGCGATGTCCGGGAAGAACTCGGCCAGGTAGTCGATGATCTGCGGCTTCAGATCGTCGTTGAAGTGCGCGAAGGCATGGTCGAATGCCTCCTTGACGTCGACGGAAAAGTCCGACGTGGGCATGATCGGCCGCGAGATCGACGACGGAATGACCTCTGCCGGATTCGGAAGCGTGCCGGAGTAGTCCCGGACGATTCCGCTCAGCGCGCCTTGCACGTAGAGGTCAGTGGCCTCTACGGTGGCAATGGCCTCGTTCGCCAGGTCCTTAGCCTCCTGAAAGGCGGCGTTGGCTTCCTGGATGATGTCGTCGACGGTTGTGGTCATGGTGGTGATTCCCCTCTACAGGTCACGAAGCTCAGACAGGATCGCTGCGACGATCGCCTGCGTCGTGTCCTGACCGTTCGTTCCGGTCCATTGCCCACCAAGCGCCTGTGACACCTGGTGGGTGTGCGCCGGCGGGTCCTCCTTCAGGTACTCCCTGAGCAGCTTGGCGCCTTGCTTCAGGTCTCGGTACTTCAGGCCAGAGAACCGAAAGATGGCATTCGCCGAGATGCGCGGCATGGGCTGCGGGAACGTTGTCACGATTGGCGATGCCGGCACTTCGACGTTTCCCGAGGGAACGAACTGCAACAGCGACTCGTCCCACCGCAGCCGAAGCACCCCTTCGACTTTTACTCCGTCAATCATCAGCGCCAACTGTCCGGCCCCGTCTCTGACTTGATCGACGTACCACGAGGGCATCCAGTACATCCCGAGGTTCTGGCCGTTGAAGAACTGCGAGAACAGGATGACGTCCACGAACCGCGCTGACCGGGGCGCCGAGAACAACGACTCCGACTCTCCGAGCGGCTGTGGGGTTGGCGAAACCTGGACAGACAGCAGACGGTGATACTCCTTCACCACGTCAGGCAGAGACCAGGAGAGCGAATTCTCAGACGCGTAGTGGTCCGCCCATGGCCCGCCCCATTGGGCCAGCGCAACTCCTTCGCTACCAAGTGTCGTACGACCGTTCCATAGCGTCCCCTTGGCGTTCGGCGCCTCTCCAGTTCCCGCTGACATCGGGTTTGCGTATCTGTCGGAAACTTCCGGCAGATACGGTCCTCCGCCGGGATCTTCTGGCTTGACCCATACAGGCGGCGGAAGCCAGAACAGCAGATTGCCGCTCAAGTCTTCTCCGAAGGGCAGGTAGAAGTTGTCGTAGTCAAACGTCGAGACTAAGATCGGTCCGATGTTGGTGACGGTCATCGTCAGCGTTCCCTGGCCGGCTGCCGAGCGTTCCGTCACTTCCCCGCCTGCGCCTTCCAGTTTGAAGTGGAGTGAGTAGTCGCGGCGCCACACGTTTGTGGTTTCAAGATCAGGAAAGTGAGGGCTGGAATCTTCCTGAACCGTCCACGTATCCGTGACCTGTTCCGTCAGCGGTTCGTCGTTCGGCAGGAATGAGCGCGCCAGACTTCCAGACGCCGGGTGGTTGGTCTTCAGGGTCAGGTCCCACGAGGGCCACAAACCGTCCGACGCAAACGACGTGGCGACCGTGTCTGATGTCCTGCCAACAGACCAGGCGACTCGCTTCGGCAGCATGGCCGAACGGTAGGCCTGCGCTTCAGGTTCGTTGTCGTTTGCGTAGTGGATGTCTTCAGGGGTTGAGAGAACATCATCGGGGAGAGCGTCGAACGGGTAGATCGCGCTGGTGCCATACGGCGGCTCAGTATCGGTCAGCAGGATATGCGGGGACCCGACCCATGATCCTACAGAGAGCCCCGTGTACCGCGGATCGTACGAAATCTTCAGGACCGTCGTCGCATCGCTGAGCGTGACCGCGTATTCGGCTGGCCAATAGACATCATCAAAATCGTGCCTGAGATCGGTCGCATAAGCGGTCCGAGTTGGCCACGGACACGGGAGCGTGGCCAGGCGGTAGTCGCCTCCCGCCGGATCAACAACGGCCAGGTTCTTGTGCGCGTGATATTCGACAAGGCATCCGGTGACGACGTCGACCACCGGGATGACGCCCTGGAACCGAGGGCCAAAGGTGGCAACGACACGATGCGCCGCGTCGATCTCCTCCTGACCGGGTTCCGATCCCTCGCGGCAGACGATGCGCAGGCCCTGGATCACGGCACTCTCCGCTGCGCGCTTTCCGCGACGAGTAGTTCGAGCGAATCGATTTCGGCGTTCGCGCCATCCGTGTTTTTCAGTTCGATCTGCCAATAGACGCCGGCCAGCCCCTTGCCGATCTGGACCTTGGCCGGCGACAGGGCGGCGGTGGCCCGCGAGAACGTGTAGCTGTACTCCTGGCCCTCGACGCGGCACGTCAGCACCAGCGGTTGATCACTCTGCGCCCCGACGTAGGCGGAGGGAACGCGCTTGACCTTGGACGAACCGAGATTCGACGTGCCGAGCGTGACCGTCAGGTTGATCGGCAGGGAGTCGTCGGTGTCCCCGCCCATCCTGAAGAGGCCCGTCTCGTTCGCGCCGTAGTACTCGCCGTCGATCAGGGCGAAGGAGTTGAACCGGAACCCCTCATAGAAGCTTCCGGCGCCGGTGTTGAGGTTGTAGGCCCACCCGTCGGTGAAGTCGGCGACGAACTGCAGTCCGGTGAGAACGGACGCCAGAGAATCAACGGACACGGCGTACACCGCGGCCACGGGCGCCGAACTGGTCAGAGCGGAACTGCTGTCTGCGAGCACGGACAGATCCCTGAACGCCGTCGCCGCGGGGACCGCCAGCACTGAGCTGTCGGCCGTGATCAGGAAGACGAGCGGCGAGGATGCGCTGGACGAAGCAACCACCGTAGAATCGGCAAAAGCAAGTCGGAACAACTCTCCGATCGCCGCAGCGTCCACGAAGACGGAAGCGTTCTCCTCCGCCAGGGATTGTCTGTTCGAAGCCGCAATCCCGGTGATGGAAGAGAGCGTTGCCGTCGACGATCCTTCTTCTCCGGAGACGCCAACCGCGCTTCCAGAGATGGCACCCATGACGGAGACTGATACGTTTCCTGACGACGCTTCGGAGAATCCTGTGACAGAATCAAGTGCGACAGAGCTTGTTCCGGACTCTGGGCTTGGCAATGCCGTAATCTCGATGTTCCACAGGTGCCAAGAAGATAGATAAGAGTTCTCTGAAATGGCTCCAGAAGAACTCCCGATAGCCCCGAGCGCCTTGGTTCCAACGTCGATGTTGTGATAGTGAGGACTATCGACCTCCGCGTCAGAGGAAATATGCCTAGACCAACCAGACGGTATTGGCATATGCGTTGGAGAGCCTACCGATGGAGCCCACCATAAGTAACACGATTTTGAGCCGTTATCGGTAGAGGTGAAGGCGGAAACGCTCTCCCCTGGTAAATTCTGATAGTTCTTCGTCCATGCTCCGATCCCTGATGCCCCGGAAACCTGGAAGACCACCCCCATCATTTCTGCGCTGATAGAAAGCACCGTAGGGTCGAGTTCTGAACCAGTTGCGATCCGATAGGCGACAGACGTAGAGGAGGAGCCCTGGTTGTGCTGTATGTCTAGCCTCGTCCAACCTGCCGTCCATGCGTGGTTGCTCGATGGAAAATCTGACCCAACGAATCCGATAAGGAGATTTCCAGCCACGATGTTAGGTGGCAATGGAATAACTAGAACCCCCGTGTTAAGAGATGACGCGGAGTTATGGTTAACGAAGGAGATAGCCACTGTGGTCGCTTATCAGGCGTTAGGCATCGTTTTCTGGAACACGTTGATGGACGTGGCGATCCCATTCGTCAGCGCCGTGCTGGTCATGTTCAGGTCGGCCCCTGACGTGCCGATCGCGCCGTCCTCGCGATAGTACGTCGCCGACGAGTCGAGCGCTCCTGAGTCCGCCACGCTGCCGTATAGGCGATAGTAACCGGCGGTCCCGGACGACGCGTTGATGCCTGACCACGTTTGCGAGGCAAGCTTGGACACGGCCCCGCTCGACGGTTCGCTGAACTTCAATCCGTTGGCCGCGTTCACGCCGCCGGATAGGTTGGCGTCGGTCTTGGTCAGTGTCGTCGTGGTCGAAGCGACGACGAAGCCGTTCGGGCTGGCGCCAGTCCCGGGAAGCGCCTTGATCGTGACGACCGCGCCGCTGGCCGATGCCGTGTACTCGACGTTCGACCTGTTCCGGTTGATCTGCGTCGCGATGTCGGTGGCGGTCTGGTTCAGCGACGTGTTGTACGGCACCGCTCCGCCAAGGATATCGACAGAATTGACGGTCAGGGTGTTCAGCGATCCGGACGAGCCGCCGGTGAGCGTCACGCTTCCCGTGGCGAGGACCTCCGCCGTACGCGACGCGGAGTTGTCCGTGATCGTGCACAGAAGCGTTCCGGTCACTGCCGCGTCGGCATTCGCCGGCTGCGACCCGGAGTAGATCTCCATCCGGCCGTTCTGGAACAGGTCTTTGTACGAACCGATGCCCGCCAGGAAATTCCGGGCAGCGGTCGAAAGCTTTATGGTCATTGCGGGCCTCTCAGGAACTGGTCATCGTGATCGAGCTGGTCACCTGCAGCAGGTCGTCGTCGTAGACCGACTTGGCTGACGCAAAACGCGCGGCGGAAACCAGCGCACCGGTCGTTCCGCCCTTGGTCAGCAGGCTCGACATCACGATTCCGTAAACGGTCTTCGTAGCGTTCATGGTGAACACGGCCTTGCTCGCCGAGTTCGTGACGATGCCGCCAGACGCCGCGGCAGGCACCCAGAGCACCCGGTTGGCCTCGTCGTAGGCGGTGCATTCCGTCGCTGCGGCCGGGAATGTCGCCGCAGTCAGTCCGGCAACCGGCGTGTAGTTGCCCTCGAAGAGCGCGACGTACCAGTTCGCCGTTGGCGAGTTGGCGCGTAGGGCCACATTGAGAATGTGGTTGAGCCCTTCGGTCGGGACCAGGTTGTAGACGGTCTCGACCTCGATCAACCGGCCGCCGCGGAAGTGCTCGATGACGTGCTCGAAGCCGACGCGCAGGATGGCGCTGCCGCTCTCGTGGTTCATGGTGTGCTTCTCCTGATGATCTCGGCTTCCGCATAGGAGCCGCATTGCAGGCTCGACGCCTGCGCGTTGTTGCCGACGACGACGAACTGCCGCAGGCTGTCCGATTCGCGGACAAATGCCGCCGCTCCGGTCATGGTTCCCGGAGCAATACGTTTCTCGGCGACGATCGTCGCCTGCCCGCCCTCTCCACCGATGACCGCGCCACGCTCGGAGAACCAGATCGGGTCCGTTGTACTCGGGAGGGTCGCCCGTGACCGCGGCACCGCCCCGAACCCGAACACCGTCCGCATGCTGGCCTCCGGAGTTCCGGGGGCGTTGATCCAGTAGGTCTGATCTGCGCAGACATAGATCCCGCTCGCCGTCGCCGCGATCAACGAAACCTCGGTAGGGAACTGGTAGAACTGCTTGCGCAGATCGACATGGTCGAAGTCGAGCGCCTCTGTGCCGAACACCGTCGATCCGCTCGCGATCCATATGCGCCCCAGACAGTAGTCCATGTCCGATCCGTAGGGCGGTGGCGTCAGATATCTGGTGCGCAACTCCGCACCGAACGATCCGCGCGTCGACAGGGTTGCCGCCGCTGCCACCTCGGCAACCCGAAAGAACGCCTCGCCGTTCGCCGTCGACAGGTAGATGCGCTTCGAGACGACGGCCGGATCGGAGGGTGCTGGCAGCCCGTAGAATCCGATATCCGCCGGCGCCGCGAGCGCGAGGCTCGACGACAGCGAGGCCCCTGACTCCCTGCCGTCGGCCAGAACGTAGGTGATGACCGCGTGATAGGTTCCGGCATCGAGCGCCCCAGGTCCAGACACCATCAGCGGCGGAGACGCCGGTACCTCGATGCCCCACGGCACGACCGTCAGACCGTCGTCGATTCGCCCACGACTGGCCGCCGAGTTGAAGTAGACGCGCCCGTTGACCTCAAGGTAGCAGAGCGGTCCGCTGTTCGGCGCCAGCGTAGCGATCGCCTGCTTCGTTCCATTTGCGAACAGGCGCCACAGGGTCTGACCAGAGACGAAGAACGCGCCCGACTTGCCTGACCACAAACTGTGCGCGCCTGGTTCGGAGAGAAACGGCGAGAACCCCTTGCGCCGACGCACCTTTCCGGAATCAAGAACATCGACATTGACCGCGCGGCGCAGCGTGTCCGCACCGAGTTCGTTGTCGGTGTGGAGGTTGTCCATTCCCCCAGGCCAGCCGGCAAGGTCAAGGTTGGAGATTGGCATGGGTACGATCAGAATCCGCCCCCGCCCAGCGCCGCGGAGCCCTCAGCCACAGCTTGATCCGCGGCATCTCGACGCTGGGCGCTGTCGATGTACAACGACCAGAGGATGGCGTAGACCTGGCCGTGCGTGATGATGGCGCCGGTTGGCGCACCGGTGGTCGGGTCGAGCAGAGGGAAGGTGGCGAACGGGTCGGTGAACGGTCGCTCGATCGATCCGCTCGGCGTGCCGAGGGTCTGTCCGGCCTGCAGGACGACGCGCACCTCCTCGTCGAAGCGGATCGACGGTTGCCCCCCATAAGGGTTGTTGGCCTCGATGTGGAGGCAGCGCGTCCATTGCGATCCACTGATCGTCTGTTGTCGGTAGTCCGGCTGGATGTCGAGGTCGGGCATGGTAGGGGGCTCAGGAAAGGGTGATCGTCGCCGTGCGGACAACCCCGTCGCTGCCTTTGGCGCGCAGCGTCAGGGTGGTGTTGCTGGTCAGCTCGAAGGTCAGGTCGCCGTTCGCGGCGGGGGTGATCGAGGCCGGCGGACGGAAGGTCAGCGGCGCGGCGATCTTCAGCCGGCCAGAGGAATCGACGCTGAGGTCTGCGTAGTTGGCGGCGTCGTAACCGAGGCGCAACTGGACGCCGGTGGACACGGCGTGCAACTGCGCCGCCGAGGCGTCGATTCCGGTGCACAGCGGCCCGGCGAGGTAGGATCGGGCGGGAGAATTGCTGTGGATCGCCTTGCGATTGGTCCCGAGGTCGGTCGACGCGTCGATATAGAGCGCATAGTTGTTGGTGACTGTCCCACTGTTCGACCAGGGCGAGCTGGCGTGGCCGATGGCGAGTCCGAAATTATCGGTGATCGCGCCGGTTGCGTTGGCGCAGGTGCACACCGCGCAGACCCCGATATTGGTGCTGATCGACCCGCTGGACTGTTTGGACGCCGTGTATTTCCCCGCGACATTGGTGGTGATCGTGCCGCTGCTGGCGTTGCGCGCCAGGGCGCTGAGGCCCTGGTTATTGGTGATCGTTCCCGCCGCGCCGTTTGAGGCAATGCCATACAGGGCGATATTCGAGGTGATCGTGCCGGCCGCGGCGTTGTTGTACGCCTGCCCCTGCAGGGCGACGTTGGTCGTCAGGGTGATTCCCGACTCCAGATAGGAGGTGCTCAGGACACCGATCATTGCCCCAATCGGTGTTCCGGTGCCCTTGCCGCGCGCCTCGAACTGAGCGGCGCGCACGCTCCCCCCCCAGCCGTAGGTATTGACGGCGGGAATCTCGGCGTAGCCGTAAATCCCGCGGTAGACGGAAGCCGTTCCGCTGCTCGGGTTGCCGCTGACCCGCCCAGCGACGGCGTTGAGTCCGGCGCTTCCGACATCAGCGACACTGGAGACCGTGGCGGCGATCGAGGTTGGCGCGTATACGGCGGTGGTCGTTTCGATCGTTCCGGGAGGCCCTCCAGAAGCCAGGTTGCCGGCCCCATCGAGGGCCACCGTCGTCGCTCCGGACCCTACCTGCACGAGGTAGGCGGGCGCCGTTTTCCCAATCCCAACATTACCGTTGTGCAGGATGGTCAGCGCTTCCGTCGCGCCGCCGTCGCCGGCCAGCAGCCGCAGGGCCTTTTGCGATCCGCTGTTGCCGCTGGCGCTGGTTCCCTGCAGTGCCAGGGCGTCGTTGGCGCCGGTACCGCCGATCAGGGTCTGGCCGCCGGCGACCCCCGCAAGCCGCGCGAAGAGGTCAAGCGCCGCCGCAATCGGAGCAGTCGGCAGGCTGACGCGAACACGAAAATCGCTGTCCTCTTGGCGAACGCGAACCCCATCAGACACTGGTCGTGACCTCTGGAAGCACCTCGAGTACGGAGTCTGCCGAGCAGATCGCGTCGACGGCGGATGCCGACACCAGCTCGAGGTCGAACACGTAGTCACGACGCGCAGCCACGGAATCGAGAGAGGTATCGTCGAGACGAATCCAGACGGTGCTGGTTGCGGCATCGATCTCCAGCGTCCCGCCCGTCGTGTTGAGCGCCAGGATCACCTCGCCACCGACACGCGTTTTGATATCCATGCGCGCCGACGTGTAGCTGGCAAGGCTCATCGGAGCGTAGAACGCCAGGTAACCACCGCTGGTGTAGGTCCTGAAGTTCGCCGCACTGATTCCGTCGAAATCAACCGTATCTGCGTCGATCCAGGTAACGCGGTGGAACTCGCTGTCCCTGATCGAGTTGCTATCGGCAGCGTTGAGTTCCGTCGTTCCCTTCGCGTCGACGATCGCCACGTACCAGCCGTCCGGGAGGTTGTGGCCGGGCGCCGTGACGCGCAGCGGGGCAGACTTCGCCATCGCCGAGATTGCGGCGAAGGACAGCGTTCCGGTTTCGATGCGCAGCGGGATATTGGCGGATGCGCCTTTGCGGACGGCGAGCTTGAGTTTCTGCAGCATCGCAGGCACTTTCAGACGAACTGCCCGCGCGCGTCGCGTCGAGCCCGGATTTTCGTGCGCCGCATCTCCACCTCGTCGGGCCTCTGTCCGAAAACTTGCGCAAACCTGCTCTCGTGTCGGTCAGCCAGCCCATGGTTCCCGTAGTCGGAGTCAGGAGTCCTGTAAAAGCGCGCGAGCGCCCAATCGACCAACTTGATGTGCAACCGCTCATCTATCTCTGGCGACACAGACACGGCGCTGGGCAACTCCATCGGTTCTCTCGGCGTGCAGAACGCAACCATAGTCACATCTGCGTCAACAACAGGAGTCGGGTAAAGCCTGAGCCGGTCGCCTATCCGATAGCACTCGACGGGAGTCCCGGTGACGGTCTCCCAGCCCCCGAAACGACGGCCCTGAAAGTCGTTGCGCGACAGCAATTCGATCTCTTCTCTGCCAACCAACACGCGCCGCACAGAGAAGGCCCTTGCCGGAATGCTGACGTATGGGTCGAGAGCAACAGCTCCGGAGTCGATCGCATCGTCCTCAATCAGCCTGGCTCGGATGCACGCTTCGATTTCCGCCTCGTTCAGCGCGTCCGCCCACTGCTCATCCGACCAGAATGACGGTTCTCCGGTGTCAGCCGCATCTCTGCGACACGACAGGATGAGCTTCTCCAGCGTCAAGCCGCGACCTTCCGCGTGCGTCCGCGACGACGGACGACAGGGTCAACCACGGCCGTCGCGTCATTCTCGCCATGTTCGTGCCCACCATCCCAGGCGACGAACCGTTCGCCCGGAATCGCGAGCAACTCGCTCGCGCCTTCATCGGATTCCACGTCGCACCACAGCACGTCGCACCCATATCCGGCCGAGAACGTGTAGCGGCGATCGCCAACGGTCGCGATGACCGTGCCGT
>ERZ761603.2573-NODE-2573-length-12299-cov-6.363933_pt1 | contig 12299 bp, 12 predicted proteins | sample MGYA00511879_ERZ761603 | MGnify/ENA primary metagenome ERZ761603 (study PRJEB28899, sample SAMN02850040) | bioreactor sludge metagenome | biome: EBPR Sludge; feature: EBPR Bioreactor; material: flocular biomat | place: Australia: Thorneside Wastwater Treatment... | reverse complement strand
TCCGCCCCCGTGACTCCAACGCCGAAAGCGCCGTGAACCCGACGGGCGCGTGGCGACCCGAAGACTTCAGGCATCATCCACCACGACTGCATGTACGACGACGCTCGGCGCTAGGGTGTCCCAATGTTGAATTCAAGAAGGGGCGGTCCGCGCCCGTCGACTGTCCAGGATGCGCCGCGTTTTTACGCCTGGCTGAAACTGACCCGTTGCTTCGGGTATTGAACCGGGTTTATTTCTTCAGCAGATACAGCGGACGCTTTTTCGTTTCTTCAAAAATCCGGCTGACGTACTGGCCGACCACGCCGATGCAGATCAATTGGATGCCGCCGAGAATCAGCATGATCGCCGCCAGCGCCGTCCAACCCTGGACGACTTTCTCCGGCCAGATGAAACGACTGACGACGATATAAACCGCCAGCAAGCCGCCCATCACGGAAACGCCCATGCCCGCGCCGGTGATCCAGCGCAAGGGCGCTCCGGAAAACGACGTGATCGCATCGAATGCCAAGCGGGCCGATTTCCACACCGGGTATTTGGTGCTACCGGCATGGCGCGCCGCCCGCTGGTAATGCACCGCGCATTGCCGGTAACCCACCCAGCAGGTCAAGCCGCGCATGAAACGGTGCAATTCGCGTATTCCGCGCAGCGCGTCCACCACCTTGCGGTCCACCAGCCGGAAATCGCCGGTATTCGCCGGAATCGGCACCTTGATGATGTTTCGGAATATCCGGTAGAAGGAGGCGGCGAGAAATTTCTTCGACCACGTCTCACCCGCCCGGCTGTCGCGCACCGCATATACCACATCGTAGCCCTCGCGCCATTTCGCCGCCAGATCGGCGATCACTTCCGGCGGATCCTGCAAATCGCAATCGATGATCACCGTCGCGTCGGCGTCCGACTGGTCCATGCCCGCCGTAATCGCGATCTGGTGGCCGTAATTGCGCGACAGTTCAACCACCCGGACCCGCGGATCAGCCGCCGCCTGCCGCTTCAACCACGGGACCGAACCGTCGCTGCTGCCGTCGTCGACGAACAGGAATTGCCCCCGCTCCGGCATGGTCGCGAACAACGCGTCCAACCGCCGGTACATCTCCGGAATATTGTCTTCCTCGTTGAGGAATGGGATGACCACGGCGATCGTTTTCTGCTGTGCTGGTTCCGTCATGGCGACAACCTAGTGGATCGATGGGCACTGCTCAAGGTGAATCATGGCGATGCTCAAAACCGACTTCATCCAGCACCAGCCCCTGCACCGGCTGCGTGGAGGCAATCTGGATATCGATGAGCGTGGCCCGATCGGCCAGGTCGGCCACCGGTATCTCCATGCGCCATGGCTGCCCGACCGTGGCGCGACGGCGCACCGGATCCCGCCCCGGCAGCATGAAGGAAAGCGCGACCTCGCCGCCGCGCTCCCCAAACACCATGCCGCCCAGCACCAACCGCCCGCTCACCGGGCCATCGATCAAGGCGCGCAACTCCAGCGCACCGGCCGATCCCGCGATCGCCCGCCGGTATTCGCCCTGCGCGACCTGAACGACGGTCCAGCCCGGATAACGGAACGACACCGCATCCCCGCGCTCCCGGGCGCGCTGTTCGATGTCGTCCCACGTGCTGTAGTAGATGTCGGTAACATAGGAATAGTCGCTGACCGGCTCGAACGGCACCCCGGGGAAAATACCTTTCCGCACCAGATCGCGCAGGGCGTCGTTGCGGATTTGCGCGCGCTGGGCGTGATACGTGTGCGGCCAGGTCCAAAGCCCCTCCGGCGTGTTCCAGTTGTGATGCGCCGACTCGACGAACGGCGCCTCGGGGAACCGCTGCATGAAATCGATCTGCCGCTGATGCAAACGATCCAGTTCGCCCGGCGCCCCGCCATGCAGGTACGGCGCCGCCCCGATCAGGCCCGGCGTGGGATGATAACCGGACACCCAGCGCAACTCGTAGGCGCTCTCCATGAGATACGGCATGCCGGGTTGCAGGTTCGTGTTGAGCCAGTCGGCGATGCGTCCGAATCCAACATCCTTGTCGCGCAAGGCATAAAGACCCGGCAGATACAGAGCGAGATGGATCAAGGCATAGACGCCGGCCAGCAACAACGGGATTAACCGCGCCAGTTTCACGCCCTTGACCACACGGCCGGTCGCCAGCAGACCCTCGGCGAACAACCAGAACATCACCGGCGCCACCGGCGCGAAATAACGCGCGGACAAATATTGCGAACGCGCGGTGGACCAGCCGATCAACAGCCACGCGGCCAGGCCGGTCACCGCCAGCATGCGACCCGCCGTCGCCCGTTCGCCCCGGCCAAGCAGCACCGCGATGACGCCGCCACCCACGACCAACCACGCCACTACCAGCGCGGGCATGCGTTCGCCGAGAAAATACTTGGCGATCGGATCCTGCAGGATCATCCAGAGCGGAAACGTCGAACCTTGGGTGTGCGCCTTGTTGAGCAGCACAAATCGCAGCACATACGGTGACACCGCCAGGCCCACCAGCAACAGGCATAGGATCAGATACGTGGCCTGCCTGACCCACGGCGGCCGTTCCGCCGCGCGATGCCCTACATATCCTTTTAGCCACACCAGCCCGATCACCGCGCTCAACATCACGTAAAACACCACGCCGTTGAGATGCAGGTACACCAGCACGAGGGTGCTGCCCGCACAGGCCAACGCCCATTTCCACGGGCGGGCGGACAAGAACACGTGCCGATAAGCGAAGTACGCGGAAAAGGCCGCCGCCGCCATGACCCCGGCATAGGGATACACCTCGCGGGAATAGAAAACCGGGTAAAAACTGACCGCGAAAAGAAACGCCGACAGCATCGCCGCTTCCCGGCCGCGTACCGCGCGCACCATCGCGAACACGCCGCCAACCGCCGCCACGCCCCACAACAGCCAGTGCAGACGGGCCCAGAACGGATCGAACATGATGTTGTCCACAAAAGGCGAAAACAGCCGCATGTAGATGTTCTGCAACATGAACCCGAGCGGTTGCTGACCGATCGAAAGGATCCAGCCCCATGATTGCCGGGCCAACTCCCCGAGCGTGGCCTGCGGATCGGCCAACGTGATGAAACCCATCTCGTCCTGCCAAAGACTGCACCGGCCGAGAAACAGGATGCGCAGGATCAAGCCCGTCAGCAGGATCAGTCCGAGACCCTTCCACTCCCGCGCGGACAACCGCTCCCATGCTTCGCGTGCGGCCGGTTGAACGACCGGCGCCGGCGCGGCGGTTTTGTGCTTGTTTTTTTTCATGCGGTCACCAACGGCAAGGCATCGGCCAACCGCGCCACCACGGCGTCCGGATAGGCGTCCTTCATGGAAACGAATCGTTCGATGGTTTCCAACTTGAGGCCGCCCGCCACCAGCACGGTGCGGCAACCGGCGCGCTTGCCGGCCTGTACGTCCACCAGCCCGTCGCCGATCATCCAGCTCGCGGCCAGCTCGATGCCATGACGGCGCGCCGCCTCGAGCAACATGCCCGGCGACGGTTTGCGCAACGGACTGTCCTGTACATAAGCGTTCGGCTTACCCGGTGTCCCGCTGGGATGATACGGGCAATACAGCAGCTCGTCCCACGCCGCACCCTCCCCGCCCTCGGCAACCAACTGCCGCCGCAGTTCCGCATGCACCGAATCCAGTTCCGGTATCGTGAAGTAACCCTTGGCGATGCCAGGCTGGTTGGACACCACCACCACCAGCCAACCGCGCCGCCGAACATCCGCGATAAAGACACCGGCCCCGCGGATCATGCGCACAGCGTCCGGCCGGCGCGGCGAATCGAGCAATCCATGGTCCTCGTCATAGACCATCTCATTCAACACGCCGTCGCGGTCGAGAAAAACGGCCTTGCGCGCGGCGGTCACTCGTCACCTCGCCGTCCACGCAAATACGACTCCAGTTCCGCCACGCCCTCCGGCTTGCCGATTTCGTAGAAACGCTCGGGCACATCGAAGGCCGCCAGGTTGCCGGCATCCACCAGCTTCCCGTAGATCACCGCAAGGTCGAGCGGGATCGGCGCGGCGCGGTAGGATGCGATCACATCCCGCCGGAGGATGCCCAGCCCGTAATCAATGAAGTCCGCCTCCCCGGGCCGGCATTTCTTGGAGTAGAACACCACACGGTCGCCTTCGATGCGCGCGTTACTGGCGTCCCAACGGCCGCGGTTACGATGCACCGTCATCAGCGCGGGCAATCCGCTGGCGCGATAGGCCGCGACCACCGGCCGGTAATCGATCGGCAAATAGGAATCGCCATACAACAGCATGAATTCATCCTGCAGATGATCCAACGCATGCACCAGCGCGCCGCCCGTTCCCTTCAGCGCATCCGGATCCTCCGCGACATACGCGACGCGCATGCCGAAACGCGAGCCGTCCCCGACATGGTCGCGAATCAGGGCGCCGCGGTAGCCGATGGAAAGCAACACGTCCCGGTAGCCGCAGCGCCGAAGCAGATCGAACTGGTGTTCGACAAACGGCCGTCCGGCGACCGGAACCAGGATCTTGGGCAGGTCCCCCGCCACCGAGGCGATGCGGGTCCCCTTGCCGCCGGCTAGGATCACGGTTTGCACGGCTTACCCATTGAAATCGTCGTAATCGGAGAGGTCGGCGGTGATGCGGCTTCCGTGCGAGGACGGATAGTAACCGATGCGCGGCATGTCATGGCTCGCCATGAACGCATCCAGCTCGCGCCCCTTCTCCGGACAGTAGAGCATGACGAATCCACCGCCGCCCGCGCCGATGATCTTGCCGCCCAGCACCCCGAACTCCTTCTTGACATGGTCGTACAATTCGTCGATCGCGGTCAGGCTGATCGACGCGCTCATGCTGCGCTTGTGCATCCAATGCGCATCCATCAAGCGCGCGAACGCGTCGAGGTCGTGGTCAATGAACGCCTGGCGGATCTTGTAGCCGATGTCCTTGATCTTGAGCAGCGCATCCACGACCTTGTTGTGGTCGCGCGCGCCCTTGTCGGCCGCCGCCTGGTTCTGGTTTTTCAACACCGTGGTGGCGGAACGCTGGATGCCGGTGTAGTAAATGCGCGCCTTGTTGACCAGCTCGTCCGCCATGAAACTGTCCACGCCGACGCTGCCCACCGCGACCTTGCCATCACGGCTGATCTCCAGCGTGCGGAAACCGCCAAACGCCGCCATGTACTGGTCCTGCTTGCCGACCGGCTCTTTCAGGATGTCCATCTCGATTCGGCAGGCCTCTTCGGCGATTACGGCCAGCGGCACCGGATTCCGCTGGTAGGCATGGATGGCGGTCAACAGACCGACGAGATAGGCGCCTGAAGAGCCCAACCCCGTCTTCGCCGGCATATCGGCCATGCTGGTCAACTCGACGTAATCGCTCAACCCGGTCAGGCGCATCGCCTCGCGGGCCAGCGGATGCTTGATTTCGTCGAGCGTGCTCACGCTCTCGACCTGGCTGTAGCGGATGATCGATTTGCGCTCGGTCACCGGCAGCTTGTGCAGCATCAGGTACATGTACTTGTTGATGGTCATCGCGAAAATGAAGCCGCCATGTTCCTCGTAGAACGAGGGAAGATCGGTGCCGCCGCCGCCGAGCGTGATCCGGAAAGGTGTCTGGGAAATGATCATGGTGCGCTTCCTTTAAATGTGAAATCCGCTCTTGGTCGCGTCGTTGTAGAACATCTTCACGGTGTCGAGCGAGAACGCGTTCAGGTCCTTGCCGAAACTCGGGGCCTTTTCCAGCAACGCCGGCGTGACGGTGATGACGTGGCAGCCGATCTGGTCGGCTTGGATGATGTTGTAGCTTTCCCGCGGACTAGCCCAAATGACCTCGGCGCCCGGACGCGCCCGGCACAGCTCGATGGAACGGATCATCACCGGCAGCGGATCGCGACCGGAATCGGCGATGCGACCAGCGAACACGGACACAAACGATGCGGATTCCGGAGCCAGCGCCTCCACCACCTCCGCCACTTGCGCCGTGGTCATGATGGCCGTCACGTTGAGTTTCAAGCCCTTCGCCGACAGTTCCCGGATCAGCGGTGCGCACGATACGCCTTGCGTGTTGGTGACCGGAATCTTCACGTACACGTTCTCGGCCAGGTCGTTGAGGATCAGCGCCTGCCGGCGCATCCCGTCGAGGTCGTCGCTGAACACCTCGAACGAAACCGGGAGATCGGGCACGATACGCAGGAATTCGCGGGCGAAGGTGAGGTAATTGATCACGCCGGCCTTGGCCATGAGCGTGGGATTGGTCGTGAAGCCTTTCACGACACCCTTCTGGTAGGCATCGGCGATCGAATCGAGATCGGCGCCGTCGGAAAACACCTTGACCTTGAGCTCGCGCAAGGACGGCACGGCATTGAATTCGCATTGCTTCGGATCGTACGGTGTAGTGGTCATGTTGGTTCCGTTACTTGGCGAGGGATTCCCATTTGGTCGGGTTTTGCTTGATGGCCGGATGCGTGATCAGCAGGTGCCAGATCACCGCATGAAACGCCTCGGTGTGCGGCGTGATCGAGGCCGGATTCACGGTGGGGATGATGACGCACGCATCGGCCGTGCGCGCGGTGTAGCCGCCGTCGCGGCCGACGATTCCCAGCACCGACGCACCAACCTTTTTCGCGTACCGCAACGCCTCGACCAGGTTCGGGCTGACGTTGTTCTGCTCGTCGCCGCCGCCGACCGACATCACGAACAAGGCATCCCGCTCGTTCAGGCGGCTCACTTGCAGCCATGCGGCGAACACCGAGGCCCAGCCTTCGTCATTGGTGCGGGCGGTCAATTCGGAGACATTATCGGTCGGGCAATACGACTCGAATCCTGCCAGTTTGCGGAAATCGTTGACGGCATGCGAGGCATTGGCGGCGCTGCCCCCCACCCCCAGGAAAAACAGGCGCCCGCCTTTCTCCCTCACCTTCAACAACACTTCCACCATGCCGCGGATCGCGGCCCGATCCACCTTGCGGATAATATCGGCCGACTCCTCCAGGTGGCGCTCGATAAATGCATCACTCACGGCGACACTCCTTGTTTGCTCATGCGCGTAATTTCTTCCACGATCCTCAACGAAGCCAGGGCATCGGACAGGCCCGCGGCCGGTTCGCGGCCGAGCCGGATGTCCTCGACAAATTCCCGCCACTCGACCTCCCATGAGTCGTCGCCGCGCGGGAATTCCCACGCCGTCGTCTCCGGCGGACCCATCTGCGGCAGCATCCGGTAATAGGTAAGCCGTTCGACCCCATAGCTTCCACCCAGCCCCTCGATGTGCAATTTACCGGTGCGACCGTACAGCTCGAAGGAAAACAGGTTTTTCCATTCGGTGCAACTGACATGCAAGAACGCCATGCGCTGGTCGCGCCCTTTGAGCATCATGAAGGCATTGTCATCCACCGGCATGTCCCAGAAATAGGTCCCGGCATAACCGCTGTACACATCGAGATCGCCGAGTATCCAACGGGACAGGTCGATCAGGTGCACGCCCTGATCGATCAATTCACCGCCGCCGGATAGCTTGGGATCGGCCCGCCACTCGCGGTCATACCCCACCCGGCCGCCATGCCCGTAACGCGCGCGCAGGAACATCAGCGGACCCAACGCGTTCTGTTCAAGCAGTTCGCGGGCCTTGCGAAACGATGGATGATAACGATGGTTGAACCCGACCCGCACCCGGACGTTGTGCTTGGCGGCAAGGGCGATGAGCGGCTCCAGTTCCGCCGCATTCAAGGCGCCGGGCTTTTCCACCAGCACATGCTTGCCCGCCTCGATGGCCTGCCGGGTCAACGGAGCCAACTGGTTGTTCGGCGTGGCGATGATGACCACGTCAACTTCCTCTCGTGACAGCAGTGTCGCCGGGTCTTGAAACGCTTCGCCATCGCCGCAATCCTTCAGCAGCGATTCAGCACGTTTGAAAACGGGATCGGCGGTGGCGATCAATTGCTGCTCCTGTAGCTGCATCGCCCGTTTCCGGCCGATCAGTCCGCAGCCGATAATACCAACCAGGGGGTCGTTCACGTCTGCTCTCCGTCCCACGTCATACCGCGATCTTTCGGCACAATCCGGCGCAACGTGTAGATGTCGGTCTTGGCAATATCGTCGAAATGCTCACGGAACCGTGACCATGGATCCCACAAGGCGCTGATCAATTTTCCGGTGATGCCGTCGCTGTGCGCCGAAGCCAGGTACAACGCGAGCGCCACGCCCTTCTCCAACGGCGCGCCGCCCGTCTCTTTTTGCTGAAGCGACTTGCGGTAAAAAGACTCGCCGACCTTTTCCGGACCGGCTTCCAACACCTGGTCCAGCAACCGTGTATTCAACGCCCCCGGCGCAATGGCGTTCACATCGATATGGAAGGCCCTCACTTCCTCCGCGAGCGTTTCGGCGAACCGCACGATCGCCGCTTTCGAGGCGGCATAGGCACTGATGTTCGGAAGCGGATTGGTCGCGCCGCCGCCGGAAAGCTGGATGATCTTGCCGGCCCCCGCCTTTTTCATGTGCGGCAGCACGGCGCGGCACATCAGCACCGATCCGAGGACATTGATGTTCATCGCCTCGACCCACTCGTCCCAGTCGGCCACATCGATCGATCCCATCGGTCCGTACACGCCGGCGTTGTTGACGAGGATGTCGATGCGTCCGAATCGCTGCATCGTCAGCGCGATCAGACCGTTTACATGTTCAGCCCGTGCCACATCCACCGGCAGTCCGATGACCGCGTTCTCACGGCCGGCCAGTTGTCCAAGCTCGGCGACCGCGGCATCGACATGATGCGCGGTACGGGCGCAGATCGCCACCGCCGCCCCCTCGCGCACATAGGCCTCGGCAATGGCGCGACCGAGGCCCTGTCCGGCTCCGGTGACAATCGCGACTCGGCCGGAAAGAAGGCCGCTCATGACGCGATGGCCCCCACCATGAAATAGGTCATGCCCAAGCCCTTCGGCCATTGATCGACCAGAAAGCGGTTGGGATCCATCACCGCGACGCCCGGCGCGATGCGCGCCACGTCGGCCGCGTCGATCTCCTTGTATTCCGGCCACGGGGTTCCGATTACCATCACGTCGGCATTTCTACACGCATCCAACGCGGTTGGGCAAAGGTTAATTTTTCCAGCCAGGTCGTCGGGCAATACCTTCGCTTTCGGGTCATGCGCGCGAACCTGATGCCCCTGCCCCGCCGCCCAACGGCAGAACTCCACCGAGGTCGAACGCCGCAACGTGTCGGTGCCCGGTTTGTAGGTCAACCCCAGCACCGCGATCGCCGCCCCGCGCTTGCCGCCCAACACCTGCTCGACATTGCGGTACATCCATTTCTTGTGCTCCTCGTTGCCGGCCTGGATGGCCGGGATCAACGCGATGGAGGCGCGCTCGCGACGGGCGAGCTCGGATAGGAACACCACGTCGCGCGCCAGCGTGCCTCCGGCAAACGCACTGCCCGGCCGCACGTAGGCTTTCGGTCCGATGCGGCTTTCCGTCTTCAATGCCCGCTCGACTTCGCGGCCGTCCGCCCCGACCTTTTCGCACAACACCGCGAGCTCGTTGGCGAACGTGACCGACATGGCGAGAAAACTGTTGATGGCGTGCTTGGCCATCTCGGCCGATTCGACGGACATCCACTCGACCGGACAAGCTAGCGGCGAAAGCGCCCTTTCCAGAACAACGCGGTCCTCCGCGCGACGCACGCCGACCACGACGCGGTCCGGCTTGAGAAAATACGCCAGCGCCTGCCCCAACCGGAGGTTCTCGGGACTGCAGGCAAAATGGAAACGGTCGCCATGCTCGCGCTCCATCGCGCGAATCGTGCCGGCCGGCATCTGCGAGGAGATCAGCACCAGCAAACCGGGGCGGGCGACCGCGAGCAATTCGCGTATTTCTTTCTCCACATAACCGGTATCGGCGCGGTCGTCCTCGCTGACCGGCGTGTCATAGGCGATCCACAACAATTCGGCGTCCGCCACCGCGGCCGCGCGATCGTTCGTGAAGGTCAATCGCCCGGCCGCCGCGTTGGCCGCGATCGTGTCATCGAGGTCCGGCTCGAACAGCGGCGCCTTGCCGCTCTTCAAACCCGCAACCACGCCGGCATCCGGATCATAGCCGGCGACGCGATGCCCGGCCTTGGCCAGACCCGCGGAAACGACGCATCCGAGATGCCACAGACCGGCGACGGTGATGTTCATGGCCCCTTCCTCATCCGGGAAAATTCACCTTGCGGTCCACCAGGTATTTCGGCCGGCCGCGCACTTCCTCGTAGATGCGGCCGATGTATTCGCCCATGATGCCAAGCGAGATCAATTGCACGCCGCCCATGAATGTCACGATCAGGATCACCGGAGCCATGCCGGTAATCATGCCCTGACCCGTGAACAGCTTGACGCCTATGTAGAGAAACGTCGCGATCAGACTAAGCCCGGCCGCGCTAAAACCCATCATCGTAGCGAGGGTCAGCGGCTTGCTGGAAAACGCCACCACGCCGTTCAGTCCGATGCGCAGCGACCCGGTGATCTGGCTGTACTTCGACGTGCCGGTCGCGCGGGCGTCGCGCTCGTATTGGACGGCGGTCTGCTTGTAACCGACAAACGCCACCAGGCCGCGCAGGAAACCGTGCGTCTCCTTCAAGTCACGCAAGGCATCCATCACCCGCCGGTCAAGCAGACGAAAATCGCCGGTATTGCGCGGGATCGGCACTTCGGAAATCCGGTTGATGATCCAATAGCCGACATAGGAGACGATGCGCTTCGGCAAGGTCTCGCCCTTGCGGCTCATCCGCTGCGCGTACACGACCTCGTAGCCTTCCTGCCACTTCGCATACAGGTCGCGGATCAGCTCGGGCGGATCCTGCAAATCCACGTCGATCACCACCGAGCACCGGCCCTGCGCCAGTTCGATGCCGGCCATGGTCGCGGCCGGCTGGCCCCAGCGCCGCGTGAAAACGGCGAGGCGAATCCGGCGGTTGCGGCGGATGTGCTCCTCGATCACTTGCTCGGTGCGGTCGCGGCAGGGATCCAGACAGAAGATGATCTCGTAGCGAGGCGTGATGCTTTCCAGTATCGGCTCCAGCCGCGCGAGGAACGGCTCGATGCTTTTCTCCTCCTGGTACACCGGGACAATCACGGACAAGTCGATGGTCGATGCGTCGCTCATGGCTGCTGCTGCAAGTACGTCAGAGTTTTGATGATGCTTTCCTGAATCGTGAATTTCGGTTTCCAGCCAAGACCGCGCATGCGGGAGCAGTCGAGCAGGATGAAAGGATTATCGCCGATCCAGCCCCGGTCGCCGCCGCTGTACTCCAATTTCGGCTTCACGCCGAGATGGCCGCATATCCAGCCGATCGAGTCGTTCACCTCGCAATACTCGTCGGTGCCGAGGTTGAAGATGTTCACCTTGCCGTCCGCTTTTTCCAAGGCCGTGAAGATGGCATCGATGCAATCCTGCACGTACAGGTAGGACTTTTTCTGGCGGCCATTGCCGAGCACCGGCAGACGGGTCGGGTCGACCCGCAGTTTCTTGTAGAAATCATACACATGCCCGTGCGAGTAACGTTCGCCAAGGATGGACACGAAACGGAAGATGTACCCCTTGAGTCCGAAGCCTTCGGCATACGCGGCGATCAACCCCTCGCCGGCCAGTTTCGAGGCGCCATACAAGGAGGTCTGTACCGGGAAGGGAGCGTCTTCCGGTGTTGGAATCACCGTCGCTTCGCCGTAGATCGAGCCGGTGGAGGAAAAAACGAAGCGTTTGATGCCGTGACGGCGGGCCGCCTCCAGGACATTGAAGGTTACGATGGTGTTCTGCTCAAGGTCGCGACGGGGATGCCCGACCCCGAACCGCACGTCGGCATTGGCGGCGAGATGGAAGATGATGTCGCAACCGGCCGCCGCCTGTTCGACCGCGGCGGTATCCAGCAAGTCGGCCTTGATAAAAGTGAAACGCGGATGCCGTTCGGCCTCGCGCAGATTTTCCATCGCGCCGGTGGATAGATTGTCCAAGACCCTGACCGTGCAGCCACGGGCCAGCAGACGGTCAACGAGGTTGCTGCCGATGAACCCGGCGCCGCCGGTCACCAGACAGGTTTGAAAGGCTGCATTCATCGGGGCGGATGCTAAATTCTGGAGCATCAAACCGCAAGGTATTTCCTTGTCGTTTCCCTACTTGCCTGCATTGTATGGTGACACCTATGATGCCGGTTTACACATCGTCACTCCCATGAGCAAAAAACGTACATCCCAACCAGCCGCCGCCCCAACCCCGACCCCGCCATCCCGTCCCGCCGCCACGGCGCCGGGCTGGATCAAGAAACTCTCCGTCGCGCTCATCATGCCGCTG
>ERZ761603.2570-NODE-2570-length-12317-cov-18.797912_pt1 | contig 12317 bp, 10 predicted proteins | sample MGYA00511879_ERZ761603 | MGnify/ENA primary metagenome ERZ761603 (study PRJEB28899, sample SAMN02850040) | bioreactor sludge metagenome | biome: EBPR Sludge; feature: EBPR Bioreactor; material: flocular biomat | place: Australia: Thorneside Wastwater Treatment... | reverse complement strand
CCATGGTCACGGTTTGACCAACCCCGAAAGGATTGCCGATCGCCAAGGTCACGTCGCCGACAACTACGCTGTCCATGTTGCCGATGGTAATCGCCGGCAATACCAGATCCTTGCCGCGGGGCTCGTTGATCTGCAGCACGGCAAGGTCCGATTCAGGGTCGCTGCCAACCAGGCGTGCGTTCAGCGTGCGTCCATCGCTGAGCGCGATCTCGATTTGATCAGCCGCTTCGACGACATGATAATTGGTGAGGATATAGCCGCTCGTACTGACAATCACTCCCGAGCCGAGTCCAGAACTGCGCGGTCCCTCGCTCTCGGCGCCATCACCGAAGAAGTGCCGGAACACAGGGTCGTCGAGCAAGGGATGGCGACGCTTCCGGATCTTCTGCGAGGTGAAGATATGGACCACCGAAGGCAGCGCCTTGCGCGCCGCTTCGCGAAACGAAGTCGCCGCCGGGACCGGGACCGGTGGCGAGATAGCCTCCTGCACCGCGACGACGCTGGAACTGAGACCTGGCCGCTTGTCCAGCCACTCCGGTTTCAGCGTGCCCACCACAAAAAGAAGCGCGAGCCCTATGGTGACCGTTTGTGCAAAAATCAGCCAGAGCCTGCGCATGAATGAATCCGGAGCCAGTGAATGAAACGCGATGAATTGATACGCTACCTGGACAATCTGCTGGAGGCAGGACGCTTCCGGGATTATTGCCCAAACGGACTACAAGTGGAAGGACGGACGCAGGTCGAGCGCCTGGTCGCTGGCGTCAGCGCCAGCCAGGCACTGCTTGACGTCGCCGTGGCGCATGGCGCCGACGCACTCCTGGTCCACCACGGCTGGTTCTGGCGCGGCGAAGATGGCCGCGTCACCGGCATTCGCAAGACACGGCTGCAGACGCTGCTTACCCACGACATCAATCTTGTCGCTTATCATCTGCCGCTCGACAGTCATCCACAGTTTGGCAACAACGCACAGCTCGGCGAGCGCCTCGGTTGGCTGGCCGAGACCCGTTTCGGCGAGCAGGACCTCGGCTGGATCGGCCGGCCGCCAATACCAACGACACTGGCGGCGGTCACGCAGACGGTCCACGCGGCCTTGCAACGCCCGCCGCTGGCCATCGGCGACGGCAAGCTCCCGATTCGTCGCGTCGCGTGGTGTTCAGGAGCCGCGCAGAATCTCTTCGAACAAGCTATTGCGCTTGGCGTTGACCTTTACCTCAGCGGCGAGATCTCCGAGCACACCGTGCATCTGGCGCGCGAGGCCGGCGTTGCGTACATTGCGGCGGGTCATCACGCGACCGAGCGCGACGGCGTGCGTGCCCTGGCCGGACATCTGGCCGAGCGCTTCGCCCTCGATTGCCGCTTTGTCGATATCGACAACCCGATCTGAACCCTGACCAGGAAATGCCATGCCCTACGTCTTTCCCCCTCCGCCACGCGTCACCGTTGCCGTCGCCGGCAGCTACGCGCTGTTCCCGGTACGCCGTGTCTATTGCGTGGGTCGAAATTACGCCGACCACGCCGCAGAGATGGGAGCCGATACCCGCGAACCACCGTTCTTCTTCAGCAAGCCGGCAGATGCGCTGGTCAGCGGCGGCGGAGACGTGCGCTATCCGCCCGCCACGAGCGATCTGCAGCACGAAGTCGAACTGGTGGTGGCCCTTGCGCAGGGTGGCAGCAAGGTTTTGCCGGAGCAGGCGCTCGACTGGGTTTACGGCTATGCGGTCGGCATTGACCTGACGCGGCGGGATCTGCAGCAACGTGCCAAGGCCAAGGGGCAGCCCTGGGATATGAGCAAGGGCTTTGACCAGAGCGCGCCGATCGCTGCGATCCACCCAGTCGCTGCCGTCGGTCACCCGACCCGCGGGGTCATCTGGCTCGAGGTCAATGGCAACCGGCGCCAGCAGGGCGACCTCGCGCAGATGTCGTGGCGGGTCTGCGAAGTGATTGCCAATCTCTCGACCTACGTTGCGCTGGCACCCGGCGATCTGATCTTCACGGGAACACCTGCCGGCGTGTCGACAGTCGTCCGCGGCGACGTACTGACAGCCGGCGTCAGCGACCTCGACACCTTCAGCGTGCGCTTGGTCTGACGTCACGGCAGCCGCCGCTCGGTCGCCGATTGACCGTCATTTGCCTGTTACCTGCGCCATAATGGGTGTTTCTCAACCTGCCCCGGAGCCGACGATGCGTAACGCCAGGAGTTCAACCGGAGTCAGGCGGCGCGGGTCGCTTGCCCTGCATCTGGCGGCCGTGCTGACCTTCACCGGCACTTTGAGTGGTGCGCTGGCACAGGATATTGAACCACCGAGCAAAGGCCAGACCGTCTACGTGCCCATCTACTCGGTGCTTCGCTACGGCAATGTCGGCTCCGCCGGCAACCCCGACAGCACTTTGCTGTCGGTCCTGGTCAGCGTCCGCAATACGGATCCCAATCACCCGATCCGGATCATAGCCGCGCCTTACTACAACACCGAAGGGGTGCTCATTCGCAACTCGGTGCCGACACCGAAGATGATCCCACCATTCGGTACCTTCGAATTGTTCGTCGAATTGCGGGAAACCGCCGGCGGCTCGGGAGCCAACTACGCGATCAAGTGGGACGCGGCCAACGCTGTCTCGCCGCCGATCATCGAAGCACTGCACTCGCGCTTCCAGGCAGGCTACTCGGTCGCCTTCATTTCCCGTGGCAAGGTGATCGCCGAACCATGACTGAACGCTGACCGGCGACCCACCGTGACCTGCCGTGTTTCTTCCGTCCACCTTGATTGGCCGTGGCCGCACAACCGGAAGCCAGCCGCACGGTTCGCTTGACGACGACCGCCGCGGACCACCACGTCGCCCAGCTCACGGCGGCGGCCGTCGGTCTGTCTCTGGTCGACGCGGCCATCCCGCTCCCTTTGCCCGGCGTCAAGCCCGGGCTTGCCAACATTGTCACTTTGATCGTTCTCGCCCGTTATGGCTGGGTCACCGCAGCCTGGGTCAGCGGCCTGCGTGTCGTTGCCAGCAGTCTGCTGCTCGGCTACTTTCTGTCGCCCGGCTTTTTCATGAGCCTCAGTGGCGCCTTCTGCAGCCTCAGCGTCCTCGCTGCCGCCCGCCAGCTCCCCGATCGTTGGTTCGGACCGGTGAGCTGGAGCATCCTCGCCGCCTTCGCGCATAGCGCGGGACAACTCGTGCTGGCACGGTTGTGGTTGATACCCCACGATGGCCTGTTCCTGCTGGTTCCCCTCTTCGCGGTCGCGGCGCTGGTGTTCGGCATCATCAACGGACTCCTCGCCGCTCGCCTGCTGCGCGAGTGGTCCGCGCCGCCGGAGATGATCGCCCATACTGAGATCAAGAATGCCTGATACCGTCTGCCTGGCCTTTACCGGCGCCTCCGGGATGCCTTATGGGCTTCGCCTGTTGGAGTGCCTGCTTGCCGCAGGGTGTCATGTGCAGATGCTCTACTCGCAGGCGGCCCAGATCGTCGCCCGGCAGGAGATCGACCTCGACTTGCCGGCACGCGCCAGTGAAGCACGTTCCCGGCTCCTCGAACGTTGTGGTGTGGCGAACGCGCGCCTGGATGTCTTCAGTCGCGAGCAATGGTTCGCACCGGTCGCCAGCGGCTCGAACCCACCCGACGCAATGGTCGTCTGCCCGTGTTCGATGGGAACTCTGGCGGCCATCGCCCAGGGTCTGGCGAGCAAGCTGATCGAGCGCGCTGCGGATGTGGTCCTCAAGGAAGGCCGCAAACTTATCCTCGTCCCCCGGGAAACCCCGCTCTCGGTGATTCATCTCGAGAACCTGTTGCGCCTCGCTCGCGCCGGAGCCGTCATTCTGCCGCCAAATCCTGGCTTCTACCACCATCCGCAGCGGATCGCTGATCTGGTCGATTTTGTCGTCGCCCGCATCCTGGACCAGCTCAGTGTCCCCCATTCCTTGATCCCGCGCTGGGGAGACCCGTCTGCCGAGGCGAACGACCTGTCGCCGTGAGCGTGCCCTGGCGTTCATCCTTGCGGCTGATCGCCGTTTTCTGTGTTGCGGAAGTCGCCTCAATGGCCGGCTTTGCGCTCGTGCCGTCGCTGCTGCCTCGTCTGTCGGCGGCATGGTCTCTGTCAGCGACCGCAGGCGGTTGGCTCAGCGGCTCGTTCTTCTGCGGCTATCTGGTCGCGGTACCCCTGCTCGTCAGCCTGACTGATCACCTCGACGCGCGGCGTATCTATCTTGCCTGCGTCGGCATCAGCGGCGTCGCCTTGCTCGGGTTTGCCGTTTTCGCCAACGACCTCGGCAGCGCGGTGTTCTGGTGGTGGCTGGTCGGCCTCGGTCTCGCCGGCACCTACATGCCCGGTTTGAAGGCCATGACCGACCGCCTGCCCACCACCGTCCAATCACGGGGCACGGCGTTTTATACGGCTACTTTCGGCGTCGGTGCCGGCCTCTCGTATCTGTGGATCGAACTGGCACAACCCTGGCTGTCGTGGCCATCGCTGTTCGCTGTCGCCAGCGCCTGCGCGGCTTGCTCACTGCTCCTCGTCCGTCTCTGTGTGGCGCCGCTTACCGTCGCAGCACCGGCCGCTGCACGCAGCGGTCACTGGCGCACAGTACTCCACGACCGACGCATCCTCGCCTATTGTGGTGGCTATTTCGGCCACAACTGGGAACTGTTCGGTTTTCGCGCTTGGCTTGTTGCCTACGTGACCTGGGTCCACAGTACCGCCCCGCACGCGTGGACCAGCAGGCCCGGTCTGATCGCAGCACTCGCCACCTTTCTTGCCGTCCCGGCGAGCATCCTCGGCAACGAGGGCGCCCAGCGCTGGGGGCGCCAGCGCTGGCTGCAGCACGTGATGCCCCTGTCTTGCGTGCTGGCGATCGCAGTCGGCTTGTCTGCCGACTGCTTCAGACCTTGGCTGGTCGTGCTGACCCTGGTTTATGCGGCAAGCATGAATCTCGACTCGGCAGCGCTGACCGCCGGCCTGCTGACAGAGACCGCTGCCGAAGTAAGGGGAACAGCCCTTGCGCTCTACTCGGCGATCGGTTTTACCGGTGCCTTCGTCGGTCCAGTCGTTTTTGGTGTCGCGCTTGACGCCTTTGCGCAACCCCGTTCAGTCGGATGGGCCGCTGCCTTTGCAACGCTGGCGACTGGCGTCGGTTGCGGACTCTGGGCGATTGGCAGAATCAGCCCCGTCACTCGCCCGCCACCCTGAGGCTTGCAGAACGCGTCGCTACTGCTCAGCGCCGCAATAAACGAAGAAATGCCGCCAGAAAGATGCCGCCTTGCCTTCGTTGGCGAAGTCTTGCAGTATTGAACAGTGAGTGAGACAACGTCCCTGGCCAGCCAAACCCAACAGCGAAAGAAGCTGTTGCTGGGTCTCGGTGTCGTTGGACTGTTCGTACTGCAATTGTTGGCGTGGCAGCTGTGGTTGAACTATCGGGAGCAACTTGCCGAGGCCGAGACGACAACCCGCAACTATGCGCGCATCTTCGAGACCCGCCTTGATGCCACGCTGCGTCGAGCCGACGCGGTGCTCCTGGAGCTGACGGAGGGGATCATCGCTCGCGCTCCGGCGCCGGCAAGCAATAAACGTCAGACCGGCCGGATGGGCAATCAGCTGGATTCCCATCTACGCAACTTCGACGAAGTGGTCGGCCTGCGTGTTTTCGACGCCGCTGGCGATCTGGTGGAAAGTACGAGCTGGGCGGACACCCCACGCTTCAACGTCGCTGACCGCGATTACTTCCGCTTTCTGCGCGAGCAGCCGAGCGCCGGCCTTTTCTTCTCTGAGGTGGTGGTCTCGCGCGCCACCCAGCGGCCCAGCCTGATCATTGCCCGTGCCTTGCGCGCCCCGGATGGCACCTTTCTGGGTCTGGTAACGGCGGTACTCGATGTCAGCCTTTATCAGGAGATTTTTCGTTCGATCGACCTCGGCAATAACGGAGCGATTGCCCTGCGCCGTAGTGACGACCACCGATTGGTCGCGCGCTGGCCGCATGTGGCGGGCGAAGTCAACCGGCCGCTGAACGCGGAACATCCGGTGCGCAAGGCCATAAACGCGGGCGCAGACACCGGCTCACTGGGTTTCCTCGCGCAGAGCGACGGTACCGACCGCATCTACAGCTTCCGGCGGCTCGAGCACTATCCCTTCTATTTTGTCATCGGCATCGCTCGCGACGACGTGCTCGCCGGCTGGCGGACTGGCGCAGCCGTGGCCGGTGCCAGTGGTGTCCTTCTGTTGGCACTCCTGTGCGTGCTCTTGTTCAAGCTGTGGCACAGCGAACAGCGCGTGGCCCTCGCGGTTGGCAACCTCGTCGATAGCGACCGGCAACTGCAGGCAAAGGGTGAACGGCTCGAACTCTTCCAGCGTCTGGTCGACAACGCCGGACAGGGAATTGGCATGGCGCGCCTCGACGGCACCATCCTCTACGCCAATCGTGTCCTCCGCGAGATGGTCGATCTGCCTGCGGACGCCGAATGCAGCGACTATGCGTTTGCGCAGTTTTACAGCCGCGAAACCGCGCACTGGTTGGAGCATGAAGTCTTGCCGATCATCCTTGAGAAAGGTCAGTGGACGGGCGAGGTCGATCTCAATGCGCTCGGCGGGCGCGTGATCCCAACCATTCACACCCTCTTCGTTCTGCCCACGACGCCGAACACGCCGCCACTGCTCGCCAACGTGCTCACGGACATTAGTGAACAGCGCCACATGGAGGAGCGCAGTCGTCAAGTGCTGGCCGAAATGGACACGCTGCTCGCGAACGCGCTGGTGGGCATCGTGCACCTAAAACACCGGCACGTGGTGTCTTGCAACCGACGTCTCGAGGAGTTGTTCGGCTTTGGCCCGGGCGAGTTGATCGGGCAGTCGTCGCAGCTCTTTTATCCTTCGCGCGAGGTTTTCGAAAGAATTGGCGATCTCGCGTATGCAGTGGTCGCACAGAACCGCGATTTCAGTAGCGAATTGACGCTGCGGCGCAAGGACGGCAGTCTGTTCTGGGGCGCCTTGTCCGGGCGCGCGATCGATCCTGGCCAGCCGCAGGAGGGCAGCATCTGGATTTTCGCGGACATTTCCGAGCGTCGCCAAGCCGAAGAGGAATCACGCAATCTGCTGCAAGCCGTTGAGCAGAGCCCCGTGGCAATCGTCATTACCAACCGCCAAGGCGAGATCGAGTACGTCAACCCGAGCTTCACCCGGGCGACGGGCTATTCCAGGCTCGAGGTGATCGGTCAGAACCCGCGCATTCTGCAATCGGGCGAAGAATCGGTAGAAACCTATCGCGCGCTCTGGGACACGCTGCTGGCAGGCAACGTGTGGACCGGGATCCTCCACAACCGGCGCAAGAATGGCGAACTATTCTGGGAGAAGGCCTCGATCGCGCCCATCTTTGGCGACTACGGAGAGGTCACCCATTATCTGGCGGTCAAGGAAGACGTGACCGAACGCCTGCGTGCCGAGAAGCTGTTGCAGGAAAGCGAGGATGCGCTGCGCCGCCTGTTCGAGGACGCCAAGGACCCTTTGCTCTTGCTCAGCAACGGCTGCGTTGTCGACTGCAACAAGGCTGCCCTGCAATTGCTCGGCTATTGCTCAAAGACTGACTTTGTCGGTCATCGGCCGGCAGACTTTTCGCCGCTGCGTCAACCCGATGGTCAGCCATCCTCGGAAAAGGCGGCAGTGATGATCGCCGCCGCCCATCGCTGCGGCTACCATCGTTTCGAGTGGACCCACCAACGCACCGACGGCAGCCTGGTCCCGGTTGAGGTCACGCTGACTTCGATCACCTTGCGCGGCGAGGTCGTCCTGCACGCGCTCTGCCGTGACATCAGCGAGCGGCGCCTAGCCGAAACCCGTTTGCGTTTGCTGGCGGCCGTTTTTGAGCATAGTGCCGAGGCTATCATGGTCAGCGATCGTGATAACCGCATCCTTGAAGTCAACGCTGCTTTCTCGCGACTGACGGGTTATTCGAATGACGAAGTGCGCGGCAAGGATCCGCGCCTGCTGTCGTCGGGGAGGACGACTCCGGGCGAGTTCGAGGCGATGTGGCAGGCGATTGCCAGCACGGGTCACTGGCAAGGAGAGATCTGGGATCGGCGCAAGGACGGCAGTCATTATCCAAAATGGCTGTCGATCTCGACGATCAAGGGCCCACAGGGCAACCCGGAGTACTACATCGGCAGCTTCGTAGACATTTCTGAGCGCAAGGCGGCCGAAGAAAGAATCAGCCATCTGGCACACTTCGACACGCTCACCGATCTACCTAACCGATCGAATCTGAAAGGCCGACTCGACCAAGCGATTGCCTCGGCACGTCGCGAGGGGCTGAGCCACCCTGTCGCCGTGATGTTCCTCGACCTGGATCGCTTCAAGAATATCAACGATACACTCGGTCATCATGTTGGCGACGCGTTGCTGCTGGAGGTCGCGGCGCGGCTGCGCGCGAGCGTCCGTGATAGCGACGTGGTGGCGCGCCTGGGTGGCGACGAGTTCGTTATCGTGCTCACGGGAGCTGACGGCGTCGCCGCAGAACGCATTGCGAGCAAAATCCTCAGGGCGCTGGCGCAGGGCTATCAGATCGAGGGACGGACACTCCATACGACGGCCAGCATCGGAATCGCTGTCTTCCCGGACGATGGCGAGACGGTGCAAGCCTTGATGCAACACGCCGATGCCGCCATGTATCATGCCAAGGCGAGTGGCCGCAACAACGTGCAGTTCTTTACCGCAAGCATGAACGAGGCGGCGAGCGTACGCCGACAACTCGAAGAGGACTTGCATCAGGCGCTGCAGCAGAACCAGTTCATCGTTCAATACCAACCCCAGGTCAACGCCAAGCGCCGAGTCTTTGCTGCTGAAGCGCTGCTGCGCTGGCAACACCCGCAGCGTGGTCTGGTCTCCCCAGGGCAGTTCATTCCCCTTGCTGAAGATACCGGCTTGATCGTGCCGATCGGCCAATGGGTATTGCAGACGGTGTGCACACAGCTCAAAACCTGGTCTGCCGATCAGCGAACCCGTGATCTGCAGGTTTCCGTCAACGTCAGCGCACGCCAGTTCCGGCAGTCCGACTTCGTCGACAAGCTGCGTCAGATCATCGCCGAAAGCGGCGCCAACCCGGCAAGACTGAAGCTTGAATTAACGGAAAGCCTGGTGCTCGACAACGTCGCTGACACCATCGCCAAGATGAACGCAGTCAAACTGATCGGTGCCACCTTCTCGATGGATGACTTTGGCACCGGCTACTCGTCGCTCTCCTACCTGACGCGCTTGCCGCTTGACCAGCTCAAGATCGACCGCGCTTTCGTCAGCCGCTTGCCCAGCAACGAGAGCGACGCCGTCATCGCGCAGACCATCGTCACCATGGGACGCAGCCTCGGCCTGAAGGTCATCGCCGAAGGCGTCGAGAACGAAGCACAGTACGCATTCCTCGACGGCCGCGGTTGTCACGGCTACCAGGGCTTTCTTTTCAGCCGTCCGCTGGATGTCGCGGCCTTCGAAACCTTCCTCGAACAACACCCTGGGGCAGCGACGACTGTTCCCTGACTTCAGATCAGACCGTTGAAGAGGGTTGCACAGGCAGCGTCAGCAGGAGCCTGCGGATTGGCGCCGGCAAAGCCGCTGTTGCCACGTCAGCCAGCGACAGCCATTGCCAGGCACCTTGCGCAACCATTGCCGGGGCAGCGGCGACCTCAGCGTAGTGGATCGTCATCACCAGGTGAAAGTGAGTAAAAGTGTGCGCGAACGGACCGAGGAGCTCCGTTCTGAGAGGACAACAACCGTAGCGGCGGGCGTTGGCCCTGACCGAGTCGCCAACCATCTCGGGCAGCGTCCACAGCCCCCCCCAGATCCCGAACGGTGGCCGCCGCTCGAGCAATACCCGCCGGCCATCGGTCAACAGAAGCAGGCTGCTGGTGCGTTGTGATGAGGACTTGCCGGCACGACGCGGTGGCAGCTCTGCTTGGCGACCGTCGCGCTGGGCGATGCAGATGGCCTGCAGCGGACAGCCTGAACACGCGGGCTGGTGGCGCGTGCAGACCGTTGCACCAAGGTCCATCAGCCCCTGCGTATAAGCTTCGATTCTTTTCCTTGGTAGCAGCGATTCCGCCAGCGCCCACAGCTCGCGCTGCGTCGGCCCGGAGCCGGCAGGCGCGAAGCAGCGCGTCAGCACACGCCTGACGTTGCCGTCGAGAATGGCAGCCCGAGTGGAGAAGGCAAAAACACTAATCGCCGCGGCTGTCGAGCGTCCGATGCCGGGAAGTGTCGCATTCTCCACAGGATCTGCGGAGAACTGACCGCCGCGCTCAGCAACGACCCGTTGTGCGCAGCGGTGGAGGTTGCGCGCCCGAGCATAATAGCCTAGGCCCGACCATAGTTCGAGGACGCTTTCCAGATCTGCGGCAGCCAGAAGCGCGAGGGTCGGGAAACGGGACAGAAAACGCTCATAGTAGGGGATGACCGTCCGCACCTGCGTTTGCTGAAGCATGACTTCGGCAAGCCAGATGCGGTACGCGTCTCTGTCATGCTGCCACGGCAGGTCGTGGCGGCCGTGAACCTGCTGCCAAGCAATGACTCGGGTGGCGAAGCTCATGCCAGCAGGTGACTAGCGCGAGCCACGCCTGAAAATGGAGGTTTGGGCCACGGTTGTCCGACGCCGCGTGTGATCGCCGGCAGCCTCAGCGGCGTCATCACCATGCCGCTCAGGTGACAAGCGTCGGTCGCCAGGCACGAATCGTCTCGACAGTAGTCAGCCGGGCAGCGATAATCGGCGGCCCAGACCAACGAGAACGCTGACCGCGAGCCCGAGCAGCACAGTGCAGAGCCAGTTGATCCCGCCCGATTCGAACCCGAGTGCTGCTGGCGCTGCGGCCCGGCACGCCTGCCGCACGTCCTGACGATGACTGCATACTGCCCGCCATCGGCCCCCCCTGGTCGCCCACAGCCTGCGCTCGAAGCAGACCGTCCGCCGGCACTGTACGATTCCGCGCAGCGCGACTTCCGCGATGCGCTCGCTCGCTTTGCGACCGGAGTCACCGTCGTCACCACGATTACCGCCGATGGGACTGCGCTCGGCGTTACCATCAGCTCATTCAACTCGGTCTCGCTCGACCCTCCGCTCATCATCTGGAGCCTGGCGCGCGAATCGCCAACTATTTTCGCGTTCACGCAAAGCCAGCACTACGCCGTCAATGTGCTCACTATTGATCAGCAGGCGCTCTCGGAGCGCTTTGCGTCGCGTAACGAGGCAGGTTTTGACGGCCTTGCCATCCGTGCGGGATTGGGAGGCGTACCGCTTATCGCCCACTGTTCGGCATGGTTCGAGTGCACCCACGAAGCACAGCACGCGGGCGGAGACCACCTGATCTTGGTCGGCCGCGTCCTCCGCTTCGTCCGCGGCGATGCGGACGAACCGCTGATCTTTCATGGCGGCCGCTATCGAGCCCTGCGAGAGGAGTAGCCTGCGCGCGCAGCGACGGCTGGGACACGGCGATCGCGGTTGAAGCCTTGGCCGGGGAGCCTCGCCGATCGGTTCGGCGTTCTCGAAACGCACAAAAAAACCCGCCGGAGGCGGGTCCCTGTAGCGCACCCGACCAGATCAGGCGCGCGAGATGTTCGATGCTTGCTTGCCCTTCGGACCTTGCGTCACGTCGAAGGAAACCTTCTCGCCCTCTTTGAGGGTCTTGAAGCCACCCATGGAAATCGCTGAGAAATGAGCGAACAAATCCTCACTCCCGTCGTCCGGAGTAATGAATCCGAAACCCTTCGCATCATTGAACCACTTGACAGTACCAGTTGCCATATTGCCACATCCTTGAAAAAAAGACTGAACCCGGGCATTGCCCGACTGCATGCTTCCAAATCGACCCCGGACAGGCGGGAATTTCCTGCACAGATGCTCCAGCCAACGGCTCGACCAAAAACATGCGGCCTTTTTACGCCAAGAACGGTAGATGAGTCAAGCGTTTTTAACAATTGCCGTGGATGATGCCACGGAACCGACTAATTTTGGCTGGAGTCGGTATTGCGCCAGCGACAGGACTGGTTAGAATTGTCTTATGGCAACCAAGCATCAGGACGGCTCACTCCTCGAAGTACAACGCACACAACTGAAGCCACCGCCGCTCTACAAGGTCCTGTTGCTGAACGACGACTTTACGCCGATGGACTTCGTGGTCGTCGTTCTCCAGCGGTTTTTTGGCATGAACCGCGAACACGCGACGCGAATCATGCTCAAAGTTCATACTGAAGGTCGCGGCGTTTGCGGAGTGTACCCGCGTGATGTGGCGACCACGAAGGTCGAGCAGGTCACAAGCTTTGCACGGAGCAACCAGCACCCTCTGGCGTGCGTCATGGAGGAAAACT
>ERZ761603.2569-NODE-2569-length-12317-cov-35.767085_pt1 | contig 12317 bp, 9 predicted proteins | sample MGYA00511879_ERZ761603 | MGnify/ENA primary metagenome ERZ761603 (study PRJEB28899, sample SAMN02850040) | bioreactor sludge metagenome | biome: EBPR Sludge; feature: EBPR Bioreactor; material: flocular biomat | place: Australia: Thorneside Wastwater Treatment... | reverse complement strand
CGAGGCGCGGACGGCGTCGGCGGCGGCGTGGGTCGCGTGGAGAAAGGGCGAGACGTCGGGGAGCGGGGCGCAGCAGGAAAGGAAGAGCGAGAAAAGCAGAAAGAGAACGGCGTGGGAGCGGCTTGCGGCGGCGGGCATGGTCACCTCCGCGACGAGGATCCCGAGGGAGCGTCGGCCTTTCGGGGCCTTCGGCGCAGGACCGCGAAACGGCGCACGACGGCGTACACTCGGGGGCGGATTCCGCCGCGGAAAGGGCACGGGACGACATGGTGCACGCAATGAATCGGATGGCGAGCCGGAGGGGTTCGTGGCTGACCGGGTGCCTGATCGCGCTGGGCGCGGTGGTGCTGCTGGTGGTGGCGGCGGGGATCTATGTGGCGTTCACGTGGAAGGGGTGGGTGGCGGAGGGGCTCAAGAGCGTCGCGACGCAGGTGGCGGCGAAGGCGGAGCTGACTCCCGAGCAGAAGACACGCCTGACCGAACGGGTGGACCGCCTGGCGGAGGACTTCAAGGGCGGGAAGGTGTCGATGCAGCAGATGGCGCTGATCATGAAGGAGATCGGTGAGGGGCCGATCCCGGCGCTGGGGATGATGGCGGGGTTCGAGAAGGGGTACGTGGAGAAGTCGACGCTGCCCGACGAGGAGAAGGCGGCGGCGCGGCAGACGTTCCAGCGGTTTGCGCGGGGCGTGGCGGACAAGCTGATCCCGATCCAGGCGATCGAGGATGCGCTGACGCCGATCAGCGAGTCGTCGACGAACATCTCGGTCGGGCCATCGGGCGCGACGTCGGTGAACCGGAAGGTGAAGTCGAAGGTGACGGACGAGGAGTTGCGGGCGTTTATCGCGAAGGTGAAGGAGAAGGCGGACCGCGTGCAGGTGCCGGATGAGCCTTGGACGATCGACCCCGTGGCGGTGATGGAGCAGGCGATCGACAAGGTGCTGGGGGCGGCGGGGACGGTGCCAGGCGGGAAGTCGTAAGGCACGATGCGAGACCTAAAGCGGCTTTCTACAGATGCATCACTTGGTATCTAAATGAATCACTTGTTGCATGCCACTGGTCTCACTCGATGGCGAGGGAACAATGCGGCATGAGCAAGCACCACTTCCTCGAAGAAATCCGATTCACGAATGCAGAGAGCCTCCTAGACTATCTACGGCCCTGCCGTAGTCACTGGGGTGACGGCACAGTGATTCCGTGGATCTTCCGCGGACACGCTAACGAAAAATGGGATCTCTTACCCAAGCTCTGGCGGCAAGATGGGCGGCAGTTCTTGGAGCCCTTGCTTCGCAGTCATGCAGAAAGGCGAAGTGACCGCGGGGGATGGAACGCCTATCAGAGATTTGTCAGCGATACACAATCCCTTGCCGCCAACAGGGAACTTAGCGGTTTTGTGATGAATGTGGCACGCGACGCATCAGCCGAGGCAGTCTTCAGGTTCCTGAAACTAGCGGATGAGCTTGGCTTGGCAATGCCAGAGCCCTTTGATGCAGCACGTGGTCGTTCGGCACTGGATCACAGGACCCCATGTGCGAACACTGCGCTAGCACAGCACCATGGAATTCCGACTTCCCTGCTCGATTGGACTATCAATCCAATGGTTGCAGCCTACTTTGCCTCGCAAACCACAAGCGATCGTGAAGCTGACGCTCTTGCCGTTTGGGCGTACAAGCTCAGTCCTGCGGAAGCGAATGGAGAGATTCGGACTCGATCACTTATTCAGACGAAGACTTTTGCCCGCTCATCGGCCCAGTATCTTCACGCTCAGTCGGGTGTGTTTACGTGGCACGGCGACATCGAGTGTGACAACTTCTTCTTTGAGCACGGCCGCTACCCAACGCTCGTCGACATGCTAAACGCCAGCAGAGGCGATCCCGTCGGCGTCTGTGTAAGAAAACTCGTCCTTGGGCGAACGCACGCTGACGTGCTCACCTCACTGCTGCTGCGCGAGAGAGTAACCAAGGCCCACTTGATGCCGACACTTGACAACGTGGCCGAGACATCTCGGCAAATGTGGAGCCCCGGTAACTACCACACTGCATAGCTGAACTCGACGGCCACTTAGCGAATCGATCTTGGCTGATGTCGCTCACGCTGATCCGTACGTCTCTGCCGTGGAACTCGTAGACAAGACCCCTTGTCTGACGCCTCCCATGTTTGGCGCATCACTGGATCATTCTCGAGCGGGCACTTGAAAGTAGGTGCCGAGTGCGTCGTGCCAGCAGGGGCCTTGGTAATGCGTCGTTCGGGTGACGTGGGTTCACGCCTGGTTGTGGCGAAGCCTTCGGGCGAGGGCGGGGAAGGCGGCGAAGAGGAGTTGGGCGGCGAGGCCGAGCTGGCCGGCGGGGGCGAGGGTGCGCTCGCGGAGCGACTGCGCCCAGGGGCGATCGGCGGGGAAGGTCCACGGGGTGAGGGCGAGTTCGGCGGCTTGGAGGAGGACGAAGGCGAGCAGGCCGACGAGGGCGGCGTGGGGAAGGGTCCAGGTTTGGCCGCGGGAAAGGACGAGTCGGCGGGCGGCGAGCCAGGTGAGGGCGAGGATGACGGGGAGTTCGAGGATGGTGGCGGCGAGGGGGCCGAGCGCGGGTTCCAACAGCAGGACGCGACAGACGCCAAGGAGAAAGCCGAGGGCGAAGGCGAAACCGGCGTAGAGGGCGGCGGCGGTGATGATCGGCATCGCGGAATGATTGGCGGGGGTTGCGGGTGGGGTTGTGGGTGGGGTTGCGGGCGAGAGGGCGGGTCGGTAGTGTGCGCGCGATTCACATGGGAGCGTGCGTATGAAGGCGATCGTGCTGGCGGCGGCGATGATGTTTGGGGCGGTGGCGGGCGGCGCGGCTGGGGGCCGTGGCGGGGAGCCGATCGGGCCGAGGCTTGCGCCGGCGATCGAGGTGGACGGCGTGCGGCTGGCGGTGCCGACGAAGGAGCAGGCGGCGTGGCACGACCTTGAGATCGGGATGTTCGTGCACATTGCGCCGCAGACGTGGCAGGACACGGAAACGGACACGATGAAGACGCCGCTGTCGGAGATCGACCCGGCGAAGCTGGACACGGACCAGTGGGTGCGCGTGGCGAAGTCGATGGGGGCGAAGTACCTGGTGTTTGTGGCGAAGCACGAGGGGGGCTTCTGCTGGTGGCCGACGGCGACGACGGACTATTCGGTGAAGTCGATCCCGTGGCGGGGCGGGCGTGGGGACGTGATGAAGGATCTGGCGGCGTCGTGCAAGGCGGCGGGGATCGGGCTTGGGGTGTATCTGTCGCCGCAGGACAAGAAGCACAAGGCGGCGGTGGGCGGGAAGGTGGCCGACGAGGCGGGGCAGAAGGCGTACGAGGCGATCTTTCGGGCGCAGCTCACGGAGTTGCTGACGCAGTATGGGGAGATGATGGAGGTGTGGTTCGACGGGAGCCTGGTGTTTGACGTGGGGGACATTCTGGCGGAGCACGCGCCGGGGGCGATGGTGTTTCAGGGGCCTCAGGCGACGATCCGGTGGGTGGGCAACGAGGACGGGTTTGTGCCGGCGGGGAACGCGTGGAACACGGTGAAGCGGGGCGTGAAGGAATGGGGGCAGTACACGGCGGACGAGGGGGACCCGGCGGGGGATGCGTGGCTGCCCAATGAGGCCGACGCGCGGATCCGGAGCACGTGGTTCTGGAAGACGAACAACCTGAACACGCTGAAGAGCCTGGCGGACCTGGTGTCGATGTACGAGAAGTCGGTGGGGCGCGGGGCGGTGCTGCTGCTGAATCACACGCCGGACCGGAGCGGGCTGATCCCCGAGGAGGACGCGGCGCGGGCGGCGGAGTTTGGGGCGGCGATCGAGGCGACGTACGGCACGGCGGTGTCGAGCTCATCGGGACGGGGGAAGGAAGTGGTGACGCAGCCCTCGGCGGCGGTGGTGGTTGATCGCGTGGTGCTGATGGAGGACATCAGGCAGGGGGAGCGTGTGCGGAAGTATGCCGTGGACGTGCAGGGGGCGGACGGGACGTGGAAGACGGTGGCGACGGGGACGGCGATCGGGCGGAAGCGGATCGAGGCGATCCCGCGGGGCGAGGTGTCGGCGGTGCGGCTGCGTGTGCTGGAGAGCGTCGGGGAGCCGATCATCGCGCGTGTGTCGCTGCATCGGACGAGGTGAGGGGGAAGTAGTCACCAGGTCGTGATGGCGGAGTCGTCGGGACATCGGCACAGGAGTGATCGCACCGAGGCATGAATCCAGGCTATTTCGGAAGATGCACACCCACGAACAGCCACGGCGCAACATGATACACAAACGACCCTAACGCGATTAGCACCAGAAATCGCATTCCGTACTGATGTGCATAGAACAGCTGTTTGTACTCACGCCATCGTGGCGCCAACTGCGCATGAAGTTCAGCTTCGCGAAGGTCAGCAACGCGCAAGGTGATGACTCCGCGACATATGTTGTACACGATTAGCAGAATGGCGATCGCGGCAGCCCACACACCCTTGTCAAGACCAAGAAGCAACTGCCACACTTGCCATTCGTCCACAGCGAACAAGTCGGCCCGTCGCACCAGACGAGCCGATGAATCGCTCACGCCTTGACCATTGACGACAACCGGATGATCAACGAGTGATGGTTCAACAGCGACGGCAACCGACTCCAATCGATTCACTGCGACCCAGAATAGTGCCTTAGCTGAATAGCCCGCCACAAAGATAACTAGCAGAAGCAGATGAACTGCAAACCAAGGACCAGAGTACTTACGCTTCAAGAGATGCCATGGATCATTGGCATGTGGCGAGAAGCGAGTTCCTCGCACACTATTGCCATCCAGACGAAGTCCCGTAACACCAGACAGGTCAGCACCGTCAAGGCACGCGTCTCGAATGCGAGCGCCTTCCATGTTCGCGCCGCTCAGGTCGGCTCCCCGAAACACCGCTCGCTGGAGGCTTGCCTGCTTCAGATTTGCATTTGTCATGGTGGCGCCCGAGAAATCGACGCCAGCAGCTTGAACCGCCTCAAGATACGCACTGCCTAACTTTGTGCGACAACAAACACACTCCATCAACTGCGACTTGCTAAGCACCGCTTGGTCCAGTACCGCGTCAGTCATGTCGACTCTATACAATTTGGAGTTGACAATCTTTGCACCATTGAGCTTTGCGGCAACTAAACTTGAGTCGCATAACGAACCGAATCTCATTTCCAGTCCGTTAAGATCGGCATTTGCAAGGTCGAGACACCAGAATTCCGAGCCACTCATATCTGCGTACCACATCCGCAAACCACGAAGTGGAATTCTGGACGCATCGGGATTCGCCTTGATTATAATATTGGTCAAGTCAGTTACTGGCTGTCGCTTCTGGAATGCCTCCTCGAACTTGGCCACAGCCTCGCCGGTCCGCAAGTAGCGGACTGCTTCTTGCTTGTCCATAGTGCCTCCGGTTTACGGCCTCACCCCCAACTCCGCCCGCTTCGTGGCGATTTCGTCTTTGAGGGCGGTGACGAAGGCGTCGAGGGGCATGGCGCCGAGGTCTTTTTCGGTGCCTCGGGCGCGGACGGAGACGGTGCGGTTTTCGGCGTCGCGGGGGCCGACGATGAGCATGTAGGGGACTTTGTCGTCGGCGGCGACTTTGACCTTGGCCTGGATGCGGTCGTTGCTGGTGTCGACGGCGACGCGGACGTCGGCCGCGCGGAGGGCGGCTTCGACCTGGAAGGCGTAGTCGAGAGATTTTTCGGAGATGGGCAGGACGCGGACCTGCTGCGGGGAGAGCCAGGCGGGGAAGGCGCCGGCGAAGTGTTCGATGAGGACGCCGCAGAAGCGTTCCATGGAGCCGAAGGGGGCGCGGTGGATGACGACGGGGCGGTGGGGCTTGTTGTCCGGGCCGATGTAGGAGAGGTCGAAGCGGTTGCCCATCTGGTAATCGACCTGGACGGTGCCGAGCTGCCATTCGCGGCCGATGACGTCCTTGACGACGAAGTCGATTTTGGGCCCGTAGAAGGCGGCCTCGCCGGGTTCTTTGGAGAAGGAGACGCCGAGGGATTGAGCGGCGGCGATACAGGCCGCTTCGGCCTTGTCCCAGCTTTCGGAGGAGCCAGTGTACTTGGTGCTGTCGGGGTCGCGGAGGCCGACGCGGACGCGGTATTCCTTCATGCCGAGGGTGTTGAAGATGACTTTGACGAGGGAGAGGCAGCCCTGGATTTCGTTGGGGACCTGCTCTTCGGTGCAGAAGAGGTGAGCGTCGTCCTGGGTGAAGCCGCGGACGCGGGTCATGCCGTTGAGTTCGCCGGATTGCTCCCAGCGGTAGACGGTGCCGAATTCGGCGAGTCGGACGGGCATGTCGCGGTAGGAGTGAGGTGAGGAGGCGAAGATTTTGGCGTGGTGCGGGCAGTTCATGGGCTTGAGCATGAAGCCCTGGACGAGCTGGTCCTCGGGGAGGATTCGGTCTTTGGAGATGGTGGTGGCGTTGGTGCGTTCGTTGATGCCGTCGGCGAGGCGTTGGGAGACGCCTTCAACGCGTCGCATGACTTCGGAGCAGGAGCAGGTGGCGAGCTGGTCGAGGGTGTCGCGTTCGATGATGGGCGGGAACTGGGCGTCTTTGTAGTAGGGGAAGTGGCCGGAGGTTTTGTAGAGGTCGAGGGAGCCGATGTGGGGGGTGAAGACTTCGGTGTAGCCCTGCTTTTTGAGTTCGGCGGCGATGAAGGTCTGGAGTTCGCGGCGGACGATGGAGCCGTTGGGTGTCCAGAGGATGAGCCCCTGGCCGACGGTTTCGTCGATGTGGAAGAGGCGGAGGGCCTTGCCGATGACGCGGTGGTCGCGTTTGGCGGCTTCTTCCTTCTGCTTGAGGTAGTTGTCGAGTTCGGCCTGGGAGGGGAAGGCGGTGCCGTAGACGCGGATGAGGCGGTCGGAGTTTTCGTCGCCGTGCCAGTAGGCGGAGGCGAGTGAGAGAACGCAGGCGGCGCCGATGCGTGAGGTGGAGGGGACGTGGGGCCCGCGGCAGAGGTCTTCCCAGTTCTTGCCGGGCTCGCCGGTGGCGTAGAAGGAAAGTGTGGCGCGGTCGGCGCGTGCGGGATCGAAGCCCACGGCTTCGAAGCCGTGGGCTTCCTTGGCGGGTGATTTGGCGCTCTTGTAGACGGAGGAAGGGAGGCCCATCGCGCGTTCGGCGTTGTCGACCTTGTACTTGTTGCCCTCGGCTTTCAGGCGTGCGAGGGCTTCGGAGCCGGGCTGCTCGTAGCGGCAGAACTTGCGATCTTCCTTGATGATCTCGGCCATGCGGGCGTTGATCTTGTCGAAGAGGTCGGAGGAGAGCTTTTTGCCTTCGGGGACGTACATGTCGTAGAAGAAGCCGGTCTCGGTGGGCGGGCCGTAGGCGAGGAGGATGTCCTTGCCGGCGACGTCCTGGATGGCTTCGGCCATGACGTGGGCGGCGGAGTGGCGCATGAGGGTGAGGGCCTCGGGGCTGGTGGGCTGCCCGGGCTTGGCGGCGGTGATGAGCGCGACGGAGGCGTCGTGGTCGATGGTGTGGGAGAGGTCTTTGGTTTCGCCGTTGACCTTGATGGCGAGGGCGGCCTTGGCGAGGCCTGCGCCGATGGAGGCGGCGATGTCGAGGCCGGTGACGGGCTTGTCGAAGGACTTGGTCTTGCCGTCGGGGAGGGTGATGGTGGGCATGGGGTGTGGTCCGTGGAGCGGGTGAGAGGGTGATGGTGCGCGGATGGGTGCCTGTGAACGAAGAAGCCCAGCCGATCGGACGGCTGGGCTTCGGGGGAAGCGGGAGTCGGACCAGCCGGGGCGGGGTCAGGATGACGTGCTGGTCGTTCGGGCGGTCATGGGCGGAGTATAGACGGCGGGCGGGGCATGGGCACGTTCGGTATGATCCGCCCGTGCACTGCCCCTACTGCGAGAAGGACAACGACAAGGTGATCGACAGCCGAGCGAGCGACGGCGGGAAGACGATCCGTCGGCGTCGGGAGTGTCTGGAGTGTGGGAGGCGGTTTACGACGTACGAGCGGGTGGAGCAGACGCATCGCCTGATGGTGATCAAGCGGGACGGGAGCCGGGCGCCGTTCGAGACGGAGAACGTGCTGCGGGGTCTGATGGCGGCGTGCGGGAAGAGGCCGATCGCCCAGGAGACAAAGGAGCGGATCGCGGCGGAGGTGGACGAGGAGCTCCACCGGGAGTTTGACCGTGAGGTCGAGAGCCGGGTGATCGGGGAGCGAGTGGCGGCGAAGCTGCGGGACGTGGACGACGTGGCGTACATCCGGTTTGCGAGCGAGTACTACCAGTTCCGGAACGTGGCGGAGATTCAGCAGGAGCTGGCGACGCTGGCGGAGCGGCGGAAAGACGTGAAGGAGCAGCAGAAGCTGTTCTAGCACGCGTCTGGGCGAAACGAAGCCCCCGGAGAGAGGGCTCCCCGGGGGCATTGCTCTGCATGGGGAGTTGGATCAGACCTTGAATCGGCCGACGAGAGCGCGGAGCTGTTCGGCCTTGGCGGAGAGGGAGCCGGCGGCTTCGGAGGCCTGGCTCGCGCCGCTGGCGGATTCGCGAGCGACGGCGGCGACGGTTTCGACGGCGCGGGAGACCTGTTCGGTCGCGGCGGACTGCTCCTCCGCGGCGGCGGCGATCGACTGGATGAGGTCGGTCACGGACTGAGACGACTCGACGATCGAGGTCATGCCGGCACCGGCCTTGGCGGCCGAGTCGACGCTTTGGCGGACCTTGCTGGTGCCCTCGGCGATCTGTCCGACGGCTCGCTGGGTCTCGGTGCGGATGGAGGCGATGGACTCGGAGACTTCCTTGGTGGCGACGGTGGTGCGTTCGGCGAGCTTGCGGACTTCGTCGGCGACGACGGCGAACCCGCGGCCGTGCTCGCCGGCACGTGCGGCCTCGATGGCGGCGTTGAGGGCGAGGAGGTTGGTCTGGTCGGCGATGTCGTTGATGACCCCGACGATGCGGCCGATCTGCTCGGACTTGTCGCCCAGGGAAGTGATGATGTCGGCGGCCTGCCCGACGATCTGGTTGACCTGCTCGATCTCGCGGACGACGTTGGAGACGGCGTCACCGCCGGTGCGGGCGAGGTCGCCCGACTGCTTGGCCTGCATCGCGGTCTGAGAGGCCTTAGCGGCGATCTCGCCGACGGAGGAGGACATCTCGGTGACGGCGGCGCTGGTCTGGGTGGTTTCCTGGGTCTGGCGGGTCATGCCGGCGGCCATTTCCTCCGCGCTGGCGGCGATCTGGGTGCTGGCAGCGGCGACCTGCTGTGAGGTGGCGTTCACCTCGACGATGACGTCGCGGAGGGAGGCGATGGAGGTGTTGAAGTGGACGGCGAGCTCGCCGAATTCGTCCTTGCGCTGCTGGTCGAGCTGGCGGGTGAGGTCTCCCTTGGCGATCTGCCCAAGTGTCGCGGAAACGTCGGAGAACGACCGGCGGAGCGTGCGGGTGAACCAGACACCCAGGCCGGCGGCGATCAGGGCGGCGATGCCGACGCCCGATGCGAGCTTCCACACGTCGGCGACGAAGAGTGCGCGGGACTCGGCGAGTTCACCGGCGGCGATCTCGTTGTTGATCTGGATGAGGCCTTCGAGCTGTTCGCGGACCGTGTCGAACTTCGGGGCGGCGGCGAGGACCATGGACGAACCCTGCTTCATCAGCGTGGCGGCGGTCTGCGCGTCATTGCGTTCGACGGCGTTGCAATACGACTTCCAATGGGAGCTGAGTTCTTTGGCGGCCTGCTCCCAATCCTTGAAGACAGGGACGAACGCCTTCCAAAGCTGGGCCTCGTCGGGCGTCTGGGGGAGCGGCTCGTACTGCTTCCAACCGAGATCGACCAGGTCGTGGGCCTTGGAGAGCTTGCCCTGCTCGGCGACGCGCTTGGCGGCGTCGAAGGACTCGATCATCATGGCTTCGTTCGAGGCAAGTACGGCGGTAACGCCGACCTGCATGCGGTAGAGGGCTTCGATGCTCGGGAGTCGAACGACGGCGACCTCCTCGACCGAACCATGAATGTCGGAGAGGCCGGTGTATCCGACCAAACCGACGCCGAGGGTGACACCAACCATCACTGTGAAGCAACTGACAAGCTTGGTCGCCATTCGCATGGTGCGTAACTCCGGAGTGACGGAGGATGAATCGGATGGCGAACCCGTCAGCTTTACGCGAGCGGCCAAAAAGCACACTTCGCGGTCCGACATTGCACGAACTTTGTGGATAAGTCTCTGGGCAATCATCCGAAGGTCGATTTTCTCTGATGTTCGCATGGGAGGACCGCGCAGGCGGGTGCGGAGGGCGGCTTTCTGCGCTGGGCCCGAGAACGCCGGGCGGGCCGGCAAGATGCGGGCACCGGGAGGCGGCCATGAGCACGAACAAGGCGAAGATCGCGCGGTTGCTGGCGGCGGGGGCTGTGTTGTGGATGTGCGGGGCGGCCCGGGCGCAGTTCGCGGTGAACCTGAACCACGACGTGCCGGACTTTGACCTGACGGACGGCGTGCCGGACGCGGACCCGCTCACGCCGGGTGTTCAGGTGTCGCTGCGCTCGGCGTTGATGCATATCGGGACACTGGCCGCGGGGGCGTACACCGTGATGCTGCCGGCGGGCGGGTTCACGCTGACAATCGCCGGCGCGGGGGAGGACTTTGCGGGGCTCGGGGACCTGGACGTGCTGCGGGATGTGAGCATCCGGGGGGCAGGAACGGGCTCGACGATCATCGATGCGCGGACGCTCGGCGATCGAGCGTTCCACGTTCCGGTGGTTGGCGGGAGGCTTTCGTTGGCGGACCTGACGGTGCTGGGCGGGAACGTGTCCGGGGAGGGCGGGGGCGTGCTCGCGTCGGCGGGGCCGATCGTGGGGCGATCGGTTCGGTTCGAACGGTGTTCGTCGGCGGGGGGAAGCGGGGCGCACGGCGGCGCGGTATCGGGAGCGCGGGCGATGGAGTTTGATCGGTGCGAGTTCATAGAGAACATTTCGACTGGGCAGGGAGGGGCGGTGTTTGCGGGCGCGGGTGCCTCGCTGATCATGCGGGACTGCGTGCTGGCGGACAACGTTGCGACGCGGCACGGCGGAGCCGTGTACTCGGGCGGGCGCGCGGTGTGTATCGGGACGCGCTTTGAACTCAACCGCTCGATGCTGCTGACGGGGGCGTTCCACCACACCAGCGCGCTGACGGGGGGCGGGAACCTGGCGGAGCTTGAGCGGTGCGTGTTTGTGCAGAACGTCTCCGCGGGCGGCGGGGGCGCGGTGTTCAACTCGGCCGTCCTCTCGGACACGTTCGGGGATTACCGGCTCAACCAGGCGGCGGGCGGGGGCGGGGCGATCGAGAATCGCGGGGCGATGGTGCTGAGAGAGACCTATCTGGAATCGAACACCTCCGCGTCCTCGGGCGGGGCGATTACGAACAACGCGCTGGCGACGCTCAGCGGGACCAACCTCTGCATCTGGGCGAACACGGCGGATGTGAACGGGGGCGCCATCAGCAACGCGGGCACGCTCGATCTGTCGAGGTGCACGATCCGGTCCAACCGGGCGAACGGGACGACGGCCTCGCTCGGCGGGGGCGGCGGGCTGTACAGCATCACGGGCGATGCCCTGATCGTCAACAGCACGTTCAGCGGGAATGTCGCGCCCAACGGGCACGGGGGCGCGGTGCTGAACCACGCGGGCACGGTGCGGCTTTGGTTCTGCACGTTGTGGGGCAACGGGGCGTTCCTGATCGCGCCGGACGCGGGGAACTCGATCTACAACGGCGGATCCGGGCCGGCCACGGTCGAACTGACGCACACGGTGCTCTACACGCCGACTCCGACGCCGGGGGTCGCGGGACCTTCGGCGGTGACGTCGCTGGGCTTTAACTTCGATTGCGACGGGTCGGCGTGGCTGTCGGCGGCCGGGGATCAGTCGCCGGTGCCGGGCGGGTTTCTCGATCCGATGCTGGCGCCGCTGACGCACGAAGCACCGTGCGGCGGGCACGTTCCCACGCTGACAAGCCCGCTGATCGGTGGGGGCTCGGGGGCGATCATGACCGATCCGTCCGGGCGGGTCGTCGACCACGACCAGCGATCGATGCTGCGGATGATCGGCGCGTACGACATCGGGGCGATCGAAGTACAGGCGTGCGCTGCGGACTTCGACGGGGACGGGTTCGTGGACTTCTTCGACCTTGACGCTTTCGTCCAGGCGTTTATCAACGGCGACCCACGTGCGGACTTCAACGCGGATGGGTTCATCGACTTCTTCGACTACGACGACTTCGTGCTGGTGTTTACTCGTGGTTGCTGAGCACGAGGTCGGCGGGGTGGGGTCCGCATGCGAGGTCGGCGAGGTCAACGTGTGGATGGTCCTTGGGGAAGGGCGTTGGAAGGGGGTGGGGGGT
>ERZ761603.2568-NODE-2568-length-12320-cov-5.088219_pt1 | contig 12320 bp, 9 predicted proteins | sample MGYA00511879_ERZ761603 | MGnify/ENA primary metagenome ERZ761603 (study PRJEB28899, sample SAMN02850040) | bioreactor sludge metagenome | biome: EBPR Sludge; feature: EBPR Bioreactor; material: flocular biomat | place: Australia: Thorneside Wastwater Treatment... | reverse complement strand
TCCGGCCCTACTCGAACTTTCTCGTGATTCGCTCGACGCGCTGGTCACGCGAGGGATCGTCCGACGCGAATTCGTTGATCGCCTGCTGGCCAGTTACCTGCCTGAACACCCTGGATATCACGGTGAAATGGTGTGGATCCTGGCGATGTTGGAGCAGTGGCTGCGGTCCCATGAATAGACAGCCCTTGGCGAGGAAGAGTGCGAGTCAAGCGGCGGCTCTACGAGGACATCGAGAAGGTCGCCACGGCAAGTGAAGGGAAAGTTTCGCTTGCTGTTCGAGTCGGGTCACGGTCAGTACGTGGCCGGCTGACCACCCGCATGCGGCGCATTCAGGCTAAGGATGGCCTGATAGACACGCTGGCACGCGCCGTCGTCCCGGTCCGGCATCGCCACCTCCATCCGCCTGAGGTGTTCGGCACTGGGGCAGCAGCCTTGCTCGATGATCCGTTTCAGGTGTTCGAGAAGATCCACCTCGCGCACCGCGACCGGCCCGAATCCATCGCGGTCATAGTCGAAGTAGCCTGGGCGCCAGTTGTGACCGCCGCTGTAGAAGTCAGCTCGATCAAACTGGTAGTAAACGACTGGTCGCCGAAGGAAGGCCATAGTGAATGCGACCGACGTGTAGTCGGTGACGAACAGCGCTGTCTTGGCGAAGACTTGTTGCACGACCGAAGTAGCCACCGACACGATCTCCGCATCGTGTGGCACGTCGAAAGCCGCCAAGAACGGCTGTGCGTTTGGATGCGGCATGAAGGCCAATCGCAACCCAGATCGACGCAGTAGAGCGCGTAGCTGCGGACTGTTGAGGAATGCGCGCCAACGTGAGGCATAGGCAGATGCCGCGAAACGTGCCATGGGGTCAGCGGGCCCATTGTCGCCAGCACGTTCGTCGACCAAGCTGGCGCGCCACGTCGGCATGACCAGCAAGTAGTTGACGTCCGTCTTGAGCATTTCGTTTGCGAATCGAAACAGCCGATCATGTCGCGGCAGCCCCGTACGCCTAACTTCGCGGTCCGTAAAGGGATAGGGCGTGTCGTCATCGACTATCGACGCATGCTCTGCGGGACTCGATGTCACGAAGAAGTCGAACTCACGTGGCCCCAGCCAATGCGACAGATCATCCTTGATGACGCCGTGATGGAGGAACGTAGATCGCCACAGCATCACGTCGCCATAGAGCCTCCGATCGAATCCACCGAACACGTAGTCGGTATGCGTGGAGAGGATGTGCGCGGCGTTCAGCAGCAGCAGCTTGCGCGCAAAGCCAGGCGGCATGAGGCGAAACCCCTCTTCCTGAAGCCGCTTCCAGTCGGGCGAGTCAGGCCGCAGCATGAACCAGGCGTTGATCACGGGATGATGCTTGCGCAACCATCGGTAGAGATGCTCGGCACTGTCGTCCGCATCCTCCTCCCTGTCGATGAGCACCCACGCGTCCCGATACCGCCAGCGCACGAGCGGAAAACGTGCCAGCCACTTGAGCAGTCGCACCTTCCAGCCCGCACAGCCAGGTGGCAGCGGTTGCTGGCCCCCCTTGCCAACGGGGAACTGCAACCGGGCACGTGACAGCACGTCGGGGATGGCACGTCCGGCCACGAGGGGTGCCGCCCGATCCGCTGCATCACCAACACCGAAGGGCTGAGCGCCCAGCGCCACAGGCACCCGCACGCCATCCAGCTTCAGCACGAGCCCGATCGCACCGGCAGCCGGCAGCCACGCGATGCGCTGCCGCAGGAGGCGGCGACGGAAGTAGTTGCAGGCCCGCAGCTTCGCGAAGACTGGCTTCGTCTCTCCCCCGTCGATTACCACCGCTTCGATGGGCGGCTCGCCATGGATCCAGTAGGTCAGGCGTGCCAGCCCTTGATGGTGGTCGTAGGCGTCGATCGCGAAACCGGTAGCCAGCTCTGGCGCTCGGTATGACAGAAGCGCGTGCCGCACCTCGACACTGACGCCATCCAGCGCGCAGACCGCGGCGGGCTCGATGTGCTCCATCGCTTGGCGAACATGAGCGTGAAACCGATCGGCCAGTGCCTCGTCAACGATGACCGTGGGCGCACGCTGGCGCCCATCAACGGTGAAGTACCAGTGCAGGTTCTGCAGCACAGCGCGTTGCAGCCACACCGGTGCAGCTGCTCCGTCGCGGGCGACATCGGACAAGGGTTCGACGAACGCCCGCTGCAGCGTGGCGTCGTAGCTGGCACGGTCGCGCCAGAAGGCGGTAGGCGGCTCGGCGTGGCCAGCGGGCTCGCCGCCCATGCCGAGAATTCCGATCGACGCCCCGGGCCGCAACAGCATGCGCCACAACAGCACGTTGGCTGCCAGAGCCGCGGGCAGTGTCGCATCGGCTACGAGGCCGCTGGCGCGCAGTGCGGCCATGTTCAACGCGCATGCATGCCAGGGCGGTACCGCGCCAAACCGCAGCGCTGACACCGGCTCCGCGGTAGCGGTACCCAAAGCCAGCACACAGGCTTCAGAATCCGCCGTATCCGCTGGCCGCGCCCGCAGCGCGTCTAGCCACTCTGGCGGCGGCAGCGATGTCAGATCGCACAGTGCCACCCACGGCGACAAGGCCACGTCGCATGCCTCGGCCAGTGATTCGAAGCTGCGTGGCGCAAGGGCCAGATCGCTGCGCCGCGACCATTGCGCCACGGTCGGTCGCGAACGATCAGGCGCATCACGCAGCACCCACAGCACTTCGAGCGCGGACGTCTGCCCGGCCAGTCGGCGGAGCGCGGAAAGACCCTGCTCCAGTGCCAGGTCAGCATGGGGCTGGACGATGACGATAACGGACAAGTTCGGCATGAAAACTCCTCGATCAGCTACGGCGGGCCAGAACCAGGCGCAGCGCATCTCGCAGATCGCGCCCGAACTGCGGCGCCACGAGAATCAGCACCGCCAGATAGACGAGCGCACCGCTCAGCACATGCACCCCCAGCCGCAAGAGCACAGGCACCGCGCTGCAGTCCAGACCGCGCAGCGCCAGCGTGGCCAGCCACATCGCGAGGGCCGCCGCCACGGGCGCACCCAGCACCTCCACGATCTGGCGCTCACCCAGCCCGATGAGGCGTAAGGCAGCCCGGAAGCTCACCAGAGAATACAACGCTGTCAGGGCGACGGCGACAGCCACCCCCTCGATGCCGTAAGGCATGGCCAGCAGAACCCCCGCGATGGTCAGCAGCGTGCCCACCACATTGTAGCGAAACGCCAAGCCGACCCGGTCGTTCGCGTTGAACAACGACGACGCGACCGCCGTGGCGGCACGTACGGCTGCGCTCAGACCGAACATCGCCATCACCGGCACCATCGGCCGCCACTGCTCCCCATACAACACCAGTACCAGTTCCTCTGCGTTGGCCGACACGCCAAAGCCGATCGGCACCACCACCGCCGCCAGCAGGCGCCCGGCCCGCAGCACCAATTGCTGGAAGCGTTCGCGGTCTTCCTGCAGTGCCGAGAACGCCGGAAAAAGTACCTGCTGGATGGGCATCGCGATGCGCCCGCGAATCTCGTCGGTCAGCGAGCGCGCGCTCTGGTAGTAACCAAGCGCGGCCGGGCCAAGTTGCCGCCCGATGAGCAGCAGGTCGAGGTTCATGTTCACGTAATATAGGGTTGTGTTGCCGAGGTAGCCGGTGCTCGTGCGCCACGTACGGGCCACGAAGGGCCAGTGAAAGCGCAGCCGCGGCCGGTACGGCACCCACACGAAGTGCAGCACCACATCGGCGAGGGTGCCCACCAGCGAGCCAACCACGAGACTGGACGTACCCCAGCCAGCCACCGCACAGCCGATGGCCACCACCGAGCGGATGATCATGGACAGCGTGTTGATGCAGAAGATCGCCTTGAAGCGCATCAGCCGCGACAGCACCACACCCGGTACTGCGGACAGGCTGCCGATGGCGAAGTTCAGGCTCATTACCTGCAGCAGCGGCCCCACGTTCGGGTCGGAGAACAGCAGGCCCGCCAAGTAGGAAGTTGCGAACACGAAGACCGTGAGCACGCAGCCAATGGCCAGCGTGGCCCAGAACACCGTATCCACCTGTAGTCGACTGATCGCACGGCGCTGGATCAGGACGTTCGACAGGCCGAACGCGCTGAGCAGCCCAGCGAACTCGGTGACGACGGTGGCCATGGCCACGTAGCCGAAGTCGGCCGGCGTCAGCAGGCGCGCCAGTACGGCGGTGGAGCCGAGTGTGAGTAAGGTGCGAACTCCGACGCCCAGGAACTGGTAGCTGGCGCCACCCACCACGCGCCCGTCCAAGCCATCGCTGTCCAGGACGAACGACTGCCGCAGAGCGCTGTCTCGCCGCAACATTGGCCTAGCGGACTGGCGGCCGCACGGGCACGAGAGTGCGAAGCACTGACGTGGCCAGCACCGGCCAGCCCAGGGGCAGCGTCGGGCAGGAGTGCAGCGATTTCAGCGAAGCCACCCGCGCGGCCCCTGGTCGCCCAGCTCTGAGTTGCGCGTCCGCGAAGTGAGCCCAGTCGCGAGCGAGACCCAGCGCCACGTCCGCCATCATCGGTGCGCGGCCTTCGGGCCTGTCGGAAACCCGCTGCTGGAGCGCACGCGCGACGATCTCTGCCTTATCCGTGGCGTCACGCACACGCCGGTTGATGCTGCAAGGGGGCACACGGTAGATCGCCAGCGGCTACTGCACGCGCACGATGGGCGTGACGCGCGCAACGACAGGTCATGTCTTCGCCGATGCGCACCGCGGCATCAGTTCCGTCGAACGCCGTCAGCAGCGAACGTTGCGCCAGCGCGCCTGGCCTCCAGACAGGGCAGGCGAGCAGCAACTCCGGGTTTATCGGTCCGCTCGGTCCGATCCAGAGGCCGGGCTCGCCCACCTGGTGCCGTAGATCGGCCAGCCATTGGGTAGAGGGCCCGGCATGCCCGCTCGGCCATACTGCCCAATGACCGTAAACAATGTTCCTGGCGGGGGTGCCTGCAAGCCGCTCGAAAAGCGCCTCCAACTGTCCAGGCAACCACAGGTCGCCGGAATCCTCAAAGGCCACCCAATCGGGCCGCGACTCTTCGATACCGCCGTTTCGCGCAGCCGCGACACCGTGCTTGGTCTGTCGGATGATCCGTCGTACCTGCGGGAAGCGGCGGTCGATGACTTCAGGCACCCCCTCCGCCGACCCATCGTCGACGAGGATCACCCAGATGTGCGCCTCCCCGTGCGCGATAACGCTACGCAAGGTGGCCGCTACATAAGGCACGTTGCAGCAGGGCATGACGATGGAGACGTTCGGCAGACCGGACATCGAAAAGGGATCAGACAGATCGAGCATTCAACGGGCCAGCGAATCGCCGCGTCCGGAGAACTGATCACGACACCACGATCCGTCCCGACGGGCGAAGAGAATGTCGACTTGCACCAGCTGGCCATCATGGCGTCGACTGAGTTCGACGACGTCAAACGCCATGAAGCCTGCATCGCGCATCCAATGCAGAACTTCGTCTATGAGTGGGCTACCTTGGTTGTACTGCCAGGTGCTCACCTCGAGCAATACGAAAGCTGCTGACTGGAGCGCCATCGTCGCCCCTTTCAGAACCTCGAGCTCATAGCCCTGAACATCCAGCTTGATCAGATCGGGAGAACCAAAACCGGTCGATTCGAGGAGCCCGTCCAATGTAACCATGGCTAGCCTCTCGACATGACGGGCCACTTCTGAGTTCTCGGGAAAAACCGACGATCCCGTGCCGCCGGAAGAATCGTCCATCACGTTGAACGCAACGGAGTCTGCGTCGCTGGCCCCCAACAAAACACTCTCGATACGCACATCTGGTGCATAGCGGCCACAAACAGCTTCAAGCGCTTGCCGATGCCGAACCTGCGGCTCCAGCATCAGCACCTTTGCATCAGGGTAAACGCTCTTGCACAACACGGTCCAGTGTCCGAGACAGGCACCTCCGTCAACAACGCGGCGCAAGACCGCACCTCGCCTGCGAAGCTCGATGAGACCCGACCTCATCGTCGGGACGCCCAGATCGTAGCCGATCCGAGCCCAACCGTCGTCAGAAGCGACTGCGCGACCGAACTGGACCGCGGTTCGAGCAACCGCATCGCGCAGTGGTCTAAGAAACCTCTTCATGAATCAGGGATTCCGATGCATGGGCGCGAGGCCACCAAGACTCTCACGCAGAAGGAAGGATGAGCCAACAAGCGGCATCGGCGAAAGAATATGAGCCTTCATCAAGCAGCGTCAATGTTGAATGTGGATCAGATGGCCTCTTGCAAATTCGCCGTTCAGCCGACTTCTTTCCCTGCAAGCGAGGTGGTAGGCGGCCATTGCTGGCATGATTGGAGGGTCGAAACCCTGATCCCTGATCCCGCCAGCCATGACGAACGATAGCACAGCCTGCCAACCGATGGGTCGACGGAACGTCGCGCAGCGCGAACTGATGCCGGAACTTGAGGCCCGCTGGGCCGCGATGACGCCGAAGCTGGAGCAGGTGATCCACATTCTCGAGTGGGTGCGGAGCAAGGAGTTCAGGGCAGTGTCCTGGCGAGGTGTCGGCCGTCCGCCACTTGGAACGTCTTCAGAAGCTGTTCGAGATCGCGCGAGGGTTTCTTGGGCAGCCGGATTGCGCTCGTACAACATGAACTGCAGGTGTTTATGGTTCAGTGCACGCACGGTATCGTCTCATTCAGCACTACCTGTAAATCGCCGCACAAGCTTGCGGGCCGTGTTTCTTGCATTCGCCTGCAACCGGTTCTTCCAGCCGTAAGCAGGCAAGCGGACTGTCGAGGCGGCAATCCATCGATAACGCTCAATGTAGTGCTTCTTGAGCAATCGCAGATCATAGTTTTCCAACACGATCTCTCTGCCCCGACGTCCAAGCTCCGCCAACCATGCCCGATCCGCGTCACGGATCGCTTGCGCAAGAGCACCAGATCTGGTGACGTCGATGAATATCCCTTCCTTGACGATGGCACGCTGATTCGGGTGATTCGTACAGATGACCGGCAAACCCATGGACATTGCCTCAATATAAACGATCCCGAACGTCTCGAATACAGAGCCCAGCACGAAGACATCCGCCGCGGCATAGAGACCAGGTAGGTCGCGGTGCTCAACTGTCGCAAAAAGAACCCGGTCACCCATCAGACTCCTGCCCAGATCAACGATATCGGCCGTATCCTTGGTCGGCTGGCCGACGACCAAGAGATAAGCATCGCCCACCGCCGCGACCTCTCTAATGACGTAATCCATGCGCTTGTGGCCGTAGGACACCGCACCGACACTTATCACCAAGAAGGCATCCGCGGGGATTCCATTGCGCCTGCGGAAATCTGAAACGACCCCAGGGCGAAACGCATCGACATCGACGCCATGCGGAATAAGGAATGACTTTCCCTTGGCACTGTGGGCAAGATTGAGCTCGGTATGCTCCTGGACGAAATCGCACCGCGGCAGATCCCAGGCTGGAATCGCGCCACCATTGGAGAAGAGGATTCTCGGCGTCACCCGGAACAAATGACGATTCTCAAAGATGACGTTGCAGACCTCGCGCTCAAGACAGTGGATCACGTCGAACTCACCCTCGAGCAGAAACTTGAGTGCCGCGTAGGCAAAGGTCTCAGCTTCGATCCTGCTGCGTTCCTCGGCTTGCACGGCTGCCGACCACTTGGGCGAAGCGGCCACATGAACGTGAGCCAGGCAGGATGAGTCGCGCGGTATGTTGTCTATCACCAGTTCTCCCGGCGCGAATTCGCCGCCCCCCTTGAAAAGGGTGATACTGATGTCATCCTTCAGCAGCTTGAAAAGATCTCTTGCAAACACCTCGTGGCCGCGGAAGACATTGCCCAAGCCTGAGCAGAGCAGTGCAATTTTCATAATCTGTCCCAATGCCGCCAAGTGCGCGACTGACGCCATCGCGCATTGATCAATCGCTACTTTCCGTAGCCCAAGGCTGTTGCCGCGGTCTTAAAGAGAACCTTCCATCCGGCCAAGTCCCAGAGACATGTTCGCACGCCCATCAGGGCTGCCTGCCGTGCACGGGTGTAATCCCGGGCACGATAGCAAGCACCCGCCAAGTCTGTCCATGATCTCGCCAGAGAGCGGTCGACCTTCGATTTTTCTGCCGTACTCCCATCGGGTGAGCTATAACCCCACTTCGCCAAAGCTCGGGAAATAACTAGACCTGCGTAGTTCTCGGCCGGAACCGACCTGGTGATACTCGCCGCATGCATCCGATACAAGGCATATGGCTCCGTGACCCGCAGAATCGGTGTGACACGGGAGACGCGTAGCCACAAGTCGTAATCTTCGCCAATCGGCAAATTAGGGTCGAAACCACCCACATCGGAAAGAAGCGAACGCTCCGCCAGGACCGTCGAGGTCCAGACAACGCAGTCCTGCAGCAAGTGGTGATACATCCAGCCGGACGGTCCGGCCCAGCGCTCACGATCCGTGGACAGCTTCTGCAAAGTATCCAGGTACTCTTGCGTGGGCACAGGGTCGGTGCTGGTCCAAACCTGCCAGGCTGTGTAGCACATTCGAGAGCCAGCGTTCGTTCGCAAGAGGTCGACCTGCGCTTTCAGTTTGCCCGGTAGCCAGATATCGTCTGCGTCGAGAAAAGCGATCCAGTCACCGCGTGCCGCCGATATGCCACGGTTGCGCGCAGCGGCAACGCCCTGGTTTGCTTGTTGCAGTACGTTGACACCCGGGAAGCGACTGCCAATCAGTTCCGCCGATCCGTCAGAGGAACCATCGTCAACCACCACGATGTCCAGATCGGGCCAGTCTTGCGCGAGAACTGAGAGGATGCTTCCTTCGATGTACCTCGCTGCGTTGAAGCAGGGAATCACCACCGATATTCTTTCATTTTCTGGCATCTGTCTGAATCCCCCTTGACCCCACGCACGTTGTTCCGTGCAGTCGCTGGCGTTTGAATGAAATCAACCATTCCTGAGGCTGCAGCATGAACCTAGACTGCCGTTTGTCCTGCCCGCAACCGGGGCTGCTGCCACAGGTTCTGGACGACTTGAGCACTGAAACGAAATCGCGTCCTTTGCCACGGCGTAAAGCGCGGCAACTGCATGCGGTCACTCAGGGCGTCGGCCACGCCGCGAGCGGTGCTGACCGCAGCATCGAATCCCAGACCGCGCACGGCCTCCGCGTCCCCGGCCCGGTAGTCAACAACGGGCTTGCCGTTGGGATAGGCGAAAAATCCTACTCGCTCCTGCAACAGGGCTTCAAGAAAGTGCTTGCTGTCACTGATTTCCTGTCTTGCCTCTGCCACGGGCAACCCGGAAAGAATCGGGTGGGTGACCGTGTGCGCCCCGATCAACATGCCCGCCCGGCGCATCATTCTGACCTGCTGTGCAGTCAGCATCAGATCGGCCGGCAGTTTGGCGCCCGCTACGGCAGCAACGTATTCAGCGGCTCTGTCCCGTGCCGATGACTCCCGGTACTTGAGATCATTCAGGATCCGCAGCATCGCCTGCTGCACCGCTGTGTGCGAAACGAGTTCGTGAACCCCGAGTCCCTCGGCCGAAAGATCCAGCCTGCTCTGTCGGCAGCGACTCACGGCCTCGACAACGGTGTCGTTCCACATGCGTCCGCCATCCAGGTAACCCGTGGCAACGAAAAAACAACCCACCATGCCATGCGCCTGCAAGATGGGCATTGCGACGGTACAGTTATCCGCGTATCCGTCGTCAAAGGTGATTGCTGCCGCCCTCGCCGGCAGTGTCTGGTCTGCCAGCCGCCGAACGGCATGGTCGAGAGGCAGAACGTTGAACCCGTCCTTGAGCCACCTGATGATGCGCTCGAATTCCAGAGCACTTGGATCCCAGCCTCGTGTCCGATCGGGACGAGCAAGCACGCGATGAAAGATGAATATCGAGAGTCTTCCGCCGGCGCCACCGGGAGACAGCGCATGAGTCAGCGTCCTGAGGATCATGTTGGCCATCGCGGGGCAACAGGTGGCGGGGGCACGGCCGCAGGGGAGCATTCGCCAAGTCCGGCGGCGCCACTTGACGCCGTCTGCTGGGCGAATCTTTCCCTGAGCAACCGCAGGGCGACGCTAAGCACCACGACAATGTTGTAGGGCAGGTCAAAATAGGCCAACTGCAGGAAAGCGCCGCCAACCAAGTATCCGACCAGAGACACCTGGCACATTCCGGCAAGGCTATGCAACCATGCAAACTCGCTCTGCCTCTTCGTGTCCCGGCGTATCCTCCCGGCAAGACGAAAGGTCAACCACCAAAACAGCAGAAACAGAAACAGACCAACGTAACCATGCTCCCCGAGCATGGAAAAATAGATGCTGTGCGCAACCGGTGTGCCCACCAAATCCGCAGGCGCATAGATCGCGTAGGTGATTGGATGATTATATACGGCAAAGCCACCGCCAAGCGGTCGAGAATTGGCTACGTTGAAGCAGAAACGCCAAGATCCGAGCCGACTCTGTGCAGACGCGTCCTCCTCGTAGGTCTGTATCGTCCGCATGCGATCCCCCCACTGATCGGACATCACCAAGAGCAATGCGGCGGCAGTGACCAGGATCGCCATTCCATGCACCACTTTCCTGTCGGACCTAAACCACAACATCGCGGCCATGGCCAATATCGCGAGAAACCCTCCGCGCGACTGCGACCCCAAGGCTGAGACCGCACACAACAACATCAGGACGAGCAAGCCACGCCTCACCACTTGCCGGCTGGCTACGCCCCGCAGGTAGCTGATCAAGGGGATAGTGATGATCGTGGCGACAGCGAGGGCATTATTCTCCGCGATGAAGGTACCCGGAGGACCATAGACTCGATCCACACCTCCAGTCAGAATCGTATGGATACCCCCTTTGAAGCCGAAGTAGCCAATCGAGACAACGATGACCCAGAGGAAAGCTTCGATATGCTTTCGCGACTGCAGCGCCAACAGCGCAACGAACGTCATGAACTGGATCTTGAGAACCTTGTTGAGCTGCGTCGCTGAATCCGCTGGATCAATGGCAAAAACCGTGGTGATGCACATCCAGATGCACAATAGCACCAGAACGACAATCGGCGGTGACCATGACATCCGCAGCTTGTCGCGCGTGACGAACATCGAGATCAGCGCCGCGCCCGCCGCCACGGCGGCAAGCGAAGCATTCTGCATGAAACCGAAGGCCATCGTATGCGGATTCATCAGACTGATCCAGGTCCACAGCAGGACGGCGATCCAAGTATGGCGAATCGCGAACGGCAGCGCTCCGACCATGATGCCGAAGATCAGGAGATCACGCATCGAAGCCTGTCCTGGCGCCGATTCTGGATTGAACGTGACTCACGACGTAACGAAACTTCCCGGAGGCCTCCCCCTCGATCGTTGGCACCTTCTCTATCCGTATGTCGACCGTACGACCGAGCCGGGCTTTGAAATCACGCACGATCCGCTCCTCGGCCGCACGGTCGAAAGCCGCTCCGGCAACAACGCGGACGACCGTCAGGTCAAGCGACACTTGCTCGATCCGGAAACGCTCGACGCCGGGTAGATCCCTGACCGTGTAGATCAGCGCCAGGCCGTGCATCACCGTACCGTCACGCGCGACGACGAAGTCGGTCGTCCGTCCCTGCACGTCCTCCAGTACCGGCAGACCCCGGCCGCAGGCGCAGGGCCTGCGGCCGAGAACGCCAACGTCTCCGGTACGATAACGAACAAAGGGGAAATCGCCTGTCGCCATGTGCGTGACGACGATCTCACCGGCATCACCTGGCGCAGCAGGCTGCCCGTCAGGGCGCAGCGTCTCAACGACGATGTCCTCGGCGCTGATGTGCAGGCTGCCGTGCGGGCACTCATGGGCAATGAATCCGGCATCGCGGGCACCGTAGCCGTTGGCCACCGGACAGCCGAAGACATCGCTGATCAGCCGTCGTTGCTCGTCGTACAGCTTCTCGGAGGTGACGAATGCGACCCGGATTCCGAGACCGCGCATGTCCCGCTGCCGCCTCTGCGCGTGTTGCGCAATCAGTGAGAGACTCGACGGATAGCCGAACAGCATGGCCGGACGACAGCCGACGATCGTTTCCACGAAACGGTCGAGGTTTGCCTCCGACATCTCGAAAGCGGGCAGGAGCCTGCTGCGCAGCAGCGCGTCGCGCACGCGGCGGACCCAATCCTGGGCGCCGAGCTCGATCGGGCTGCCCCAGACCACCAGTTCGCGGTCGCCGATATCGACACCCCACCAACGTGTGGCGCGCCACTTTGCAGCGACATCGTGGCTCTTGCGTTCCTTGCCCATGAAGAAGATCAGCGGTTCGCCAGACGAACCACCAGATCGGAAGAGCACACGTCTGAACTCCAGTTACCTTGTAATCACGTATGCCGTC
>ERZ761603.2566-NODE-2566-length-12322-cov-8.675878_pt1 | contig 12322 bp, 13 predicted proteins | sample MGYA00511879_ERZ761603 | MGnify/ENA primary metagenome ERZ761603 (study PRJEB28899, sample SAMN02850040) | bioreactor sludge metagenome | biome: EBPR Sludge; feature: EBPR Bioreactor; material: flocular biomat | place: Australia: Thorneside Wastwater Treatment... | reverse complement strand
TACGGCATGTTTGTATTACCAGTTCTGTTCTGAGCTATTGACATAAGAATACGAATGCATTAGAATAGTACCGTAGTCCCAGTGTGGATTGCGGTATTTTTATTTAGCGACCTTGAGCGCATATCTGTTAATTCGGATATGCGCTTTTTTGTTTTTCGGAGAATTATGCCGTACAAAGTTCAGAAAACAGACGATCAATGGTGTGTTTATAAAGAAAACGCAGATGGGTCGGCGGGGAAACAGATTGCTTGTCACGATAATGAATCAAAGGCGAAAGAGCAATCTCGTGCATTGTATGCAGCAGAAGAATCAAAATCGCTTGGCGTTGAATTGGATGAGTATATCTTTTCCGAAATTTTAGAAGAAGAGAAGTCGACAAAAGCCGCAGATGGTGTTGACGAGGTATATAAAAAGTTTTCGTCTTTGGTAAACATGTCTGCGTCAGAATTAGAAAAATGGGCAGAATCGCCTTGTTCCCGCGAAGCCTCATTAACTCGTGCCCCAATTAAGCGCGTATTGAATTTGTTAAAAAAGAAAAAAGATGAATGGGATGCAAACGATATTAAACAAGCAAATCGTGTTATCTCGTTCATTGGTCGGATGAGCGGTGTTGAGGATAGCGATAATGTATCCGAAGATTGTCCTTATTCGAAGAAACAGATTTCGTTACGCAATTGGGGGAGGAAATCAATTGATATGTCTAATATGATTAAAATGGACGATGATTACGAAGAGATGGAAGAAACCATTCTTGAATCAGATGGCGAAAAAAGTTATGAACAGATGATTGAAGAGGTAGCCGAAGCGTGGCGTGGCGACAATTATGAATACACTTATGGAACTGGCTATGTGAGTTCTGTCTATCCATCATACGTAATTGTTCGTAACAATAAAAAACACTGGAAAGTTTCGTACTCTCGTTCAGATGGCAAAATTAAGTTTGCTCCCAATAACAAATGGGTCGAAGTTCGCATGAAGTCCGAATGGGTTAAGAAGAACTTCGACAACCTGTTTTCAATTAAATCCATTAGCGAAGATCGTATCGGTGCATATGGAATCATTTGGGGAGACAAGGATAAGAAAGACCTTCATGATGAATTCTTTACGGCTGAAACTAAGGATATTACATCTGCATTTGATGCTTTGGGCGCACTCCCGTGGTTATTTCATCATGCAGCAGATTCGAAAATGAAGTCTACCGTTGTCGGGGTAATCGACAAGATGGAAGCTGATGACGTTGGTTTGTGGTACGAAGCACGTATCCGCGAACATGAACTTTATAAACAATACGTCAAGCCGCTGGTAGAAAAAGGCAAGCTGTTCTCATCTTCTGGTGCTTATCCAGGTTCTAAAGAGCGAGACAAGAAAACGGGCGAAATCAAGCGGTGGACCATTGCTGAAATCAGTGGTACGCACATTCCGGCGGAGTATCGAATGCTGGATATGCCCGTAAGTGAAGTGAAGTCGATGTATGTTGAGGCAGGCATTGACGAAAATATTATTAAGTCATTTATTTCGGAGAGTGAAGAAGCAAGCCTTGATGAAACAGCAGGACAAGAAACCGCGAAGGTTAACAAAGATGCTGAGATTCAAGCACAAGTGGCGGCACGTAACCGAATTATTGAGATGAAGTTGCGATTATCTAAATTAGGAGAAAAATAATGGATCGTAAAACTCTTTTAGAACAGAAGGCTCGGTATCGTGCCGCAGCCGAACTCGCTGTTGAAGAATCCTCGAAAGCTATGGCTTCTGATGATATGACAACGGCAAATACAAAATCTGCCGAAGCAGATGGTTATATTGCTAAAGCGGAAAATGTACAGGCTCAGATTGATCGTTTGGACAAGATGGATGCCTTGAAGGATAAAGAACCGGAAAAGGCTGAAACTGCTACCAAGACCAATCGTCTGCCGTTTGATGACGCTGACGCACCAGAGCCAGAAGAGGAAATGTCTGTTTCCAAAGCTGTGTATGTTATGCAGTTCGGCGAAGCAGGCAAGGCCGTTGACGTTGTAACCAAAGATGTTTTTGGCAAGGATTACAATGTCAATCGTCAGGCACAAAAAGCTGCTTTTAGCAAATATCTGCGTTACGGCAATTCTCGTTTGACTGCCAAAGATGCTGACTTGCTGAATGAACTGATTTATACTCCAGAAGTTGTTGAAGCTGAGGTTAAAGCCGGGTTCACCGTTCAGGAAATCAAAAGTAACAAAACGGTCCAGCAGGAAGCTGCTCTGGAACTCGGTGGCGCTTTGGTTCCCGAAGATTGGCGCGCTGAGGTTTTGAAGCGAATGATGGGCATGACCATTATGCGTGGTCGCGCTCGTATCGTAACGACTGTTCGTGACGCGATTGAATGGCCTCGCCTGGAAGGTGGGGATGAGCGGTATACCTCCGGCGTACGTGTAACTTGGGTGGATGAAGTTCCTGATTCCGCTGCTGTTGCTCAAACCAACTTCACGCTTGGTACTGTAAAAGTCCCCGTTCACACCGTAATGGCTCGTACTGACGTTTCCCGCAATCTGTTGGAAGACGCAGGTGTGTCCGTTAGCGACCTGGTTGGCGAACTGTTTGCAGAAGCGATGGCGATTGACGAGGATGAACAATTCCTTGTTGGTAATGGCGCTGGCCGTCCGGTCGGTCTTCTGGGCAATCGCTCTGGCGCTGAATACACCCCTGCTGATGGTATCCCAACCGTGATTTCCGGTTCCGCCGCCGCTCTGACTGCCGATGGTTTGATTAACTTGGTTTACGACCTTGATCCTCAATACCTGACAAATGCGGTTTGGGCTGGTAACAAAACTGGTTTCCGCGACATTCGTAAACTGAAAGACGGCAATGGTGACTATCTGTGGGCGCGGGGCATCGAGCGTGGCGCACCTCCGATTGTGCTGGGTTACGACTATATGATGTCTCAAGCACTCCCCACCGTGGCTGCGAATGCTTATCCGTTCATCTTTGGTGACATGCGTGGTTATCTAATCGCTGATAGAGTCGGTATGACCGTTCAGCGAGTGGAAGACACGGATACCGTTGGTAAGAATAAAGTTGCTATCTTTGCCCGTCGCCGGTTGGGTGGACAGGTAATCATGCCTTGGATGTTCCGGGCTTTGAAAGTTAGCGCATAAGGTATAAGGAGAAAATAAAATGCCATTAGGTAGAGGTCTTTCCGGTAGTGAAGTAAAATATATTCTGGCTTTGTCTCCTGTAGCTGTAGCGGCTGCGGGGTCGACAAACGCCTTCGACTTGACCGGTTTTTCGGGTCCGGTTACGGTAGGTGTTGCAGCGAACAGCGCGAACCTCACGGTTAACGTTATGCGCTCTGGCACTAGCAACGGCACATTTGCTGCTATTGGGGCAAGCATTCAATCGCAAGCAAGCAAGCTGGTTGTTCGTAACTTTGCTCTGAACGGTAGTCCAACTTGGTACAAGCTGTCTTATGACAACAACAACGCTGGTAGCATCACTCCTGTATTGTTCATGGCTGTACAGCAACCGCGTCAGACTCCGATCAACCAAGCGTCAACCACAACGGTTCTCAGCAACGTCCTTTAGTTCTTGGGGGCAGGGTATTCATAACAAATACCCTGCCCTAAATATGGAGAAATCATGTATAACAGTTTGATCTATACTGAACAGGGCGGGTCGGTGATGCGCGTTAGTGAAGGCGCTACACTGAACATGGGTAACAGTCCAATCACAAGCGGGTCTGCATTACCTGCGTTTGCTGCTGTATCTGGTGCGGTGTATTTTCGTAGTGGCGGCAGTTTTGCTAATATCTACATTAATACAACGAATAGCGCATCAACCGGGACTGTGTGGAAAGCCGCAAGTTTGTTTACGCCCTAGTAATAATTGACCAGATGTGTCAGAAATGGTGCATCTGGTTTACATAATATGAATGAATACGCCACCTTACGGGAAATGAGAAGCTATTTATCACTTGCATCACAAAACACGCAGGACGATGACCGCATTCTCGATTTTACCCGCAGAGCATCAAGAGCAATTGATTCATACACACGCAGAAAATTCTATCCAGAGCGGAAGACTTTTAAGTTTGATTACGCTAAGTCTGACGAAGTTCGTTTTGACCGCGATGTTCTGGAATTAAAAGGGTTGTCAGACTTAAATGGAGCATCTGGTTTTGGGCTTGGTGTTTTGTTTTTATCCTGTGGTGATGATTACAATCGTTCGCCATATGATAGAGCAAGAGTCAATTCTAATTCTGGCTCATTGTTTAATTATCAAGGCACAACTCAACAAGCAATTCATGCAGATTTGCTACTTGGCTATCATGAAGACTATGATTATGCCTGGATATACAGTAACGGAACTTTAACAGCAAGTTTAGCAAGTGCCATTACCACCGCAAGTGTTTCGGCTAGTTCTGGTGAAAACGAAATTGGGTTATCGCCTCGGTATGAATCTAATCAATTATGGAAAATCGGTTCTGGTGCATCAGAAGAATTTGTTTACACAAAGTCTTTCGATGGCGGATCGCTGGTTGAATTGATTCGTGGCATAAACGGCACAGTAGCACATGACCATGCATCTGATACACCTGTGTATGTTTGGGGTGTCGAACCAGAGATTAAGTTTGCTACAGTAAGACTAGCGCAATGGCAGTATGAACAAGCGCAAAATCCCATTTATTCCAAATTGGTAACACCTCAGTTTGGCACAATCGAAATGCCTTTTACGTGGCCTTTGGATGTGCAAGATAAGCTGAAACGATTCCAACGAGGGCGAATTAAAACGGCATTCTAATGGCTAATAGAGTAACAGAAGAACAAATCATAAACAAATTAGCCACACATGCGAGAACGATAGATGGCGTTAGAATGGCATACGGGTTCGCTCAAAATCCAGATGGATTGACCCCAGCCAATCTGCCAGCATTTGTGTTTTTTCCAGCAGAAAGCACACACGAATCAAAAGCACATTTCAACGTGTGGACGAATACATTTAATATAACTGGACTTTTATTTGTAATTAGCAGAATGGACAAAGGTGGGACGTTGCGTTATATCGAAAATGACGCAATCCCGTTTATGCAAAAAATTCGTGCCAAGTTTCAGGAACAAGCGGTGTATGAGGATTTACTGTCACTTGGTTTACAAAAAGCACCATTAGTTAGCCTTAGATATGGCGCTGGTGGAAATTTATTAACTTATAATTCAACCCCGTATGTGGGAATCATTTGTCAGTGGCAATTCAAAGAAACTGCTTAATTGCCTAATTGATTTATGTAAACCGCTATGGTACAATAGTACTATTGACAAATAGACAATTTTGGAGGCGAGAAAATGCCAAATCCTGTAGCATCGTTTAAGACGGGATTAAAAGTAGCAATTGAAGACACCTTGAGCGTTGCACCAAATGCCAGTACGAATCCCGGCTGGTGGCAAGGTGGTAGGTGGTTTGACATCACCACAGATGGGTTTCCGTCTTTGCAGGATGAAAAGGCAATTATCTTTCCTGCTGGTCAGGCGGGGTTACGCGCATTGAACAATCGCGCACCTGTGGTTGGTCGTACATGGTCAGAAGGTGGGTTTGGATTCCCGATAACCGAAGACTTTTTGGGCGCAATGCTGTACGGCGCACTTGGCGGTCTGTCCACGAATCGCGTAGATGGAACTAATTTTAGTCTACTTGCCGCAGAGCCGGTTGTTGGTGGGACAGAAAAACTTTTGGTTCTGACCAATCAGCCGTCTGATGGTGGGGCGATTTTGAGATTCGACATTAAGGGCGCGTCTGCCGGTGGAACGATCAGTATCAGCGGCATCGACTCTCATGGTAATCCAGCCAGTGAAGTAATTTCATTTGCAAGTGCAGGATCGTTCTACTCTCGTCAATCGTTTAGTGCAATCGGTGCAAGTTCAATCAGCATTAGCGGCTCTCATGGCGGTGGAACAGTTGACGTGAATGGTATTCAATACTGGGAGCATGTATTCACCTTCAACAACACGTCTAACCCATCTTTTAGTATCGAGCGATATGGCGACCCGACTGCTGGTGCTGCATCTAAATCTAAAATGCACTTGGGCATGGTTGTCACCGAATTAACTTTCACCAATCCGGCATCGCAAGAAGACGGATTGTTCATGGGTGAAGTGAACTTTGTTGGCGACCCGACTGCGACATGCAATGCTGGTTCCCTTGCCGCAACGTCTGCGATGAAGGTATGGCCTGCCTGGACGCAAAAAATAACTAAAAATGGTGTAAATTGGTACAAAGCCACCAATTTCACGATGGCTATCAATGCCGGAAACCGTAATTACATGACTGCTGCCGGTACTCAGAATCCGCAGGGGCGAGTTTATCTGGGTCAAGAAGTTACTGGTAGTTTTGATATGCTGGTTGATTCCGAAGAAGAATACAACGATTGGGCTGGGGCAAGTTCAATGACAATGGTGAACACTTGGACATCGCCCTGGAAACTGACTTCTAGTCAGAACCAGCAACTAATCGCATCGTTGACTCAGACGTATCTTGAGTCGATTGATAGTAGCGACGACGATGGTATTTTCTCTCTATCGGGAGATTATCGAACTATCAATGATGCAAACAATGGTCTTGCAAAATTTGTTCTAAGAAACGGTATTCCTGGCACAGCTTACGGGAACAATGTAGCGTAGGTTTAAAAATCTAATCATAGTAGCTAACAACCCCTGTAGTAGCTCGCTTGTTGCTTTGCTATTGCAGGGGTTGTTTTTTTTGATTATGACAACTAATAAAAACAATGACGAAATGAAATCTGATGAGCAACTAAGGAAGCTGGAGAGTGCAGTCAATAAACTTTCAGAATCGCAAATGTCATCGGAGCTAGTTTTGAAGCAATTATCACTCGATTTTGGCACTCTCTCCAGAGAACAGGCAGAGATACGGGGAGTCATATTTGGAACGTCCGGCTTGGCTGGGAATTTCCAAAAAGGGCTGATTACTCTCATGCTTGACATGCAAAAGACAGCCAGCAGCAACCAAGAGGCAATAGAGGCATTGCTAGAACGAGCAGATCGGGAATCAAGAGAGAGAGCGATTGTTGCAGATGCATTAAGTAAATCAAGTACAGAATCGTTTGATAAATTAAAACGTCTTATCACCATTGCTGGTGGTGTATTAACCATTATTACGTTGTTGCAAGTGATAATTAATTTTTTGTTGTCAACCCCATGATTAATTTTTGGAAGGGAAACTGGAAACTGCTATCTGTACTGATATTGTTGCTGTTAGCTGGCGTAGCTAACTTGCTGATAACCATTCGTGTTTTATCCAAAGACCCATCGTTTGTTTTTGTCAATACATTAGACGATCAGATGTCACCGGTTAGCGATATTGTTTGTATTGATGAACCACTTATTATTAATGTAAAAGGAATAAATCGTGGCGGATGGGCAATTAGCACTTATGCCGAAACGATTTATCATGCAGACACACTGAACTTCGCTAAAATATTCCCTCCACCTGATATTGCCGTGTCTGGATTGGTGGATAACACCACTTATTTCAACTACCCAATTTTTGTTGACACAAGCGGGTTACTCCCTGGTGAGTATATATATGCTTTATCCACAGAACAGGAAACAAAATCCGCTACAGGGTTCTATACTCCATTTGAAATTGTCAATTGCAATCCATAGTACATTCATACCATTTTGTTATGTTGACATGTTATGTTAAAATAACAAAAGTTTTTACACGAAACATGACAAAGGGGAATAATGGAATGAGCAGTAAAGCATTAAGAGGTAGCGAGATAAGCGACCAGGAAAAGAGCGTCATGCTGGCGCGGCTGTGCGGGTGGAAACTAGAGGATACGCCCAAAGGATTCCCGGCGCATGTTCTAGACGAATCTGATAATGATATATTTCCCTGGCAAAGCCTTGATGGTGATGTCATCGGTTGGGCTGGGCAATACCCGAACCTCTACGACCCCGCCAACATGGCGCTGCTGGCGCTGGTTATTGAATGGGCTTGTAACGGTACACGAATCGACCTAAATTTTATACCGAAGTGGAATGATGCAAATTGGGAAGAGGGGTATTTTGACAACCACTTTGACCCTAAGAATTTTCACGCATCAATGTGCAGAATGGCAGATGAGATACTTGTCCAAGCGGCACAGTACACAGAACTAGCGGCCGGGATGATGACGGAATGAAAACGACAAGCGACAATCGAACAATGGATGATGTTCTAAACGCTGACTTTCGCACAGCGCCAACCCCGCAAGAAGTGGAGCAATGGCGACAAGAACGGGCTGATCTCGAAGCCCGGCTTTCCGAGTTTAAGCGGCGCGAGGAGCTACTACGGGCGGTGGCTAAAGCCGCATGGATTGATCGTGCCTCGCTTACGAAGGCAACATGGAAAACGTTACAAGTCGCCCTCGACGAAGGTGCGATGGGTTGTGAGGATGAAATCAGTTAAAAAAATCAATCAGGAGATACTATGCAGATTAACCAACGTATTAGTCAACTATACAACAAATACAAAAAACGGGGTAATACATGACCATATTAAGTAACGAACAGAATGAAGCTATTAATCTGTTTATCTATGACCTGAGAAACAATCCAGACGAACAGACAACATGGGAAACAATTTCTGATATTATTAATGATCGATTTGATGTCGAGTTAAGCGGAAATGCCTGTCGAAAAAGATTTGAGAGAACTGTTGATAGAATCCGAGAAGAGAAAGAGAATTCAAAACTAGAATTACTAGACGAACGAGTTGTTGCACTAGATTCTGCAAACTCAGATGTCATTGAGTTGTTGCGCGAAAGATTTGGTATTAGCCAAGAGTACCAACCCAAAAGAATAAAAACAACGGCAACAAATGATAAAACTTGGTACGGCGCAGAATGGGTACGCGAAGAGGTAAACGAAGACAACCTAGAACTTATTCTCGAACAAATCAAGGCCCACGCTCCGGTTTATCGTGAATTTACTCCACTAAAACAAACTGATGGACATCTACTTGTTCCGATTTTGTATGACGCTCATATCGACAAGGCTGTGTTTAACGGGGGCAAAACATACACACAGATCGTAGACGAAATGATTGAAACGGCACTGGGGCTTGGCCTGAACATTAGTCGAATTATGTTTGTCATCGGGAACGACTTTGGAAACACAGATAACGTGCATGGCAATACAACGGCTGGCACACCGCAAGAGAACACGGTTCATTGGGCGAGAGGTATTGATCTACGATGTCAGTACGCCATTGAAGCAGTCGAGCGTTTTGCTTCTGTTGCAAGTACTGATGTAATCATGGTTCATGGCAATCATGATCGCTACTCGAATCAATGGCTGGGCAAGGTGCTAGAAGCCCAATTCCACAACAACAAACGAGTGACGGTTAACAACAATGCATCCCCCAGGAAATACTATAGTTGGGAAGCAAATATGTGGGGATTCACACACGGTAATGAAGAAAATGTATCAATGCTGCCTGCGATTATGGCTACAGAGGCTCCTGTGCAGTATGCTTTTGCAAGCTATAGGGAAGTATTCACTGGGCATTTTCATCGCAAACAATCGGCATTCTATCCTTTAACCGAAGCGCAGGGATTGACGATCCGGTGGATGCCAGCATTATCGGGAACGGACGACTGGCATAATCTTAAAGGTTATGTGGGCGCTCGTCGTGCGGGGCTGGGAATTATTTACGCCCCAGATGGATACAAAATGGAGTATTCTGTTTCCGTTTGATAGTACAACAACAATTAATCATCTCTTATCCTTATCAAAATCTCATGCTAATAACATGAGATTTTTTATTTCTCTTATTGCTTTATCCATATGTCTATAGTACAATAGTACCATGCCTTACAGAGATTTGATTTATCTCAAAGTGTTCGCTGCCTCGGTTGTTATTATTCTTTTACTGATTGGTGGCTATGTTTTATATAGTATTTTAACCGCTTAAGGAGAAGATTATGGAGATTGATTGGAGTGGTGTTATCGAAGCGTTGGTGTCTGCGCTGGTTTTGGTTCTTTTGGCTGCTATTCCTGTACTCGCAACCGTCGCAAAGGGTCTGTTGCAAAAGTTGGAACTGGAAGCGGTCAATCGTATTGGCGAAGCGAAATGGGCTGCTGCGAAAGATTGGGCTGCTACATTGATTAAGGCTGCTGCTCAAAAAGCGGAATTGGTCACTGATGAACAGAAGAAAGATTTCGTAATGTTACATCTTCGCTATTTCGTTGACACAATTGGTTTGCCAATTACTGACTCTCAGCTTGACGCTTTGATCGAAGGAACTCTAAAAGAACTTAAAACGTTCGAGCTATAATGGCAAAGATGAAATTAGGATGGCACACCGGACCAACTGGAATCGGTGTGCCTCAATCATTTTGGAGTAATCTTAATACACTTGGCATCGCGGCTGTTGCAAAGGGCGCGGATACAATGTCAGGTGTTTTTGATTTACAGCAAATAGCAAAAACAAGCATAGTTCCTCATGTGTGTGTTTGGCGCAGGTCAAATACGTCCGATTATTCGTATGATACGCCTAATTATAACTTATCCCCCAAAGCAGCAGCAGACCTTCATTGGGCAAAAATCAAAACGCAAATACCGCCTGAACTGGACAAATCAATCACATGGATTGAGGTAATCAATGAGCCAGATAAAAACAAGGCAGATTGGCTTGGTTATTTTTCGTATGAAATAGCCATCCTTGCCAATTTAGATGGTTACAAGATTTTGTCGTTTGGATGGTCTGGTGGTGAACCAGAACCTTCTCATTGGTTTACTGATGGAATTGTGAAATACCTGAATTATTGCGCGGATAATCCCGGCAAGGCTGGAATTAGTGTCCATGAATACAACTTCGGCATGGAGTCATTTGAAAGCGTTTATCCGTGGTTAATAGGCCGATTTGAATTTATTCATTTGGCTTGTGATGCAAATAATATTCCATATCCCCCCATTGTTATAACCGAATTTGGTTTTGCATATAATGACATTCCAGATTCATGGCCTCAAATAGAAGAATTTCTTTTTAAATCTTGCGCTGTCTATGCTCAGTATCCCAATGTTCTTGGGGCGGCACTATGGTATTTGGGCGGCAACGGATGGGATAATATCTATCTCAAATGGCAACCACATATTCCAAAGGTGGAACAGTTAATGGCAAGTACAGTTTATCCCGATCCCGAAATCCCCGATCCTCCAGTTGATCCTCAGCCAGAGGGCGAAGCTCAAATAACTATCGAAATCGAAAACGATTACAATACATCGCTAGGAACATGGGATGCGGGCGATATGTCAAATTTGACATATCGGTATAAATATGAAAATGGCGAAAGCGAATGGTTCCCTCTGCCTGTTGACGAATTAGCTACGGGCATTGAAATTACGGCAACGGCAACGAATACTATTACGTTAACTGTAGTTGATGGCGGCGAGGTTCCAGAAGAACCAACAGAACCCACTCCCCCTCCAGTTCCCGTTTTGTCTCGTGGCGATATGGTTATCGATGTATCTCATTGGAATGGCACATTAAACTGGGATAATCTAAAAGCAAATGGCGTTAAGGGCGCAATCATTCGTGCTTCGAATGGTATTATTAAAAACGGAACTTCTACTGATGCAGATGGTGTTGACCATCAATATTGGCGTAATGTTGCAGAGTGTACGCGACTGAATATCCCGTTTGGTGTTTATCATTTCCTCAACGGCAACTACAACGCCCTACAGCAAGTGCAGCACTTCGGAGGTATAATCGCTCAAACAATTGCTAAAAACAGCTCTCCGACGCTTGTAGTGGCCCTAGACGCGGAGCCAGCAGACGTTGGTGGAACCCCTGCATCAGAATCATTTCTTGTTGCTGCCGGTGGGCAACTGTTGACTGAATTAAATGCATTGGGATTGCTAGACCTCGCTGGATGGTATTCGCGTAAATCATGGTGGGATACAGTCGTTTCGGCGGGAGCAACATGGCCCAAGCAATTTCTGTCTTGGGTAGCATTATGGCCTACTGCAAATCCAATATCCAGTCCCCCAAGTATCAATACCGTTGTTCAGCCAATGCGCGGCTTTGACAAGGTTGATTACTGGCAATTCACCTCTGTCGGTGGTCAGATATTTAATCATACTACTAATAGCTTGGATGTTAATTATTATTATGCTGGCGATCCAGTAATTCAGCCACCACCACCACCACCACCACCACCACCACCCGTAACAAAAATCGATTTGTTGCCATACTTCATTGGTTCGGGTTCTGCAAAAGGCAGATTGTACGAGGTGGAGACAAGAATAAACGGTGTAGGTGCTGGACAGCAGCGCCATCAAACGCATGTAAATGGTA
>ERZ761603.2563-NODE-2563-length-12345-cov-12.133605_pt1 | contig 12345 bp, 10 predicted proteins | sample MGYA00511879_ERZ761603 | MGnify/ENA primary metagenome ERZ761603 (study PRJEB28899, sample SAMN02850040) | bioreactor sludge metagenome | biome: EBPR Sludge; feature: EBPR Bioreactor; material: flocular biomat | place: Australia: Thorneside Wastwater Treatment... | reverse complement strand
GTCGTCTTTCCGGCGTCGGGGTGCGAAATGATGGCAAAGGTCCGTCGACGAGCGATTTCACGCAGCACTTCGGGCGGCAACTGATCTTTGTTCGGGGGCGAGTCGGTGTTGGCGATCGTCATCGGCAAATTTTCGGCGCCAGGAAAAGAAAAGCCGCCCGTCGGGGTGTGGCAAGCTGACCCGCGGGCGGTGCGTAGCCCCCACTATACCAAGAGTTGCCGGCGAGCAGGGAAGCGTGCGCAGCGAGCGGGCGGCAGGGTTGCGGGTGAAGCCAAGTGCCGCGAGTGCCGGGTGCGGCCAGTGCGCGCTGGGGTGATCGCTATTCGCTGCCGTTGCCCCTCAGATCAGATGGCGGCTGGAAAGTTCGTCCTTTAACCAGGCGTAGCAGATCGGTGCCGCAACCAGGCCGGCGAGCCCGAAGGTGCTTTCCATAATGAGCATGGCAGTCAGCAGTTCCCAGGCACGGGCGTTGATCTGGGCCCCCACAATGCGCGCGTTGAGGAGGTACTCGAGCTTATGGATAAGCACTAGATAAAGCAGTGATGCGCCGGCGACAACCGGTGAGTGCGCCAGACTGACAATGAAGATGACGGTATTCGAGATCAGGTTGCCAACCACCGGCAGCAAGCCAGCGATGAAGGTGACGACGACCATCGTCTTCGTCAGCGGCAGGTGGGCGCCGAAAAGAGGCAGGACGACGGTCAGATAAAGCGCCGTAAAGACGGTGTTGAGCGCCGAGATGCGCACCTGCGCAAACACGATCCGACGAAACGCTTCGCCCAAGCGGCTGATTCTTGTCGCGAGCGCAGCGGCCAGGGGTCGTGTCAGCGTTTCGTCAGTACTTGCGCGCACGGACACCAGTGCCCCGACGACCATGCCGATCAACACATGCGCCAGAATGCGCCCCGTTTCCTTGCCGATGACCTGAAGTTCGGCGGCGTGTTCCCTCAGCCAGCGGCTGGCGTGTTCACGCAGGGCTTCGGCGTCTCGGGGCAACCAATCGGCGAGCCAAGGCGGCAGCGTCGAGCGCGAGGTGTCGACGATTTCGGCCATCTTGGCCAACAAGGCCGAAAAACTTCCTCCTTCGCTACTCATGAAGACGACGATTCCGACCACGGCAGCAGCCACCGCGGCGACGACGACCAGCACAACCAAGCCGACCGAAAAGCCGCGGGCGCGGGCGCCCGACAGGTGGAGGGCGAAAATGGGTGTCAACACCTGTACCAGTTCATAGACCAGGAGGCCGGCGATCAGAGCGGGCAAGAGGTGAATCGTGAGGATGGTCACCATCGCCGTTCCGGCGAGGATGCACGAGGCATGGTCCATGGCTCGCTGGGGGGCCGGCCTCATGCTTGATGAGTTGCCGTCGGAAGCGTCGGCCAATTTCACGCGGCGACAAGGCTGGCGGCGCTGCTCAGCCGGTTTCCCAAACCATTCAGGCCGAGCGCCGGCAACGCCGCCTGCAGTCGCTCGGGGTGAGCGGTCGCCAGCAGCTTCAGTCGGCCGCGGCCGAAGGCGGCAGGACCGGCAAGACGGACACACTGACGCGCGACGGCATCGGCGACTTCGACCAGAGTCGCCTGATCCGCGACGATGGGTTCCAGTGTGGGGCGGAGAAAAGCGTAGTGCGTGCAACCGAGGACAATCTGATCGGCACCAGCGGCGAGCAGCGGCGTCAGATGTCGTTGCGCCTCGTCGGCGAAGCCTGGATCGTCGAGGTGCAAGGTTTCGACGCGTGTTGCCCAGCCCGGACAAGCCTCGATGTCCACGTGGACCGCGCCCGCATGTTGTCGAATCAACTGCGCCAGACGCTGACTGCGAGCCGTGGAGGTCGTTGCCAGAACGGCGATGCGACCACTGCGCGACGCCGCCGCCGCAGGTTTTACTCCCGGCTCGACACCGACGACGGGCAGACTCGGGAACGCGTCGCGAAAGGCGGCGACCGCTGCCGTCGTCGCCGTGTTGCAGGCAAAGACGACGAGACCACAGCCCTGGTCAAGCAGGTGGCTGCCGATGTGCAGGACACGCTGGCGAATGAAGGTGTCGTCCTTGTCGCCATAGGGCAGGTGCGCGGTATCGGCAAGGTACAGAAGATCTGCCCGTGGCAGCGCCTGCGCGATCGCACTGAGGACCGAAAGTCCGCCGAGACCGCTGTCGAAGACGCCGATCATCGGGCCGGTAGCGGCCCTAGCGGGCGGCGATGACGGCGACTTCGATCAGGAAGTCATGGTGGGCCAGCCTGGCCTCAACGCAGACCCGTGTCGGTGCCGTGCCGCGCGGGATCCAGCGGTCCCAGACGGTATTGACGGCGATCGCGTCATCGATGTTGCGCAGGTAGATGGTCACCATCAGCAGCCGGGTCTTGTCGCTTCCGGCCTGTTCGAGCAACTTCTCGACGCCAGCAAGGACCTCGCGTGTTTGTGTGGCGACGTTGGCGTCTAGCGTCTGTGGCGTCTCGACCAGATAGACTGTATCGCCGTAGGCGCAAATGTCCGAATATCGCTGGGTCGTGCCGTGTCGCTCTATCGCCATGGGTCTCCTCCAAGGTGCAGCCGGTTTACCGCCCGGCTTCGCGTCAATCATCTTCTTGTTGTCTTGTTGTTCAGTTAACGGTGACCGGTATCTTGCCGATTTTGGTCTGCCACTCCTTCGGTCCAGTGCTGTGCACCGATGTCCCTGTCGAATCGACGGCTACCGTTACCGGCATGTCCCTGACGTCGAATTCGTAGATGGCTTCCATGCCGAGATCCGCAAATCCCACCACTTTTGCCGATCGGATGGCTTTGGCCACCAGGTAGGCGGCTCCACCGACAGCCATCAGATACGCCGACTTGTGCTTGCGAATGGCGTCGATGGCGGTCGGTCCCCGTTCGGCCTTGCCGACCATCGAGAGCAAGCCGGTCTGAGCAAGCATCATCTCGGTGAACTTGTCCATGCGCGTGGCCGTCGTCGGGCCGGCTGGGCCAACAACCTCGTCCCGGACCGGATCGACCGGACCGACATAATAAATGACGCGATTGGTAAAATCGACCGGCAAGGGTTCCCCTCTGGCCAGCATTCCCTGTATGCGCTGATGTGCGGCGTCGCGACCGGTTAGCATCTTGCCGTTGAGCAGCAGCGTCTGGCCGGGTTTCCAGGCTGCGACTTCGGACGGGGTCAAAGTATCGAGGTTAACGCGCGTCGACGTCTCCGTGTTGGGCGCCCAGGCGACCTTGGGCCATTCGGAGAGGTCAGGCGGTGTCAGCACGGCGGGTCCGGAACCGTCGAGATGGAAGTGAGCGTGGCGAGTGGCTGCACAGTTGGGGATCATCGCTACGGGCAGGCTGGCGGCGTGGGTCGGGTAGTCGAGAATCTTGACATCGAGAACGGTCGTCAGACCGCCAAGACCCTGCGCGCCGATGCCAAGGGCATTGACTTTTTCGTACAGTTCGAGTCGGAGCTCCTCGATCCGGTTGTCTGCTCCGCGAGCCATCAACTCCTGAATATCCACCGGCGCCATCAGGGATTCCTTGGCGAGCAGCATGGCCTTTTCCGGTGTGCCGCCGATGCCGATGCCGAGAATGCCGGGTGGGCACCAGCCGGCCCCCATGGTCGGCACCGTCTTCAGAACCCAGTCGACGATCGAGTCGGACGGATTGAGGGCATGGAACTTGGACTTGTTTTCGGAGCCGCCACCCTTGGCCGCGCAGATGACTTCCAGGTGGTGGCCGGGAACCACTTCGTAGTGGACGACCGCCGGAGTGTTGTCTCGCGAGTTCTTGCGCGCGCCGGCCGGATCGAGCAGCACTGAGGCGCGCAGCTTGTTGTCGGGGTGGGTGTAGGCGCGCCGAACGCCCTCGTTGCACATTTCCTGCACGGATAGCGTGGTGTTCCAGCGGATCTCCATGCCGATCTTGAGAAAGATCACTGCGATGCCCGTATCCTGACAAATGGGGCGGTGACCTTCGGCACACAGGCGGCTGTTGGTGAGCAACTGGGCAATGGCATCCTTCGCCGCCGGGCTCTGCTCGCGCTCGTAAGCGGCGCCCAGTGCCTGAATGTAGTCGCGCGGGTGATAGTAGCTGATGTACTGAAAGGCGTCAGCAATGCTCTGAATGAAGTCTTCCTCTTTGATCGTGGTCATTACAGGCTCCTTGTTCCGGTTATTGACGTCTTCGCCCGCTGTCAGTGTGGCGTGCCGTGTTGGGCCTTGCTCAGCGCCAGGGTCTGAGTCATCAAACGGTCGACCAGGACCATCGCCAACGCTGAGCAAAGGAAGACGACGTGAATCACGACTTGCCACTTGATCGTGTGTTCGTTCATGTTGCCGGCATTGATGAAAGTTTTTAAGAGATGGATTGACGAAATGCCGATGATCGCTGTTGAAAGTTTGATCTTGAGTACGCCCGCATTGACGTGCGACAGCCATTCCGGCTGGTCGGGGTGGCCCTCGAGATCAAGGCGCGAGACAAAGGTCTCGTAGCCGCCGATGATGACCATGATCAACAGGTTGGCGATCATCACCACGTCGATCAGACCGAGGACGATCAGCATGACTTCGGTCTCGCCGATGCGGGTGCTGCTGAAGAACAGGTTGTGGATCAGGTGCCACAACTCGGCCATGAAGAGATAGACGTACACCGCCTGGGCAATGATCAGGCCGAGATAGAGCGGCGCCTGCAGCCAGCGGCTCCAGAAGATGAGCCTCTCGAGTCGGTCGATGGTCGGCCTCAGGGAAGACATTGCAGCACTCGATCGGAAATCGCGAATGAAGAATTCTAGCATCAATGCCTGCACCCCTTCTGTCGCCGCTCGGGGATGACGTAAGTGGGATGTAAGATTGATGGCGTTTAATTCCTGGCCGTTGACGCGAAGCGGAGCGGAGCGAAGCGGTGTTCAAGGTCTTACGGCGCACAGGACGCCGTGGCGTCGCGGTTGCCGGGTTCATTTCGCTGCCCGCTGCATCGACTTTCTGTACCCTCTAATCGCACACTGCACAGGAGATCGAAAATGTCATTAAGCGAGGCCGTAACCTTCTTTGAGCCATCCGCCGAGTTTGTCAAGAAGGCAACGATTTCCGGCATGGACGCCTACAAAGCCTTGTGTGACGAGGCGGCCAGGGATTACACAGGTTTCTGGGCCCGTCTGGCACGCGAGCACGTCACGTGGAAGCAGCCGTTCACGCAGATCCTCGACGAATCCAATGCGCCGTTCTTCAAGTGGTTTGCCGATGGCACGCTGAACGCGTCTTACAACTGCCTGGACCGCAATATCGAGGCTGGCCTCGGCGACAAGGTGGCCATCGTTTTTGAAGCCGATGACGGCGCGGTGACCCGGGTGACCTACAAGGATCTGTTGTCGCGCGTTTGTCAGTTCGCCAACGGTTTGCGTGCGCGCGGGATCAAGAAAGGCGACCGGGTTCTGATTTACATGTCGATGGGCGTCGAGGGTATTGTCGCGATGCAGGCCTGTGCGCGTATTGGCGCCATCCACTCGGTGGTCTTCGGAGGATTCTCGGCGCAGTCCGTGCGTGACCGGATCAACGACGCCGGCGCCGTGGCGGTGATTACCGCCGACGAACAGTGCCGCGGCGGCAAGCATCCACCGCTGAAGCCAGCGGTGGATGAGGCGATCGCTCTGGGCGGTTGCGGGTCGGTCAAGGACGTCATTGTTTTCCGCCGCACGGGCGGTGCGTGCAACATGGTCGCCGGACGCGATATCTGGTGGCACGACGTCATTGCCGGGCAGGCGGACGTGTGCGAACCCGAATGGGTTGAAGCCGAGCACCCCTTGTTTCTCCTTTATACGTCGGGCTCAACGGGTAAACCAAAGGGGGTCCAGCATTCGACGGGTGGCTACCTGCTGCACGCCATCGTGACCACGAAATGGACGTTCGACCTCAAAGCGGACGACCTCTTCTGGTGTACCGCCGACATTGGCTGGGTGACCGGGCATACCTACATCGCCTATGGACCGCTCGCCTGCGGCGGGACCGAGATCGTTTTCGAGGGCATTCCGACCTATCCGGACGCTGGCCGCTTCTGGAAGATGATTCAGGAACACAAGGTCAACATCTTTTACACAGCGCCGACAGCGATTCGCTCGCTGGTCAAAGCGGCCGACGCCAATCCGTCGGTTGGCCCGAAGCAGTACGACCTGTCTTCACTGCGCTTGCTGGGGACCGTCGGTGAGCCGATCAATCCGGCGGCTTGGCAGTGGTACTACGACAGCGTCGGTGGCGGCCGCTGCCCAATCGTCGATACTTTTTGGCAGACCGAGACCGGTGGTCACATGATCACCCCGTTGCCGGGCGTAACGCCGCTGGTGCCGGGGTCGTGCACGCTCCCGTTCCCGGGCATTCAGGCTGCCGTCGTGGACGAGACGGGGACCGAAATCGACTGGGGCAAGGGCGGACTGCTGGTGGTGAAGAAACCCTGGCCAGCGATGATTCGCACGATCTGGGGTGATCCCGAGCGTTTCAAGAAGTCCTACTACCCCGATGATTTCGCCGGCAAGCTGTATCTGGCCGGAGATGGTTCGATCCGCGACGTCAAGACCGGTTATTTCACGATCACCGGGCGCATTGACGACGTGCTCAACGTTTCGGGCCACCGCATGGGAACGATGGAGATCGAGTCTGCTCTGGTTTCGCATCCGATGGTTGCTGAAGCGGCCGTCGTTGGTCGTCCAGACGACCTCACCGGTGAGGCGATCTGTGCGTTCGTCGTCCTCAAGGGGCCGCGACCGACCGGTGAAGCGGCGCAGAGGATGATCAAGGAGTTGCAGGATCACGTCGGCCGGGAGATTGGCCCGATCGCCAAGCCAAAAGACCTGCGCTTTGGCGAGAACCTGCCAAAAACCCGATCCGGGAAGATCATGCGCCGGCTGCTGCGCTCGCTGGCCAAGGGCGAAACGGTTGCCCAGGACGTGTCAACGCTCGAGAACCCGGCGATCCTGGACCAACTGCGCAGCTGATCAGGCGAACCGGCGCGGCGCGTGGTGGACTACGCGCGCCGCGCGCCGCGTTGTTCGCCGTCGCGACGGCGGTGAAGTCGCGACCGCTCTGGAACCGCTGTACAGGCCGGCACCCGGCGTGCCGGCCTGTGCGTTTTTCCCGATCGAGGAGCCGGCGTGAGCAATAGTGCGTCCGAGATGCTGTTTTCTGCGTCGATCGACGGCTTGCGCCTGCATGCGCCTTTCGACCGCATGGAGGCAGATGCCCTCCGTTTTCTCGTCGAGCACGTCAAACTGGCACATTATCCGCAGGGCGCGCGGATTCTGGCGAGCGAGATGGGTGTCGCACGCACCCTGCACATCGTGCAACGTGGCAAGGTGCACGCCAAAGCCGTTACCGATGGCGGCGATCCCTCTTCGCTCACCCTGGGCCCTGGCCAGTGTTTCTCCATCGGCGCCTTGATGGCGCAACAGTCGTCGTCGACCAGCTACGTCGCTCGGGACGAAGTCTTCTGCTATGAGCTGGCGGCAGATGACTTCTTTAACCTGACGCAGAAGAGCACCGTCTTCAACCTGTTTTGTACGCAGCATATTGCCGGCTTGCTCAAGCAGTCGCAGCAGCAGTTGCAGGTTCAGTTCGCGCAGCGGGCGGCTGAGCAGAAGACAATGAACTCTCCCCTGGCCACGATCATCAGCCGAGAGCCGGTGGTGGTGGCTCCCGATGCGTCGATTCGTCAGGGGGTCGAGCTGATGGCAGGCCGCCATCTGGGGTCGATGATCGTCGTCGACGCGGCACAACACCCGGTCGGGATTTTCACCCTTTCCGACCTGCTGAAGCGCATCGTTTTGCCGGGGGCTTCGCTTGACCAGCCGATCGCGAACGTCATGTCACCCAGACCGTTCAGCCTCGCGCTCGCCGCCAACGCCCATGATGCTGCCGTGGCGATGGCCATGCACGGGATTCGTCATGTTCTGGTGGTCGACGACGGCGGTCGCCTCAGGGGGGTGGTTTCTGAGCGCGATCTGTTCAAGCTGCAGGGCGCGGGTTTGCGGCAGATCCGACATGCCATCGACGGGGCGGCCAGCATCGAGGTGCTTCGGCACGCACGCGAGGACGTGCGCCAGCTGGCGCTGACGATGCTCTCGGAAGGCGTTGGCGGCCAGGAAGTCACTCAGTTCATCTCGGCATTGAATGACACGGTTGCCCGGCGCGTCATCGAACTCAATCTGGAGCGTCACGACTTCTACGGTATCGACTGGGCGTGGCTGGCTTTCGGTTCGGAAGGTCGCGACGAGCAGACTTTTACCACCGACCAGGATAACGGGATCATCTATCTGCTCACCGACCTGATGGACCGCGAGCAGACGCAGTTACGTTTCCTTGACTTTGCGCGCGATGTCAATGCCGATCTCGACCGCTGTGGCTTCCCGCTGTGCAAGGGAAACATCATGGCGAGCAATCCCGAGCTTTGTTTGACTCTGGAAGAGTGGGAGGAACGATTTGCGCGCTGGATTCGCACACCGGAACCGCAGGCCCTGCTGAACGCAACAATCTTTTTTGACTTTCGTCCGCTGTACGGGAAATTCCACCTTGCACACCGTCTCCGCCTCTATCTGCTCCGGCAGGCGCAGGGTAACCCACTGTTCCTGCGCATGTTGGCGCAGAATGCGTTGACCGTGATGCCGCCGCTGGGACTGATTCGCGACTTTGTCACCGGCGTCGATCCCGAGCATCCGGGGACGATCGACCTCAAGAAGGATGGGGCTCGGCTGTTCACCGATGCGGCGCGTGTTTTTGCCTTGGCACATCAGGTCGAAGCGACCAATACCGTCACCCGTCTGAAACGGGCGGGTTCCTTGATGAACATCTCGACCGAGGATCTGGCGGCGAGCATCGAGGGCTTCAACTTCCTCCAACTGTTGCGCTTGCGGCATCAACATTTCGAACAAGAGCATGGGCGAGAGGGAGACAACCTGATCCGCCCGGATGACCTGAACGAAATTGAGCGACGCGTCTTGAAAGAGGCGTTTCGGCAGGCGCGCAAGCTGCAGGCACGCCTGAGACTCGACTACCAACTTTAGCCATGGCCTGGTATTCACGTCTGTTCACTGCTCATGATGAAGATGCCGGTCTGACCGCTGACCAGCAGCAGGCCGTCGCGGCTTGGCATGAGCTTCCGGCGGCCGATCTCAAACGCTCCCATTATCGGACGCGGTACGTGGTGGTCGATGTTGAAACCACGGCCTGTGGCGCCCGTGCCGATCGCCTGCTGTCGCTTGGTGCTCTCGCCGTGACCGACGGGATGATCGACTTCAGCGATGCGCTTGAAGTCCACTTGGCCGAACCGCTGGCAGATACCGAGTACACCACGATCACGGAGGCGCAAACCTCTGCGTGCCTGATGCCGCCAAGCGATGCGCTGATTGCCTTTCTGCACTTCGCCGGCAAGGCGCCGCTGATTGCCTTTCACGCCTCATTGGTTTCAAGAGTCGTCGAGGGTGCGCTGGCAGAACATCTCGGTTTCGCGCTGCGCCAGCCGTGGATCGATCTCGCGTGGGTGATGTCCGACCTCTTTCGTGATGGCCCCGGCGACGCGGCGACGAGTCTGGACAAGTGGCTCGCCCACTTCGACATCGAGAGCATTCAGCGCCACCACGTCGTCTCCGATGCCTATGTCGCCGCCAAGCTCGTACAGATGACGATCGCGCGCGCTGCGCGCAAGGGCTTTGTCAGTCCAGCCGGTCTTCTCGAACTGGAGAAGGCGCGGCGCCATCTCCACCAAAGCGGCTAGATCCGCGGCCGGCAATGGCTGACTACGCTGCCCCGCTGCGCCGCTACTACAGCTCCTACACGCTCAGCTTCCTGGTTGTGATCCTGGTGCTGGCGGTTCTCGAGCAGTACGGGATGCCGCCGCGCTGGATCGGTTATACGTTTCTTTTCTTGACCATCTTTCTCTACGCGACGATTGGCGTCCTCGCCCGCACGACCAGTGTCTCGGAATATTACGTCGCCGGTCGGCGCGTTCCGGCGGTCTTCAACGGGATGGCGACGGCAGCCGACTGGATGAGTTCGGCGTCCTTCATGGGGCTTGCCGGAACACTTTATCTGTCAGGCTACCAGGGTCTCGCCTATGTGATGGGATGGACAGGTGGCTATGTGCTGGTGGCCCTGCTGCTCGCGCCTTACCTTCGCCGCTTTGGGCAATACACGATTCCGGATTTTCTCGCGGCACGTTACGGCGGCAACCGCGCACGCCTGATCGGGGTTTTTGCGACCGTCGTCGCTTCGTTCGTCTACGTCGTCGCACAGATCTACGGGGTGGGTCTGATCACGAGTCGCTTCGTCGGCTTGCAGTTTGAGATCGGCGTCTTCGTTGGACTCGCTGGCATACTGGTGTGCTCGTTTCTTGGCGGCATGCGCGCAGTGACCTGGACCCAGGTCGCTCAGTATACGGTGCTGATCATTGCCTATCTCGTTCCGGTGACGATCATGTCATACCAGGTGACCGGAGTTCCGGTTCCCCAGCTGACCTATGGCTTCGTTTTGCAGAAGGTCGCGGCACTCGAGGATGATCTCTTTGCCGACCCGGCCGAGGTCGAAGTCCGTCGCCTGTTTCGCGAACGCGCCGACGGCTATTACGAGCAGATCCTGATGCTTCCCGAGTCGCTCGAAGACGAGCGGCAGCGCCTGATCGATCGCATCGACGAGCTGAAGACCGGAAACGCACAGATGCGCGAAGTGGCAGCGCTCGAGCGGCAGCGACGGGAGTTGCCGCATACCAGCGAAGGCGCCCGCATGTACTGGGAAACGCTGATGCGTCAGGCGGCTCAGCGCGGCGTCGAGCCGGAACATCACGTGACGCCCTTTCCAGGCGAGGGCGACAAGGCGAGTGACAGCGCGCGAATCAATTTCCTCACCCTGGTCTTCTGCCTGATGGTCGGCACGGCGGCTTTGCCGCATGTGCTCATGCGTTACTACACGACGCCGAGTGTGCGTCAGGCACGTAGTTCCGTCTTCTGGTCGCTCTTCTTCATCCTGGTTCTCTATCTCACGGCCCCGGCGTACGCAGCCTTTGCCAAGTACGAGATCTACTCGACGCTGATTGGCTCATCGCTGACACAACTGCCGGCATGGGTCAGCGCTTGGGGCAAGATCGGTCTGGTCTCGATTGAAGACGTCAATCGAGATGGCGTTGTGCAACTCGCCGAGCTTCTGCTCAACCCGGATGTCATTCTGCTTGCAACTCCCGAGATCGCCGGACTGCCGTACGTGATCTCGGGCCTCGTCGCAGCTGGCGCGCTTGCCGCCGCGCTGTCGACCGCCGACGGCCTGCTGCTGACGATCGCCAGCGCCTTGTCGCACGATGTCTACTACAAGGTCTTCCGTCCGAACGCGACCACGCAGTGGCGCCTGGTGGTTTCCAAGGCGCTGCTTCTCGTCGTTGCGGTACTGGCAGCGACCGTCGCGTCACAAAAACCGGCAACAATCCTGTTCATGGTGGCATGGGCTTTCTCGCTCGCGGGTTCGGCCTTTTTTCCTGCTCTGATCCTCGGCGTCTTCTGGAAAAGAGCCACTCCCACAGGGGCGATAAGCGGCATGCTGCTGGGGCTTGTGGTGACTGTTTACTACATGGTGCGCGTGCAGTTCGACGCCATCCCGTGGCTCGGCATCTACGGGATAGGGATGGAGCCATGGTTAGGAATACAGTCAACATCGGCCGGTGTCTGGGGGGTGGCGGCAGGGTTCGTCACCATCGTCGTCGTCAGCCTGTGCGGACGACCACCGAACAAGGAGACACAAGCCTTTGTCGAAAGCCTGCGTTACCCGGAGTTTGAACGCTCATGAGAGGCGATCTGACAGAGAGTGGGGCCTCCCGAAGGCGGTTCCGCAGGTGGGGACGCCGCGCGTTGGAGATGTCGTGAATGCGTTGGGCGGACAAGCATCGCCAGTACTGGCGTCGTAACCTCGTCCTGACCTGCTCCTTGCTCGTGATCTGGTTCGTGGCCACTTTCGTGGTCAGCTATTTCGCGCGCGATCTGGCGGCTTTGTCGGTGCTGGGGTTTCCACTGGGGTTCTACATGGGGGCGCAGGGCGCTCCCGTCATCTATGTCCTGATCATCGGGTACTACGCACGATACATGAATCGTCTCGACCGCGAGTACGGCGTCAATGACGCAGACCTTGAGGAGTGAGGTCGCGGGTGCGCTGCTGTGGCGAAGCAGCAGCGGCGCACGGCTAGGACGAAACCGCTTCCCGGACGGCAGCGGCAAGCTGTTCGGCCACAGCGGTGACCAGCGCTGCGTCCTGCCCTTCAACCATGACCCGGAGCAAGGGTTCGGTTCCGGACGCTCGCAAGAGGACGCGTCCACAACCATTGAGCTTGCTTTCGACTTCGCGCTGAACGGAGCCGA
>ERZ761603.2562-NODE-2562-length-12347-cov-7.152376_pt1 | contig 12347 bp, 7 predicted proteins | sample MGYA00511879_ERZ761603 | MGnify/ENA primary metagenome ERZ761603 (study PRJEB28899, sample SAMN02850040) | bioreactor sludge metagenome | biome: EBPR Sludge; feature: EBPR Bioreactor; material: flocular biomat | place: Australia: Thorneside Wastwater Treatment... | reverse complement strand
TGGCCGGCGGCGGCGAGGGTCTTGAACTTGGTCTGGTACTGGGTGGCCGGGACCCACATCATCTTGACGCGGATATCGGGATGGTCGGCCTCGAAGCGGCGCACGAACGCCTCGATGATGGGCCGGTCCCAGCGGACGGGAACCATCCAGCGGACTTCGGTCCGCCCGTCGTTCACGGCATCGCCGCGCGGGCCGCATCCGGCGAGGACAGCGGCCACGCCGAGCGCGGCGAGCATGGAACGGAGGGCGGTCATGTTCGCATCAGCTCTTCACGAAGTCCAACAGGTCCTTCAATTTCGCGGTGGCCAGTCCGATGACATGGTCGCCGCCGCCATAGTACACCCACACCTCGTCGCCGACGAGGAGGTTCGTGGCACTGAAGACGACGTTCGGCACATCGCCGCGGATCTCCCACATCTCCTCGGGCCAGAGGATGGGCGCTTTCGGGCGGGCGATCACCTTCGAAGGATCCTTCAGATCGAGCAGCATCACACCGATGCGGTACACGTGTTTCGTGTCGGCGGCGTGGTAGAAGGCCAGCCAACCTTCCTTCGTTTCGATCGGCACGCCATTCATGCCAACGTACTTGCCTTCCCATTCGATCTCCGGGCGCGAAGCGCAGACCACCTTCATGTCCTTCTCCGGCCATGACGTCATGTCCTTCGAATAAGCGATCCAGACATTCGGACGGCGGCGGTGGAAGGCGCAGAATTTGCCGTTGATCTTGCGGGGGAACAGCATGTGGTCCTTGTTGTCCTCCCCCTGCACCATCGGACCGATCCGTTCCCAGACGATCAGGTTCTCGCTTTTCGCCCACATCGGGTAGATGCTGCCGCAATACTCGACGCCCTTGCCGCTATAGGGGGCATAACCGCAATACGCCATATAGAACGTGCCGTCGATCTCGGTCACGCGCGGATCCTCCACGCCGCGCATCTCCTCGGGCAACTCCGGCACCATCACCGGCTGGCGGAGTCGGTTCCATTGGATGCCGTCGGCGCTCACCGCGTAACCAATCCGGCTGATGTAATCCACGCCCTGGGCGCGGTAGTGCATGTGGAAGATCCCCTTGTGCCGGATCACCGACGCGTTGAATACGTTCAGGCTCTCCCACGGGCTGGCGGCATCGGGCAGCAGGATCGGATTGGCGGGGTGGCGTTTCAGTTTAAAGGGTTTCGCGGCTGTATGCTTCATTGCGTGCTCTCCAGGCTGGTTCGTTGCTTGCTCTTCCCATGCATCATGGCCGACAGCATGGCGGCCTATCCGCCGCTTGGCCAGTCCGACCTTGCACTATTTGGTGCTTACGTGTACATGCTGAATACATATTCGTGCATTGCGCCGCCGGTTGCCCGGCGATCAGATGCGGACGCCGGTCGCGGCATCGAAGAAATGGCCCTTTCGCATGTTAAAGGCAAAGGCGACGGATTGATTGACTTCGGCGACCATGCTGGGCCCGACGCGGGCGACGAACGGCTGGGCGCCGGCGCGGGCGTGCAGGTAGACCTCCGAACCCATGGGTTCGATCACCTCGATGCGGGCCTGGGCCTGCTGGTCGGGTGCGGCGGCAGCGGAAAACAACTGGTCGGCGATGTCCTCGGGACGGATGCCGAACGTCACCGCCGCCCCGTCGCGTCCGTTGAGGCGGGCGGCATGGGCGTCGTCCAGTCGCAGGTTCAACCCGTCGGATACGAACCAGAGCGCGCCGGGGCGCGCCTCGATGCGGCCAGCGAAGAAGTTCATGGGCGGGCTGCCGATGAAGCCGGCGACGAACTGGTTGACCGGATGATGATACAGATCCAGCGGTTCGGCCACCTGCTGGATCACGCCGTCCTTCATGACGACGATCCGGTCGCCCATGGTCATCGCCTCGACCTGGTCGTGGGTGACGTAGAGCATCGTCGAGGCCAGGCGGGTGTGGAGCTTGTTGATCTCCATGCGCATCTGGACACGCATCTTCGCGTCGAGGTTCGACAACGGCTCGTCGAACAGGAAGGCCTTCGGCTTGCGCACGATCGCCCGCCCCACCGCCACGCGCTGGCGCTGGCCGCCGGACAGCGCCTTCGGCTTGCGTTCGAGGTAGGCTTCGATGCTCAAGATCTCGGCCGCCTCGCGCACCCGGCGGTCGATCTCCTCCCGGGGGAACTTGCGCAACTTCAACCCGAAGGCCATGTTTTCGGCCACCGTCATATGGGGGTACAACGCGTAGTTCTGGAACACCATGGCGATGTCGCGATCCTTGGGCGGAATGTCGTTCACCTTTTTGCCGTCGATGTAGATCGCGCCCTTGGAGATCTCCTCCAACCCGGCGACCATGCGCAACGTGGTCGATTTGCCGCACCCGGACGGGCCGACCAGCACGACGAACTCCCGGTCCTCGACCTCGAGATTGGCGTCGTTGACCGCCACCACCCCGCCGGGATAGATCTTGTGCACGTGCTCGATGATCACCTTGGCCATACGCTCGCTCCTTCCAACCAACCGGAAACCTTCCGTTCCATGCCCGCGATGATACCGCCGCGCCCCGGCGAAGGCAAAATCCGATCTACATTATAGCACACCTTGTCGTGCTAGTATGGTGCTTTATCGTGCAGGTCCGAATCGGGCGAAGCGGGTCGGATCAGTCCGGCGCCCAACCAGCCGGCCACCACGCCGAGGAAAAGGCGTCCGCCGCCGTCAAAAAACGCCTTCGCGCCCCGCACCCATTCGTAATGCGACTCCAGGCGCTGGAAGGCGGCGAGGTTGGCTTCGTCGGATCGCATGACTTGCGCGGGCAGCCAGTCGCGCCCGATGACCCCGAGGGCGGAATCGAGCATCTGCACGGAGAGGTCGATTCCCGAAAAGATCAGCGCCGCGACGGCGGTGAAACCCAGCGCGGCGATTTTGCGCCGCCACGGCAGAGCGATGGCGGCCCACAAGCTGAATGCCACAAGGGCGAGGTGCAGGGCATGGCTGCCCTGTTGCCGCCAGGCGCCGGGAATCGGCGGGACCGGCTGACCGGTGGCGAGGGTCATGTCGATCATGAACCGGCCATCGAATTGAAATGCCCGCCCCTCGACGCGGGCGCGGAGATCGTCGAGGTACGGCGAAGCCGCATCGGCGGTGAGGGCGGCCACCGGCGCGACCGCGCGCAACCACGGTTCCGGCGCCCGCGTCGCCATCACCAACAGGAGTACGTAGGCTGCGGCAAGGCGAAACAGGAAGCGGAGGGTATCGCGCCGGGAATCAGCCATGCGCCCTCCCCGGCCCTGCTTGCGCGCGCGGAGCGGTCCAGACCAGGACAAACGCCGCCGCCGCCAGCACGACGATGGTTTGCCAGATCAGGCCGTGGGCTAGATCCAGCCAGTCCGGATGCCGAAGGGCGATCTGGAATAACGACACGATGCGCGCGATGTTGAGCGTCCACACCAGGGCGGTCCCGAGCAGGATGCCCTGCAGGCGGCGCGACCACGGGAGGGGAAACACCAGCAGCGCGGTTACAACCAACAACCAGGCCTCCACCCCGTCGCACCCGCGCAGGATCTGCACCTCCAGCGTCGCCGAACGGATGGAGGTGGCCGTGGCATCGAGCCGTTCCCCGGGAAGCATCCATTTCAGCATCGCCAGGGACGGATTGACCTGCAGCCGCCGGATCAGGACATCTTGGGTCCGGTGGTACTGGTAATTGTAGATCGTCAGCGAAGCGGCATAAACGAGAAGCCACAGCGCGAGGCCCAGCCACGGGGGACGGCGCGGCCGGCCGGCGGCGACCGGAGACGGCGTCGCCGGCTCCTTCGTCACGCTTCCACGCCTTCCAGGCTGCGCTGGCGCCGGTACCAGGCATACGCCACGACGCCGATGAGGATGGCGAGGGCGATGTCGGACAGCATGGGAATGCCGACGCTGGTGACGTTGGTGCTGGCGGAGTTGTTGCCGTTGTTGGAATCGCCAAAGACCGGGTTCACCGTGGCGGAGACGGCATTGACGATTTCCTGGGTCGACCCGCTGAAAACCGGCTGGGCGTTGACCACCAGCGTGGTGCTGGCACCGGGGGCCAGGCCAGCCAGCGACCACGACACCTGCGTGCCGCTGGTCACGGCGCCGGCCGATCCGCCGGTCCAGTTGAAGTTCCCGGTGATGGTGCTGGTCACGTTGTAGAGACCGGCAATTTCCGCCGAAAGGTTCGAGACGGTAATGGAGTACGCGACCGTGTCGGTGGCGGTCGCGTAGTTGGTCGAGGCGCTGATCCATACGGCCAGATCGACCTGATTGGAATACGGATTGAAGTCGAGGTACAGGTCACCGCTGTCGGAGCGGACGGAAAACGCGCCATAAGTTTTCTGGGGCGGCTGGAACAAGCTGGTTTCCACGGTGAATTTGTTGGTGGCGAAACCGACCTGCGTGCCGGCGTCCACCATTCGCCAGCTCAAGGGCGCCAGGCCGGTGAAACCGGGCAGGCTGGATGAACTGTACGCCAGTTCGATCTTCACCGGGCTGGCCGTGGCGGTGTCATTGGTGACATGGCCCGAACCGCCGCCCACGGTGATCAGGTCCCACTGCGCGCCCGGCGAACCGGCAGCGTTCGATATGTCGAACCGGTAGGTGCCGCCGGTGAACACCATGGAGGCGACCGAGAGCGAGCCCACGGAGGTATGGTTGGGCGATATACGTCCGCCACGCACGCGCAGGTGGCCGATCGACGTGCCGCAGGACAAGGTGCCGGCGGCGACCTCCGCCAATCCGTTGGCCGGCAACGTGCCGGTGACCAGCAACACGCCCGACGACACAATGGTCGAACCGGAATGGGCGTGCGCCGACCCGCTAAGGGTGAGCGTGCCGCTGCCGACTTTGGTCAGGCCGAGCGTGGCTCCGGAGGCGCTATTCGAGAGCGAACCCGCCCAGGTGGTGCTGGCATTGTTGGCGCCGATGCCGATCATGGCCGCTGTGGACGGCGAGCGGTTGTCAATGCCGCCGCTGCCGGAAAGGCCGCCGATCGTTTCGCGGTTGCCGAACAGATCGAGCACGATGCCGGGATCGACCGACCACGTTCCCCCGCTGTCCGGCACTACGCCCGACGCGCCGAACCGCAGTGTGCCGGTGTTGGCGACCGTGGTCGCACCGAGCCACGCGTTGGCGGTGTTGGAGATGATGAGCAAGCTGTCGGTGTTTTCCAGCCTGAAGCGCAGAGAATTCCCGGCCGCACCGGTCAACTTGCCGGCGATGGTGCCGGTGGCGGTGCCGGCCAAACCGATCTGGGAATTGCCGCTGCCGAGGGTGATGCCATTGGCGGGCGATCCGAGGGTGATGCCGTAGCGCAACAGAAGCGAGCCGGCATTCTGCAACGTGATGTAATCGTCGCCGGTTCCCGCGCCGAACGCGCCGCCATGGTAGATATCGATCAACCGGTCATTGCTTCCGCCGCTATCGATGATCCACTTGCCGGTGAAGGATGCCTGGTTGTTGGTGAGGATGAAACGGGTCAAGCTGCTGCCGAACGACATGGTCACCACGCCGGAGCCGGTCAAACCGCCGACCGGGGTGAACATCAGCCATCGCTGGTTGTCGTCGCCGAGATTGCGGAATTCCGCGCCGCCGGGACCGATGTCCAACGCATGAGTGAAAAATGCGTTGTTGGAAAACGCGCCATGCACCGAGCCGCCGCTCACCTGCAGGAGGTTGGTCATGGTCGCGCCGAGCGCGCCGTTGGTGGCGCTGGTCAATTGCAACACGCCGCCGCTGACCGTCATCGATCCGCCATAAAACAGGTTGGTGGAGCTCAACGTCCAGGTGCCCGATCCGACCTTGACGATGGACAACGTCGCGCCGGCGCCGGAGTTCGTCATGCTGCCGGTGAAGTTGGTGCTGATGCTGTTGCCGCCGACGGTGAGCGTGACGGTGGAGGCGGCGGCGGCATTGTCCACGCGGCCAGCGCCGGTGAGGCCGCCGACGGTTTCGCTGAAGCCGTTGAGGTCCAAGCGGGCGGCGGCGGTAAGCGCCAACAGACCGCCGGCATCGGGCAACACGCCGGCCGCGCCGAGGCGAAGCGTATGGAACGCGGCTCCGCCGTTGACGGTGGTCGTGCCGGCCCAGTTGTTGTTGGTGTTGGAGAGGATGGTCACGCTGGTGGCGTTGTCGCCGTAGAACTGGACCGCGTTGGTGGCCGGTCCGGACAGTTTGCCGGCGATGGTGATGGTGGCCCCGCCGGCGGCGGTGATCTTCGACTCTCCGGAACCGACATACAGCCCCTGCGTGGAACTGCCGAGGGTGACGCCGTTGCGGACGAGCAACGTGCCGTTGTTCTGGAGCACGATGGCGACATCGCCGGTCGCGCCGCCAAAAGCGCTGCTTCCGCTCACGTCGGCGAACCGGTTGGCGTTTCCGCCGCTGTCGACGATCCAGCGGCCCGTAAATCCGTTCTGCGAGGAAGCCATCGTGAAGCGGGAGTTGCTGGCGCCGAAGGAGAGTGTCAAGGGGCCGGAACCGGAAATGCGGTTGGCGATCATCTGCCATCGTTGCGAATCGTTGCCGAGATTGCGGAGCTCGCCGCCGGCATCACCCACCACGAAGGCGTTGCTGACATTCACGTTCGCGGAGAACAGCGCGTGCACGGCGCCTCCGGCGAGGTTGACGCCATTGGTCGCGGTGGAACCGAGGCTGCCGGGACCGGTGGCGGCGATGCGCACCACCCCGCCGCTGATGGTGGAAGCGCCGGTGAAATTCTTGTTGGCACCCGACAGGAACAATTCGCCCGGACCGCTTTTGGTGAAGCCGGAGGAACCGCCGAGCGCGGCGCTGACGGTGGCGGTGAGGGCGTTGCCGATGACGATGGTGGAGGACGACAAGGTCAGGGTGCCGGCGCCGCCTACCGTGTACGTTCCCTGGGTCACGGTCAGGTTCCCGACGGTCACCCCGCCGGCGTCAACGCTGACTGTACCCGGGGCAAGCCCGCCAAACAACGCGGCATCCGGCGTCGCATTGTTCCAGTTCGCCGGGCTGCCGCCGTTCAACCAACCCGCCGCGCCGTTTTGCCATACGCCGGCCACGCCGCCGGTCCAGGTCAATTCCGCCGCCGCGGCGCCCCACCACGGCCACGCCAGCATTATCCACCACACGTGCCGGCCAGGAATCTTACCGTGCGGAATCTTCATCATGCGCCTCCATGTAAACATCAACCACCGAAGCGGCGTCATTCAACGCGATTCGACGCGCAGACGCCGCGTACGCACTCCCCGCAATTAGCATTGTACCCGGGAAACCATATCCTGCTCATATCGATTAAGAAACCTTTTGGTTCACATCAGGTGCGTATTAGGGTGGCCCGCGAGCCATTACGGCGGGGTCAACCGGATGCGCAACGAGGCGGCGTCGAAACCATCCGGCATCGGCAAACAGGACGCCTGGCGCTGGTCCTGGAGCGCCGCCGCGGTGGCGTTTTCCCGCCGGTTGGAACGTCCGTTGAGAAAGGCCCGGCCCCCGAGGCCCTCGATCAACATCGGTTGGCATGCCAGCGTAAAGCCGGGACGGGCGACGGCAGCAAGGCCTTCTTCCGGCTGATGGACCGGATCAAGCCAGGTCTGTAATTCGCTCCAGGGTATGGACGCCGTCATGGAGCGCAACCCCCACTGCGACGCGGCCACGACCCGGACCGCCGGTTTGACGTTGGTCAGGACCTGGTCGTTGATCATGTTGCACCAGAGATCGCCCCGTCGTCGCGAGGTAAAACCGAGCCACAAGGTATGATCGCCACGCTCCCGGGTTCCATCGAGGTTATAGTCGAACCACAACGCCACGCCGTCGGCGAGATCGAATTCCCCCGCCGCATAACCGGCCTGGTGACGCGATTCGCACGGGCGCGCCGGCGGGCACTTTTCCGACACATGCACATAAAGATGGTGTTCGTCCCAGCCGAATTGCAGTTGCGCCTTCATGCGGCCCACGCCGAATGCCCCGAGATCGATCTCCACCGCTTCGCCACGCGACGTAACGCCATACCGGGCATCGACACACCGGCCTTCAAACCGGCGTTTCGTGACCGGCGCCCGCGCCACCACCGGCGCGGGTGCATACAGGGAGGCGGCGATGGCCTGCCGGGCGGCTTCCACCATTTCATCCAAACCGACCACCGTGAAGCGCGCCGGATCCAGGTGCGAGGCGATCTGGATGAAGTCGGATGGCGACCCGCCATACACCGGCACGAAGCTGGGCCGGCCCGGCGGTCCGGCAAGTTCCTTGATGCGCTCGGCCACGGCCTTGAGCTGGGCCGGCCCCTTCCCGGGAATCCGGTACTTCCAGTAGAACAACGACCAGTCCGCCCCGATCACCGGCTGCCCGGCGCTGGTCATCCATAACCGGTTGCGTTGCGCCGACTCGAAGAGGTAACCGCGGCAACCGCGCCGTACCAGCCAGTCATCGGTCTGCGGATCCAGCACCCCGTTGGTCGCGTCGAGCATGCCGTGCACGGCATAGACGCTCCCGACCGTGACATCCATGTCCGGAAGCAGGCGCGCCTCGCGTTCGGCCAGCTCACGCGCATGGGCGGAGTGCTTGAGCCCGTAATAGCCGTAACCGGAAATCGACGACACCAGCACATCCCGCTCCGTGCTGGTGTTGTAATAATATTCCATCAGGCCAGGATAGAACTCGTTGATGAACGGCGACACCCCCCAGTTGACCGGGATGCGGCCGCGTCCGGACTCCAGCCAGCGGCCCGCCCCCATCACCGACCCCATCCATTTCAATGTATCGCCCTCGTTGACCATGAACGCCACATAGCAGGTGTTTTCGAGGCGGATGGAAGCGGGATCGAAACGGCGCCGTGTGCGCATCGGCCAGGTGGTCGACGGCACATTGCGGTGGAACGATAAATTCGGGCAACCGGTGCAGATGAGGAACGTCCCGGAGGGTCCCATCGCCACCATCATCGCCGCCTCGCTCGTGCCCCATCCGTACATCGGACTCATTGGATCCAGCCGTCCGAGAATCTGGCGTATCAACGCGAAATGGTCCGGGGCCCGCGCCTCCCAGAAATCGAGATTGAACACGAACATCCGCCCGGCCACGGCAAGATCGAGCGAAAAGATGTCGGGATCGCGCTGGTCGTTGGTGTCATTCTGGGAAAACACCGCGTCGCGCGCACACAACGGCATCAATTCGCGCAACGCCCAGGTCGTCGCCTCCAACCGCGTGACAAACCGGTCGCGCACGTCGGCCAATACCGGCAACCGGTCGAGGAAAGCACCCAGCAACGGCGATTCGTCGGGCACCGCCACCGCATCCTCGATGCCGGCCAGCGTCACCGCCAGCGGCAATTCGCACCGGTTACCCAAACGGAACCGGATCACCCCGCGAACCTTGTCGCCCAATGCATCCAGCAACGCCAGCGGATCGGTCAACGACTCGAAGACATAGCCGCGCGAACCGGCGTAATAATGGCGCCAGAACTCCGGCGCGGAACGGTAACGGGACAGGGCGTCCTCGCTCAAGCGGGCTGCGCCGTCGGCGCTAAGCGGGTTGGTTTCGAAGGACGAATGGCACTGGCGCCGCCGCAGCGTAAGAAATACCCGCGGCCCCTCCCGGTTCGCCAACCCCTGCATGCACACGACGCTGACCAGCGCGGCGTCCGTCAAGGACTCCACATCCAGATACAACACCTGGCCCTTGACCGGCGCCGGCACCGTCGGCGTGGAAACCACTTCCAATGTCACGTCACATTCCCTTCCTGTCCCCGGCGCCCCGGCCGCACCCAGCGACCGCATGACGCCATGCCCCCTAGATACGCGAAACGCACCGGCGCGGGCGAGCCGGGATCTGCACGATCATGCGCACTTCTGTCCATCGGCGGTATGTATTCGTGCAACGCCCCGCGCACGGCCCGTTCCCTGGCGTACACGGAAAACGACTGGTTGCCGGTTGTGGCCGCGCCGCGCACGCTCTACCGTGATCGGACATCGATATCCATCCGAACATGATCCACCATCCCCGAATCCGCGATGCCGAACTGGGCATCGAACGATCGCTGGCCCGCACCGCCGAACCCACCGCCGGCATGCTGGTGCGTCCACTGCTGGCGCCTTGGATGCCGCACCTGATCGCCGGCATTACCCTGAACGCCCTGCACGGCTTCGCCGTGGCCGCGCAAAGCCTGACCCCCAAGTGGCTGATCAGCGACATCCTGAAACCGGCCCATCTGGACGTTACCGACAAACTGGTCCGGCTCGGCATCATGGCCGTGGCGTTCCTGCTGGTAACCGTGTTCGGGCGCATGGTGATGTGGCATGCCGGCTTCCGCTTTTTCACGTACGTGCGCGAACGCGCGATCTTCACCCTGCGCAGCTACTTCTTCCGCCACGTGAACCATCTCTGCCTGCGCTTTCACGGGAAACACCCATCGGGCGAACTGTTCAATTACCTCTTCGGCTCGCCGCTGGCCCACGTCCTGCAGTTCTATCACCACACCTCGATGAGCGTGCCCGGCGCCGTGTTCACCCTGGTGTCGATCGTCGCCATGCTCGGCATGTGGGATCCGGTGTTGACCGCGATCCTGCTCGTCACCGCCCTCGGCAACCTCGCGATCATGCAACACACCCGCCGCCGCATCCGCGCGCTTAGCCTCGATTACCAGCATGCCGAGGGCGACGTGGCCGGGCACGCCGCCGACCTGCTGCGCGGCAGCCACGCCGTGAAGTTGTATGCGATGGAACAGGTCGTGGCCGACGAATTCGCGCGCGAAGCCATGAAAATCGGCATGAAAAGCTACCACCGCGACATCCAGTCCCACGTCCAGCACATGAAACTGGAAGGAACCAGCTATCTCGGCTACGCCGTGCTGATCGTCGCCGCCGGCTGGCGCTACCTGGAGGGCCACGCCGACGAGGGCGTGATCGCCGCCTACCTGAATGCGTTCGGCGGCATCATGGCCCAACTGACCGCGATCTATACGTCGGTGTCGTTGATGGGCGGCGCACAGGCGTCGCTGGAACGCATCGGCCGCGTGCTGAAGACGGCGAGCACCACGCCCGATCCGGACGCCGCGCATGGTCAACCGGCCCCGGCCGGCGGCGACATCGTGTTCCGCGGCGTGACCTTCGCCTACGATCCGGCACGCGAGCCGGTGCTGCGTGATCTCGATCTGGTCATCCCCCGCGGCCAGCGCATCGCCCTCGTCGGATCCTCCGGCGCCGGGAAAAGCACGGTGATCCAACTCCTGATGCGCCTGTACGACCCGCAGCAGGGCGATATTGCCATCGACGGCGTCAACCTGCGCGCCTGCCGAGGCGCCGACATACGCCGTCACATCGGCATCGTGCCGCAGGACCCGTTCATCTTCCGCACCACCATCCGCGACAACATCCGGGTCGCCCGGCCCGAGGCGACCGACGCCGAGATCATCCATGCCTGCGAACGCGCCTATGCCTGGGAATTCATCGAACGCCTGCCCGGCCGGTTGGACGAAATCGTCGGCGAAGGCGGCTCGTCCTTAAGCGGCGGACAGCGCCAACGACTGGCCATCGCCCGCGTGCTGCTGGCCTCGCCCGACATCCTGGTGTTTGACGAAGCCACCAGCGCGCTCGACTCCACCAGTGAACACCTGATCCAGTCGAGCCTCGAAAAGGAGTGCGCCGGACGCACCGCGATCTTCATCGCCCACCGCCTCGCCACCGTGAAGACGTGCGACCGCATCCTCGTCATCGATGCCGGCCGCATCATCCAGGACGGCACATTCGCCGAACTGGTCGAACAACCCGGCCGCTTCCGTGACATGGTGCAGGGACAGCAGTTGCGGCTGTGAAGATCAAGGGGCACTCCCTCGGTTGATCGCGTTGTCCGATCGCTGTCGCTGTCGCCATCGCTATCGCGTTCGACTCGTACTACCGTTGAGAGGTAGAAAACCGTATAAAGACGCTCGTAGATTGCTGCTACAACATGACGACGAAGAAACTGTAGCAGCGCTCTTTGATCACCTCTTTCGTGCCACCCATTCGAACGAACTGATTTCTGGATGCATCGTCTAGATCAGCCGCTCCAGCAGCGCCTCGGCGATCAGCGCATGGCCGGCTGGCGAGGGATGCACGCCATCTCCCGCCCAGTATGCCGGATCGGCATCCCGGACGCGCGCGCGAAACAGGTCGTCGAGCGGCACGAATGCATCGGCGAATTCGTCGGCCAGGCGGCGCACCACCGCGCGTTTCGGATCCAAATCCTCGCGCCACGACTCTTTGCCCGGCACCGGCAGCAGGAACGGCTCCAGCAGGATGATCTTCGCCGTCGTTTCGCCGCGCAATCGCTCGAGGACGAGCCGGTAGTTGCGGTCGTACGTCTCCACCGAGATCGGAAGAGCACACGTCTGAACTCCAGTCACCTTGTAATCTCGT
>ERZ761603.2561-NODE-2561-length-12347-cov-10.399203_pt1 | contig 12347 bp, 10 predicted proteins | sample MGYA00511879_ERZ761603 | MGnify/ENA primary metagenome ERZ761603 (study PRJEB28899, sample SAMN02850040) | bioreactor sludge metagenome | biome: EBPR Sludge; feature: EBPR Bioreactor; material: flocular biomat | place: Australia: Thorneside Wastwater Treatment... | reverse complement strand
CGGGTATCGTGATCAAGCGCATCGAAGGCAAGGAAGACGAGTTGCTCGAACGCATTCGCAACGAGGGCGTCAACAGCCCGGCTGACGTGCTGTTGACGGTCGATGCCGCGCGCCTCGCAGCGGCACACGAAATGGGTCTCTTCGCGCCAGTGAAGTCGACGCTCCTGGACGCACGTATCCCCGCCTATCTGCGCACCGCCGACTGGTTTGCGTTCTCCACCCGTGCGCGCGTCATCATTTACAACAAGACCGCCGTCAAACCCGGAGAGGTACGCAGCTACGACGATCTGGCCGATCCGCGTCTGAAGGGGAAAGTCTGCTCGCGCTCCGGCTCGCATCCCTACAACCTGTCGTTGATGGCTTCGATCATCGCGCATCAGGGTGAAGCGAAGGCGGAACAGTGGGCAAGAGGCGTGGTAGCGAACTTCGCGCGCTCGCCAAAAGGCGGTGATACCGACCAGATCCGCGCGGTTGCCGGCGGCGAGTGTGCGCTGGCGTTGTCGAATACTTACTATCTGGCGCGCCTGATGCGATCAGACAAGGCCGACGACAAGGCGACGATGGAGAAGGTGGGCGTGGTCTGGCCGGACCAGCAAGGTGTGGGAACGCACATCAACGTTTCCGGCGGCGGCGTGCTCAAGAACGCGCCGCATAAGGAGGCGGCGGTCAGGTTCCTCGAGTACTTGGCGAGTAACGAGGCGCAGCGCTACTTCGCGGACGGCAACAACGAATGGCCGGTCGTTTTGGGGATCAAAGTCGCCAATCCGGCGCTCGAAGCCCTCGGCAAGTTCAAGGCCGACACCATTCCGGTCGGTTCGCTGGCCATGTATCGCGCCAAGGCGCAAGTCATCTTCGACCGTGTTGGCTATCGCTGAGCGTCGCTCAGCGACGGCCGAGCGAGATTTGCCGCGAGAGTGCAATCAAGGGCAGCAGACCGACGCTGACAATGGCCAGCGACGCGCTGGCTGCTTCGTTCAGCCGCTCGTCAGAGGCGAGGATATAAGCTTGAGTGGCGAGGGTATCGAAGTCGAAGGGACGCATCACCAGTGTCGCCGGCAACTCTTTCATCACGTCAACGAACACCAGCAGGCAGGCGGTGAACAAGCTGCCACGCAGGATCGGCAAATGTACCCGGCGCAGCGTTGCCGTCTGCCCGAGTCCTAGACTGCGCGCGGCATCATCCATGTGCGGAGTGATCCTGGCCAGGCTGCTGCCCACTGTCTGCAGGGCAACCGCCAGGAAGCGAACGAGATAGGTGTAGACCAGCGCCACGATCCCACCGGTGAGCAAGAGGCCCGGATTGGTGCCGAACCACGCTTCCCACTGAAGGGCCAGCCAGTTGTCGAGGCGGGTAACCGGAATCAGCACGCCGACGGCAATGACCGATCCCGGGACCGCATAACCGAGACCGACCAGCCGGTTCAACGCCGGCGCCAGCAGTCCACGCGAAAGCCGTGCGCCGTAGGCGAGGAGGAGGGCCAAGGTAACCGCGATGACGGCCGTCAGCCCGGCGAGGAGGAAACTGTTGCGCGCCAAGCGCAAGAAGAGAGTGGCAAACGGCGCGTTGCTTTCGTCGATGGCCAAACGCAGCAGCAGGCCGGCTGGCAACAGGAAACCGACGCCCAATGGCAGCGCGCACACGGCGCTCGCTGCCCAGCCCTGCCAGCCGGACAAGCGCTGGCCGAGCGAGTGACGGCGCCGGCCACTGGTATCGTGGAAGCGTGAACGCCCGCGCGAGCTGTGTTCGACGATCAGCAGCAGGACAACGAAAGCGAGCAGGGCGGCGGCCAGTTGCGCCGCGGCGATGCGGTCGCCGAGCGAGAACCAGGCGCGATAGATGCCGGTGGTGAAGGTCTGTACGGCGAAATAGGAGACGGTCCCGTAGTCGGCGAGCGTTTCCATCAGTGCCAGCGTTGCACCGGCGGCCACGGCCGGGCGTGCGAGTGGCAGCGAGACCCGGAAAAAGCTCCGCCAGGGCCCTAAGCCGAGGGTGCGTGCGACTTCGAGCATGCCGCCGGCACGTTCGATGAAGGCAGTTCGCGCCAGCAGATAAACGTAGGGATAGAGCACGAAAACGAACATCGTCACCGCGCCTCCGAGGCTGCGAACTTCAGGAAACCAATAATCGGCCTTGCTCCAGCCAAAGCTCGCGCGCAGCAGGGTTTGCAGCGGACCGACAAACTGCAGGAAGTCCGTATAGACGTAGGCCAGCACATACGCCGGCATCGCCAGCGGCAAGACCAGCGCCCATTCGAAGAGATGCCGACCGGGGAAATCGTGCATCGCCGTGAGCCAGGCAGTGGCGACGCCAACGACGATCACCCCGAGACCGACGAACAGGCACAGAAGCAGGGTGTTGGCGATGTATTCGGGTAGCACCGTCGCCGCAAGATGCGACCAGGTGGCGGCCGTGCCGCCGCTGGCAAGGTGGGTCAACACGCTGATTACCGGCATGCCGACCAGCGCCGCGACTGTGGCGGAGACGGCGAGCAGGAGATTGAGACGGGGCAGGGTCATGATTTTTCGCCGGAATGAGAATTATAATCGATGCGGCGCTGACCATCCGGTGATGGCTCGCCACCCACTTCGGACCGCTCTGCCTGCTGCCGCAGCGTATGATGATCACTCACCGATGACCCACCTCGAACTGACAGGAATCGTCCAGCGTTATGGAGCGCACGTCGTCGTCGACGGCGTCAGCCTCCGCGTTGAGAGCGGCAGCATCGCCTGCCTGCTGGGGCCTTCGGGCTGCGGCAAGACGACCCTGCTGCGCTGCATTGCCGGTTTCGAAAGCATCGTCGCGGGCGAAATTCGCCTTCGTGGGCAGATGGTCAGTCGTGCCGGTTATTGCTTGCCGCCGGAGAAGCGACAGATCGGCATGGTGTTTCAGGACTACTCGCTGTTCCCGCATCTGACGGTGGCGGCCAACGTGGCTTTCGGGCTCGCTGCGCGGGACCGTGACGCGCGGCAGAAACGCGTCGGTGAACTGCTGGCCAGAGTCGGCCTGGCCGATGAAGGAAGGAAGTATCCGCATGAGCTGTCGGGGGGGCAGCAGCAGCGGGTGGCTCTGGCGCGAGCGCTGGCGCCGAATCCGCAGTTGTTGCTGCTCGACGAACCGTTCTCCAATCTTGACGTCGATTTGCGCCAACGTCTGTCGCTCGAAGTGCGTGACCTCCTCAAGAGCCAGAACATCACCGCGGTTCTGGTCACCCACGATCAGCACGAGGCGTTTGTGATGGCCGACGAAATTGGCGTCATGGCCGGTGGCACGATTCAGCAGTGGGACACGCCGTATCGCATCTACCACCAGCCGGTCAATCGATTCGTCGCCGACTTTGTCGGCCAGGGTGTATTCATGCCCGGGATGGTGATCGACGACAATCGTGTGGTCGTCGAACTGGGTGTCCTCGAGTCCAGGCTGCCGCTTGAATGTCGCCGCGGGTGTGACGCCTGCGGCAAGGGTTGCGGCGTCGAGGTGCTGTTGCGTCCGGACGACATCGTCCATGACGATGGCAGCCTCTTGCTGGCAGAGGTACGGCACAAGGCCTTTCGCGGTGCCGACATCCTCTACAGCCTGCGCCTGGCCAGCGGTGCCGAAGTGTTGTCCCTGGTTCCCTCGCATCACAACCACGCGCTCGGCGAGCGGATCGGCATCCGTCTCGACGTCGACCATGTTGTGGCCTTCAAGACGCCCGAACGAAGGTTTCGGGGACCTGCGCAGCCGATTCGTATCCATCGATGATTCCCTGGCTGGAAGGAAGGGAGCGCTTTCCACCGCTGGAAGCTGCCTTGCAGGAACCCAACGGGCTGCTCTGTGCGGGCGGTGATCTCTCGCCCTGGCGTTTGCTCGAGGCCTACCAGCAGGGCATCTTCCCCTGGTACTCGCGTGGTGAGCCGATCCTGTGGTGGAGCCCGGACCCGCGCATGGTGCTGTTCCCGCCGGAGTTCCGGATCTCCCGCTCGCTGCGCCGCAGGCTGCGCTCTGCCTGCTTCCGGACGACCTTCGACAGCGCTTTCCCGGCCGTGATCGCCGCCTGTGCCGAGACACCGCGCGCGGGCCAGCGCGGGACGTGGATCACGCGCGAAATGCGGCGCGCCTATTGTCACCTGTTCGAACTTGGCTTTGCTCATTCGGTCGAAATCTGGATAGACGGGAAGCTGGTGGGTGGCCTCTACGGGTTGGCGATTGGTCGGATGTTCTATGGCGAGTCGATGTTTTCTCGTGCGACCGACGCTTCCAAGATCGCCCTTGCCCACCTCGTCCACTTCCTTGAAGAAGAAAGATTCGGCATGATCGATTGCCAGATGAGTACGCCGCATCTCGCATCGCTGGGGGCGCGGGAAATTCCCCGGACTGCCTTCATCGAGCGTGTGCGTTTTCTGGTGGCCGCCGCCTGGCAGCCGGGGAAGTGGCCCAGCGGCGCGGCGACGTGCGAGTGGATCTAGGCCATGTCGCGACTCAACGACTCGAACCTGCCGTTCTCGCTCTTGCAGTTCTATGCGACGGCTCCTTACGCGTGCAGCTATCTGCCGGGCGAACGTGCACGTTCGCAGGTGGCGACGCCAAGCCATCTGATCAACGGCGAGGTCTATGGCGAGCTTGTGCGTAGCGGCTTTCGCCGCAGCGGGGTGTTCACCTATCGCCCGCAGTGCGACGATTGCTGCGCCTGTGTTCCGGTCCGCATTCCGGTCAAGGCGTATCTCCCGAATCGGAGCCAGCGGCGCAGCATTGCTCGCCACGTCGGGCTGACGGTGCGCGAACTGCCGCTGCGCTTTCAGGAAGAGCATTATCAGCTTTACCTGCGCTATCAGGCGGCAAGGCACGCCGGTGGCGGCATGGACCAGGACAGTCACGAGCAGTACGCGCACTTCCTGCTGCAAAGTCGTGTCGACACGCGGCTGATCGAATTCAGCGACCATGGCGCGTTGTGCATGGTCAGCATCCTCGACGTGCTCAGCGATGGCCTGTCATCGGTCTACACTTTTTACGATCCCGATGTTCAGGGCGCGAGTTTCGGTACCTACAACATCGTCTGGCAGATCGCCCAGTGTGCCGCCAACGACTTGCCCCATCTCTATCTCGGTTACTGGATCCGGGCCAGCCGGAAAATGGCCTACAAAGCCAACTTCCGGCCGCTCGAAGGCCTGGTCGACGGCCAGTGGAGCGCTCTCGAGAGCGGCTTGCCGAGGGCCGGCACGCCTTCCCGGTTGTGGTGAGCGCGCCCGTCTTCGTGCGTAAGTCAGTTGCTCAGGGACTGGGCCGTTTCATCGATCGCAGCCTGCAGCAGGGCGACGTCGCCAGCACTCGTCTGCCAGTTGTCGAAAGCAGCGCGCAGCGCGACGCGCCCGTTCCACACCGTGCCGGTGACGAAGACCCGGCCATCGGCCTGGATCGCGCGCAGGGCCGCCCGGTTCAGCTCGTCGTTGGCCGCGTCGTCCAGATGCGCGGCGACCATGCGAAAGCAGACGATGTTCAGCGGAGCAGGGTTCATCAGTTCGATTCCGGGCGTCGCCGCGACCCAGTCGGCAAAGGCCGCGGCGTTGTCCACGCAGCGTTCGACAATCGCCCGATAACCGTCGCGGCCGTAGGCCTTGAGCGTACACCAGGCGGCCAGGGCGCGGAAGCGGCGCGACATTTCCGGTACATGAGTGAAGGGATCCCAGCCCGCGTTACGGTCAAGGTAGTCAGCGGTGGCGGCAAAAGTCTCACGCAGTGTGGCGCCGTCGCGCAGTAGTGCAAAGCCGCTGTCGTAAGGTACATTCAGCCACTTGTGCGCGTCGGAGGCGACCGAATCAGCGCGCTCGACGCCGCGAGCAAGGTGGGCGAAACGCGGCGATGCCTTGGCAAAAAGGCCAAAGGCGCCATCCACGTGCAGCCAGGCGCCGCCGGGATGGGCATCGCGGAGGTCGGCAAGGGCGGCGAGGTCGTCAAAATGTCCCGTGTTCACCTCGCCCGCGTTGCCGATCATGATCACCGGGCCGTCGATCTGCCGCAGTACGCGGGCCATCGCCGCCACGTCGACGGCCCCGCCGAGAGCCGCGACCCGCCGAATCTGTTGCCGCCCAAGGCCTAGTGTCCCCAGGCACTTGACGGCGCTGAGGTGGATCTCGCGACTGGACACGACGACGATCGGTGGCTGTCCAGCGAGGCCGTCGCTCGCGGCGTCGAAGCCGAGTCGTCGCCCCGCCCACTGCCGCGCTGCGCCGAGTCCGACGAGGTTGGCCATCGTCGCGCCGCTGGTCAGCGCGCCGGTCCAGTGCGCAGGCAGGCCGAACAGTTCCTTCAGCCAGCGCAGGACGACGAGTTCGGTTTGCGCAGCGGCCGGGCTGCTCGCCCACAGACCGGCATTCTGGTCGATTGCCGAGGCGAACCAGTCGCCGGCAAGTGCGGCGGGCGTGACGCCGCCGGTCACGAAACCAAAAAAACGCGGCCCCGGGGAAGCGGTGATCCCGCGTTCGGCGCGCGCGAACCATTCGTCGAGTACGCCCGCCGGATCGCTTCCGGATTCCGGCAGTGGCTCGTCGAGCACGGCCGCCATTTCCGCCGGGGTCGGGACGCGACTCACCGGACGGTGAGCGAGCGAGGCCAGAAAGGCGGACGCCAGTTCGTGAGCGCGGTCAAGTGCCCGCTCGCCGGCGGTGGATGGGTCGCTGGGCTTACTCATGGCAATATCTCTCCGGAGACAGGGTCAGGAATCGGAAGCGCATCAGCGGACACCGCCGGCTGACGACGGCTGGAGGCTCACGATCTGCTCGAGCGCGACGCGTCGGGCTGCACGGTCGAGCGCCGCGAGCGCGGCAACGTGTTGATAGAAGCGCAGCAGATTGTGTCGCAGGTCGGCAAGCAAACGCTCGAAGGCAGGTAGCAACTCGTCGTAAAGCGACAACGATGCCAGCCGCGCGTTGTTCAGATCGGCTCCGAAAAGTGCATCGAAGCCGCTGTAGCCACCCCAAGCCGCGCGCAACTGAGCGTAGTCGGCGCGCAAGGCGGAAAACAGCGCGGCCTTCTCCTCGCGTAGCTGGTCGACCGGACGCTGTGTCCGATACAGGGTCGTGAAACGTGCACGATAGTCGGTCATCAGTGCGCTCACCGCCGCCCGCCGCTGTTGCTGCGCTGCGAAGGCGGCGATCTGGTCGGGCGTCGCGTGCGCCCGCAGCCACCGGCGCATGCCTTCGTTCTCGACCGCAGTCGCGAACGCTTCGTTGAAAGCCGTATCGCCGGCCACGAAAACGACCTGGTGGGCCAACTCGTGAAAGATGATGCGCGCCACTTCGAGGGTGCCGAGGCGCAGGAAGGTGTTGAGAACCGGGTCGTCAAAGTAGCCCAGTGTCGAGTACGCGGCAACACCGGCGACCACCGTGTCGTTGCCTTCCTGCCTCAGTTCGCTGGCCAGGTGCTCGGCATCCTGGCGCTGATAGTAGCCGCGGTAAGCGACGCAGCCGACAACCAGCAGGCACCAGCGCAGCGGCTCGACGGAGAACTCTGCGGCCGCGAAGACGTTCCACACCACGTAGGGGCGTCCAAGGTCGGCGTAGACACGATAGCTGTTGTTATCTGGCAGTCCGAGCTCGCGGCTGGCGAAGTCGCGGACGGCCTGCACGACGCGCAGTTGCTGCTTGAGCTCGGGATCGCTGAGCGGGCTGTTGATGACCTCCTGGAGCGGGCGGCCGAGGCGAATGACCTCGAGATGGCCGCTGGTCGCCTGGGCGTAATAGGCGAGGTGACTGCAGCCGGTGGCGACACTTGCCAGCAGCAGCAGCGCCAGGCGGGCGCTAAGGGCTGAGGTCATGACAAAAACGACCCTGTTCGAGAAAAGAGGCGATCTGCAGCGCGCAGTGCCGTGAAGTCAGCATTTGCGAATGCGCAACCGGCAGGGCAATGAAGTCGGCGCTCGTCGGCAGTCGGGTTTCCGTCAGGGCGACAACGCCATCGTTGGGCTGCGGCAGACCGGGTACCAGGAAGCGGCCGAGGCCGAAGCTGCGTGTGCCGGCGACAACGCCGATCTCGATCCCGGGGGGTACTACGAGTAGCGCCTGTGGCGGGCGTAACAGCCACTCCATGATCGAGGCTCCGAGCAGCGTCGGCATTCCGGTCAGCGCCGCCAGCTGCCGTGCACAATAGCTGCCGAGGCTCGGGGTGCCAAGCAGGACCACGCGGCCCAGGCGCGGGTCGGGATCGTACGCCAGCAGATCGAGGATCAGCAAGCCGCCCAGACTATGGCCGACGAGGTCGATCTGTTTGGCTGCAGTAGCGGCGACCGCAGCGCGCAGCGCCTGCACATTCTCGGCCAGCGTTGCCCGTACACTCGGGTAGCCAAAACGCTGCACGCGGTAGCCCCGACGTTGCAACCGGTGCGCCTGGATGGCGAAGACGACGGGTGGCGTCCACAATCCATGAACGAGGATAAGCGCTGCTTCGGTCTCACCGCCCCCGGCAGCGTGGGGAGTGCTGCGTGCTGGCTCGTGGCGCAAGGCGGACAACAACCAACGCCGCACGACGGCTAAGGCGAAATACCCAGTTCTTGCCAGAGAAACTCATACGACAGCTCCGGCCGTTTCTGTTTGAGCGCGGACTGCTTTTCGCTCGCCTGGTACGTCCGCAGCAAGCCTTTGACCCGTTCGAGACCGGCCGGTGTCTGGATTGCCTGCCGTGGCGTCTGGCCATTGAGTGCCGGAATCGGCTCATCGGCCCAGTGCGCGTAAGCGCGCCGGATCGCACCGGCAACCAGATCCGAGAGGTCTTCCGGCGACCAGTCGACGTCGCTGTCGTCGCGCTGTCCGCCTCCTGTCGTGGCCCCCTGGCGCATCAGGGACACTGGGTCGGACAGCGAGCGCGAGAGGAATTTCACCGCGTCGCCAACAAGCGACTCGAACCACTGACGGCCGTCGTCGGCGTAACGTTGCGTCTTGTAGAACACACTGATGCGGTCTGGCGCCTTTTCGCTATTGATCGTCGCCACTGACCGCGTCTGCCCATCTTCGCAGTCGATCAGGCGGTTCCAGCCGGCATCGCGGTTACCATCGACGTCGCTCTGAGCCGCCAGCGCCTGGGTGAGAGCGCTCCAGTCCCTGACCCGATAGTGGTCGGTCACCAGCAACATCGATTCGCCGCTGTGCTGGTCGATCAAGGTCGGCATGGGCGTCGGGGCAACGAACTGGGCCAGCCATTGTTGGCGGATGATTGCACTGATGACATGCGCCAGCTCCTCTACGGGTGAGCCGGCGCAGTGGTCGCTGGCCTCGCGCAGTGCCTGACGGACTCTCGGCGCCATGAGCGCTGAAAACGGGTACACGGCGCCCGACAAGAGGTAGTGTCCGTCCCTTTCCATGACCCGCACGCCGATCTGCGTGCCGAGGAGCGTTGCCGGGCTTCCCGAACGCTCGCGCACCACCAGCGGCGATGCTTCGCTGTCGAACACGTCGCACAGCGTCAGCTGTTGACCGGGAACGACGTCGGTGACCTGGTAGAGGCGTAAGGGCCGTGCGGCCAGTTGCGCAATCCAGTGCCGCTGCTCGACGGTAAATAGCGGCCCGCCCTGGCCGAGCAAGTATTCCGCTACTCGTCTCAACTGGCCCTGGACAAGAATCTCTCCTTCCGCGAGAAGCCATTCGGTCAGATTGACCTGGATGGCACTCCAGGTTTCGCGATCCAGAGCCTGGAGTGCCGCGTACTCCTCGGGAGTCAAACCGTCGCCAAGCAGGTCGTCGATGGCAATGGTGACTGCTTTGCGGTGTCTGTTGATCAGCCAGTCGATCGCGCGCTGGACGCCGCCGCTGCGACTCCCTCTTGCCGGCCCGGGTGTCACCGCCTCGTCGGCGGCGCTTCCGCAGCAGTGCTTGTATTTCTTGCCGCTGCCGCAAGGGCAGGGGTCGTTACGTCCGGGCTTGCAGGTCATCGGCACTCTCCAGTGGCGCTAGTCGCGGTTGCAGCGGCGCGAAAGAGTGGCCGCTCCCACTCGATCGTTTCTGATGATAGCAACCCCACGTCATCGTGAAGCTAACCGGCCGCCGGAGCGCACAGCGCGGAGGAGTCGCTGTTGTGGTGCTGCAGTCAAAATGTGACCTCGCCCCTCTCGAGGGTTGTTCGATGACGAACCATGAGGTTACCTGAAGATGAAAGCCTTGCCCAAGACGAATTTCGTTAGTGCAACATTTGTACCGGCTCGGATTGTCTGGACACGGTTTTGCAACTCAGGCCACCTTTCGCATGGCATAGGCCTGACGGGCTTCCAGGGGTGACCTGAAGCCCAATTTTTCGAGACGCCCATGGCGATTGTAGCGATCCCTGAACGCGGCGACGGCGGCGCGCCCCTCCTCGACGTTCTTGAAGATGCGGCCATGGATGGCCTGCTCCTTCAGCGTCCGGTTGAAGCGCTCGGCGACGCCGTTGGTCTGAGGCTCGGCGACGAAGGCGAAGCGCGGGGCGATGCCTCAGCACTTGACCGGGTTGAGGAAGTCGTCGGCGGTGTATGGCGTACCGTTGTCCCTGCGCAGCGCCAGCCCTCGGCCAGCAGGCCCTGGACAATCGGCTGCAAGGCCGCGAAGCGGTTGCCGATCTTGACGGCATGGATGCCGACGCAATAGGCATCGCAATGATCGACCGCCGAGAATACCCAGACCCAGCCCTCATCGACGGTCTCGAGGCGGATGCCGTCGGTACCCCACCTCTCGTTGGGGCGCTCCGTGGTGAGGGTGCCGTCGTGCAGGTTCGGTGTACCCTGGAGCCGGCGATGCGGCGAGCGCAAGGCGTTCTCGCGCATCAGGCGCCGCACCCGCGCCCGCGCGACACGGATGTCCCGCAGAATGCGCAGCCGCGCCCAGACCTTGCGGTGTCCCTCGCCGGTGAAGGGCGAGGCCACCAGATCGGCCCGGAGGGTGGCCAGGAGATCGGCATCCGACCTCTTCGGCTTCGGCCCGCGCCGCGCCGGATGGAGCGGCACCCCCGTGGCCGTTTGCCGCTTCTCTTGGGCGTAGATCGTCGAGCGGGGAAATTCGAGCACCCGGCAGACTCGTTCCAGGCCGTAGGGTCTGCCGGCGCCAGCGGAGGTCTCGCAGCTCATCGCGATGACCTCCGGCCGACCAAAGGGCGCTTCGCCTGCCTTTTCTTCCGCAGAATCTCGATTTCCCTCACCCACTCGCCGATGCGCCGGTTGGCATCAAAGCGCTGCCGCTCGACCGGATCGTTCTCGTGCTCCTTGAGGCCGGCGTCAATGCCCGCCAGCGCCCGGTCGCGCCAGCGTTCGAGCTGGTATATCGGCACCGACACCTCGCGCGAGACGGCATCGACCGGCTCGCCGCGCAACAGGTGCAGTACGACGGCCTTCTTCCGTCCTCGACCACCGCTTCACCTCGGGGGACGCGCCGGGCTCGCCTCCAGTCGCGCTACGCGCTCCTTCCGGTGACCCCGGCCCAACCCCACCCCCCTTCGATTCATTCAGCATTTCACGGCTCCTTTTTCAGACACAATTTAACCCCTAATCCGTGTCCAGAAAAATCGGAGCCGCCGCAAACCTCGCTCCACGTTACTGTCCCCAGCCTTACTCTGCCAACAGACCACTCGCGCGCAGCACCTGTCTTGGCACCGCTTCCTCCAGCAGCCTGGATGGGCCGGGCATGACCAGAGTCAGGAAAGTGCGGGCGCGGGTGATGCCGGTATAGAGGAGTTCGCGGGTGAGGATCGGGCTCGGCGTTTCCGGCAGGACCAGCGCGGCATGGCCGAATTCGGATCCCTGCGACTTGTGCACGGTCAGCGCATATGCCGTTTCCACCGCTTGCAGGCGGCTCGGCAAGACCCATTTGATTCCCTGACCGGCATCGCCGGCAGGAAAGGCGACGCGCAGCAGCGGTTCCTGGTCCGCCGCCTGCGGTAGCGCCAGGGTGATGCCGACGTCGCCGTTCATCAGCCCCAGACCGTAGTCGTTGCGGGTGACGAGTAGCGGACGGCCGGGATACCAGCCGGTGCTGGCCGGAATCAAACCCGCTGCGCACAAGCTGCGCGCAATACGCTGGTTGAGCCCGGCGACACCCCACGGCCCACGCCGCAGCGCGCACAGCACCTGGAACTCGCCGTGTGCGCGCAGCACCCGGCGCGCCCAGTCGTCAATCGCGTCCGGACCGGCAGCCAGCGCCGGTCGGGTCCCGGTGAGGGTCGTCAGGTAATGTCGATAGCCGTGATGTCGCGGCGTTGAGGCAACATCGGCGAGGGATGCAGGATCGGTGCCCGGCCCTCGCGCAACGCCATCGACGACTAGCGCCGTGAACCGCGCTTCGTCGCCGGCGGCCAGCGTCAGCAGGGCAGATCGGAAGAGAACACGTCTGAACTCCAGTCACCTTGTACTCTCGTATGC
>ERZ761603.2559-NODE-2559-length-12355-cov-15.537073_pt1 | contig 12355 bp, 9 predicted proteins | sample MGYA00511879_ERZ761603 | MGnify/ENA primary metagenome ERZ761603 (study PRJEB28899, sample SAMN02850040) | bioreactor sludge metagenome | biome: EBPR Sludge; feature: EBPR Bioreactor; material: flocular biomat | place: Australia: Thorneside Wastwater Treatment... | reverse complement strand
GTCCGGCACGCGCTTGAAGTGCAGTCGCTGCGGCGGCAGATGGGGGTCTTGAAGCACTATCTCTTGTCTGACTGCCTGCAGAACAACGAGGCCTTTGCCGGCATCGTCACCAACAGTCGGAAAATGCGCTCGCTTTTTCAGTACCTCGAAGCCGTTGCCGTGTCCACCGAACCGGTTCTGATTTCAGGCGAAACCGGTGCCGGCAAGGAAATGTTCGCCCACGCGCTGCACAAATTAAGTGGTCTTGGCGGGCAGTTCGTTCAGGTGAATGTGGCGGGTCTTGACGACACCCTGTTCTCGGACACGCTTTTCGGGCACAAGAAAGGTGCGTTTACGGGCGCCGATCAGGCGCGGGCGGGGTTGATCGCGCAAGCGGCAGGGGGAACGCTGTTTCTTGACGAGATTGGCGATCTGTCGATGGCATCGCAGGTCAAGCTGCTGCGGTTGCTGCAGGAGCACATGTATTTTCCGCTCGGATCCGACGTGGCGCGCCCCAGCGACGCCCGCGTCGTTTGCGCGACCAACTGCAACCTGGCGCCAATGATGCGTCAGAACCAGTTCCGGTCGGACCTCTTTTTCCGCCTCTCGGTACACCAGATCGAAGTGCCGCCGCTGCGTCAGCACAAGGAGGATATTCCCCTCCTTCTGCAGCACTTTCTGGACGAGGCGGCGGCGTCGATCAACAAGCCGGCGCCGGAGCCGTCGAACGAGCTGGTCACCTTGCTCTCGAACTACCACTTTCCCGGCAATGTTCGTGAATTGCGGGCGATGGTCTTCAACGCCATGGCGCTGCATCGCGGAGGTTCGGTTCTGGCGATGGACAGCTTCCGCCAGGCGATACAGAAGCAGCAGAAAGCGGGGCCGGAGCATGCGCCGAGCGAGTCCGAGGGGGGGCTGCCGGTGCTGATTCCGGGTCGTTTTCCGACCTTGGATGAGGTCGAGGAAGCGCTGATCGACGAGGCACTGCGCCGCGCGAAAGGCAATCAGGGGGTTGCGGCGACACTGCTGGGCCTGTCCCGTCCAGCGCTCAACAGGCGACTCGCCCGCCGCGTCCCCGCTCCGGACGGTTGAACTCGGAAGTTCGATGCTTGGTCCCTGCAGGAAACCGTTGAGCAACCTTTGCTGGCGCCAGGACAGTACTGGCTGAAAGCAATTGGGGGGGTGTAACGTTGTGCACTCATGAAGCAATTTGCGAACACATCACAACATATTGATTATCATATAAAAATAATCATATTTGCAACTTATGCCGGGAGTGTGTGTGCATTTTGTCACACCCCAAAAGATCGGTTGCTGACATACCCGACACTCTCCTGAACTCATGATGGGGAAGGGTGTTCTATCTCTTCGTCATCATGGCACAGAAACTGCTTTCGTCAAGCGACTCGCACGTGTTGATGGTCGCTGTAGACCCGCGGCGACGTTGAACTGCTGCAAGGGGGAGGCCGCTGTGCCGTTGAAAGAAAATCGAGTGAATCCAGAAGCCGCTCGCGCTGTGGTGTTGGGCAGGCTAACGCGCTGTTCCTCGTCCTGCTGCCATAGCGGGACCCTGCAGGTTCCGGCGGCCGTTGGAGCCGGGAGCCAAACACTCTCTCCGCGCGTCAGGCGACTTCAGCGTCGCTTTCCGGTGGGCGGAAACTCGTTCGGCTGCGGTGTGAAGTTGGTCGGCGCATGCTCCACCAAGCCGGCTCGTATCGACCAGGGAGGACCAGCAAACAACAGACAAGTTCAGCTTGATAGCCAGTTCATTGCGGCCCGTCGCAGTTCGCGTTGTGCGGATTGTTGCGCCTGCCGCGCCGCCAGATATCACGACCATTACAGGGCCGCTTCATGAGTACACTACTGATTCTGACGATCGCGACAGTAGCCATCGTCATCTTCTTTGACTACACCAACGGCTTCCACGACGCCGCCAACATCGTGGCGACGATCATTGCCTCGCGTGCGATGACACCGGTGCAGGCGGTGATCATCGTCGGCACCTTCGAGTTCCTCGGCCCGATTTTGGGCGGTACGGCGGTGGCCAACACGATCGGCAAGTTTGTCACCCTCGGCGACGTACAGGCGGTGTTGTCACTGGCGATCCTGATGAGTGGGCTCGTCGGTGCGATCGTCTGGAACCTGGCCACCTGGTACTTCGGGATTCCTTCGTCATCGTCGCACGCTTTGGTCGGCGGCCTGATCGGCGCCGTCATCGTTTCCGCCGGTCCAGACAACGTCGTCTGGGGTTTCTCGCAACTGATGCACGGGCAGATGACGGGCATCATGAAGGTGTTGGCGGCACTGATCCTGTCCCCGCTGATCGGCTTCTGGGTCGGTTTCGCCAGCTTGCGCTTGATGGAGATCCTGCTGTTTACCGCCAAGCCGTCAGCCAATACCGGTTTGCGCTACGCCCAGTTCATCACCGCAGCCGGATTGGCGTTCTCTCACGGCGCCAACGACGCCCAGAAAAGCATGGGGATGGTGACACTGGCGCTGTTGCTCGGCGGCTACATCACCAACTTTGAGGTTCCCTTCTGGGTGGTGCTTTCCTGCGCAGCAGCGATCACCCTCGGCATCCTCTCTGGAGGCTGGCGCATCGTGCGCACCTTGGGCTTTTCGATCTATCGCGTGCGCCCGATCCATGCTTTCAGTTCGCAATTGACCTCTGCAGTCGTGATCCTTACGGCGTCGGTGATTGGTGCGCCGGTGTCGACCACCCATGTCGTCTCCACATCGATCATGGGGATCGGCTCAGCGGATCGGCCGAAGGCCGTGCGCTGGAAAAAGGCCAAGGATATCGGCATCACCTGGCTGATCACCATTCCTGGCTCGGCACTGGTTGCCATTCAGACATTCGCCATCGTCAACCTCTTTCTTGGAAAGGTCTAATCATGTCCGACGCAAGCGCTGTAGCTCCTTCTCTGACCCGCCGGATTCTGCATCGGGTATTTCCCAAAGTTCCCAACTTCTTCGCGCTGCTCGCGGAACAAAGCGCGCATGTGGCCGTCAGCGCCCGCTTGCTCGCAGAGTACATGGGTGCCGACAACTCTACTGCGGCCAAAAAGATCGTCGAAGCCGAGTATGAGGGCGACCGCCTCAAGGTGCGTAACCTGACGCTGTTGAACGAAGCGTTCTCGACGCCCATCGACCGTGAGGACTTGCACCGGGCGATCATCAATCTTGACGAGATCATCAATAGCTGCAAGTCGATCGTTGTTGAAATGGATACCGCCGTCCTTGCTCTGAAGCCGGACAAGCACTGTCTGGAAATGGCCGTGTGCCTCAAGGACGGCGTGGAAGCGGTCGCGGCGGGCTATGGCCGCCTCGGTAGCGACCCCAAAATGGGCCGCCAGGACGCGGAGAAAGCCGACAAAGCCGTGCGCAACCTGACGCGGACGCACCGGCGGGCACTCGCCGAACTGTTCCAGGACAATGATTTCCACAACATTTTCCGGCGCAAGGAAATTTACAGCGAGTTGCGTGGCGCTGGTGATCGCCTCAACGTCTGCAACAGCACCTTGCTGGATATCGTTGTCAAGCTCTGCTGAAGCCTTTTCTTGATTCGGCCGCCGGGGGTTCTCCGGCGGCCCGCCCCAACACCACCAAAGCCGGTAGCTCCCGGCGCAGGCGCAAAGAGCGAACTTCTCGCGTCACAACCGTGCCTGCCAAGTCGGCAGGAAGGGAGTAGCCGCCGACGGGTGTCAGCCTGTGCGGGCGACTTCCGCTCCGCCATTGCAGTACAAGTCCTTGTCATCACAGAAAAAGCATTCATCCGGGCAAACGCATCGGCTGACCGGATGCTGCATTCCGTTACACCCCCGCAGATCCCCAATTGTCGCCCACTGGCGGCTGCTATGTGTCTGAACAACAATCTTTATTTTCTTCTGTTCAGGACCTGGCATGAACCGTGCTCGTTGTTGATTGAAGGCCAGCAAACGGCCGCTATCGGGAAACCGCTGCTGTGGTGGCGTTTTACCGTCGGGCTGGCAACTTGGGTCAATCCTTTGGAGTAACGGACCAGTATGGAAAACGAACTCAAGCTCTCGCTGAAGCCGGGCGTGGCCAGCCGCCTGGTGAAACACCACTTGTTGACTCAGTCGGCTCCAGTTCACCGGACGATCAGACGTACCTACTTCGACACGCCGGATTTGCGTCTACAGCGCGAGAAGGTCGTCGTGCGACAGTGGCAAGACGGCGGGCGCCGCCTGTCGTCGGTGAGCCTTCCAGCCCGCCCCGGACCTGCACCCGGGAAACATTACGAGTGGGAAGTGGCAGGAGCTCCGGGTGCTCTCGATTTTTCGGTGGTTGATGACGAAAGACTGCGCGCCTGGCTGGAGTCGATGCGAGGAGATCTTCGCCCAGCATTCACTACCCGTTTTACTCGTCGTGCCTGGCTTGTACAACCGCGTACCGGCGTTCGCATTGAAGTCGCCCTTGATCGTGGCTGGATCGAGGCTCAGGGCCGTCGCGAACCGATTTGTGAGCTGGGGGTCGAGCTGCTGTCGGGTTCAGTCACCGACCTGTTCTCAACTGTCGGCGAGCTGCAGAATGACATTGCTCTTCATCCGCACACCCACAGCAAACTGCAGCGGGGTTATCGGGTCCTGGCTGATCAGGCGTCGCCGGTCGTCGTCAAAGCGCTTCCCCTGGAAACGGACGCCGGGATGACGACCGTTGATGCCTTCCGGCTGATTGCACGCGCCTGCGTGAGGCACCTCCAGGGCAATGAACAGGGAGTCTTGGCGAGCGAGGACCCCGAGTATATTCACCAGGCGCGCGTCGCTATCCGTCGTTTGCGCTCCGCTATTCGGGTTTGGAGGACCCTCTTGCCGGAGACCTTCGTCAGTACTTTTGACCCCAGTTGGCAGCGTCTGGCGAGACACTTGGGCGAGGCGCGCAACTGGGACGTCTTTCTCGTTGAGACCTTACCCCAGGTGTTGGCGAGGTTTCCTGACGATCGACAAGCTCACGCCGTTTTCGACTACGCGCGCCAGCAATGCGCCGGCAACCGGCGAACGGTTCGGCGAGCACTTCGTTCTGCGGATTACTCTCGGCTGCTGGTCAACTTCCAGGCGGCCGTACGGGTACTTCCGAAGCTCGGTTCTCGCTGCCTTGGCGCCTTTGCTCCGCGCTGCCTCGAGAAGCGCGCGCGCCAGGTGGAACGTTTGGCGGCCGAGGCGACGACAGGCGACGCCGCGGCTCGTCATCGGCTGCGCGTTGCTTGCAAGCGTCTCCGCTATGCACTGGAGTTCTTCACGCCCCTGTTCACTGGCAGCGAAGGTTTTGCGTGCTACCACGCCGTGGCGAGCAAGCTGCAGGAGGTCTTGGGCCGGTTGAACGACTTGGCGGTTGCGGATCAACTGGTCGAACAGGCGCTCACTGGCGACGCCGGTCAGTCAATCCGTGCCTGGCTGGCCGATCAGGGGGAGGCGCTCCTTCCGGATCTCGGTGCCCTGCTGCAGGAGTTTGGTCACCTGGAGGCGCCATGGCGGAAGTGCTGAGCTTTGACGGTGGCGAACATGGCAGGGCGCAAATGATCCGCCTGATTATGGCCAGAAGCTCGCTGCCTGACGCGGCTCACAGGCAAAGAAGCCGGTTTCAGGCTGGCGGAGCAGGTGTTTTCGAACGCCATTCTACAGGTCAGCGGTCACCGGCCCGGGCAGAGAGGCCGAGACCTTGACCCCTTCGTTCTCGGCCCTGACGGCAAGCAGCAGCGTCGCGCAACGCTCGCTTTCGCCGGGCGCGTGTCCGCTCGACCATTTTTCGGTGATCGACCAACAGGTCGACGCATTGCGGAGCCTGACCAGGATGGTAAGCGACATCATGAACGGAAAGCAGTCCGCGCATGCAGTTGGGGTGCTCGAATTCGAGCTCCAGTGGGACGCAGTCAGGCGGCAGAACAAGACGGTGATTCGTGCCATGCGTGGGAGTGGTTCCGATCTCGACGAGGTGCGCCTGACGCTGGAGTCGCTGGAACGTGCCGCGGTTGGACTATGGCGGATCGTTGCCGTCTGCAAGGGGTTGCGCTGGTCTGCCGACCAGGACAGCAGGCGAATGATGGCGATGGTCGAGCAAGCGATCCAGAGCCTCGGTCGCGGCAACAGGCGATTGGCCAAGGGGTATTCGGTGGCGAATCTCGAAGCCGCAGCGGCGATGGCAAGCGACAAGCATTTGCTCGCTCAGCGCGTGTCTGAGCAACGGTCGACCGCTGCCGCAGACGCTCAGGCGGCGCTGCAAGGCAAGGGCAACGAGGAGGTCATGCCGCCCGCTCTGGAGTACGGCGCGCAGGACTTGTTTGTCAGAACACTTCAGGAAAACGTGGTCCAGGTTGGCGAAGCCATTGCGGTCGCGGCAGGCTGTTTGAAGGAGTGGTCGCAACGGATGACGACCATGGTCTAGCAAGCCTGTCGGGCGATCCGAGTGCTCGCCGTTCGCTACTGGGACGGGGAATCTGTCTCGGTCGGTGGCGACGGGAGTGCGGGCCAGTTTTCTTGATCGGACTAAGGTTTTCTTTGAAGGAAAGGAGCATTGCGGTGGAAACTGAGATCAGCAGAGCGAGCCAAACGGCAAGGCGAGGCACTGGCAGGTACGATGTGGAAGGCTATCTTGATGCCATCGAGGGAGTCACGTTCACATTCAGGAAAGCGATCGAAGCTTACGTCAACAGTGGACCGAACATGGGTTGCTGGCAGTATGCTCGCTCCATGGCAGAGCAGATTGGCCTCATCGATGACATGCGGCAAGTCATCACAATGGACGTGGTGCCGAAGTCGGCTGCCGGCCCCTTGCTTGCCGAAATGCTGAACACGCAGACGGGTGTTGGTCGCTTGCTGCAAGATATGAAGCGCCAAGTGACCGGTTTCGCCATTGAAGCGGGTTTTTCCGGACCTGATCGCCGCGTTCCGCGGTCGATGATTGCAGGCATCCATGCGCTCAGCGACGAGGTTTGCGCTGCGGTCAGGGCCTTGGTAGAGCATTGTCGCGCCTGTTGCCTGGCTGAGCAAGCAACCGGAGATGCCGAGAGCGAAGAACGTGTTGCCTGGTACGAAAGTGAGGCAGATCGCCTGTCGACACAGATGATCAAGACGATCCTGGCGGACGACACGCTGACGGTGGAGTGCAAGCTGCCCTTGACACAGCTTGTAGAGGAAATCGACAGAATCGCGGACTATGCTGCAGCCATCGAAGGTGGGTTCCAGACCAGATGCGCGGAGCTCGCAGGGGATGCCGATGCCCCGCGCGCGCACTGACAGGCCGTCTGCTGGCTTGACCAGCGGCGCTGCCAATAGGCTGAAGCGGCCCCTCTGACGGGGGCCGTTTTTTTCTTTCAGGGCCATTACCCGTGATCAGGGGGCTTGCGCGCGACTCCGGGTTTTAGGCGGCGTCATGTGATACGGGGAGCCTGATTTAACCTCTCAGGAGGCGAAGCTTGTGGATTTGGCATTGCTGAAGTTCAAGAATGATAACGTCGTTGGTGATTTCTGGGGAGGGCTGGCGGCGATGCTGGTGGCCTTACCGTCAGCCATCGCCTTCGGGGTGACGATCTACGGCGCCATTAGCCCGGCCTATGCCGGTTTGGGGGCCTTGGCGGGGATTCTTGGCGCGACCGCCCTCGGTCTGGTGGCGCCGGCCCTCGGTGGCACCAATCGCCTGATCACCGCACCCTGCGCGCCGGCGGCGGCGGTGCTCTCGGCTTTTGCCATCGAACTGGTCAACCATGGTGTGGCGCCGGGTTTCATCGTGCTGATGCTGACCGCACTCGGTCTGGTCTCGGGACTGATCCAGACACTGCTGGGTTTTGTGGGGATCGGCAGTCTGATCAAGTACATCCCGTTTCCGGTCGTGAGCGGTTATCTGACGGGTGTCGGCCTGATCATCATCGGTAGCCAGATTCCAAAGTTTCTCGGTGTTTTTGACGGCCGGTCGCTGTGGCACGTCCTGACCTCGCCGGACCTCTGGCAGTGGCAGAGCGCACTGATCGGTGCGGTGACAGCGGCGGTGATGATCGGTGCACCGCTGCTGACGCGTGCGGTTCCGGCGGCGATTCTTGGCCTCTTGGCCGGCGTCACGACCTACTTCGGAATCGCTTACAGCGTCGATCCGTCGCTGTTCAATCAGGAGGGCAATAAGTTGATCATCGGCCCGCTCGGAGGAACGGCCTCGAGCATGATGGAGGCCATTACCGGTCGCTGGGCAGAAATCGGCGAGCTCAAGTTGAGCCAGATCGCCAGCCTGGTCGGCACTGCCTTCACACTGGCGGTGCTGCTCTCGATCGATACGCTGAAGACGGCTGTCGTACTCGACGCCTTGACCCGCTCGCGTCACGACTCCAACCGCGAGCTTGTCGCCCAGGGGCTTGGCAACGTCGCTTCCGCGTGCGCCGGCGGCATGCCCGGCGCCGGGCAGATGGGAGCGACCCTGGTCAATCTCGCAAGCGGTGGGAGGACGCGCGTTTCGGGGGTGATCGAGGGCGTGCTGGCATTGATCGCCTTCCTCGCGCTGGGAACTTTCATCGCCTGGATTCCGGTCGGTGCGCTGGCAGGGATCCTGATCGTCGTCGGCATCCGGATGATCGACCGGCACAGTCTGCATCTGCTGGAGTCGCCGTGGACGATGCTCGACTTCATCGTCATCGTTGCTGTTGTCGTCGTCGCCGTCGGCTACAGCCTGATCGCCGCGTCGGCGGTTGGTATTGCGTTGGCAATGTTCCTGTTCATCCGTGAGCAGCTCAGCAGCACCGTCATTCGTAGTCGACACGACGGCAGCAGTCGTTTCTCGAAGCGGGTCCGCCTCGGTCAGCAAATGGAACTGCTGGAGAAGAATGGAGACCAGACCGTCATCTTCGAGCTGCAGGGGAGTTTGTTCTTCGGTACCAAGGACCAGTTGTTCAGGGCTCTGGAACCCGAACTCAACAGGCGGACTTACATCGTCCTCGACATGCGGCGGGTACAGTCGATTGACGTCACCGCTTTGCACCTGTTGAGTCAGATCAGGGATTCCTTGAGCGAAAGGGATGCTTATCTGGTCTTCTCCAGCTTGACGCATACCCTGCCCAACGGCCGCAACATTGCCGAATTCTTCGACAAGATGGAATTGACCACGACCACCGAGCATGTCAAGGTTTTCCCTGGACTCGACGATGCCATCGAATGGATTGAAGACGAGATTCTGGGCGAGCATCGCGAACAGGCGGCGGACCTGCCGCCGCTTCAGGTGACCGACATCGGGATGTTCGCCAATCACAAGGAGGAGACACTGACTGACTTGGTCGCCTGCCTTGAACCGCGATCAGTGGCCAGGGACGAGAAGCTTTACTCGTTTGGCGACCCCGGTAACGAACTCTACCTGATTCGCAAGGGCGCGGTCCGCATCACGCGGCCGATTCCCGGAGCCGCCAGCCAGTATCATTCCCTCACCTACGGGCGCGGCGACTTTATCGGCGGCATGGCTTTCCTGTCGCAGATGACACGCCTCAACGATGCGACGGCGGTCGAGGACACCGAGCTCTTCGTCTTGCGCCGCGAGCAGTTTGAACGGTTGCGTGAGGAGCACAAGCGCCTGGCGTTCGAAGTCGTGGAAGCGGTTGCGAAGGTTCTTGCGTTGCGCCTGCGCTATGCGGACAAGGAGCTGATGGCGATGCAGGAATAAGCCGGGGCTGGGACGGTCAGTCCCGATGGTCATCATCCGACTGCGGCAAATCGGGTCGGCGGCACGAGCGCTAGATGCCATTTGGATTCAAACTGGGACCGGCGAAATGAGAAATCGATGGCCTGCAGTGAGTCAGTTTTTTTCCAGCTGCTCTGTAGCTGTCGCTGCAAAGTCGACTATCATGGCGCGCCCGGTGTCAACGGGCGGTCACGACAGGAGGGAGGAATCACGATGTTTCAACACATACTTGTAGGCGCGCGAGATATTTGACATTGTTCGGCGAGATATTTGAGATAGACATTGATTGCGGTCAGCGCAACTTAATTCCAAAGTAGCGGAGCAGTCCCCCATTCCCTCGGCTTACCTGCAGCCACTTGAACACCTGCGCGATGACAGGGCGTACTTGAACTGCCGGACGAACTCTGCTAGGTGGTGCTGCACGACGCGGTAGAGATTGACCAACTCACCATTGATGTCGTCGAGTACCTCGACTGATACCGGCACCGGCCGGAGGAAGTACAGTGCAGAGCCGCCACAGAACAGCCCAACGTAGCATTCGTGGGGTGGGATCAGCGGAATCAGCCGATCGACTAGACGGCGCGATCATGGCTTCCCCTCCTCACCATAGTGAATGCAGGCGCCGACCAGCGGCCCGAGAAGGGCGCTGGCCAGGCACCAGGTGACGATCAGCGCGATCATGCGTTACCAGACAATGGCCGCCACGGCTTCCGGCGTCGTCGCTTCCGCGAGCTGGCCCTTGATCTGCTGGGCGTGCGCGAAGTTCGCCGCACCCTGGGCGACCATCGCGGTGTAGAAGCCCTTCCATGCTGCGACGTCGGGCAGCGGCAGGTAGCTGTTGTCCACCGCTTTCCAGGCGCCGGGGAAGGCAGGCGGCAGCGCACCGCAGAGCGCCACATAGCCATTCACGCCGTCGATGTCGCCGCGCGAGAGTGCATCGCAGGAGAAGGTCAGGCCACCGTGGTCGAAGGTGCCGGTGTTCGCAGCGCCGCGGGCGGTATTGATCTCGACATTCTTCGCGGTCTTCAGCTCGTCGAGCGTCGGTTCCGACAGTGCGACGAGAACCGGGCGGCCCTCGTCATCGGCGACGATGTGCTGGCCCTGACTCTGTCCGGCGAGCAACGCAGCGTGCTCCTCGACAGTAATTTCGACGGCATCGACCGGCACGTGACTGCCGTGAATCGCCGCATCATAAAAACCCATAGTGCTCGGTGCAAAATACACGATGTCCTCCTGTTCAGTAGCCGATGGCCATCCAGTTGACCCGTTTATTGAATGAAGTCGAGCTCGCCATGTCCATCACGACGGTGAATCCAGCCGAACTGGTCGCTCGGGCGTAGCAACCCCAGTTCGATGACGACGCGGCGGCGCTGTTGTCGATGCTCGCCACGATCGAGCAGCAGGCGGTCGGAAACGCCAGAGGGAAGGTGCCGGTGATGACAGCGTCGGCAGTCGCCAACGAGCCATCGCCCACGATGCCCCACTGCACAATCAACCCGCCGGGGAATCTCTGATAACCACTGGCTGCCAGCGATCTCCCCATTTCCGGGCGACTGGCCAGAGCCCCCGGCAACGCTTCGAGGATCTGATCGATGTCGGCATGGTTGGGGGTGATCCCGGCGGCGGCGATCACCGCGCGCAGCTCCTCGGTCACCATGTGGAACCACCACTCGCCCGGCTCGCTGGCTGGCGTGGCGGTCAGCGGGTTGCCGTTGGTCGGGTAGCCCGACGAAGCGGCCGGTGCCGAGGGCGGCGTCGCGGAGTAGGCGGCCTCTAAGTATCGATCCATGATTCCTCCTATTGCTTATTGATAAGCGAACAGCACGTGGGTATGCGCCGGCTTGAGGCGACTGATCACGCACTCCAGCAGCTCGTTCCCCCATCCGGCCAGGGGTTCATTGACGGCGCTCTTGACGGTAAAGCGGCGGACGGTGTTGAGCGGCGCATGGACCGTGAACACGAAGCGCCACGGCAGATCGTTGAGCGGGTCGTTGACCTTGCTGCGCACGGTATACGTCTTGTGCTCGCTGATCGTGATCGTGTAGCCGAGACGCGCGGCGAGAGCGATGTAGTAGGCGGCGCTTTGCCCACCGCGGGCGGTCAGCTTGGCGAGCAGTGCGTCACGGCGCTGCGCGGCGGTCTGCGTCACGCCGTAGGCAAGTACACAGGCGTCCGGCAGACCGGCGAGTCGCTCCCAGTCGCCAAACAGCTCGCCCGTGGTACGCGGGTCGGCTTCCTCGATCAGGTCGACGGCACGGTTGTCGAGGCGCGCCAGTTCATCCGCCCAGGCCAGCAGCAGCCGGGTGAGTGCAGCGTCCTGCGCCCGCGGCCAGGCAAAGCCCTGCGGCAGCAGCGCCTGGAGATTGGCCAGATAGTCGGCCGCTGGCAGTCCCGTCAGACCCACGTGATCGTCCCGAAGGTGGCCATCTGGCTGGCGGTGTGGGTCACGTTCGCGGCCGGCACGGTGAGGACGTGATCGTGCTCGCCACTGGCTAGCGAGATCGCCTCGCGGATGTGCGAGAGCAGGATCGTCGCGCCCGGCAGCGCTTCGCGCAGCGTGAGGTCGCGCAGCCCGGCCTCGACGGCGGCGCGGATCGCAGAGGTGTCCGGCGTCAGCGCGAGGGTGAAGTGGAGCGGAACGGCGATCGGCGCGGCCACCGTGACCTGCGCCGTCACCGGGCGCAAGGCGTCGAGGGGAGCCTGCACC
>ERZ761603.2556-NODE-2556-length-12358-cov-11.661627_pt1 | contig 12358 bp, 12 predicted proteins | sample MGYA00511879_ERZ761603 | MGnify/ENA primary metagenome ERZ761603 (study PRJEB28899, sample SAMN02850040) | bioreactor sludge metagenome | biome: EBPR Sludge; feature: EBPR Bioreactor; material: flocular biomat | place: Australia: Thorneside Wastwater Treatment... | reverse complement strand
ATTCGTAATTAGCAGGTCGGAGGTTCGATTCCTCTTTCCGGCACCATTGTTTTCAATAGGTTGCAGGGATTTTCAGAATCGGAGGAAAACGACGTAGTGCCTGAGTGAGTGCCTGGACGTTTTCACCTTACTGGATTTGCTCCCAACTGATCCGCCCGCCCGGACAGGGGCGCGGTTCACGCCGGAACCCCACTACTTTGGGATGCTCGCGTTGCTGGCCCTCAAACAGCACCAGCACCGCGTCACCCGCTTCAAACACCTCGCCGTGGCAAGGGGGATAGCTGATCGGGACGTTCAATAGCTCCAACGTCGCGTCTACCGGCAACGCCGCACATTCGGCGTTGCCTCGCGCCATCACGGCATCCAGCAGCAAGCTGCAAACGTTGCCCGTCACCGAAATCAGCGTCCCATATCGCCAGATCGGCCTCCATTTCAGGTGTCCCGGCTCCAGGGCGAGATTAACGAACACCGCCGAATCACTCATGACCTCCGCATGGCGCAATCGTCCGGTAGACGCCAAGCCGGGCGGAACGAGGTTGACGATCCGCTCGATATAGCTCAAATCCTGGTCAGGAATCAGCCCGTCAGGATCATTCCGCTGATTCATCACCGTGATGCGGGATGTCGTTTTCCGATCATAATAGCCCGGCACATCCGCCGTCGGCACGGTCGCCCCGACCGGCGCATCCTCGATAAACCGACACATCCATAAATCCATCAACTCCAGACTGGCGGCTTTCAACGCCGTGAGTTTCTCGATCCGCCGATTCCGCTCCATCGATTCGACGAGGAGCCGTTTCACCGCCTCATCCGCCGCTCGCTCTTCGTTGACGGCCCGCTGTGTCAACGCACAAGCCGCGCTCAATTTTCCTGGCTGCGTCGCGCTCACCGTGGGGACCGTGATTTTATCGAGCGCCGACCCTGCTTCATCGGCAGCCGTTTTTGCGGGGTCTTTTTCGGGAGATTCAGTGGTCGAAAACACGCCCGGCGTGGCGAAAATCGCCCCCCAGTGATGACTGTACGGCGATGCAGCCCGATACACATAGGCGACTCCGGCATCGGTATAAGCCGGATTGAGCAACGCGGTTTTTGTCGCCGTGGCGCGCAAAATACTTTGGACCGCCGCCGATGGTGACAAAGCCCCCAGCGCCAAAGCCTCCCCGACGCCAATCTCTCCGTCATACGCATAGCCCTGAGCGGCGACGCGCCCCGCAGCGGCATAGCCCGACCCATCGACATGCGTGATCCGCCCCGTGGCTGCAACGCTGCGCATCAGCGCCAAAATCGCCGCATCCAACTGACTGTTTCGACTCAGCGCCGGGGCTGAAACAGCGGCCCGGGCGGCGTTGATCGCTGCCAAAAACGGCGGCTCTTGAGCGCGATCCGTATCCTCCCAAGGCTGCCCAGTTTCCGGATCATTCTGTTCAGGCGGTTCCAGGGTGGGCGGGTTTTCCTGGGTCTCGTTGATGAGCGCCTGTTTCCATTGTTCCAGTACGGCATTGGAGGCGCTCACCGCTTCCGCCGTGGCTTGTCGCTTCATATCCAACGTCTGAAGCGCTTTAAGCAGCAATACAAAATGCGCATCTTGCGCGGCTTGGAGTCGGATTAATTCGCCATTCAACGGGGTCAGGTCATAATCCAGTTGGACGCGGTACAGCCCCTCCCCCAGGCTTTCGATAATCGTGGCCTGCCCCATTTACGTATTCTCCGTCATGTCCATCCAAGCTTCCGTAGCGCTGATAAAATACAGGATCGCGCCAGCTTCCCAGGACGCGAACCCATCATGGACGGTATCCCCTGGCCGCAACAGCGGATCGATCACTGCGCATCGCGCCGTGTGCAGCCCGTCGGCTTTGCCGCGCCGGGTCACAGCGTACAGGGAACGACTGGTATTCGTGTATCTGATCGGAATCACCCGTGCGGTGAGGCTGATCGTCGCGGTCCATCCCGTCCTTTCCTGGTCTACTGCAACTAAAGTAGCCCGTAAAAATTGCCCGGTCGTTTCCAACCCGTTGACGGCTCGATACCCGGCATCAATCAACAATTCGCCGCCTGCCGCCAGACGCGCGTTGAGATCGGCCCAGCGGGCGATACTGTAGGCCGTGCGCACACTCAACCAGGTCGAATCCCCGCGCCGCCGCCGGCATTGCAGGGAGAACAACGGAATTTCCAGCGGATCGCCGCCGGAGACGTACCCGCGATAGATCGGCTGCGGCAGCCCCGGCATTTCCGGTGGCAACGGCGGGGATGAAACCGATGGCGTTGCCACCTGCACAGCCAGAGCCAGGCCGAGGACCGAGGTCGCCACCTCCAGCGTGGGAATCGCCAGCGCCAGGCTCAGCGCCAGCGCGGGAATATCCGTGACTATCGGTGCGGGCGGATCGCGCCATACGGCTGCGGCATACAGCGTCCCGCCGTGATTGTTGCTCCACAACGCCGAACCGGCGCTGCTATAGGCCAGCGTTCGGTATTCCGAAACCACATACACATTGTGATCAGCATCGGCGGTCAGGCTATAGACCGGCTGGGCGCTATAGCTATAATCCCGTGACCAACTCAGCGTACCGGCGCTGTCGTATTTGCGCGTGGTCACGCTGGATGATCGGTTGCCGCCGACATAAATCGCCCCGTCATCGCCCACAGTCACCGCATACAGCGTAGATCCGTGATCCGCTTTACTCCATTGCAACGATCCGGCGCTATTGTATTTCCTGAGTGAGTACAGCGTTGTAGGAGCGCGATTCCCCACCAGGTAGACATTGCCCGATGCATCGCAGGCCAATCCATTAATGAAATTGCCGTGGCTGGCGCTCCAGCGGAATGTCCCGGAGCTATCATAGGCGGTGAGCGTTTGACTCACCCCGCCGACATAGACATTGCCGGACAGATCGATCGCCAAGGCCTGCAAAATCCCACCAGGGTTTTGCGCCCATTGCTGTGTTCCGGCGCTATTGTATTTGCGAACGCCGCCGTTTCCCGCCACGTAATAATTGCCGTCCGTATCCACGGCCATCGCGTAATTGGCGGAATTCCCGGTTGATCGGGACCAGTCTTGCGTCAGCGAGGTGTTGTATTTTTTAACCGTGCTGGTGGCGCCGCCCACGTAGACATTGCCCGAAACATCGGTCGCCAGACAGCGGACCGTCGCGCCTAAGTCAACAATCTGTTGCTGCGTCCCCGCCAAATTATAATGGCGCAACGAATAATACGAGGGACTGCTAAAAATCCGGTCCCCGCCAATATAGACGCCGCTCATTCCGCGATCTCCATGAAGGCGCTGGCATCAGAAACATAGATCGTGATACTGGACACGATCAGGGTTTCTCCACTGCCCAAATCGGCGGTATCGCCTACGCGCAAATGCGGATCAACCGCACCGCGCACCCGCCGAATGCCGCCGGTTTCCGCGCGATAACTGATCCCTCGCAAAACGCGTTTTTTAACGTGGGGGGCCGTAGACGCGGCGCTGCCGCTCAGCGAGAGGCTGGCGGAATTCCCGCCCACATCGGAGCGAACGCTCTCTAATGCGGCGCGCGCCAATTCCTCCAGTTGCTCCTCTCCAGTGGACAACCGCACTCCCCGATACAGCACCAGGTCCCCCGATGCCCGCGCATCTACGGCGGCCAAGGTGGCGCTGGTCGATCCCGGACTGACCACATCAAAACGAAGGCCGGTCGCCGTTGCCCGGTGACTCAAGGAGGCCAGGGGCAATTCTAAGTCGGGTGTTCCGGTTAAAAACAGGCGGTAAATATCCGGCTGCGAGAGTCCCACATACTCCCGCAACAGATAGGGGACAGCGAGCGCCAGCGGCAAGGGCAGCCCTGGAATGAGGGAATACAAATCGCCCTGCCAGGTCGGCATCGCCAGCGCGAGTGGTAATCGCAACGGCGGGGTTTCCACGACGCGCACGGCGACGCTATACGCATCGACTGGATTGCTGATGAGATCGGTCTGCGTGATCGCCCACGTCCAGTTGTTATCGACATTGGTGGTAAACACCTCCAGACCGACCACGGTCAGCGTGTCCTGAGTCCGTTGAGCGATTCCTCGCCAGTGTCTCGCCGCCAAATACAACCGATCATCGCTATCAATCGCTAATCCGCCCGCCGCGATCAGGCGGTCGAAATGGCCGGTATTACTGCTGACAAAGTTTAGTTCCGGTGTGTATTGATGCAGTGTTTTATAATATTCATACACGCTGTCATAGAGCACTGGCGCGGTCGCGACAATCACGGCCCCGGTGCTGGTCAATACCACGCCCAGCCCGGGCAATCGCCCGCCGCTGATGTTGGTGATGACTAACGCGCTAGCCACCAAGGCACCCGTCGCATCGTATTTCAGCAGACCATAATGCTGATCAGAGAGCGTAAAAATTCCCGCGACATACAGGCAATCATTGACATCCGCGACTAGCGCATAGGGCAAAAATCCATAGCCCGTTGCCATCGTAGTTTTACCCGCTGACCAAATGATCGCGCCGGTGGTGGCATCGTAGCAGGTCAGATTCCCGCCAGCGTCGCCGCCATCCCCGATTTCGCGGCCTTCGCCACTGGTATAGACGCGCCCATGCGCATAAGTGATGGACATTCGGGACGCGCGGTAGCTAAATCCATGATCCGCTGACCAAACCAACGTCCCGGTCGCAAGATTATAGGCGCGGGTAGTGACATACCCTGTCCGGTTGCCCGTGACCCCGCCGCCATCCCAAACAGAATCCGGATATAACGTCCCGATGGCATTGACCGCCGCGCCGACGGTGTACAACTGCCCGTGATCCTCATCCAGCGCCAGCCCCCACACGGGGGCTTGATGATGGGTGGTCCAGCGCACATCGCCGTCTGGAGACATGCAAAAAGTCGTGTATCCCGCCGTGCCGGCTGATCCGCAGCCGTATTGCTGGCCCGATGCATCCAAGGCGACCCCGGTGATCGCATCTAAACTACCGGGGACCGAGGTTCGATGTCCGTGGGGATAGACGCCGCCCACATGATTGTATTTATGCAGCGCAACATCCGTGACGGAATCATTAACCGCCGTGCCGACAATAACGACTGGAGCGCCCATGGATCAGGGCCGATAAAACAGCTTATTCGTGCTATTCCACTGGATACTGTAATTACTTCCGGTGCTGACAATATCGGCGGGCGTGGAATCGAGCAGGATATAAAACAACAAGGGGTTGGTCAGTCCGCCGCCGCTGCCGGATTTATAACAGACCGCATAGCGGAACGTTTTGGTGAGCGCTGTCCAGGTCACATCGGCATAATCGATGTTGCTATTCGTGGCAACCGGACTGGCCAGCGTTGCGCCGCCGGTGGTATAGCCGCTGCCCGTCGCGACTTCATTGGCCGACACATCCGCCCATTCATCATGCGCCGTGCTAGGGGTGTAGCTGGAGGTCACGAGCGCCACTTTGAGAGTGTCGGTATCGAGGTCTACTGCGCCGGTCAGCAGTAATTTCCACAAATGGTCATAGGCGGTAATCGTCGCGGCCATGTCAGGTATCCAGACGGCTGATCAGCCGCAGTTGCAGGGTTAAGAGTTCGTTGCGCTGCGCGAAGGTCAGCACGGCGCTGTACGCGCCGGTCTCGCAGGTGGTGATTACCTGCCCGTAGTAAGCGACCAGGTATTGCAGCTGCGTGAGCATCAATTTGGTCGGGTATTTGAGCGTCAGCGACAAGGTTTGATCGCTGACGGAAAAGCCCGCGTCATAGACGCTGGCCTCGCCATCCAGCGTGGCGGTAATGCTGCCCCGACGTTGCCCCTGATAAGGGTTGCTGATCCGGCCCCGGAGCAACAGCGTGCCGTTCGGATCGTAGGCAGTGGCAGAGAGACTGAGCATTTACACCCCCATCCCGAGCAGGTAATCGGCAAATTCGGCATTGGCGCGGGTGCGAATCGCCCCGAGGATTTTCCACATAAAAGCTTCTAATTCAGGAGCCAGCCCGGTTCCATCAATGCGGATCAGCGCATCGCCGCGATTGAGAGCGGCGGTTTGCGCTTCAATGCGTTCGATTTCTGCTTCCGCCAATTTCTTTTGCATGTCTAGGGCCTCTTGCCGACGCTTGTTCTCCAGGTCGATTTGCTCTTCGATCTTCAATTTATCATACGTCCCGGCGCTGGTTAAATTGCCAAACAAACTCCCTAATAAATCCCCGGTGCTGCTAATCGTATTGTCGATACTGGCAAACGCCGCCTTGACCCGCTCCATGTCGGCTTCCAAGCCCGCCGTTTTCAAGCTCACCGAGGCTTCAATGGTTTTGATGCGCTCATTACTGGCGATTTCCTCCATTTTGACTTGGAAATCATTGGCCGTTTTGGTGATTTCCGTCAACTGGTCAAAAGTCAGTTTGCCGCCTTTCGTCAGGGCATCCAGTTGATCCTTGGCGTCTTTGGTCTTGTCGGTGACATCGGCAAAGGCCCCGGTCGCCTTAACAGTGGCCGTTGTTGCCGCGCCATAGACGGTGACCATCTGCCCCAGCGCTTCGTCCCATTTCTGCGTGACCTGGATATTCTTATCCAGTGGTTCTTCCACTGACAGACCGTCCCCGTCTCCCCATTCGATCTTGCTGACTTTTTGATCGAGTTCGTCAAAGGCTTTTTTCGATAAATTGGTTTTATACGTCAGCGTATCCAGTTTCGACAGGACGCCATCCCAAGATTGGACGGGGACGGGTTTTTCTAACTCAGTGAGAAAATCGTTGTACGCATTTTTGTTGTCCTGGATCGCAGATTCATAACGGGCAATCGCCGAAATCGCCCCGTCAAATTGCGTGACCGGAACCGGCTTTTCCAGCGTCTGGTTCAGTTCCTTGGCTTTCGGATCGGCTTCATCGATGACTCCCGCCCACTGTTTGATGCGGGCGGTTAGCGCTGCGAATCCGTCAGCAATATCCGCCGCCGCTGTCCCCGGCGTCGCTCCTTTGTACCCGGCCAGCCAATCGGGCCAGGCATAATCCGCCAGCTTTTCAGCGGGAATCAGCCAAGTCACTAATGCCGCCGTAACCGCGCCCAAGGCTACCGCCACCCCTTGCGGCCCCGCCATGGCTGCGGCAAAGGCACCAAATCCCTCGGTCAACGCGCCCAGCTTGCCGCCGAAGGCGATCAGTGACAACAGCCCGGTATTGACAACTTCAATGGCCCCGGAAAACCCGGAAAAACCCTTGGAAAACCCTAACAGCATTCCTAGATAGCCCTGCGCCTCGGGCGTTGCGTTTTTAAACGCCAGCGCCATTTCGCGCATCCCCGAAAGGAACGGTGCTAACCCGCCTAATTCTCCGGCTGTCACCCTGACAATACCGGACAGGACATCTAAAACATTCTGAATAGCCTCTCGCAAACCTTCAACCGTATCCAGCTTAATCGGGCCGAACAGCGCCTCTAAGGCTTTCTTGCTTTCAATGCCCAGATTTTCAAAGGCTTTGACCAGCCCATCAAAATTCAGATCAGCAAATGCGGCGGGTAGATTCTTGGCCACCGTGCGAATGAGGTTTTCTAAATCATTCAGTTGTGGGCGCAACAAATCAAACAACGGGTCAAGTCCCCCGCTATCAATGATGTTTTTAAAGGCAATCCCCAGCTCTCCAATGCTGCTCACCACGCCCGTCACGTTGACTTGCGTCTGATCGCCCAGCGCCCGCAGGAATTGCCGCCATGCTTCATTAGCGCTATTGATTTGCGCCTGAGCAGATTTCAAGCGAATGGTGACTTCGGTATCAATCGAACCGCCCGCCGATGCATTGGCGACCTTGACTCGTTCCATCACGGTTTTCCATTCATCCATGAGCGCCACAAACTTTCCGGCTTGCTCTTTTCCGACCAATGTCGCTGCCGTAAAAAGTTTCTGCTCATCCGTGAGCTGCATCCAACTCGGAATCATCGTTTCGATGATGTCCTTGACTGAGCCGATGGGCTTGCCGGCGGCGTCAAACGTCACGCCCAATCCCTGCATGACCTCCTGCGCATCAGCGGCGGGCTTCACTAATGACAAGTAGGCGGATTTCAAACCATTGGCCGCTTCGGCCCCGGAATTTCCCGCATCAATGACGACCGACAATGACGCGGCCACTTCTTCAAAACTCTGCCCCGTCAGCTTGGCAATCGGCGCGAGTTGCGCAAACCCTTCGGCCAAATCATTGAACCCGCCTTCGGAAATATCAGCGACTTTGTTTAAAACATCCGCAATACGCTGGGCCGACTCCGCCGCCTTGTCATTTTCAATCCCGAATCCCGCCAAGGAGTTCTTTAGAATGTCCGTCGCCTGCGCGGCGCTAACGTCCCCGGCAATCATCAACTTCAGGGATTGCTCGACCAGTTGAACGCTGGTATCCAGATCGAAACTTGCCGCCTTAAAATCGGCAGTGCTTTCTACCAGTTCATTGGCGTTCGTCCCGTACTTGACCGCCAGCGTTTCCAGGACGCCACTGAAATCTCTGGCCGTTCCCTCATTATCTTCCATCTGCTTTTGCAGACTGACTAGGCTAGACTCAAACTCAACCGCTTCTTTATAGGCCAGCGTCCCCATGACGCCCGCCACCGCTAACAGAACGCCCTGCACCACGGCGAGTTGATCCGCCATATCCGCAAACGGGTCAATCACATCAGACGCCGCCGAATTCAGGTCATCAAAATTTTTGATAATCTCCTTCGTGGTATCGCTGGTGTTATCAATGCCGTTAAAAATGATTTCGATAACGGACTTCACAGTAGCCATTAGGGTGGATTCCGCGTTTGTTTGTCATGGTAATACTGGCCCCAAAGCCCGCACTCGACAGCCGTCAATTGGCGCTGCGGAAACAAATCAGGCCGGCACTCATAGAGAAACCGGCCCTTTAAGTCACACAAAGCGAGCGCCGTCAAAACGGTGGGGTCACTGTAGAGCGCGGCTATTTTCCCACATCCGGCCCCATGCCGGTCAATTCCAAAATCTTGTTGGTGAGCGTGTAGGCGACAATGGGGTAGGCGGCAAACAGCTTGACGGCCAGCGCCCGGTCAATCACGGGCTCCACGCTGCCAAACGTCAAGTGGTCAAACCGTTTTGCCAAGTCTTCCGGGACATCCGTGCCATAGCCCAGTAGCGATTGCAGCGCATCTACCGTATCCGCTTTCGCCGCCGCGCTGTTCGCCAGCGCCTGCACGGCTGCGGCAATCGTGGAATGGCGGGCGTTGCTTTCATTGCAGCGGGCGATTTCCTCGCCGGTCAACCCCCGCACGGTCCAGACCGGTTCTGCCCCGTCCGCAAAGAACGCGGCGAGATCAGGAACCGGGACGGACGCTTGCCGAGGGGCTAAAGACGCCCCTCGGAACCGCTCAAGATCGAAGGTCATGACGCAAAGTCAACCGACGCCTGGCTGGCGGAAACCGTCACGGTCGCCGATGGATTTGCGCCGACACCGAACGTGCGGGAGACGCCCAGCACGCCCTGGGTGATTTGGTACGGCGCCTTGTTTTTGTCCGGCGAAAATTTGAACAGCAGGTTCTGGCCTTTCTTGGCGAGCAGCGCATCGGTCACGCCGTCATTCAGGGACACGGTAAAACTGGCTTGTCCCAGGCTAGAGCTGAAACTGCCCACCGTCCCGTCATAATACTGTTCGGAGTTGACGCTGTTGCTGGTTTCTGCCGGTACCCAATCGCGCGCTCGACTGATTTCCGCAAAGACCGGCGTTGCCACGCGGGCATAGACCGGCTTGGTCGCCGTGGCCGTCCCCGCCGCCGTGCCGTGAATCACCGGGAGGGCCGCTGCAAAGGTGATTTTCCCTTCAATTGGATTTTCCGCCCACACGGGATAGTCATACCGTTCCTGGCTGGTTCCGACGATCTGTGAAATCTCACTGGACGCAACCGCCGCCGCCGCCGTAGACGTGAAACTGACATGGGCGATTTCCGCGCTGCCCAGCGGAATCGCTGGGGGGCCGCCCGCCGCGCCGCGCGTGGTGGAAAACGCCGTAGTCGCAGTCCCCGCGACAACCGCAATGGCGCCGGCGCTGGAAATGGTAATCGCGTTGACGATGTGGGTATTGGTGGACGATCCGCGCGTGCAACTGATGTCCGTGGTGGCGGCCACAGTCAATAGTCCCGTGGTAGCGGATGCGCCAGTCGCGCCTGCCATGTAGGCGGTCAGCGCAGCCACGTCCACGAGGTTATTGGTGGTGGACACCGCTGGCGTAACCGTGCCGCCCGTCGCCAGGCCGTAAGGAACGACCGTGTATTCATGGCCGGCGGCCTGCGACCAGGGTTTTGCTGTCAGCGTATAAACGGTATGTGCGCCCGCGTCGGCCATCGCAGCGAAAGATTGTTGAGACTGGCCGGATTCGTAAAAGACACCGGCATTGGAAAGAGTCGCCATAGGGTTTTCTCCTTAAATTGAGCCGGGACCATCCCAGCGGTAGCGATAACTGCCCATGTGAGCGACCTTGCGGCTGGCGACATGGTCAATCAGTGGAACAATGCCGGCCTTTTGCGCAGCAAGGAAAAATGGTACATCTTCCGTGCTGTACGTCTTGGATTCATCTGACCAGTGGATCGGAAACCACGGCTGCGGGATGGCTTCAAAGACCTCCCGCGCAATCAGCGCCAGGCCAAACCCACACGCGCCGCACGGCTCCAAGTCCGGCGATTGCGCCGTGGTGTCAATCCGGCCTTCAAAATCCGGCGTGATCGCCGCGAACGGCGCGCCTTCAAAGCGGATTTTGTAGTTGGCACAGACCAGCGGTTGCCGACGCGAGGCCAGAATATGCACGGCGTCCATGTCGAATTGAATATCTTCGTCAATAAACAGGACGTGCGTTGCCCCTTCCTTGAGCGATTGCGTCACCAGGTATTCCCGGCCATTGCTGATACATGAGGATTGATAATGGCGAAACACCACGCTCTGATCTTCGCCCGCAAATATCCGCTCCCGCATAAAATACAGCCCGAAATTAACGAGGCTCAAAGTATGCTCAGCGCGGCAAAAGCCAGTGGTGGGGATGCAAACGCTCAAAGAAATCAAGGGGCGTTACTCGGGAATGGCGTCGGGCACGATGTCATCGAGCGATTGCGTCTGGCTGCGCAGCGCTTCAATCGCATCAGCGGCTTCTATCGGCAAATCCACATCAGTCAGCGCCAATTCCAGCGCAGCGATTTTAGCGAGGATTTCATCCTGCGCTTTCGTGAGTTGCACAGAAACACCGGCAATAGCGGTCGTCAGTTCAGAGAGTTTCATCAGGAGTTCCTCATTGTTGCTACAGTAGATGTTGAGCGTGTGGATCATCATGATTCCAGCCAATCCAGTTCAATCGCCACTTGCAACACGGCGATCTCGCTGCCTTCTGCTGGGGCAAAAAAGCGCGCGCCGTTTTGCCGGAGCGCCGTGGCGTACCCGCCCAAGGGCGCGCCGCTCAAGATTTCAGTCCGCAATACCTGGCGAATCGCCGTGAGCGTCGTATCCAACGCTGTGTGATACGTCGCGGTTGCCGCGATCTTGCATTCAATGGTGGCCGTGCGAGTGAATTGGAGCGGGTATCCATAATCGGGGTCTTCCGTGGGCCGATCCTCGGTACTCCAGATCGTGATGACTGGCAAATCGGCGCTGGTGGTTTCCAGCGCCGCCCGGCCCGTGAGAACCGGAGCAACCGCTGTCAGGCTCGTTGCCAAATCCGCCAGCGCCAGGGTTGCATTGCTCATGCGCTGCTCCGTACCGCGAACGTGCGGAAATAACCGTCATCATTCAGCAGTTGCGTGGCCGTCCAGACCACATCATCGGGATAGGGATCGTCATCCGTGACCGTCCCCGCGACCGCGAACGTCTGTCCGACCTGCGCCCCGCTGGCGACCGGAATCTCCATCGTCATTTGCAGTTCCGCTCGTTCGCCGAATTCGCCCACGGGGACGATCTGCTGGCCGAACAGCACAGTGACCGGCACTTCATCCCCGTCGCTGTTCGTGTGAGTCGCAGGGATTCCGAAGACCGCTTGAAACGCCGGTATTCCAGACTCCCTCATGATCACGTCAAACAGCGACTCGGGCATGGCAGTGGCTACTGATTAGGCCAGGACGCCAATCGGCCCGCCGTGCAGCTTGACCTTGACGGTAGTGGCCGCAGCGGTCGCGGTTTCCCAAATCACCCCGACGCTGTATTTCCCGGTTCCGGCCACGCCGGAAACCGTGGTGATTTTCAACTGAGAGCCGGTGCTGCGATACATCGCCCGCAATCCCTGGGTCTTGACGCCCGTGGCAACGGCGGCCAGGGAAAAGACGCCCTCGACCGCCAGGCTGATTTTTTGCCCGGCGCCGGTGGCAGCGGTCAACGCCACGCCGGGCAGTCGGTTGATGACTTTCAATTCGCCGTTGGCAACGGCCCCGGTCGCGGTGTACTGAA
>ERZ761603.2552-NODE-2552-length-12369-cov-347.500975_pt1 | contig 12369 bp, 8 predicted proteins | sample MGYA00511879_ERZ761603 | MGnify/ENA primary metagenome ERZ761603 (study PRJEB28899, sample SAMN02850040) | bioreactor sludge metagenome | biome: EBPR Sludge; feature: EBPR Bioreactor; material: flocular biomat | place: Australia: Thorneside Wastwater Treatment... | reverse complement strand
AGCGGCAGCATGACGAGCGTGGATACCGCAAGCTGATAGAAGAGGACCTTGGTCGCGCTGATCCCGGCCAGCGGCGTCGCACGGATCAGCACGGTCGTCGCCGCCCAGCCGAGCGCTGCCAGCAGACCCAGCAGGTCGCCGATCCAGGCGTCGGGCCGACTGCCGCTCCCGCCGGCAAAGGCGAGGACGATGCCGGCGAATGCCAGCGCGATGCCGGCAAAGTGTCGCCAGCGCATCGCTTCGCCGGCAACGCAGAGATGCAGGCCGAGAACCGTGAAGCAGGGAGCGGTGTAGAGGACGACGATCATCCGCGACGCCGTCGTGTACGACAGGCCGAGATAGATGAAGACGAACTCGAGGGCAAACAGCAGGCCGGCGAGCAGGCCGTAGCGTAAGGTGCCGTCGTGCTGCGTCAGCGGCAGGCGACGCCAGCGCGCCCAGGCGAGCAGCAACAGCAGGGCGATCGCCGACCGCAGTCCGGCCTGCAGCACCGGGCTGATTCCAGCGCCGGCGATCTTGATCGTCACCTGCTGAAAGCCCCAGATCGAGCAGAGCACGACCATCAGGGCGAAAGCGGCGACGCCGGGGGGTGTCCGCTGGTCCATTGCAGCCGCCGGCCGCCGCGACGCGCTGCCGGTCGGGCCTACCTGCCCTCCCAGACGGGCTGGAGATCGGCGATGAGGTCCTTGCTGAAGGCGCAGCTGGTCGCCAGCACGAAAATCACCGGCGCCATGGCGACGGGGACGACGTCAAGGGCGACCAGCGCACACATCGGCGCGACGAGGAGGACGTTCCAGCCGCGATAGGCGAGAACGATCAGCAACAGCAGTGAGACCAGGATCCCCAGAATGCCCAGCATGGCAGCCCCCCCATGAACCGCTGCGAGAAACGGTGTCCCTCAACCCGAACCGAGTATGTTGCCTGCCGGCGCGGCACGTCAAGCGCTCGTGTCGCGCCGATGATCGTCGTCGCACGGCGGTAGCCGGCGCCAGACCGTCATCAGCCCGCTGCCGTTGGCCATCACCGATCCTGATCCCCTGGCCTGCCGCTGATCGCCGCTGGCCGCTCGCCAGCCGTCAGATGCTGTCGATACAGCAGACAGAGGCGACAGAGCGCCAAGCCCATCGTGCCGGCCTCAGCGACCACGCGGACGGCACCCTGCGACCACCGACCACGTCCGGTCAGTCACCCGCCGGTGGGCCGAGCGGCGGCCGACTCAATAGCCCCAGTAGCGGCCCGGTGGCGGGGGATAGGACAATGGGGCGGGGACGACGTAAACCGGGCGAGGCGGCGGCACGTACACCGGCGGTGGCGCGACATAGACCGGTGGCGGCGCGTAGTAGGTCGAAGCAGCGACCCCGGCGGCGACACCGGCAATCGCCAGCACCGCTGCCGGTCCGACCCAGGACTGCCGGTACGGCTTGTCATGGTGGTAACCGTGGTACGCCCGCGGCCCGTTATGGCCACCGCGGTAAACACCACGGTAGTCGCCACGGTAGTCGCCACGGTAATCGCCACGGTAATCGCCACGGTAGTCACCGCGGTGGCGATGTTCGGCGAACGCTGCGGAAGAGAAGCCGAGCGCCAGACTCAGCGCCAGCGGGATGGTGATGATGGTCGTTTTCATGAACCGAGTAACGTTGCAGGAAGGCCCCGGATGACCACCGACCGGACGAAATTCGCCGATTTCTGTAACCGCCTGTCACTGCCCGTCGCCGCTGCCGGCATGCTGCCGCTGCACTGCCACGACTGCTAGAGCCGCAGCGGCGACAGGTCGAGGCGGCCCGCATGCATCGCCGGGCACCAGAAATAGGCTCCGGTCTGCGGCCGGGTAAAGCGGAACAGCGCATCGACGATAGCGTCCTCGATACCGAGCATGCGGCGCAGCTGCGCCTCAAAGGGGTCGAAAGAGGTGGCGAAGGCGACGAACATCAGTCCACCGCGGTTGCCTGCGGCCCACGGCATCGAACGGCGCAGGATGAACGCCGGCGGAGTGAAGCTCTCCTGCGCGGTCCGCTTGACGTGCGCCGACGCGGGAGCGTCGTCGATCTCCTCGTTGTCTTGCCGGCGTCGACCGACGCACAGGTCGCGGTCGTCGGCCGGCATCCGCTCGAAACGGGCAAGATCGTGCAGCCAGCGCTGCACGGCAACGAAGCTCGAACCCGCGAGTTGCGGGCAATCGAGCCCGACGATCGCGGCGTCCATCGCCGCATCGCCGACCGGATTCTCGGTCCCGTCCTCGTAGCCGCTCAGGTCACGACCGCCATCGTACTGGAAGGCATCGCGCGTCTCCTCGAGGCAGAACGCCGGCGCCAGGATCCGTTCGATGCGGCGCGCGCGCTGCAGGATTTCGCCGCGGTCGTCGCCGCGCAGCCAGATCCAGAGCGCCGCGGGCGTCGCCGGCAGTTCGAGCCCCGGCCCGGCCAACGCCGGGAAAGGCCGCAGACCGCCGATCTCGACCGCCAGCGCCGACAGCAGCGAGCGCCCGAGACCGACGACCGTTCGCTCGCCATCGGCGACTTCGGCGAGCGCCCGCAGGCAGCCGGCAGCATGTTCTGCATCGTCGAGCAGGAAAGTCAGGTAGCGCGCGAGAGGCGGCAGGGGGAGCAGGATTCCGGGTTGCGGTGTCTTCATCGAGGCAGCAGTTCTGGTTCGCAAGGGCGCCCGGCAGGGCGGCGACAATGTTCCATGCCTGGGCGGGGCAAGGTTGGGCGTTCGCTCGTCACGCGCCTTCAGCGGGTGGCGATCTGCTCGAAGCCGGTGCGAGCACCGATTTCACCGGCGTTGCCCTCGCTGCAGACGACGCTGTCGACACGTGCCATCGACGGGCCGCGTTGCGCCCAGAGCAGCAGCGCGTCGACCGACTCGACCGGACCGCTGACCAGCGCTTCGACGCTGCCGTCACGGCGATTGCGGACCCAGCCCCGGAGGCCCAGGCGGCCAGCTTCGGCACAAAGCGACCAGCGGTAGCCGACGCCCTGAACACGGCCCCGGATGGACAGCTGGCGGCAGATCGTTCGACTCATCGCGGACTCCCGACGGCATCGCCGGACCTTGACGACAGCCCAAGCGGACCCAATCGTCGTCGAAGAGCGGGAGAAAATCAAGGGCAGGCGCGCCGAACGGTCGCCGCTGGCGGCAGCGGTCGGCAATGCTGGCATAATCCCCCCCCATGCGGAGAAGAATATCCGGCGGGGCGGCGGCGCGGCATGCAACCGCGACCCGGCCATGCTGAAAGCCCTGTTGCTGCTGCCGCTGCTCGGTGCCGCCCTGGTTGCCCTGCTGCCCAATCGCAGCGTCGACCTGATGCGGCATCTGGCAAGCGCCGTCGCGGCGGCGACGATGCTTTGCGCCATCCTGCTGCTGGCGAGCTTCGACGCGACCACCGCCGACATCCAGTTCTTCGAGACACGGCCGTGGAATCCGCGCGTCGGTTCGCATCTGGCACTCGGCGTCGACGGCATCTCGCTGCCGATGATCCTGCTGGCAACGCTGCTCTGTTTCGTCGCGATCTTCACCTCGACCAGCATCCGCAACGGCGCCAAGCTCTATTTTTCGCTGCTGCTGGTTCTCGAAAGCGCGCTGCTGATCGTCTTCAGCGCGCGCGACTGGTCGCTGTTCTACGTCTGCTGGGAACTGACGCTGATCCCCCTCTTCTTCCTCATCGACCGCCTCGGTGGCGCCAACCGCCATCGCGCGGCGCTCAACTTCGTCCTCTACACGCTGGGGGGATCGGTATTCATGCTGATCGCCCTGCTGCTGCTCTACGACGTCGCGCCCGGGCACAGCTTCGCGATGGCCGACATGGCGGCGGGCGGCGCGCAACTTCCGGTGCACACGCAGGTACTGGTGTTCCTCGGCCTGCTGCTCGGTTTCGGCGTCAAGATGCCGATCGTTCCGGTTCACGGCTGGCTGCCGCTGGCGCACGTCGAAGCACCGAGTCCGGTTTCCATCCTGCTCTCGGGAATCCTGCTGAAGATGGGTGCCTACGGGCTGATCCGCGCGGTCGGCACGCTGCCGGCGGCGGCGCTCGCCCTGCAGGACTGGCTGGCGTTCCTGGCGCTGCTCAGCCTGGTCCACGGTGCCGTCCTCGCTTGGCGGCAGACCGATCTGAAAGCGATGATCGCCTATTCGTCGATCTCGCACATGGGCGTCGTGCTGCTCGGAATCGCTGCCCTCAACCCGGCCGGACTCAGTGGCGCGCTGACGCAGATGGTCGCGCATGGTCTGACCGCCGGCCTGCTCTTCCTGCTCATCGGTCTGCTCTACGAGCGGACGCACAGCCGCGACCTGGCTGCCTACGGCTCACTGAACCGGATCGCACCCCGCTTCGCAGCGTTCATCGTCTTCGCCCTGCTGGCTGCGGTCGGCCTGCCGGGCAGCGCCGGCTTCGTTGCCGAACTGCAGGTTCTGGTTGGCGCCTACGGTCGCTGGGGCGCCTGGCTACTGCTGCTCTCGGCAGCGGTACTGGTCGCTGCCGCCTACGCGCTGCGCGCGATCCGCTGCCTGTCGACCGGCCCCGAGCGGCCGTGGGCCGCGGCGCCTGCAGGCGTTGCCTGGTTCGCCGATCTCGGTCGCGTCGAGTGTGCGGCCGCCTGGCTATTGACTGCCGGCGTGCTCGCCATCGGCTTCCATCCGCAACCGCTGCTGCGGCTGATGGCCTCCTCACTGGCCCGGCTGGCCAGCAACTTTGGCGTCTGAATGACGATGACCGAGGAGAGTAACGACGCCACCCTCGAGGCTGCGTCGGCCGACCCGGGACAACGGGTGCTGGCGTGTCTGCAGCACATTGCCCACCGCTTGCCGGCGCAGGCTCCGTTGCGCGATTTCGTCCATCACAACACGCTGCATGCCTTCCAGCATCTGCCGTTCGTCGACGCGCTCGAGGCAGCGGAACGTCTCACCGGCGCCCGCCCGTGGCTGCCCGAGGAGCGCTGCCGCGAGCTGTTCCGGCGAGGACGGATCGATGCCGGCGATCTTGCTGCGGCGCTGCGGCAACTGGCGGCGGCACGCGCCGACGAGACCCTCTTCGTCGCCAGCGGACACGAATGGCGCCGTGGCGAGGTGCTGCAGGTGGTACTGCGGCATCCGCTGGCGGTGATCGCGCCTGCCACCCTGCGCTGGCAGTTCGACGAGCAAGCGGCTGGCGAACGACTGCAGGCGGACGTCGCGCCGCAACCGAGGCAGCGCCTGCTCGCCGCTGCCGACGGCGTCGACGAACGCGCCATCGTTGCTGACCTCTGGGCCGCCGCCTGCGCCAGCAGCACCCACGCGTTGGCGACGGCAACGGCGACCGCGAAGCCGGCCGCCGTCCTCTGGCACGAGCTGCACGACCGGCTCGGTGCCGGCTGGACACTCGGCAACCTGCTGGCGCATCTGACCGGCGAGAACGCGACCGAGATGCTGCAGCCGACGCTGATCCGCCATCTCGCCGCGCATCTCGATCAGGGCCTTGCCGCCTGGCGGAACCCGCTGCACGGAAGAGGCTTCTACGCCGCCTGGCGGGCGAGTTCCGGCAGCGACTGGGCCTGGGAACTCGACGAGTTTGCCGGCGCCCGGCAGCAGATCCTGCAGCTTGCGGACGACCCGCTGCAGGCGATCGTCGACGAACTGACGCAGCTCGGCGTCGATGAACGGCGCTGGTGCGGCTACCTGCAGCAGCTGGCGATGGAACTGCCGGGATGGGCCGGCATGTTCCACTGGCGCGAAAGCCGCCCGCGCGCGGCCGAGGCGCCGGTCAGACTGTGCGACTTCCTCGCCGTGCGGCTGATCCTCGATCGCCTCCATTGCGCGCCACTGGTGCAGCGCGTCTGGGGACTGCCCCTGCAGCTCGATGCGCTCGCCCGGCACTTCGTCGCCCACCCGGAAGAGCTGCGCCTGCGGCACGACTGCGGCAGCCGCTGCCTGCCCGAGGAACTGCTGGCAACGCTGCAGCCGCTGTTGCGGGCGACGGCTGCAGCCAGCGGCAGGAGCCGGGCGCCGCTGGCCGCCACCGTGCCGACATCGGCGACCGGCGCCGCAGGGGGCGATGCGCTCGCCGTTGCTGCCTGGCCGCTGTTCGTCCTCGCGCAACACCTCGGTCTCAGCGGGCGCGAGTTGCGTGAACTGGCAGCGGGTGACGTGCAGGCGCTGCTCGAATGCGCCGCTTCACTGAGCGACGGACAACGTGGTCAGGTCTGGCTGCTGGCCTATGAACACCACTACCGGCAGCAAATCCTTGCTGCCCTGGCAGCGAACCACGGCCGCTCGCCAGCGCGACTGGCGGGTGCCGCGGCGCAGTTCGTCTTCTGCATGGACGATCGCGAGGAAGGTACCCGCCGCCACCTCGAAGAGGTCAATCCGGCGTACGAGACCTTCGGCGCCGCCGGCTTCTTCGGCATGCCGATCCTCTGGCAGGGACTCGACGACGACGAGCCGACAGCGCTCTGCCCGATCGTCGTGCGGCCGACCAACGCCGTGCGCGAGATGGTTCCCGCCAGCGCCCAGATTGCCTACCGGCGGCATGTGCGGCGACGGCGGCTGCGCCTTGGCTGGCAGGAACGGCTGCACCAGACGAGCCGCCGTGGCAGCCTGCTGGCGGCGCTGCTGACGGCCTTCGCGGCGCCGCCAGCGCTGCTCGCACTGCTCGCCAGAACGCTCGCCCCCGGCCGCCTCGGCGAACTGCTGCAGCGCTGCCGGCAGCGCTTCGACAAGCCGTTGCCGGGAACGCTGCAACTGACTGCCGACGGCGACGAGGCCAGTCGCAACGCCACCGCCGACAATCCGCGCCAGGGTTTCAGCGAGGATGAGCAGGTGGCACGCGTCGCCGGCTTCCTGCGCAGCATCGGCCTCACCGAGGGCTTTGCGCCACTGGTGGTGATCGTCGGCCACGGTTCGGACAGCCGCAACAATCCGCACCTCGCGGCCTACGACTGCGGCGCCTGCTCCGGCCGTCACGGCGGCCCGAATGCGCGCGTTCTCGCAGCCCTTGCCAACCGGCCGCAGGTGCGGCGCCGGCTGGCAGATCAGGGGATCGTCGTCGCCGAGAGCTGCCGCTTCATTGCCGTCGAACACAACACCTGCGACGAGAGCTTCCTGTGGTACGACGACGAGCCGCTCGTGCCCACGCATCAGGCCGCTTTCGCCCGGCTGCGCCGGGACTGCGAGGAAGCCGCCCGGCTGCACGCGCTCGAGCGCTGCCGCCGCTTCGCTTCGGCCCCCGACAGCCCGACACCGCAGCAGGCGCGCCAGCACCTGGCGAACCGCCGCCAGGATCTGGCGCAGGCACGCCCGGAGCTTGGTCACGCAACCGTCGCGACGGCCTTCATCGGCCGCCGCAGCATGAGCCGTGGGGCTTTCTTCGACCGCCGCGTCTTCCTCATCTCCTACGACCCGCTGCCCGACAGCGATGGCCGCATCCTCGAGGCAACGCTGCTCGCCGCCGGTCCGGTCGGCGCCGGCATCAGCCTCGAATACTACTTTTCGACGGTCAACAACGAGGGCTACGGCTGTGGCAGCAAGGTGATGCACAATCTCACCGGGCTCTTCGGCGTCATGCAGGGCAGCAGCTCCGATCTGCGCACCGGCCTGCCGCTGCAGATGGTCGAGATCCATGAAGCGATGCGCCTGCTGGTGATCGTCGAGCAGACACGCGAGATCGTCGCTGCGATCTACCAGCGGCAGCCACCGCTGCAGGAACTGATCGGCAACGGCTGGGTGCTGCTCGCCGCACTCGATCCGCAGAGCGGCGCCATCGACCTCTTCGATCCGGCGACCGGCTGGCAACCCTGGACCGTCGCTGACGCTGGCAGCCCGGCGCTGCCCGAGCGTGAACGTTCGGCCGACTGGTTCGGCGGCCACCGCGAGCCGTTGCCACCGGCGCTGCTGCGGCGCCCGTTGCGACAGCCATGAGCGCCGCCATCGACGCCCTCCTCGCGACCGTCACCCGCGTCGTCTGGCTGGTGCCGTTGCTGCCGCTGCTGGCGGCGCTGCTGATCGCCGTGTGCCTGCTGCTGCGGCGCGGCGGCGACGATGCCGGCGAGCCGCTGACTGCGGGCATCGCCAGCGGTGCCGCGCTGGCGGCTCTGCTGCTGCTCGCGCTGCTCGACCTGGCGGCCCTCGCCGGCCTGCTGCCCGGGCATCTCGCCTTCGGCGACTGGCTGCACATCGGTTCGGTGCCCGTTCACCTGTCTTTCGTCCTCGATGCCTACAGCCTGCCGGCGGCGACTCTGGTGACGCTGATCAGCTGGATCGCCATCCGCTTCTCGGCCACCTACCTGCACCGCGAAAGCGGCTTCCAGCGCTTCTTCCTCGGCCTCTGCCTGTTCCTTGCCGGCATGCTGCTGATCGTCCTTGCCGGCAATGCGGTCCTCACTTTCGTCGGCTGGGAACTGGCCGGCTTCAGTTCCTGGCTGCTCATCGGCTACGCCTGGGAACGCCCGCTGGCGACGCGCAACGCGCTCTTCGCCTTCATCACCAACCGCGTCGGCGATGCCGGGTTGATGCTCGGCATCGGTCTCGCGGTGTGGTCGGCGGGCACGCTGGAGTGGGCGTGGCTGGTCGGTGACGGCAGCATGAGCAAGGTCACCGTGCGTCTGCTGGCGGTCGGCTTCGTCGTCGCGGCGCTGGTCAAGTCGGCACAGTTGCCGTTCACGCCCTGGATCGGCCGCGCACTCGAGGGACCGACGCCATCGTCGGCGCTCTTCTACGGCTCGCTGCTGGTGCATGCCGGAGTCTATCTGCTCTGCCGCCTGCAGGGCCTGCTGCTGCAGGTGCCCGACCTGATGGCGCTGCTGGCGGTCATCGGACTGTTGACCGCCGCTTACGGCAGCCTCTGCGGACTGGTGCAGAGCGACGTCAAGTCGGCTCTGGTGTTCGCGACCGTAAGCCAGGTCGGCCTGATGGTCCTCTGCTGCGGTCTCGGACTGTTCTGGCTGGCTGCCTGCCACGCCGGCCTGCATGCCAGCTGGCGCGCCTACCAGTTCCTGCTCGCGCCGGCCTACATGCATCTCGTGCGGCGGCCGGCGCGACCGCTGCCCCGCTGGCTGGCGACCCGGCACTGGTGCTACACGGCGGTGCTGCAGCGCTTCTGGATCGAACCGCTGGCCAACAGCCTACTGACTCGCCCGACCCTCGCGCTCGGCCGCGATGTCCGCGCACTCGACGAGCGCTTCATCGATCCACTGCTCGGCGCACCACGTGACGAGGAACGTTCGACGACCGCGGCCGCCGACGAGTTGATCCGTGGCCACGGCGTCGCCGGCCGGGCGCTGTTCGCTTTCGCCAGTCGCCTGCAGGCCCTCGAGAACCGTTTGCTGCTTGGCGATGGCGGCACCCTCGGCGGCCATCTGCAGCGGCTCGGGCATTACGCCGACGCCGTCGAATCGCTCCTCGAGCAGCCGCGTTACCTGATGCTGATGGTCATGGCGACCTTCGCGGTGATCCTGTGAGCGAGATCCTCTGGATGACGCAGGCCGGCTACCCGCTGCTGGCGACGCTGCAGTGGCTGCCACTGGCCGGCGGCCTGCTGCTGCTGGTGATGCGCGAGGATGACCTGGCGCTGATCCTCGGTCGCCTGTTCGCGATCGCCGAACTGGTCATCGCCATCGACCTGCACGCGCGCATCGATGTCTCGGGCAGCGCGCTGCAGTTCGCCGAGCGCTTCGACCTGCTGGCGTATCATGCCGCCGTCGACGGCATCAGCGTCCTCTTCATCCTGCTCACGGCCCTGCTCGGCGTTCTGCTCTCCTTCTACGGCATGGCGCGGCAGCAGATCTCGCCGGTGCAGTTGCTCAGCGTGCTGCTGATCATCGAGAGCGTGCAGATGACGATGCTGACGACGATGAACCTGCTGTGGTTTGCCGCCGCCTCGGCGGTGCAACTGGCGCTGGTCGGCTACCTGCTGTGGCGCTGGGCGTCGTCCAGCGCCGAGAACCTCGCGCTGTCGCGCTTCCTGCAGTATCAGTTCTTCGGCTGGGGCCTGTTCGTCGCCGGTGCCGTCGTTCTCGTCTGGAGCCACGTCGATGTGCCGGGGGGCCGCTGGAGTTTCGACCTCTTCGATCTGCTGCAGACGCCGCAGATCGGCAAATACCAGTCGGTCGCCTTCTACCTGCTGTTCTACGGCCTCGCCATCCGTACGCCGCTGTTCCCGCTGCACGGCTGGCTGCCCAACTCGGCGGGCTACGGCCTGATCGCCGTCGGCCCGGTGCTGCTGCTCGGCGTCAAGGTCGGCATCTACGGCATGGCCCGCTTTCTGCTGCCGCTGACGGCCGAAGCGGTGATGATCTGGCAGCCGTACGTCGTCGCCTTCGCCATGGTCGGCGTCTTCTTCGCCGCCATCCTCGCCTTTCGCCAGATCAATCTGCGGCGGCTGATGGCCTTTGCCGTCGTCAGCCACACCAGCCTGATCATCATCGGCCTGTTCACGCTCCACCCGGCGGGTTTGCAGGGCGCACTGCTGCTGGCGGTCAACTTCGGCCTGGCCGTGACGCTGATGCTGCTGATGATCGGCTACGTCTATCGGCGCACCGGCACCACCGAGCTGGCGCGGCTCGGAGGCCTCTTCGACCGCATCCCCTTCATCACGATTGCCTTCCTGGTCGGCGGCCTGGCGATCCTCGGCATGCCGGGAACACCCGGTTTCGATGCCGTACACCTGGTGCTCGAAGCGTCGATCGAGACTTTCGGCGCCCTGCCGACGATCGCCACCGCACTCGGCAACGTCGCCGCTGCCGGCTTCCTGCTCTGGGCGTTCCAGCGCGCCTTCCTGGCGCCACGGCCGCGCGACCTGCCGGCGGCGCGCATCGCCCGCACCAGCCGCATGGAGTATTTCGTCGCTGGCGCAGCGCTGCTGGTGCTGCTCGCCGCCGGCTTCTATCCGGAACCATGGCTCCGGCTGACCGACAGTGCGACGGCGGCGCTGGCTGACTACTTCGTGCGGCATGACTGAGATCGCCCACTGGCCCCTGTTGAGCACGCTGCTGGCGCTGCCGCTGCTCGGCGCGCTGGCCTGCGCGCTGCTGCGGCGGGCGCCGCTGGCGCAGCACATCGCCCTCGGCAGCGGCCTGCTGACGCTGCTGTGCTCGCTGCTGATCGTCTGCGCCTTCGATCGCACCGACCCGCACTTCCAGATGCTCGAGTCGGCCGACTGGATCGCCGACCTCGGTATCCGTTATCTGGTCGGCGTCGACGGGCTTTCACTGCTCTTCCTGCCGGCGACGGCGCTGCTCTTCGTCGGCGCCGTCGTCGCCGGCTGGCGGGTGACGGCGGCGGCGGCGCCACTGTCGCCGGGACTGTACTTCGCCATGCTGCTGTTGCTCGAAGCGGCAACGCTCGGCGTCTTCTGTGCCCTCGACACGATCCTGTTCTTCTTCTGCTGGGAATTCACCCTGCCACCACTCTACCTTCTGGTCAGCCTGTGGGGCCTCGGGGCGAGCCGCCAGAGCGCCGCCGTCCGCTACTTCCTCGTCATGCTGGCGGGCGGCGTGCCGCTGCTCTTCGGCTTCCTCGCGCTCGCCTTCGCGCACGCCGACGGCGCGGCGCCAGTCTTCGCCCTGCCAACCCTGCTCGCCACGCCGCTACCGGAACCGACGCAATACCTCGTCTTCCTGCTCCTGCTGCTCGGTCTTGGCGCCAAGGTGCCGCTGGTGCCGCTGCACACCTGGCTGCCACCGATGGCGATCAGCGCCCCGATAGCCGTCACCGCGCTGTTGGCAGGGCTGAAACTCGGTGCCTATGGACTGATCCGGCTGGCGATTCCGCTGGCACCGCTCGCCGCGCGCGATCTGCACTGGCTGCTGGCCGGATTCGGCACCGTCGCGATCCTTTACGGCGGCGTCGCCGCGCTGGTGCACAGCAATCTGCGCGGCATGCTGGCCTACTCGAGTCTGGCGCACGTCGGGCTGGTGCTGCTCGGCCTGTCTTCGTTCTCGGTCTACGGCCTGCAGGGCGTCGTGCTGCAACTGCTGAACTTCAGCCTCGCCGGCGGCGGCGCTTTCCTGGTCCTGTCGTTCCTACGGCGGCGTACCGGGTCGACCGACATCGCCCAGCTTGGCGGCGTGCTGCGCAGCATGCCACGGCTCAGCGCCTTCTTCCTGCTCTTCGGGCTCGCCGGCATCGGCCTGCCGGGGACCAGCGGCTTCCCGGGCGAGTTGCTGATCATCGTCGCCGCGCTGCATGACCATACCGGCGCCGGCCTCGCCGCGCTGTTCGGCATGGTCCTCGCCGCCGCGGCTTTCCTGTCGCCGTTCCGGCAGGCTTTCTTCGGACCGCCAGGCAACCCGGAGGTGGCGGCCGCCGCGGATCTGCTGCCGCGCGAGACGGCGCTGCTGCTCGTGCCGGCGACGCTGGTCCTCGGCGTCGGACTGTACCCGATGCCGATCCTCGAGCTGC